>QQTW01000042.1_pt1 | contig 76353 bp, 71 predicted proteins | sample 1904831 | NCBI WGS metagenome assembly QQTW01 (sample SAMN09435610, study PRJNA476489) | Subsurface metagenome, whole genome shotgun sequencing project. | reverse complement strand
CTCGCAATCCTACAGAATCTGGACGACAGGCTCGACATCATCGCGGGGATAGCGACGCGCGATGGCGTGACGCTCAAGGGAGACAGGGACGAGCTGTTTTCATCACTCTGGGTCAAACTCGGCGGCAACCGCTCGTCGGTCGAGAAACTCAGCGAACAGTTGAAGCTTCTGAACCAAGTCACGGCGTACCGCAAGATGGCGTGGGCGCATGTGGTCGGCACGATACTGAAACTTCAAAGCATCGCATCTGGATTGGAGGATCTACGAGAGCGTGTCAGCGCTCCCGAAGTGGTGGGCGTGCGCGAAGATGTCCCGCTCCGGATGCATATTGAGAACATCCAACTCGGAGTGGAGCGGCTGGAGGCTCAGAGAGACGAAGTTAAGAAGCTGGAGAATGATAACCATAGGCGGATTTTGGATAGAGGGGCTGGTGATATGTACTTGGAGGGTCCAAGAATGGCCCAGGTTGGGCCACTTTAGGTTTACTTTTCATGGATCGAGAGGCCGCAGAGGGATTTGGATATCATTGAGAACGGGTCACGAAGTCATGAACAATGAAACTTGGAGTATCATGCGCAATGCGGTTTGGAAGTTGGGGAAAAGTCACAGTTACGGAAAACCGGAAGTTGGAGGACTTTGGTATCCAACAGCACGCTTCAGGTTAGGGGTAAAGAGAGGTTTTGCTAACTTCTGGAACTTGGCTGGATCCAAATCTGCGCATTTAACAGTATCCGAGGACCTGGTGGTGTCATCTCGAAAAACTCTGCGAACGTAGCGCCAAATGGCTACTGCCATCCTTTTGAGACTTATCTTGAAATCCAAGAATTAGTGATTCGGATTACCCACAACTATAGATTATTCTACACTATACTCGATGCAAGTATGCACACTGAAGCACCAAGCTGCGCCTATATCGATACTGATAAAGCAACGCCTGGCTCCTCCTTGCATATCTTCATACCTCATTCAATCCTCCGAATGCCGACCTGAATGACAACCCGAACTTCCATCCTAACGCCCGTTGCTGACGTCTCCAAACATAAGCGCCGAGAGAGATACGAGCTTAGAAACCATTATAGCGCGAGAGGAGAAAGCTCAAGGTCGTGGTCAACAGCCGCATGACAGAATCACAGCCGCTTGACGCACGATGCAAAGCCGCCACTCCCTAAAAGGCCCCTGTCATGCGGCCTCCGCCAGAATTCAGGCTCTGCCGAACAATCATCTGCGCTGCCGCTGCCGCTGCCAGGCGCTCCTTCTGCCTGCTGCGGTCTTTCAGGTACCGCTCTGCCTCTGGCCGCATGCGAAGGATGCGCAGTATTATATCATCGTTCGGATCCGCCTGGGCCTCCTTGCGCTTCTCCTCTTTGGCTTTTCTCATCGTCCCCAGGTTCCGCGAGTGCATGACCGATTTCGACCGGCGCGCGGCCGGGAGGCCGAGCAGGCCCATTGCGCCCCCGAATTGGTGAGGGGCTAGCGATTCGGATGCGAACTTGTGATCGATGCGGGCTTGGCGCTCCTGCTGGCGGGTGGCGTTGGCCGAGGCCATGGCTTCCGAAGTGCGGATGAGGTTCTCGGTGGACTCGAAGTAGAAGAAGTTGAGGTTCTGGAGCTCGTGGTATTTGGGTGATTTGAGAATGTCCATGGGCACGCCGTGTGCGATGCCGGTCTCGTCGTCTACGGCGTGGAAGAAATCGAAGAGAAGCTAAAGACAGTCAGTGTGTGCGACTGGTGAAGACTGAGAAGAGCTTACGTTTAGCCACCTGAAGACGATATCCAGCTCTTGCTGGGTAAGCGGTTTCTGAGCTGAAGGCTTGTCGGACAGCGGCGGAACGAGCAGGGATTCGATCGTCGCAAGGACCTCCTTCCACAGTCTGGTCATGACAGTGACCATGGCAGAGTCGGTCAGCGTCTGTTTCATAATGGCAAAATTGTCGTCAAAGTAATTGAAGAGGGGCTTGAGCGCGTTCATAATGTCGACCTGCGTGGGTCCCTGTTGCGCGATAGATTGCGGGCGTTGCCTCTGGAAGTAACTTGACACAGCCGATATCGTGATACCTCTCGATAACAAACTCCTTAAGGCTCTGCGGGATAAGCAATGATGGATGTAGGCGGAGAGCTAGTAACGTAGTCACCGTCAGCGATGATTTTAGACCGGTTAAGATTTGGCTTGCCTTGTCGGTTATCTTCCGGGTCATGTCTCGTTCTGTCCTTTTCAAGGTTCTGAAAGCCTTGCCGAAATAGAACTGGATATCGTCCCTTTCTCCCTCCATACTCACACGCAACAGAAGTCTGCCCTGCGTGTCCAAGTCAAGCCAGTACTCCCGGGGCATGAAGTCCCTGAAATGTGATGGATCGAGCTTCAACGAGGTCCGCCCGACACAGTCATGGTCTCCCAAGGAATCCCAATCCCATATGGTTGCGATTATATTCAGAGGCCCCTGGGTGGTTATGTCGACTGTCTCGTCCCAACGAGGATTGAGGCTGTTGTAAACCACTCGCGTCTTCGCTAGCCGCTTCTGGTATTCGTCACCCAAGACCACGTATGGGTCACTAAGGCCGTTGATATCGCAAGCACGCAGATCCTCCGCTTCGATGATCTTGATCGTAAAGACGAAGTTATCCACCGTCCGCTGTCGTTGGGTTACTGGCGGCATGTGCCTCTGAATGACTTCGACGCAAGCATCAACGTTCGCTTCGCGCTCAAGTTTGTCCAGCTGTAGTGTCGCGTACTCGATATTGTTGACCTTCACTAGAGACTGTTTTTCTCAGCAAACGTATCGGGACGAGACAAGCTGAATACCAACCTCGGGCAAGAAATTAAATGGTTCAATCTTTTCCTTGTTCGCCCAAGCCTCCTTGGCCAGCTGCATCCATTTCTCCTGTCTTGTCTGCCTGCCGGCAGCTTCTTGCTCAGGCGTCAATCGATCCATCTCACGAGCGAATTTTTGCTCCAAGAGCTCGCAATATCTCGCGAGACCGATCCCGATGGACTTGGATAATGCGGTCATAAACTTCGCGTACTGCAGGTCATTGTCCCAATTCAGGTTTACGATTTGCTCAATCGTTTGATTGAACGATCGGAAAATGTCAATGACCGAAACGCTATGGCGTTCATCGTCTGAAGGGATGTTCCCCGGATGATCAAGGCGAACCGAGAAATCATCCTGTTTGACGGCTTCCTCGACCCAACTGACTAGACTCTCATTCGTCATCTCGATCCATCGCCAGACAAAGTCCTGCAAGAGTTCTTCGATCTGAAACCCAAACGGTACCCTGCGCAAACTGTCAGCGGTCGAAATGGAGAAGGTTCATAATCACGAACCCCGGAAGCGCATCTGCATGGACGCGACGAATCTCCACCAGCTCTTGATAAAGATCAAATCCATCCTGAATAGGTACCTCCTCACCTCTCTCATGTGCCAAGTCCATGATCCGGGCGACCAGGTCTCTGGCATCGGCCGCATAAGCTGGGAGCACTCGCTCGACAAGAACCATCAGAGGATTCATCCTGACCAAGTATGAGTCCTAGTACTGTACAGGTTCGTGGACATGGATCAACTTACCCCAAGATTTCTGGAGTCTTCTTATACCTCTTCTGAATCTTCTGACAGAGCTTGACGACAGCCTTGCCGAGGCTGATGACATGGAAAAACTCCCATTCTTCCTTTGTATCTGGTATTTCCTTGGCCAGATGCTGCCGGTATAAGTCGGCAGCTCTTTGACTGAGCGACTTCTTCAGTTGATCCGCAAAACGGTCCAGCTCCTCCTGAGACGCCTGGAACAGCGGGTCGCCGTATATGTGCGTGTCAAGCACATACATCGCGTTGGCAATAGGGGGAGGGTCTTTGCCATAACATCCTTGCATGAGCTCGTATAATTCGCGAAGTATGGAGTCATGGAGTGTCGAGAGTACCTGCTGGTTGAGAGTGTAGTCTGCGATAGTCCACTTTGTGCGGTCAAACAACGAGATCTGTATAACTTGGCTCATTCTGCTGGACTTTTTGATGTCGACGGGTGGCTCGTTCACGTAGTTAAAGGCCGCATCCACGACTTCCAGATCAATCTCCTGATCCTGATATTTCTCCTGTATCACATCCAAGAAGAGCACGAGTCGAGAAGATTGCGGAAGTCGCCATCTGTACCCTATCTCGTTGAGAAGGTCGGCAGATTGTTTTGAGAGTAACTTTGGCGGCGGTGGGTCTGCCGTTGCATCAGTTGGCGAGGAGGGCTGGTCGTTGAGATCGTATGTAAGAGCGTCTCGGAGCACACTGCGATAGAAGGCACGAGGGTCGGGGGGGATGTACATGTATGGATTACCGTCGTCGTCAGCCTTTCGGGAGGAGTCGTCTCTCAGACTCAATGCGCTCATATCTACGGGCTGGTCTACGACATAAGAGGACCCACTATCCGACGGATCCGATTTCCATGAAAGATCGGAGTATGCCGGGCTGGAGGAACTCGTAGGAGACGAAGCGATGTATGGCAGGTTACCACCAGTGGTACTCTTCGCCAGTTCCGGGTTTGACTGTATAACGGCCAGCATCATCTGCGACAAGTCCGGGATCTCGGCCTTCTTCCAGGCCTCGTAGGCGTCCTGGAGGTCAAAATCTTCGCTTTTGAGCGTTTTCCTGTTGTTCAAGCTCAGATTGGCCTGATACTTTTTGAGATCCTGCAATGCAGCCTTCTCAGTCCACACGGATTTGTTCTGCGTTATATCTGCTTGCGCCTGCGCATACGAAACGCCAAAAATCCGCGAAACAACCAGAACCAAGGGCATGTCTTTGACTTCGTAACTCCGAGGTACTTCGACCTCAATGGTAGAGCCGCCTGCGCCACCATTACGCTGTGATACCGCTGCCAGGTCTTGATCGTGTGCAAGAAGCTTCTTCTCCAGGATTTGTAGCTTGCTAGTCAGCTCGGGCCTGTCCCTCGTCCAATCGTGCTCTTTCAGGGTCGAGCTGATCAAGCGGACGAAAAGCGCAACGTGCCGATCGACCATCAGCTTCCAGTTGTCGTCGTTTGGAGCCTTTCCTTTCTGCATCTCTTTGGTCGCGTTGGAGAAAAATATGAGTAGGAGATCCTCCACCCTGCGATCCTTCTCCATGGACTTTCGAAAGTGTGCCTCCTTGAAAGCGTTCAGGAACGCTGCAAAAGACCGCTTCACCAACGAATCACCATATTCCGGCATGCGCTCCTTCCCAATGAGAACGCCTGTAATCCGCTTGTCGAGCTCCGTCATGAAGCCGTGGGGAAATCGAGTGCTTTTGGAATCCCGAACCAAGGCAAAGTCCTTGACGAGGTCGTTGATCGACGTTGAAGAACGGTGTACAGCTGGAGACGGAGCAGCAACATGTTGTAGGCGGCGAGCACGCGGTTGAAGCAGGTAGGAAAGATATGCCACCCGGAGAGCGTAGGTATAGGCATCTTGATGCGTCACCGGTCGGCATCGTGACATGGAGCTCCCTCGACGAGGACGCGCTCCCTCACGAATGCCCTGCACCCTGTGACTGCTGTTTCGAGCGCGTATGGGGGCTGAAGGCATGGCAATGAGCGACGTCCGGTGAGTCGAGTAAAAGTTGCGGAGGTGGGAGGTTTGATTACTCGGCGCATGTCAACCAGGGCGGCTAAATCAATCTGGAGAGTGCGGTTTCATAGGCTGTGACTCTCAGATCTGGTCGCTGTGGTGAAAGGGAATCTCGAGGCCGTCGCCGCTTCCCCTGGCCAGAAATCTGAGGAGTCGCGACTCAGGAAACAATTTCGGGTAAGAAGGTTGATGCAGCCAGCAATAATGACGGAGACGCCATCGGCATTCCGTAGCCCGTAGGGCTTTGCCAAGAGTGGATCGCTTCCACTTTATGCTTGCATTATTATTTATGCTAAAGTCTTCACATGTTTTTCCACATGCCAGTCATCTCCTCCATCAACCTTGGAACTTTGGAGATCTTGATGCTGCCGAAACACACAACACATTGTTCGGCTTCGGCTGATATGTTGCGGCATATGACATTAGAAGGAACAGTCTCTCGGTTCATGCTCACGCAGTAGAAAAAGCTATCCAATGGACATGTAATATCCTCTCTTCTCTCTCTATCATCATCTTGGAAAAGGGTCGCTCGAGCTTACAATTTGGCGCGCGCAGTCTATACCGTGCCTCTAGTCTCTCATCCCATCTCCACTACATATCAAAGGCATTCGGGACCTGTATTCCAGCTACCATGCCCTCCTCACCTCATACAAAAGGCTCCGTCGAGAAACCTCGTCTTACAGAGCAGGAGAAGAAAAACAACCACATTGCCTCGGAACAAAAACGACGGCAAGCGATCCGCGACGGGTTCGACCGGCTCGCGACTATAGTACCGGGTATGGAAGGGCAGGGGCGGAGCGAAGCTGTTGTTTTGCAGGCTACCACTGAGTTTATGCGAGAACAGCTTGAGGAAAGAAAGCGTCTGCTCCAAAGCGCGAAGGAGATTGGCATTGAGGTATCAGAGTACGAGCTGGATGAAAGCAAGCCAGAGAAGAAGTCATGATGGGCGTAGGTTTTGCTTGTCGTCCTTGGGTTACGTCTATGCCGGTTGACACTATCGCAGGGACTGCTTCGGATGGAAACAGCTTTCAACCAATTACACGAACGATCAATCTCAGAGACACCGCTCTGAAAGTCAAATGTGCAACCGCATCAGTCTCGGGTGAAACCTAAACTGAGCAATGGCATGGACGGTGTGACACTGCAGAGGCAGCGTTCGGAGTTGGGTTGTTTCATATCAGTCGAGGCCAATGAGCACGCTGTTCGGCGATGATGCGGGTTGCGCACACTGGATTCTATCGGTTCTTGATTTTTCCACTGTATGTGTCATTGGAAACGGCGTTGGCTGGCTGAAGCATCATGAGAATTGGATACCCTGTATTGGTTAGTGTATGATCTCGTCTGCCGAGAGCTTTTTGAGGGAGTCTCCGCGGGTCTGCGGATAATGTAGAAGACTGGCGCAAGAATCTATCAACCAACGGTCCGTTGAGAAACTGTTCTATAAGTGTGCAGATGAACAGAGCAGCATTCTCGTCCTTTGATGCTTTGCGCTTCATAACATTTTTTATGCGTACTGATATGGAAATACGTCGTGCGCTCACACGACTGTCTTTACATCATTTGGACTTCAATCAGACATCTGGCTACCCCTTGATGAACCGCTGCGGGTTCAATCTCGGAGGCAACCGCACCTAGCTCTGCCGCTCTCCGCTTGAAAGCATCCGCGCTGCCGCCGACACCAAAGTAGATCCGTTTAGCGGCAATGATCGCTTTCCCCGTTCTGACCCTTTTCAATAAGAGCACTAGGGCCTCGGTGAAGGTTTCAAGGCTGGCTGGCGAGTATATTGTTTCAGAGGCCAAAGCTAGAGTGCTCATGTCTGAAGTGACTGGTATGAGGGACAAGAACTGCTCGGCCGGATTCCAGGATCCTGATATCAGAGTTATATGAATACCCAGGGCTTGCAGAGCTGAGACGAAAGATGATATGAGGGAAGGCGTTATTTCGAGATCGCCGGATGGCGAAGCGTGGAGCGGATTCGGGTTCAGAGAATCGAAACCAGCGTCCGTTGAGTTCGGTAAGCATTTGACCCATGTCAAAAGCAGGTTTGGGACGGTCGCTAGACGCAACACTGAAGCGTTGAAGTCGGTGAAAGTAAAGTAAAGTGGAAGGGACTGAGTTATGGCATAGTGAAAGAGTACTAGACTGGGTATTGCGCTCCCGCACCCTAACTTTTCCGGCGTTAAGTCTGTTTCGTTGGGTATATCCAGTTTGAGAAGCGCCATACTTGACAAGCCTCGGACATGTGGTTCGGTGATTCATTATGAGACCTCGGTAGGTAGTCTCAAAAAAGAAATGAATGTCTTACCTCGACAACATGGTTGACTCGGTATAGATCATCCAAGTCCTTCCGTGGGCCTCGATCGAGAAGTAACTTTGCAAGATCGAGCGCACACTCCCAAGTCTTGAAGCCTCCCTCGTATACGCTAGTCTTGATGTCTGCTTCATCAAGACCGGCAAGGGGTTCGGACGGATCCAGGTTGTCCTCCGCCATCAGCTGGAGACGAACATCAAAGAGCTCGCGGCGTGGAATGCCGACTCTTTTCCCGTCGGGCGATTCGATATCCACTGTACCATAGGAGATCTTTGAGGGTAGGTTTTCGAGCTACGCAATGCCAGGTCAATAAAATGGCCCACTTGAAGCGCCACGCCGGCATCATTCGCAGCTTGACCACGAAAGTGGCTTGAGAAGCGTGTGCGGAAGCACTTGTATAGAGAAAACGACCTTCAGCAGTGGAAGTTGGCATTGAAGAGAAATTAAGCGTTTCAATATGCAAGGACTCGAAAGGACCCACGACAATTGCAATCGCAAGCGGTAGTGTATGATTAAAGTGAAGAACCTTCAGGCTTACCCACCAGCGCCTTTAGATCCCATGCCCGCGGCTGCACATAACCTGGAGTTCCGGCTTCTTCAAGTGTACCGGGTCCAGAGGCCGCGGCATCTTGATTCTCATTGTTCTCGAAACCCTCGTCTGAGAAATCAAAACGAAATGACATTTTAATCCTTGAAAGGATACTGCCGCTCACTAATTGTAGAGGTTGTGAGGTGCATAAAATTTCGTGCCTAGGCAATTCTCGGACCGCCGATTGGCACGCGTTAAACGGTTGCTGACGTTGGTGCCTCGGGCCAAGCGTTCCCCAGATTTCAAACGGCAGGGCCCCAGGTACCGAACCGCCCGTGCCCTGCGCCCACCATTGCCGGAGCCCTTCGGCGCTCTGCTTGCGCGCTTTGCAACAAGCATCGTCAGCTTTCAAGAATCGCGACTGCGGTGCGAGCAGGCGCGTGCCGACGCCGCCATGCCGGCGCAAACCTTCTGGACGAAGACCAAGACGGGAGGCAAGACCGGCTTTGACAAGGTCTACGGATGGGTCGACAAGCTTGGAGCCCCGATCAACAGGTTCTCGAACAAGCTTGGGTCTGAAGCGTTCTGGCCGACGACGATTGACAAGGAGAGCGAGAAGGCGGCGAGGATCTTGAGAAGCTTTTGCAGTGAGTGGTCAACCATGTAAAGGCGTTCCTCTTCTCGGCGGGCAAGGCTGACCTATGACCAGAGGATGGATTCTACGAGGAAGAGATCCGCCAGTCAGAAGAAGGATCGAAGCAGAAACACAAGGTGCTAAAGAAGATTCCGCAAGAGGTGCGCGTCCCATTGCTACCAAGTATCTCCGACGCGATCCTAACTATTGCCGACGAAGGTCATCAAGGATGCCAAGGGATTAGCCATATTCACGACCATGCGCGCGGGCCTTTGGGTCTCTGGCGCTGGTGGTAGTGGCGTGCTCGTGGGTAGAAAGGAGGACGGTACTTGGTCACAACCGTCAGGGATCATGTTGCACACGGCTGGGCTCGGCTTCTTGCTTGGTGTCGACATATACGACTGCGTGGTGGTCATCAACACACAACAAGCCCTGGATGCCTTCTCCAAAGTCCGCTGTACGCTCGGCGGCGAAATCTCTGCAGTGGCTGGACCGATCGGAATGGGCGGCGTCATAGACACGGAAGTTCACAAGAGACAGGCGCCGGTGTTCACATACCTAAAGTCCCGAGGGTTCTATGCAGGCGTACAGATTGATGGCACCATCGTCATTGAGCGCACGGACGAAAATGAGCGGTTCTACAAGGAACGAGTGTCAGTGGGTGACATCCTGAGAGATAAGGTCAGGTACAAACCGCGCGAGACAAGAATGTTGCTGGAAACGCTCAAGGCCGCACAAGGGGACACTGACGTCAATCTAAGTCTGCTTCCCTCTGAGCCACCTCCGGGTGACTTTGAGGTCGAGGAAGGCAGCCACACTTTCGGGATACCTGACAGCGAGGACCCGGATCCGTACGGGGTGCTGGCTTTGGAAAAGGCTGGCCTGGAGATCAAGGAAGCAGGAACAAACCGCAGAGCATCAGTAGACCAGTTTGACTTTCGTCCCAGTCCGACAAGTCCGATCTTCACGACATTTCGACGGAGCATTGACGGGAGGAGCATCGGCCATCACAGCATAGACTACAGGACGCTGAGCCGCAGAAGCAGCACGTTCGGCAGTGACAGGACTTCGACCACGATGATCGACTCATCGACGCAGACAGAACTGGACGGAGCCAAGGTCCAGCCTTCAAAGAATATCGAAATGAATGGTCATGCTTTGATGAACGACATTCCCGAACACAAAAGCACTGACGATGCCACTTTCACTTATGCTCCGCCGCCTCCAGCAGTGACGGAGAGCGCAAAGGTCGAATATCATGCAGCGGAAGAGGAGCCTGCAGTGGTGATTCACTCCATCCAAAAAGCAGCGTCGCCACAGGTGGTCACCCGGGCGCGCCTGGTCAACGTCGCAAAACGCGTTCCTCCCAAACTACCACCCAGAAATCCTGAGCGTACCCGCAAGGGATCCCTCGGCCTCAGTCCAGACCGTGTGTCCGTTGCGACTAACGATAGCGAGACGGCGACTGACAAAGGTGTCGGTCCGGAGTCTCAGCAGTCATCTCCTCCTCAGCCTTCCACACCACGAACGGAGAGAGCAGATTCGGTGTACTCGGAAGATGCGCCCACCTCACCACCAAAAATGGATCCATTAGAGATCGTGAAGCAAAATCTTGCTAAACTGAAGATGGAGGGTCATGTAAGTGAGTCTTTCAAGACAAGTCAAGAGCTAGACGGCAAAGTCGAAGAGGACAATTTTCACTCCATGCCACATACGCCGACCATTGATGGAGATGCAGCGCCAACCAGTCCGTCAGAAAAGCTACAGACAATACCAGGCACCTTCTCATGAGGTTCAATCAAGCACGCCATGACTAGGACTCCTGTGATTGGATATTCATACTGAAGTGGACTGGCAGAAAGAAAGCATCCTTTCAATCTTCTCAAGCTCAAGAAATCGTGTATGACTCAGCGTGAAAGTGATTCTCACTTTAGAGTGTAGATGTACTTATGGTTTAATGTAGATACGTAATCATGAGCTTCCAGTCATACCATCAAACACTCCTGAGAATTTCTCAGGGGCTTGATTGCGATTTGAAGCGTTAGTACGTATCGTAACACCAAAGCTGCCACTGAGTACCTCAGTCTGGACGCTCGGAATGATAGCAATGACCCCAAGGTGGGAGCCAGTGCCGTGAGATGAAAGGGGTCAAAGCCTAGTCGTCACAGATATCATCAATACAGAAATTGAAACAAAAGGCACCATGAATGGGTATATCGCGCCACCCAAACACCTCTCGTATGGCGCAAAAGAGAGGGATGTATGCAAGTAGAAAGGGTTGAGACACCTCCCAAACCATTTACTACCGGCCTACCGTAAACGCCCTGCCAAATTGACCAAAGGCCACTTACTTGGTTCCAGATGTGACCATTCAGGAACTTCCCTGATTTTGAGCCACATGAACTTCTCCAATCGGTTGGCCAGCTTTGCGTACGGCGTGTTCTCCGAATTATACCGACGGCAGTTATCAAAGATGAGTTTGGCGTCTTTGATGAAGTCCTCCGGCGTAGGATACAAGTCTTTCTCGTGCTTCTCCTCCATCGTCGCAAGATCCATCGGCTCTTTGATTACGTCATAGTAATCCGCAACCTCGTCCTTGTTGACAGGTTGCTGGAATGGCCACGCGTTGCTGTTGTTCTGCATATCGTTCAGGAGGTGGAGAAGTTGGTTGTAGTTGGGTCCGTGGCGAGGCTGTCGTGCAAGCGCATCCATGTCCGGCGACCACCCGGATTCTTTGATGGCAGGTATGGAGAGCGGATCTATCTTGCGGACTCCGTTTCTCCATTCCGCCGGAGGCGGGTGAAAGTCGTAGGCCTTTGAGACTGAGCGAATCTTGGCGTGCACGCATTCTTTTTGCTTTAGAAGCATTCTTCCGGACTCAAGATAGCGTATCTTCGGCACCATGCTGCACTGCATGATCGTTCCGCCTTCGTAATCCTTGATATAACCCATCCATCGCGGCTTCTGTAGCGTGATTTCCTTCGTAAATCCCTGCTTTTTGAAATACCCGATGGCGTTGTTGTCGGCATACGTCAAGAAATGCATCACGTCGGAGGTCGCTTTGACATAGTCTTTAAGATGGGCCATGAGATGCGCGCCGTAGCCTTTAACTTGTTGATCAGAGGATATCGCGCAGAAGACGATCTCGGCGAATTGGCGCCCTTTGAATGGCCTGTAAGTGATGCCACTATCGCAAAGCCATATTAGTTAACGTCGCTATGACGGACATACTGTCCTAGCCGTACCCGACAACCTCCAGCGGCTTCTTCACAATTGCCATGGAAAGATGGGTCCGGTCATAGACAAGCCGAGCAATATAGTCTTTGGGCATCTTGGGCAGCTGTTTCTGAAATATGCACTTGAGGCCGGTGAGGATGATAGAGCTTTCCCGCGAGCCATCGTTGTTGACGACGCGGAACTCGATCTCGCCATTGCGCTCCTCGATCACCGCGAGCTGTGGCAAAGTTCGTCAGCGTGAGACGCAAAGCTGGTAGGTGAAGATGGCGGGACCTTTTCTGGGAATGGTACCAGCTTGATAGGCGACTGGAGCGGCGGCTGTATCGTTATCGATCCGTTCTTGGGACTGGTTGACTGTTTGATGCGCTTCGAAGGGCTGGCGTTTTCAAGACGGTCGGCGGCCTTGCGCTTGACTAGGTAACGGTCAGGCTTTGGGGGCATGACGGTATGGATAGCGTGAGTGGTTTATGAATTCCCTTACCCTCTTCCCTGATGATGGGCGCCATCTTGAATGAACCTTTAAGTGAAGTCGCAGCTTCACTCAAATTTCTGTCGCGTACCTATCCTTATCGATTGAAGACGGCGCGACGGATGACCGCCAATGGCCACTAGCTATCAAAGGTTAGAGGCAAATCACCTTGGCATCTTACGGAGATACTTTGGTACTTCGGGTTTCTTCAAGGCTTCACTTCGCCAGACGTGTCTTTTCCAGGTTGATATCGAGCACAAGCAATTGGTGCTGACCAGGCTCTACATCAAAGTAGAAACCCAGCTCACCCTGACTGCGAAGAACTGTGATGTCTACTGCAACATTCGCGCTCTGGGAAGCTGCTTCAGGGCATCCTTTCCAACCTCCCGTCCCTAAAAGCGCGCAATTCACGGTTGGCTTTCTCCTCCTGCTCACTGGTATTTCTACAACACGAAGATCGAAAGACATGCGCAAACTGACATATCCCTAGCTTTCTTTCTTTCTGGTCTCTTTGGCCTCAGTAGGTCCACGGTCGGCTTTGAAAACTATCAAGATACTGCGCTGACGTTTGATCCTCAGACCGATCCCTCTACAATCTCGGAGCGCTTGGAATCCCGGCATCGTTAGCTTTTGCGTGAGCACTCTGATACCTTGCTTGCTTCGAGTCCCGCGCTTATCTTGCTTAGATTCGGATCCGTGTATATGATTTGTGCCGTCGGAGTCTACGTCTGAACCTGTTCATGTCACTCATGAACTCGACTTGGAATCCCAAAACTCGTTAAACCTATGTTACGCGGCTTAGTCTTCGACGTGAATTATTCTGTCGGCCGCTAGAGGGGCGGGTATACTTGGCATCCAGCGCCACACGCGCGGTGGACAATAGGAAAATGTCGGAATTTGATCAATTCCAAAACAGACAGCTGTTCAATGCTGTTTCCAGCTCAGTCCGGCAGTTGTATCTCCTTCTACGCTGCATCAATTTTGCCTCCAAGGCTCAAGTGCAAATATCCGCCGATGGCTTGCGGTTCAGTGTCGAAGACATGAGTGTCATGGAAGGTATATGAACTGGTTCCAAGCGTCTGAACCCTGCTGAGTTAAACAGGGCTTGCTTTCCTTGACAAGAGCCTATTTACTAGCTATCATTATCAATGTCCAGCATCCACAGTGGACAGGGACGGGGAATCAGAGTCCCCAATTTTCGCAATATCTCTCCCGGCACTGCTTGAAACGCTTCAGATATTTGGACTGACAGATACCAACAAAGACCGATGGAATCGTGACCCATACAGTAGCGGGGCTCCAAGGCCTCCTTCTGCCTTTGATAACCGTGTGCTGGGTATCACGGGAACCTGTCGCCTTAGTTATGCTGGCGAAGGTGCACCATTGTGCGTCATCATTGAGGAAGGGAGCGTCACGACTACGTGTGAGCTGGTCACTTATGAGCCAATGGCCACAGAAGACATTCCCTTTGCCCGGGACCAGTTGACTGTCAAGATAATCATGCGCGCCTCATGGCTCCACGATGCCGTCTCCGAGCTGTCCTCCACAGATCCTGAGCGTGTGACTTTGATGGCCTCTTCAGCAGCGCCCTTCTTTGTGCTGTCGGCAACCGGAGCTCTCGGCAGTGCAGCTGTGCAGTTCGAACGTGATAAGGGCTTACTGGAAACGTTTCAGGTCGGAAGGCAAGTCGTCAATGAGTACAAGTTCACGCTGCTGAAGGCTACGACACGTGCCATGGCGATCGCAACGAAAGTGAGCATAAGGATTGATGAGCAGGGCGTCCTAAGCCTGCAGTTCATGATCGAGATCGAGGGCGGTGGAGTCAGTTTTGTTGACTTTCGGTTCGTGCCCCTGCTACCAGAAGCTGAGGAGGACATGGAGGAGGCTGAAACGAACACCGTAGAACTAGACGATCAAGGCTCTACTGAAAGCGACTGATCTTCATACAGACTAACTTCATGCGCTGTTTCTTCGATGTATGCAAGCGAAGTGTCTCATTCCCTTGTCAAGACTAGATATATAGAAGAATGATCTGCCGCTCAACTCCAAGATTGCCACCGGCGGTAATTCTTTGACATATCTAGATATAAGGCACGGGAGCCCGCTTTTTTGCAGCATCAACATCTATGCTCATGGACTGGCCTTCAGGTTTTTGCTTTCAGAAGAGCCGTACTTCTTAGCGAGATTCCGAACTTCCATCAAAAACCGTTCCGATTCTCGAAGCTGTGGGTCTTCAGCCGGCAATGCGACCTTGCGGATCTTAACAACATTCTCCAGCTCGTCTGCTGCGGCTTGATATCGCCTCTTGCCCGCATATGATCTTGCTAGCTCGTCTTGTGACCGCAGCAGATCCGGGTGATCGAGGCGCAGAGTTTTCTTCCGGTCATCTGCTACTTCTTCCAGTATCGATATAGCGTGATCGTATTGCTCATCGCCACGGTACGCTCTTGCGAGCGCATACTTGACCGTAAGAATCTGTGGCAGATCGGGAGTCTCTAAGATCTCTCTGATGCGCTTGATTGCTTCCTTGTTCTGGCCGTTTTCTGTGTATGCCCTTGCTAGAAGCAGTTGAGAAGTGACAAGGTCGGGGTCGTTGCTATTCAATTTGAGTTTCCGGATGCGAACCACGTCAGTCAATAGTTCGATGGCGCTCAAATGCTGGTCATTGCCAGCATACGCATATGCGAGTGTGTGCATCGCGGTAAGTCGTATGGGACTGTCATCACTTGCCGCAGTGAGTCGACCACCTAATGCATTTTCCAGTACCTCTATAGCTTTGTCGTTATTTCCTGTGCGCTGAAGGGTGGTTGCATAGAGCGAGCTTAGTGCCAAAAGGCTCTCAGACTTTTCTTCAAGGAGATACAGTGCCGCATCGTACGCCTTCTCAATGAATTCTTTCGCTCTCCTGTCGCTGCGCAGTTCGTCCAATGTCGATCCAAGACGGTAGAATATATGTAAAGTTTGGACGGATGCTCGCATATCCTGCCATTGACGGGCATCGTGAGGGAAGAAGTCCAGACAGGTCTCGATGTGAGATTGCAAGTCTTTGAACTGCGGCTTCTCGTAATCCTCCTCTTCAGTGGCCAGCGCGAGGATGGATGCGCTCGTTTCCCAAGCATTTTCGTAGCTTTGGTTGCTCATTCGATGCCTTGTCCAAGCGTGCAAGAGGGGATGTATTGACATCGTGTGGGTCTCAGAATCAACCGCTATGAGAGAGAGACCTTCAAGGAGAGTTTGACCCTGCCGAAGATTGGAGTCGGAGTAGTTGTCGGAGTCGCCAGAAGGCATGAACCCTGGTGACTGTGCTAGCTTGTGATGCCATGGGAACAAACGGGTGATATTGTGGCTACGAGCTGGTGTGGGCAACCCGTTCCTCCCACGGCTGTATGCCCAAGCTCGGGAGAAAATATCCTCGGAAACGTTTTCAAAGTGCATGAAAGCTAAGACATTAAGTAGTTCCAAGGCGCATTTCGCTTCCTTTTGGGTCATGCTTAGGTTTTCCAGATACTGCCCGTGAGTATCAAAGGATGCGACAACACTGTCATAGTGCGAGTCCTCCGTTAACTCGCCGCGTGGTTTCTCGGGGGTTGAACCAACACCCGGTCTTCGAGTATCTGCCATGAATGTTGTCATCTTTGACTTTTGCACGTTTAGGAAATACTGCGGGTATCCACTGAGCGAGCAGCAACCTTTTCCAATAAAGGCTCCAGCCAAGGTAATTGCAAGGGCATGGTAGCCTAGAATCCGCACCACTTTCTCGGCTAGAGACTGCTCGACGTCCCATTTGGCCTTTTTTATTTTGGCGAAAAGTAGAAGAAGCTTGACCGCATCGCCGCTTTCCAGGTTATCCAGTGATTCGTATCCGTGGCCCTCAAGGCTGTACCTGTGGTGGAAATCGCGCACACGAGACGTCAAGATGATACATCCTCTCCCTAGTGGAAAGTATGTTTCGTAGTCGAAAGTCGGGTCGTCCGCATTGTCGAGAACGAGAAGCCATGTGTGCGTCATCTTGCTAAGGCATTGCTTGATGCCGTATAGAATGCCGTCAGGGGAACTGTCCGGAAGCCCGCAAGCTTTTGCAACCCGAGAAAAGTCTTGCTTGGCGCTTTCAGGGCTACTGGCGTCGACCCAGAACACGCCCCAGAACCTGAGCTTGCTTCAGTCAAGGCCTGATGGACCGCTCAAGGACGACCTACTTCTCACGCCATTTTGCTGCAAATTTGCGACATAGTTCGCTCTTCCCAACCCCACCCATTCCAGTTAGTATAAAGCGCCTTTGGCCCGAATTGTATGAGTCGTTGTCAGCAGGCTCTACCAGAAACTCTTTTAGCCTATGCAAGATGCTTTCCCGGCCTGTGAAGAAGGGGCTTGGGTCTTTAGGAACCAGCCAGTGTATATTTCCTACACCTTGAAAGGTCAGCCGGTGACTTGTACGTAGTCTAATGGTATACTGTGAGTCATCTCCATGCCACACAAGAACATGATGGACGAAAGCAGTTTGAAGAAAGGAAAGGGGATGAAGAACAGTTTCCAGGTCGGACGGATTGATACTCACTAGCTGCCAAATCATGCTGCACATCACGTGTTTCGTTGGGGACAGTAGATGGCAGTTCTAAGAGCACCGCTTTGGCGTACGCGGCGGCAGCAGCGGCTGCATATGGCTGCCATCGGTCGTTCTTGTGTGAATCGGCATAGTCACATATTCCTCGTACGACGAGGCACTGGAAGCTATCCAGGAGCCCTGCGGCCTCCATTTCGAAGCAAATGACCTTTTCTTCCAAAGCGATCTGATCCCGAGTTTTGGCATCTCGCATCACCTGGTTTCCAGACGCCATGTTGCCATAATATATGAAGGGCATTTGTGTTTCACGATGATGTCGTTTCCTAATCCACCGCGCATCGCAAGCATGGCACGTTGTGCCCTTGGGACCGACATGTTCGTAAGCCGCTTCGTAAAGCTGATCGTGCTCTGTACCCGGGAACTCGATGTTCTTAGTCATGGTTGGGTCGACCTGGACCATAGCGGACATGTGCTCCTGAACACTAAGCCGAACAGCGACCTCCCTGGACTTCAGACGGTTGATTGTAGTGAGAAGCTGCCGATGCGGGGTGTTCAGTGAGCCTGTACGCTTGCACCGCCCATCTCCTTGTGTCTTGCCGAAGTCGTACTGCACCACTCCACCGTGCGCACCGTCTGGCTCGGAAACTGCAATATCACCCAGCCGAATATCAAGGTTCTGAGGTGCTCCACCTCCGATGCCGACCATCAGACAGAACTTTATGGCCTGGAAGCTTCGGCTGAGATCCTTCACCACTGTCGCGGCTGAGTTGTTGCCCATGCGTCCTGCCGGCAGAGACGCAACGACGACGTTGTGTGATCCGATGCTTCCGAAAGAGTATACATTATCGTCCCCCGGCTGAGCTGGCTGCATAGGGTGCTTGGCATCAAGCGTGGCCTCCGCCGCCTGGAGCTCAGTCGGCAAAGCACATATCCAGGCGATGGTGTAATCCGAAGGTCGTAACATGTTTGGAATATGTATGAATCAAAAGCAAACGGTGGGACCACAGAAATCAAAGAGTTGGAACGAGGATGCAACTGCTTGATATGAAGAAAATTGACAAAGTTAAGGAAGTGAGGCTGTGGTATCGGACTCCGTGTCAGCCTCGTCTCTACAGCCCACACAAGATGCGTACGGCCATCTCGCCTCTGGCTCGATCAAAGCCTGATTGGTTCAGCCTTGTGCCGTGCTTGAAGCCCAAGGCCTTGCCTCCCCTTGCCTCCAAAATGGCGCACTCATGTGACACGGGGAACTTACTTACAATATGATTAGGCGCCTCATATAAGCTAATAAGGCGCCGAGTACTGGTGGTCTTTAAGACTTGACCCGATGGTGTCTTGCATAAGCGTCCATGCAAGCTGGCGAGAATTAAACTGTTGACTTTTACATGCTCGATGTTTTTTGGTCACTGGCCTTTTCATTCTTCTCGATTTCATGCAAAACAGTTTGAATCAGAGCTGACAAGTGACACCTTCATATCTGTACCCGTCGATCAGTGTAATAAGGCATTGAAACAATCAACACCATCTCAGAATAAGGTTCCATGTAGCAGAAAACATCAGCCTGCCACATCCAGCTGAAGGTTCTGTTTCAGCGGCTGGGAGACGGCGTAAACTTGTTCAAGGGGCATCAGCCCTGCTTCTTGAACTTCGGCAGTGCAAACTTTCGGGTTCGCTCTCACGAATTCAGCAAGGTCAAGCGCTCTCTGCGTCACATCCGTGATGTCCACGATCCAGTGCTTAACCCACTCGCTGCTCAGCCCTCTGGGAATGCCTATCTGGATGCTTCGATAATCCAATCTCTGCAGGCGTGGTCCACGTTCAGGATCCCACTGTACGACTACCGAAGGGTTTCGCTTCATGTTGAGCTCTGATTTCGCCTGGTGATCTTGTTCCTGCTTCCCTTCTTCTTCTCCCCCACTGTTGGCCTCTTCTCCCCTTCGATCCCGCTGATCAACGCGATGATGGCCGTCAGACACTCGCGCACACTCAAGCAGCGCGAGGAAATGCTCATGACGCATGCGCAGCGCGAGGATGCGTTCCTGGCCCTTATCTTTGCGCGAGTAGCCAGAGCGATACATCATCCAGCACCAGCTCGGTTTGATCCATGTCATGCGTGTGGTGAGAAACGCAGGCGAGGCGTCAAGACGTTGTTGCTCAACAGCTGGTTCTGCGATGGCAGCCGGGTAGGCCTGGTAGACGGTGATGAAGTCCTCGTCATATACGGCGCGAATTTGCCGGTACGGAGTCGAAGCCTTGGCCGATGACATTTTGGATGATTTTAGCACCTGTTGGGCCCTCAAAGTGTATACATGACTCTTGCCAACAGGCAAGGCGGCCGCTGATCAGTCTTGCAGAGGAGAATGCCTGATTCTTTCCCACCAGGTCCGCATTTTGAGGTGGCTTGCAACCCGTGCACGGCGGCAGGCTGATTTGTTAATAGTAAATGCCTCTAAGGGCAGGCCGCGTATCGCTGGCCACAGCCTGCTGTTGACCGATCGTCGTTCAGGGCTGAATGGTAGTCGGCTGAAGACAAAATGCCAAGAGACGGAGACACTAAGACTCCCCTTTGGGAAGCGGTTACGCCAACCGCGGCACAACTTGACCGTTCAGTAATCTTCAAATGAGGTTGACGACGCGCCTTGACGGTTGGCAGGCAGCAAAGCTGACAAATTTAGCCTGCTGTCGCGCTCATGTCGGCCGCGACATTCAAGATATGGTTCTTCCAATCGTCTGAATAGTTGTCTCGAGCCAAATTGGCTCTATACACTTTGCCAGCTGGCGGAAGCTTCATTGTGCCAATCTTCGAGCGCTTGAACTTTCATGATCGACGCGTTCGAGTGTTCTGAAACAAGCCTCCATGTAAAAGAGATAGTGGTCAATCTGTTCATTTATACCCTTTATTATACCCAAGTCCACGGCGGCAGCACCATCTTCACCATTCAGGCGCGCCGCAGACCCTAATAATCAATTAGTGATCGTATATTCTTCCATCTCAGGCGGGTACTTTGCTTCTAGCGATCCCAAGCGAGCAGCGAACCAGCCACCATGACTTCGTCCGACAACGAAGACCGTGTCGAGCGGAAGAAGTCAAAGGCAAGGCATGCGAGCGAAGTAGATGATAGCAGACGAAGAGGAAGACCAAGGGTGGATCCGCAGGATGGGACGGCTGCAGATGTATGTGTACCATTTCAGTTCGCGTCGAATATTGTATATTGGTTCTTGCGGTAGCATCGGTTCCTCATCTCTGAGCAAAAATGATATGCTTTCCTTTCCTTGAAGTACGAGTTCACCCTAAGTTGCGAACTTGTGGCTTGCTGAATTAGTAGCGTATTAGCGGATACTCTTTGTATCATATAACGGTGTGATACACGTGTGACGGAAGTTTCCCATGTCTGCATTGCAAGATATAATATGCTGTACGTTTTACAGTCATGAGGCTGACTGTAGCTTTCCTGGGACCAGCGTCGACGGACCCAAATTCGCATGGCTCAACGAGCATACCGCATGCGCAAGGAGACCACCATTTCGTCGCTCAAGGACCAAGTGGACGTGCTCCAACGGTCTATTGATGAGATGAGCAACGTCTTCCTGAGCTTCAACGACAAAGCGTTATCGTCAGGAGTGCTGCAGTCCAGCCCGGAGCTGGCGCGTGAGCTAAAAAGTACCACAGAGCGTTTTATAGCGCTCGCCAAAGCGGCTAGCACGGATGCCGAAGACGACAACGGTGAAGACGCGGTGTCACCTTCAGAGGAAAGAGACGTTCCGCACCGGCCGGACGAGCTGGCAATACTGTCAGCCAGGAGCGCAGTGCCGCCGTTGGCGCTGCGGCGTCCAAAGGCGCGAACTGGCATCACACCTGCAGGGGCACAGGGGTCGAGTTCCAGCTCAGACTCTACGACTTCTTCACGAGTCTGCCCGCTACAGACTTTCTTCGAGTCTCTCCACCAACACGCGAACCCACCTGCCCAGAATGTGGCCACGCTTCCGTTTATGAACGAGCAGCAGCATTGGCGGGTAGAATTACCGCCAATGCCTCATCCATTCTCGTTCAGCGGGCTCGGCAGCTCAGTCGGAACGTTCGGCTTCAGCAGGCTCCCTCCTATCCATAACCCCGCCATGACGCTGAGCACGGTAGAGCCGACTTTCGGTCGGCGGCTGCTCCGCTCGGCTTTCGAGGCCGGCTATACGCTCATCTCGAACTCACACCTCGCGCCGCGCAGCTTCGCGCACTCTTTCAAACTCTCCCTTCTCTTCGGCACGCGAGATCAGATGCTCGAACGCTTTTCGGCTCTGATGCGCAACGGCATGACGGAAAGCGTCGAGTTCTGGCAGGTGCCGTACGTGGCGATTGGCGGGGCTGGTACGCATTATCCAGAGCGTGATGCTTTCGGTAATGTCACTCCCAAGCCGAACATGTACACGCTCGAAATGGTCAACTGGCCTCGTACCGGAATGGCTCGTCTTGTCAGCATGGACGAGGCTGTGATAGCTCCAGACGTCTTGATTGACGTGTCAGGCTATGAGGGCGAGTGGTTTGACGTTTACGATGTTGAAGGGTATTTCCGAGAAAGAGGCTTGGTCATTCCGCCTGCCGCCGAGTTTGTCGACGTTGATCTGGCGAGTATCCCTCTGACACCGATAATCCCTCCTCCTGATCCTCAGATGCCACTGCCTGACCTCGCACCCGATATCTCCGGCATCGAGTCTCCCACCAATCTCGACGACCTCGCGCCGATATCAGGGTCCAGCAATCATTCCATAAGCCCTCCTTACACTCCTCCACAGGAGGCGCCGTTCGATCTTCCTCAGTCGGAAATGGGCCTGAATGGCATTGAAGACGAAAGTCTTGACAAATTCATTCAATCCCTGGCCAAAGATGGCTACGGCATCCCTGACGGCAGCGATGCGATGAGCATGCAGTTCCCGGAGCAGCATATGTTCAGTAACGCCGATGGTTACAACGATATGTTCTCTGGTCTGGGTGCGACCACTTTCCTTCCTGGAAACAATCCAATAGCTGTGCCAGCAACAGGCGTTGAGAAGCCGACGGCAGCAGGGCAGCTCATGACGCGGCGACGCGTCACTATTGATGTGGCGGAGCTGATAAAAGGTAAGAATTGACATCACATGTCCAAACAAGTATGCGAGATTATAACTGACTCGTTCTCTGTGCCCAGAACTCATCAAAGGATGCATCTGTCTCGGTCGTTCTCCCGGCTTCAGGCGTGCTGATGTAGATCGCGCTTTACAGGTGTCTATTGTTGACACCACATGAGGCCCTCAATATTCCGGATGCACTCACTTGGTATTGATGGTGGTGTGCCATCTGCAGACGGAGCGGAAGATGTTAATAACATGGTCCTGGTTGAGACATCTCTTCTGAAAATGTACGGGATGCGTATACCCAGCAACTGCCGTTGGTGATTTCAGCTGGCATCGATTTTGTGCTACAAGTACCTAGGTGGCCAATGATAATGGGACCTTGGACTTATGCACCAGAACTCATTCATTTGTGAAAAAGGGTCTCCAGTATCTTGCTAAACGGTCAAATGACCTCTATTTGAGGTCTTGAGACGGGCCTCAAACTGTGAGACCAATGTCTCTCTACCCAAACCAGCATAACTTGTCGCCGCACGCGAAACGTCCAAAAGATATAGAAGCCTAAGCCTGAATCAAAGGCCAGGGGACACAACCAATGCTTGGCGGAATCCGCAACGTCAACAGCAACCACCGGTTCTTCGCCTTCCCACATTGAGCCTAAAGACATCCTCCCACTCGCGCATCCCGCTGCCCCAACCCCCAGTGCCTTTCCTCCCCTTTCCGCCTCTTCCCCTTCGACGAACGACCGCATCTTCGACCGTCATCCCACTCTTAACGCTGCCAACATCGGAGGCTCCACCCGCCCACATCATGCTGTCACCGTACTGGATCCCGCTGTACGGATCATCCGGATCGATCTCGCCCAGCTCAATCTTCGTCAGGATCATGCGCGCCAGGCGGGAAAACAGCTCCTCGACGTTGTCGCCCGACAGCGCCGAGACCTCGACCGAGACAGGGATGTCCAGAGACGACGCCCACCGCGCGGCTTCCTCCTGCGACACTTCGCGGCCTTCCGGCGCGACTGTCGCGCTGTTCTGCGCGCCCAGACCGAGGCCCTTGGATGATGTTACGGAGCCTCCGCCGTCCGAGGAGGAGTATAACCTTCTGGAGTCATAACTTGATGTTTTGGGTAATGATCCGTCGAGTAGCGACGGCTCATATGTTTGGGAGGCTTCGGACAAATCGGCCTTGTTGCCGGCGAGGAGGAGGGTCAGGTGCGGAGACGCCAGCGCCCGCGCATCGTTCAGGAATGTGTGCAAGCCTCTGAAAGATGCGTGCGAGGAGATGTCGTAGACAAGGATCGCGCCGGCCGCGCCGCGGTAGTAGGATCGTGAAACAGACCGGAATCTCTCGGTGCCCGCCGTATCCCAGAGCTTGAATGAACTCCGTCAGCCAAGGAAGTGGCATGTCAACCACACAGTCTGCGTAAATTTTACCTGCAGCTTTATTCGCTTTCTTCGTGGCCCGGTGCCGACTTTGACAATCTTAGACGCGAACTCGACACCGATGGTTTGCGAAGAAAGAACCCTCCCTGGCTCTTGTCAGCGCGAATCAGGATCTGACTCCTTTCGGGTTGCTGCGCTCACACTCGTCCTTTACGAAACGATGTAAGAGACATGATCTGGAATTATCAGACCGTGTGCGCCAATCCGGTTTGCTATGTCGCGGATAGGGACATTCCTACTTCCCGCTTCCGCTTGGCCCGAGAAGAATGATTTTGGCCAGATAGTCGTACATGCTACCGAGTTCCTGCAGAAAGCATTGTCAGCCAGACCTGTGAGATGGTTCGACTGAGTCGACATTGGAGCTATCGCACCTGGTTCGTCGCTTTGGCATTGATAGAAGAGTCCGTTGATGTCGCGGACGACGCCCGTTGGCGCGCCATCCTACTCGAAATCGGAAGAAATGAGTTGAGTAAAAGCTGCTCAGGTCCTGATGCGAGTAACCAATCCGTAGCCGTGTTGGTCTATTACTATTGGGAAATTCATGAACGGAGATAATTGTATGGATGTATGGCAACTCTCACTATCGGGCTGAGCTTGCCAAGCATTCCTATGATGCCCCTTGGAATGAGATCACGCATGGGATCCATTCTGTTTTTGGTAAGCGCATGTTCACATGCACATGCGCGCATAAAATCCATCTACAGTAATAATGCCGAGAGCTCCTGCAGTGACAACGGGAGGTCTTCAGAATGCATCAGTCTTCAGAAGGCGCATCAAGATGAGCTTCTTCATACTCGCATTAGAGCGGTTTGATTGGTCCTTTGACTGTGGACCTAGCCCTCTTGGAGTAACATGCCGCGCCCAGGTGCCTGAGGTGACAAGCCCATCCATTCTCCCTTTCGTGTTTCCTACTAGGATTTATCTCCTATCCGTTGACCTACTCACTTGCAATGGCTTATTATACACCTTGCGACTGCGCTCTTGCTCTTACCATGCTCTTGATAAGGCGCTTTGCATTGCACCACTGTTCACAGCCACAGCTCAACCACTTCGTCGACGTCCTCGCCCGTCCCTCGAGCCGTAGAGCACAAAGAACACCCCTCCTGCTTCTTCGACCATACCTCCAACAGCGTATTCAAGCTGTTTATGAATCTGTGGAAGGCTGATAGGTGGAATTTGCCAGCCGTTTTTCGATGCAATTGCAGACTACTGCAAAGGCAAGGTGGTGTCTTCCCTCTCCCTCCTGACCCATGGTCAATAACGTTCGATTTCCCCATGGGGATGTGAGACTGCGTGGACGTTTTGTTGAGTTGTGACTTTGACTGGGATGGAAATTTGCTATTTGATGCGTAGGCCTTGTCTCTTTTTCCTTGCCTCCTTCAAATTTTCATTCTAGTATGCTTCTATTGGCAGGTTTTTGCGCGGACGTCATTCAACATTTGCAGTTCCTGGCCGGTATTATTACTTGCTAAGGGAGGTAATCAGTTTAGTTTGAGGAGGCCGATCCACGTAGAGAAGTCGACTTTGAAAAAGTATTCAAGCTGTGCGGGTTCCGGCGCTATATTGCTCGGCGAGTTCCAAGCGCTAACCGGCGCTGTGAAGTGATAGCATACACGTAATTGACATCGGACGCCGTCTGAGGATCGCAAAACGTGGAGGTCCAGTCGGCCTCGTTCACATTAGCAACATGCAAGCGGTTTGTATTTTAGCTGATTACCACCATGGAACGATGTGAAGCGCTATGCTTCCCTTTGTAACTCCCCAATCCAGGACAGTCGATTGCTGATGTCGGAACCCGCGGAAAAGTCGGCATTGGCGCTATGCTTAGAGGCCATTAGCATTGCAGTTGTGACGTTACAACCCCGGACGGGTGTCCGACGTCAAGCCTTGGCTCACGCGATCACGATGCGCTTATTAGTGCATCGGTCAACTGGTACATAAAGTGTATGACCATGCTTGGCCTCGGTTGTGCTCGGCACCGGTGTTCTTGGCCCTAGACCACGTCATAATTCGCGACTTCGTCGGGCTCCGTTCCTCGGCTGTCGCGTGCCTCATTGCCCGCATCGTCGACGATACATAACCAAGTCCCAAAGTCCTATGATTCCCATCCCAGTTTCAACTTTCCCATCTTTCTCAACTTGACCGTTGCCACACATAAGCGTTCAACAGTTCAACCTCTCTCTCTCTCTCTGTGTCTTGTGGGCGTTATCCTAGCTCTCCTCACTCCACACTCACTTTTGAACTCTGCATCCATCACGACATCTACACCTCTACCGATGCCGCTGAACCCTTTTCCAAGTTTCCCCGCATACAAGGGCCCGTATCGCACAGGGTCCGTGGACGTCGAGATCCCTGTTGCGGAGCTCGACTCGCAGACTCCTTCTCCGAGCGCGGACGTATCTACAGTTGCATTCCGCATCTTCTATCCCTGCGAGCCCACCTCATCAACCAGGCCAATTCGATGGCTGCCGAGTCCGCAGCGAGCGTCTCTGACGGCTTATGCTCAATTTCTGGGCTTGGGCAACGCTGCATCACAGCTCTTCTCGTAAGCATACAATGCAATCGCAAGCCTCTTTCGCAGCTGACCATGTCTAGTTTGCTCCCTCAACACCTCTACTACATCAACATCCCGGCTCATCGTAATGGCCGCTTGCTGGAGCCCACCACAAGCAATCAGCGCTGGCCCGTCATGGTCTTCTCACACGGCCTTGGCGGTTCCAGGAACAGCTATTCTCACATCGTCGGCTCTCTTGCGAGCTACGGCATGATTGTCATCTCGATGGACCACAGGGACGGGAGCTCGCCTTCCCAATATATAAGAGCGACGGACAAAACTCCGCAAAGAACTGTTTCCTACAAGAAGATTTCCCATACGCCGTCGCCAGAGGTGTATCAGGAGAGAGATAAGATGTTGCGGATTAGACTCTGGGAGCTTTCATTGGTACACATTGCTCTTCAAAAGATGGACGAGGGCCAGGCCATCAACAACTTAGACTCCAACAGTATTCAGCGATGGAAGAAGGATCACAATGAAGTTCTGAGCATGTTTGCTGGAAAGCTCGACATCCACGACCCTGGCGTGATTACCTGGGCTGGCCATAGTTTCGGCGCTGCGACTACGATCCAGTTTGTCAAATCAGTCTTCTGGCGACCGAACGAGGATGACGACTACGAACCTTCACTTCGTCCTCAAGCTAGTCTCATTGAGCAGATTACACCGTCAACGCCGGTAGTGCTCCTGGATTTGTGGTGTCTGCCACTGCAAAGCCCCGCAACGGCCTGGCTGCGCGATAAGCCGATGCCGTGTTACACTGGGTCAGGTCCCGGCGGTGCTGCCATCCTCAGCATTTTCAGCGAAGGTTTCTTCAAATGGCGCAAGAACCTTCAAGACACCAAACGAGCGCTGTGTCCTCCAAAACCCGAGGGCGCAGACACGTCCGATTGGAGCTCGCCCCATCTGTTTTATCCCGTCGGCTCGGCACACTTGTCCCAATCAGACTTTGCAATTCTCTTCCCTATCCTGACCAAAGTCGCTTTCAAAGCGTTGGATCCCGACCGGACGCTGACACTGAACATCCGCGCCATCCTCCAGCACCTACGTCACAACGGCATCGAGGTTGCAGAAACCGAATTGCCTGAGGCAGAACAGCCGCAAGATTCTGAACCGATCATTGTCGAGAGTGAGAAGAGCGGAGACTGGCGAATTCTTGAGTCCAATGGCAACGTTACCGGTTGGATCGCCGTCGGCGCGCAACCCGACGATGCAGATGACGACCCTGCCGAGACCACGGCAAACGGCAAGGACCAAGGACCGGGCGATGCTGTCGTCGAGAACGAGATGCTTGGGGAACTTCGAAAGAGCCCAGCGCTGTAGAGGTGCAGTGAGTTCTTTGTGATGCCGGGCCCGTGAGCTCTGTTTACGTTCATGATGTGTTATGAGGGCGTTCTGCGAGCATGGCAATTGCGTATTGGCTGGGCTTCTCTACGAAGTGATGACAAGCATGTATACATTGGAGCGTTCTCGCGCAACAAGACGGCTGCAAGAATTGGTCCTTGTAAATAGGCATACCTTGGGAAAGCCAATTCCGGTTCCCTTTCTTCTACGGTTCGGTATCGGGCCTTCGTGGCAGGCGGTGAGCTCCGTAAACCGATCCTGCAATCAAGATACCGGAGAATGATGAGACCGTCGGTGAGGAAGATCTAGGCAGCGCGGAGATAAAGAAGCCATTTCACTTGTTATGATTCTGAATGGGTAAAGGCCACCAATCTCCAAGCTTTCGCTCTTCAGCTTCAACCTCCAGTTCCAAGTCTAGAGATATTTTGGCAGGGCGTTAAACGGTTTGTGCAGCCTTCACGTTAAGAGTTCGCCGAGCGACCCCGAATTCCCCGTTGCCGGTAAGTGTTCCAACTGTTGTTATTTCCCATCGTCGCGGCAACGCATGGCATTCCTCCCCGCCCCGCGCGTTCATATCCTCGGCGGAGTTCTTGGCGGAGTGCCTGGCAGAGTCCTCGGCGGAGTTGTCGGCGATTTCTCGGCGGAGTTCTCGGCGGAGTTCTCGGCGGAGTTCTCGGCGAGTCTACATCACGATGACCTTCGGACTTCTCGACTACAACGCGATCTGACCGCGCGGTCGATACTAAGAGTGTCACATCTTTACGATGCTTTTCCCACGGAATGACTATCATTCAACCCATTTACACCTGCCCAGGACTAGACTCGCTTTTCTTCCATCTGAGGATGTAGATCGAGCTTCTCATCCTGCTGCCCTCTTCATCTTTCTTCATTGCTTTTATCTGATATATTTATATTAGCTACTCTACTCAACGCGATCTATCCTGCTAACATGATATCACCTAGGTTCCACTCAAATTTCACGGTTTTTCTCCACGAGTGCAATTGTCAGAGCTATGGACGATCCTCCCGCCACGAAGGGCCTCAAAGAGCTAAGGGAACATTATCTTGCCAAGAGCCTCAAACAGATAAGGAGACATTATCTTGCGAAGATCCTTGACAAGCTCGCTGCAAAAGGAATCCCAATTGACTGGTACAAAAAACGCAAGAGGGAGCTCAATGACGCCCAGTCCGAAGTCCCATCGCTGCCTCCGACATCGAAAAAGCCTCGTCAATCACCCTAAACGACAGTGCTGCTACGTCTACGCCAGGTCGGGATGACGGCAACGATGTCTGGATGGCTTGGAGGCGGTTTGCTTCATGGTTCCATGGCGAGTGGCGGATTCGTGCTCTCGGGGGGCAGCCTCACCTCTCAGCTGCTTGCTCTTACCTTTTGCAACCGGAGGTGGTTTGCTACTTTCTCGAAACTTTGGTGGTCTCACTTGCAGCACTTCTTTTTCCACTTCTTTACTGCTTCAAACCACAGGGACGAGTCCCCTTTGATTTTCACTTCACAAGCGTCTTTGTGCACTAGCGATGCGGGATGCTCCTTGACGTACTTTGGAAACCTTTACAAGTTTTCTGCATGGGCTTTCGCAGATCTGCAACTCTCAATACAATGTCTGCTCTCAAGCTTCGGCCTTTCCGAGTGACTCGATAACTTGATCATTTTCGTACTAGAGACAAGCCCAGACGCTCTGCGGATGCTCATCTTTGTGTCCATAGCTAAGCAAGCGTCTTCGAGTTGCGAACGACGTAGCTAGTCACAGCTCTGTAAAGTATAGCCAGCTAACACATGGCGATGAAGCGCCTCAACTAATACTGGTAGTTGCGCGCCAAAGCTCAAAGTAAGCGGATCACTACATGATGAGACGAGAAGATCAGCACAAGCGAATTGATTGAGTAAGGGTGTCATACCTGGAAGTGAGTAAGCAAGAGTATTATGCTCGATGATCTCCTCGACCAGACATCGTGACATGGCGCGGTGGAGACGTGACTGAATCGATCACGCATGGCCGGTTTTAAGACTCAATCAACCCATCGCTGCTGTCCCTTGTCATATCCGATGACGTTCAAGTCTATGTTCAGTGTGCGAAGCATCATGTCCATCGTGAACGACTGGAAAAGATATAAGTTTTCCATCCCAACAGGAGAGATTGTGCGGGATGTGAATGCGGAAGCTCACTCACGTCGTCGTCCTTTTCGGTGTTGCCATGCTGCCTATCCTCCTCTCCACGGTCTTCGTCAGAGCCTTCTCCGTCCCCCTCTCTTTCTGCGCTCCCTCTCCCATCTTCTCGATTCCCATCACCTGCCCCACCACCAGCATCCCACCCCCACGCATCCTCCCTCTTCCCCTTATCCCTCTCCCGCTCCCTCCAAGCCTTCACACCACCCATCCGATTAACCCTATCCCTTGCCCCAGCATACACCTCTTCCGCCGCCTGCCTGCTGGCTGCGCGCCACTTGCGCCGCAGCGCCTCGAGCTTCACGTCCCGGCCGCTGCGCTCGATCTGCAGCGCCTGCTCCAGCGTGTCAATCTCCGTGCGCAGCGAGCGCAGCTGGGATTCCAGCGCGCGTTGCTGCTTCTGTAGCGCTTCCACCTCTGGAGTAGTTGGTCCGCGGCTGGGGAGACCGGGGGTTAGCCGGGAGGGTGCTGGGGGTGTTGTGGCGGCATCGTGGAGGGTTGGATTTGACTTTGATTTCGACGGTGTAATGTTGGTGGCTTTTGAGGCTGTTAGGTCCGGTTCGGACAGGATTTCGGACGGCTCGGACGAGGGATGGGCGGCTGGTGGGGAAGCTCTTGGGTTCGGGTTTGGCCTCAAAGGCGTTTTGAGGGGAGTTCGGAACGGCTTAGATAAAGTGCTTGAGGCTTGCTCGACTCGGCGCCGTTTGGCTGCTGGGGTGTACATCTGCGTGGAGTTTCGAGGTTGTCATCCACAGGTGGAGAATAATATCACACCGAACGTCGTCATTGTGACTAGCCCACGGCTTGACAGCTTTTCGAGTGAAGCTCGCTTGAGCATCAAATTCTGACGCAGTGTGAACATTTCAAGGTGGATTTTCGAACCCCATGCCAACTACCCGAGGTCGGCAGTCTACTCCAATACTTTACAGCGGTCGCAGCATCAGCCGTCAATAATATACATGATCACAGCTTGATGGACAGGTTGAAGCGATCTAATGCCAGAGCAGCGCCACTGAGAACTGCAGCGTATGCCCCCAAAACCACCATTGACTGAGCTTTGTTCATCTGCAGGGTCGGAAGAGTCATGTTGACCAACCCAGTCAGCGGATTCGCCAACAGGAAAATTGCAAGTCCGTTGCGATTGAAGGCATAAAGAAGTTTGCTGGTGGCCCTTCTCAGTTCCCTTTCTTCAGCAACTCGGCCTTTGGTCTTGTAGATGTCAGGAAAGCAGAACCTCTCAATCGCACAGAACAGCATGAGCTGACAGCAATTGAAAGCGGTGACCCAAAGCAAATATGGCAGATTCGCAAGGCGCCTGGAAACCAACAGGCCCAGACCGCGGTAGCTTGTTGTCAGCTCGAACAGAGCCACCGACGATAAAGACCAGATGGCAAGCTTTCCCAAGCCCGAGCTGCGAAAACGCCCGAGTGTAGACTGGCTCTTGAGGTGAAGTCTAAGCTCCCTTGGTAGAATGTCCATACCCACGGCCTGGCCTGCGAGGAAGATTGCCAAGTATCCGAAAAGAGAAAACACTCCCTCTCTATTCTTGGAGAGAAGGTCAGTCCGCGGCGCCGTGAGTATGTACGTCCTCAGTTGGGTCAAATCCAAGCAAGCCTCGTAAACTGCTCCGATGACTAAAGACTGAGCCGCATAGGATGGGATGTAGCGAAACGCCGAATGGCAGACGGCGACAAATGGAGGAATGAATGCCAACGTGAAGAAGAAGTTCCAGTGCACACCGTACTCCGAGACGTGCTCTGCCAGATCAAGCCCTTTGACACTCCATAGACGGATGAGGCCCAGTAAGAGTAGTGGTGCCGAGTGTCGGGCAGAGGTGATCAGTCGGTCTGCCAGAGACGAAGCCTTTTTGGTTATGCGCTCCTTCAACGCAGTTCTCGCCGACACTACGCCCGCTGAGAAGACAAAGGATCCCACTCCCATGTCCATCAAGGATGTACCCCATGTCTCCACCTTCGCAAATCGACGCGGAAAAATCTTGAAATCCACTGCGAGAATTGCCATGCAGGTGATGACCATCATCGCGCCTCTGTAAGAGGTTACGAACGGCTTCATGGGAAGAGAGTTGGCTGAGCCAGATCTCGTCGACTGCTCGCCTTGCAAACCATTCTGTCCCTTATTGTGAGGAATAGCAGCTTTGGTACGCTTGACTGGTTCATTGTAAACGAGCAATATAACGGCAGCAGGCGTGAGAAGAAATATGTTCAGGAGGACTGAAGCGGACGAGTACAGAGTGACGGCAGAGAGAATCGCGCCGCAGTTGAGCAGAAAGTCGGTCACGCAGGCCGCAGTTGAGTAATTCTCAAAGAATCGAAGGCGTGACTGCAACACTGACCAGAGCAGGAGGGCAGACTAAGAGATAGTAAAGCTCAGAATTGCGTGTTCGAACACGGAACAGGAAAAGGCACATCTTACCGCAGCAACAAGTGCCACTGTATTTATTTCCCCGATCTGGCCACCTGCAAGGTTCGAGACGAAAGCCTCCTTTGCGGCTTTGGAGTCTCTGGTCATGCTCAGTAGCAGTCACAAGTACAATCCGAAAGTCGATCGGCTCTTGATAGCAGAGTTTGGTACTTGTAAGATGACTGGTGCGCTGTCGGTTGGCTGAGCACAGATGGCAACAAAGCAAAGAAAGTCGCGTGTGAGGTACGGAGTCTGGAGTACGTCAACCACAAACCCGACCGCAGGACCCTGAAGGTCTGGACCCTTTAGTACTCCTGGTTACTAGCAGTCGTACGTTCTTGTTGTTGATGTGAAAGAAGAATGATCACTCTCGGTCAAAGAACGGATCGGGTTATGACAACAGTTCCGAGGTCGCTTGAGGTCTTCGTATTAAGAGTGACGGCTTAATAACCTAACGAGTCTATCCAATTGATGCATGCAACTTCTTCTCGGATGAAATATCTGGATCTATGTAATACCATCTGAGCCCCCAATAGCCATTGGTTTATCCGCAGCACGCAGTCACAGCCGGTCCCTCAGAGGTAACTATCTCATTTTTCTGTTGGAGAAGCCGCCACAAACGCCGACGGCTGTGCTGTTGATGGGCCACCTTGCTCTTTGGTCATCGAATATAACTTTCAATCATTACAGTAGAGGGGCGCCAGTCAGTCCCAGTCCCAGTTTATGTTGGTGGGACGCTCTGAAAAAGGTTTTTGTATCTGTTCGCATTCCCGAGTCAGCAGATACTCATGGCTCCGGTACCAGAGAGACGGTGCTCACGCATTTCACCGGCTTGCCCAGACACCGTAGTGTTTCCTCAATGCATCCGTAGTCGGTCGGTTCCTCATTCTCTGTAGTGTCAAAGATAATAACGCAATATCCGCGCGGCCCTAGCCTGTCTCCCGAGGATGGGACTGAAGAGCCTTCATAGAAAGGTCTATGACCCCACCACATTCCTTTCCCAGCGGTATGGCACTCGGCGGCCAAAGTATCCAGTATGTTTTTTCTGCAAAAGCGCAGGATATCACCGAAGTTCAAGGGGTGGATAGGCACTCTGAGTACGAAACTGGTAAGGTAGCGCTGCCGTGGGTCTCCCCATTCATGACCCCATTCTTGTTTTGGGTTCGGATAAGCTTCGCAGATGCCCTCGGGTTCTGGCTGGAGTATTCGAGCCTCTAGGCGGTGTCGATGATTCTCGCGGCCAGCGGTGTGTTCTGCAGCCACCTCGTACTGCGCACACGAGGCGGGCTCGAAGATACACAGAGCGATTAGAGCGAGCAAGAACCGGGTGTTCATGCTGTGAGGTGTGGAGAGATAGAAGGGAAAAGTTGTTAAGGGGTTCCATGAATGCTATAATTTGCTGGCGTATCATCGTTAATTAGTCCAATTCGTAAAGAGTGAAAACGCCTTGACCCAGGCAGGCAATGCGGATGCCATTCCGGATATGCTGGCTTGTGCGTTGAGACATTTACTGTGGGACAATTTCCATGCTGCAATGCAGTTGCTGGTTTTCGATTAGCCTGCCGAGCTGACGCACGCGTAATCCAGGATATTGTGAGCATTTTGACTCCATCGGGAATGAAAGGACACCAACATGCGGCGCCATTGGCTAGTTGGCCAGGCACAGCCGCCCAGTCTCTACGCCGTAGGCAAAAAGATCCGGACGTAGAGAGTTAACAGGGTTCGTTGGACTGTAAGACGCCGGCCTTTCTGGGAATGGGTTGTCTTGGTGTCAGTTCTTCGAAGGGAAACTCCGAAGTTGAGATATCATGAATGCCTCTAGCCCTAGGTAGGGCTAGCGCGGACGGATTGGCTCTATCTCGACACTTTCGCTTTCGCACCAGAAAGGTATCCTCCAACATCATCAGCTACCTAAAGCACTGTCAACAGACCTCCCCATCACCATCGTTTCCTTTTCTCTTTGTTTCAATGTCTCTTGGCGCCTCCCGCGCCGCATTGCGGCGATCTCAGTTGATATTGTCCCGTGGCAGTATTCGAAGAGCCACAACCGCCTCGGAGGCAGCGGGTACCGCAAAAGAACAAGCGTCAGAGGCCACATCGAAAGCATCCCAAGGTCTATCGCGGGTGGCTTCTTCGGCTGGGTCTGCGATAAGTACAGCCGGCAGTGCCACCAACGATGCAGTCGCACGATTGAGCAAACGGGCAGGAAGTATAGTGGGCTTCGCCAACTGTAAGTTCTTACCGCCTTTGCCAATCGAGTTGGCTCTCCATGCAAGTCATTGCGAAATGCGGCGAAAGAGTGTGCACAGGATCTAGCTGGTGCTGATTTTCTGTTGCTTGGCTACAGCTCTCATACCCCCCATGGTACATTACTCGAAAGTAGGACTCGAGCTTGCAAAACTCGTCTTCCAGAGTCGCCAGATGAATCCACCGTACGTACAGCTATAAAAGCGACTTGAGGGCGCTTGTGTTTGTGGGATGACTTCTGACACTTGAACAGGTCGCTGGCAACCTTTCAGTCCTACATGCAACCTGTCATGAACATGGTCAGGAACCCGTCGACAATTCTTCAGCAAGGCACGGCGCATGCAAACACTGTGAATCCACAGCACCTGCTGAACCAAGTGAGAAATATGAATAGGGAGCAAATGGTTGCGGCTGGAGTGGTTCTTGCCGAATGTCTGGGCTTCTTTACGGTGGGGGAAATGTTGGGGAAGTTCAAGATTGTTGGATATCGCCACGCTCCCGAGTTTGACGCACATGAACATCACTGAGGAGGGATTGAGATAGCCGTCAAAAACAAATGGATCACGGACTGCACTTTGTGGGACGGGATGTATGTTGAAAGAGAAAGGGTGGAATTATGCATGTGATATGTGGTCTATCAACTGTACTAGTTGCACATAAGCTCTCCATTAGTAACCTCTATTTTCATCTGTATCAGATAATTAATCAGCTGCATATTGAACCAACAAATTTGCTGCAATTCTGCTGTGCGTATTTGCCCATCGAAACTGCACGAGGCGTTCTGGCATCTGGACAGCCAAATATTTTCTTCCTCGCCAAGACAAGAACTTGATACCTCGAAAACCGAACCGCAACCACACCGAAAAAGCGATTCGTATGGACCCCTATAAACTACTCTCGCGCTCTACCACCCTGAGTAAACGGACTGAAAAGCATCTGGTTCCCAATACTCCGTCAACTGGCGCTGCAAAGAATCCACAATTATTCGGCAAATCTCAGTATGAAGCCCACGCACACGCACAGGCTTCTAGCGGACAGAATAGCAAGAAGCGCAAGCGAAATCAGGAGGACCGTCTAAAAAGCGGACAACAGACATCAGTCCCACAGGAGCTGGACTTCTTTGGCGACAGCAACGATGGGTATCCGAGCTCGCTCAAGGTTGCTGCAGCACGAAAGTCTGGCGATGAGGCAAGAACAGACACCAGCCAGGTTGAGAGCGGGCAAGCTGCAGGCGGGGACACCTCTATGATACTCGGCGAAGATGAATGCAAACGAATATTACGATCACACAAGCTGAAGATCACTGTTTTGGATAATGGCGTCTCTGTGGAGGACCGGCCGCATGGCCGCAAGACAGGAAGCAAACTTAAGAGCTCCAAAAATTCTGGCTCAGAACCCAAGGCGGCCAAGAGAGAGATTTTTCCGCAGCCTCTGCTTTCTTTCGCACAACTTCAAAGTCATTATGGCATACATGCGAGGCTTGCAGATAATGTTGAAAAGCAAGGATATCGGATACCGACGGAGGTGCAGCTTGGAGCGTTGCCACTGCTCCTTGACGGCTCAATGGTGCGGGGAACAGCGTCTAAACTGGACAAGGGCAATCACGCAGAGACTCCCAAGAGCAGTCCTTCCGAGAACGATGTGGATTTGATTACGGCGGCGCCAACTGGAAGTGGCAAAACATTAGCATTTCTAATTCCAGTTGTGCATGCATTGATTCGAGAGCGCATGACGCAGCATGGAGATGGAAGCCATAGAGATCAGGAGTGGCATGGGCCAAGGGCCATTGTCATTGTCCCTACGAGAGAACTGGCGGCTCAAATCGTGAATGAGGGGAGGAAGCTTACTCTTGGAACCGGAGTGAAGATTACGCTTATGCGTAAGGGCATGATATTATTGCCCCGCGACTCAAATGCCTCATCATCTAGAGCAGTAGATGATGCCGCGTCTGTCCACTCCGCCTCAGATAGCGACAATGACAGCAACGACATGCCTTCAAATGGTCATGGTGAGACGATTTCCTCGAATGGTCCGCGACAGCCAACGCCATTGGTGAAGGCGGATATTATGATTTCTACACCTCTTGCGCTTCTGAACGCATTGAAGAGAGATACTCCACAGCCTCAGCAAATGTCGAACGTTCGATATCTGGTTTTGGATGAAGCGGACGTACTTCTGGACCCACTCTTTCGGGAGCAAACTCTAGACGTATGGAAGTCTTGCGTCAATCCGTTGCTCCGAGTCAGCTTCTGGTCTGCCACCATGGGCTCAAACATCGAAGAACTCGTGAAATCGACGATTGACGAAAGATGGCAGACCCTGGGGCAATCCGAAAGCCTGACCTCACAACGGCCAGCATTAGTCCGCCTCGTAGTAGGCCTGAAAGATTCCGCAATCCCCAACATAGCCCACAAGCTCACCTACGCCGCCACCGAGCAAGGCAAGCTCATGGCTCTGCGGCAGCTTCTGCGACCCACAGCGCCCTCACAAGAGCCCGGTCCTTCGCTCCGCCCACCTTTTCTCGTGTTCACGCAAACCATCCCGCGTGCCGTCGCGCTTCATTCCGAGTTGCTCTACGACATCCCGCCCGAGGCAGGCGGCTCCGCTCGAATCGCGGTCCTGCACTCGGGTCTCTCGGACACCGCCCGCGACCGCATCATGACGCGGTTCCGGAAAGGCGAAGTCTGGGTGCTGATCACGACGGACCTTCTGGCGCGTGGTGTGGACTTCAGAGGCGTTAATGGCGTCGTCAATTACGATGTGCCAAACTCGAGCGCAGCTTACGTTCACCGCGCAGGGCGGACGGGAAGAGCAGGGCGGGAGGGTGGCGTGGCTGTCACGCTCTATACGAAGGAGGACATTCCATACATTAAGAACGTGGCCAATCTCATCGCCGCGGCTGAGAAGTCCAAGACAAAGGGTCCTGGCGCACAAGGGAGCTCGGTGCAGCAATGGCTTTTAGAGTCACTCCCAACTCTGTCCAAACGGGATAAAAAGCAGCTGAAGAAAAGAGGCGTCGAATTCAGGAACAGTGCTGCGGAGAAGAAGCTTGGTGTGCAGAGCGTAGCCAAGACACGGATTAGCACCAAGAGCGGGTTCGAGAGGCGTTTGGAAAACAACCGGCGAGGTGCGGTGGCCAGTCATCGTGCCAGACGAGATCAGAGTGGAGCCGATGATGGCGCTGTTGCAACAGAGGGCAGCGAGTCTGAGTTTGCCGGTTTTGATGACTGACGGGCTCGCTCTTGAGACATGGCAACCAGTACGCATTGTTTAGGGTATCTTGAATAAGTCGCTGCTTCAAAGGCATGAATCGAACCACTACAATGCTGAGCTGTGAATGAGCTTTTGATCGCATCATCGCTTTGCCGTGATGCCTACATAATGCCAAGCAACTGGTTGTCTGCCGACCAAAGACCGACAGGAATGATTTACTAACGCGGCATGACTTCGCATCAAGACACCAGCTACTCTTTCGGGAACATGCCTCCGTCCAGATGTCAAAAGTTATTTTTGCTCACAATACACGCATATCGAGTTCCTATGATTGCACCGAAAAGCCATCATGAAGCTGTTGATTCAGAGTAAATATTAAAAGTATATAAGTTGAGTAAAACATGCGTTCCAGCATTTAAGGAGCGGCTAATGAAGTCTCAAGTAATAAAGCAACCCAACCGGAACCCCTACTAATGCATGCTTCTTGCAACAGATGGTTCTAATATGCAATGCAAACATCGAAATGCCGAAATGTAACTGAGACTTGATACAGTGAGTGATCAATTGGTTTCACTTGCCACATTGAGAGCGTCTCCACATCTTCAAATCCATCCGTCAATTTCACAGCATCTACCGTCGTCACCATCAGTAATACTCCGGCTCCGGAGTATACTCAGGCTCCGGGGTATACTCAGGCTCTGGGGTATACTTAGGCTCAGGAGCAGAGGACTCATGGCCGTAGCTGCTGGTTGACACCGCGGTTCCGTAAGTGGGCTTCGTGGAAGACGAGCCGGTGCCGTACGGAGGATGCGACGAGCTGGTGCCGCTTGGGTAGGGAGGATGGACAGGACCCGTTGGCTCCTTGTGCTCGCTCGTAGAGTACGTGGGCTCGTAGTGTCCTTCCTTGACCGTCACCGTTGCGGTGTAGTAGATGGTGGAGTAGACAGTCTCCGGAAGCGGGCACTCGCCGACTCCGCCATCGTGGCCCGGGTATTCCGGCTCAGGCGCATGCGTGGGCTTCGGGTGGGAGTACGATGGCGTGAGCCAGGTCGAGTAGTAGGTCGTTCCGTGGATCGTGCTGACAGGGGTTGAGGTGGGGACGAAGGTGATGGAGGGATCGACATGAACGTATGTCGATGACGCAGTGTGGGTCGGATGCACTGGCGTGTAGTTCGAGCAGCCTGCAACGCACGAGGTGATGGTGATGGTGCTGGTGGTCAGCGTCGTGCTGATGTATCTCGAGGATGAAGCCGTCTTGGTGTAGGTGACCGGGCAGACGGTCACGGTGGTGTAGGTTGTCAGCGTGACGGATGGCGTCGGATCAACGTAGGACGTGGTAGAATCATAGGTCGTTGTCGGTGTCGTTGAGGAATCATACGTTGTCGAAGAAGAATCGTACGTTGTCGATGAGGAGTCGTACGTTGTCGAAGAAGAATCGTACGTTGTCGTCGAGGAATCGTACGTTGGCACGGACGAAGACGAGCTATGGTACGAGCTGGAAGATGTGGATGTGGCGTAAGACGATGAAGATGACGATGATGAAGTGTCATAGCCCACGTCAGACGTAGTGCTGCTGTAGGGCGTTGACGAAGAATCATAAGTCGTGGTCGTGCTCTGGTACGAATCTGAAGAAGACGGAGTCACGCTCGAGGTGTAGTCTGGAGTCACGCTCGAGGTGTAGTCCGGGTCCTGGTATTGCCCATCGTAAGGAACGTAGGTTGCAGCGGCAGATCCCAGAAGAGCAACAAGGGCCAAAGATAATGAGGTATGCATTTCGTTTGACTGATCAGAGACGCTTGAGATGAATGAGAAAGATGAGAGTATATGGTGACCTCTGGATTCCTCGAAGGGACAAAGTCAAGGAACTGAGCGAGTGGAACGCTTTATAGTAAAGCAGAGAGATGGAGAATCCAAAACCGAGATGAAGAGATGAGTCTATCAGATGCAGAGAAGAAGGAATGAGGAGCCAGCAAGAATACTTATACTACCGGTATGACCCAGGATGCCCGTACGGCTGAGGGAATATTAGTCTATCATGATCGCAACTGTTCTAAATCCGTCATCACCCTTCTGAGCGTCCAAGGTCGTGTTCGGGTAGCCCGCGAAGGAAACCATGTTGCCTCACTAGCAGGCACGTAATAGTGGTGGCTGGCATTGCGAGCTATCGTATCGGGCGGCCGTCACCGGGCGAGGGATCAGTAGAGGTGTTCACAGCTGGCAAAGCCTCCTCCAAAAGGTTGGATTTTGTGTGGTGGGGAAATTTCTTCAGCTTCTCGAAAGCCGGTGGTGACTTATTTTTAGCACTGAAGGCTCTTCTAAGGCTATTACCGGAACACTATCCCGCTTTCGGTTAGGGCATGACGCCTCGGCCGGCTCCGCCTCAGATCTTCGAATGACGAACCTCACAGGCTTGGAGGCCGTGGATGCGCATCAACTGCCGGACAAAACAAATAATCACGAGCGTGGGCAAACTTCAACTGTGAGCGCTTATTGGTGCCGGCCATGCCGTACCGTCTGTCAAAAATGTCTTGTCATGGACAGACCTGACGTGTGTGGGACAACGGTGATTCATTCAATAATCTGATCAGCCCTAAAAGGATGACTTGGTTGGGACCAAGTGGTCCTGGAACCTCTGACGATACTACCCTTTGCTGACGGATGTAACTGTAGATATGAAATATATTGAGACTTACGCACTGCGCTCACGTCAAGTCACCGACGAGATCGATCAGGTTGCCAATATCTTGTGATTATGATTACGCAACGGACTTCGGGAATCTATAGCCTTCCACATCAAGATACTCCCTCGAACAGCGCATGCATAATTCGCGCTAGGCATCCATTAGCATCCTGGACGACTTACCAGCCAGACCAGGTTTTCTGAGCCGAAGAGATCGTCCTTGCATGTGGATCTGTTTCATAAAACGTTGACATCTTTAGCACATCAACAGAAAGACGTTAGATGCTATATCGGCCAGGATAACCGACCTGGTTTCAGGGCATCACTTCTCATGGTGTTGATGACGACTGCTGAGGCTCTCACTACCTCTTTTAAGACCATCAGCCGCAGATAGTGACAATATTCAATGCATTGGCTCTCGACACGACATTCGACGCAAGCTGAATGCGGAGAGTCGGTGGAGAATCTACTGAATTTAGCTTGCTACATCACCTAGACCATCAGTAATACCTGTCAATGCATCCTATTGGTGCTATGTCATTCATTCAAGTCAATACTTGGCGTCACTAACACAAATCATTTTCACTCGAGCAGTCTTGGCTATTGAAACTTTCTAATTCAAGCTATCTTACTTGCCAGCTAGTTGATCAGCACTCTGAGTCTATGGCAACCTTTGCAAAAATACTAACGCACATACCTATCCAAACGCTGGTGATTCATGACCTAAATAGAAAGCCGACTATGCAAGGCATGGAAGCAAACCAAGCTAAGCAGAACGACAGAAAGACTTACCTTTTCTAGCACCACCAACCTCTCCTCAATCATGTGAGTCACTGCTGCAACGTAGCTTAAGGCCGGAAGCCATTCGCGTCCAAGGGCCGAGTGCAGATATCTAGGCATAATAGTCCGGCATTGGCGTGGTGGACTTTGGACAGAATGGTGGGGAATAGTCTCTCGGAGTTGAGGGCTGTTTGAAAGGGTCATTGAAAGTCATCCGCACTGGCTGAGCCGGCACCTCAAGATAGTCCGGATCGCTATCATCGCTATCAGCATCCGAATTCGACAGTGTTTGCTCTTCCTCACCATCACCAATGGTGAAGAGTGATGTAACGCGTGAGCGGTTGGAGCGAGAGAAAAGACCCATTGTCGCATCGATCTCATGTAACTCCTCGTCGAACGTCGCGCTTGAGCGCGCCATATCGCTAGTTGCTTTCGGAGACAGAGCGGCTATCGCCTCATGTGATCCGTGAGGCGTCGACCAAGGCGCCAGAGGAAGGGGAAGTGCAATTAAATCTCTAGAAGATATATCAGCAGTCAGGCCAGTTTCGGGTAGCTTACCTTTTGCCGCTGACGACTGTTCCAGATCTTGCTCGTCGTCAACGTAGTCTTCCCATGAGTCTCTCCCAGGGTAATTGCGTGTCGTCGTGGGATTTTCAAAGAGCTTCCGCTTGACAAGCGTCTCAACACCTCCCCGGAATCGGCCCCAGTAATTCATACGGGCGGAAGTGACCTGAGGGTTATTCTTTCCGTCTGTTTTTGCTGAGGTGGTAATCTCATGCTCGGGATGGTGTGAATCAAGGCCGTCATCTGCCGTCATCTGTTCTTCCAATAAATCGATATCGAAGAACAGGTCTGGGTCAGGTAGAGAGCCATCAGAACTGCTCTCGGCAGTGGACTCAGGAGACTTCTGGGGACTCTCAGCAATATGCGACGGGAACCACCCAATTCCGAGAGACAAATCTTCTTCCTCGCTGTTGGGTGGGGAATCCTGAGGAATATACTTTCCTGATTTGGAGAACTTGGAAAATTGATCGAAATCTTTACCGGTAGGAGTCCCTAGTGAATTAGCCATTCTTTGCTGAGCCTCGAGCTCGCGTAACAAGTCTGCGCCTTCAAAAGCAGCATCACAACCGCCGTCAAGGGATGCTGGGTGATAATTAGAAATTCTTCGCGGGAACCAGATCCTTTCCTCAGCTTCCTCTTCGACATCAGGAGATGTTGGGCGACTATCAGCAATATGCGGCGGGAAGTAGTCCAATCCAGTTGGCAAGTCTTCAGATTCGTCATCGGATAGTGAGCCCTTAGGCACACACTTCTTTGACTTGAAGAACTTGGCCAGCGGATTGAATATTCCAGCGGTAGAAGCATCTGATGTTGCATTTGGTCCGTTCGCCTCGTCAGTTGCCTTTATCTGTTCTGTCTCAACTTCCGCGTCAAACAACAATGTTGTATTGTTATGAGCGTTAGCAAGGGATGGTGAGCGACTGTCAGCAATATGTGGTGGGAACCAGCCCATCCCAAGAGGCAAATTTCTAAATTCGCCATCGGGTGGTGAATCCTGAGGAATATACTTCCCTGAGTTTGAAAATATGTGCAAGCGATCGAATTCTTCAGCGGTTGGCGTGGGTGTAGTAGGAATAATTCTCATAGTCCCCAGGTCGCTCTCATCGCTGTCACCTGCAGCATACGGAAAGCCCTCGGCGTAGAGTATACGTGAGCGTGATTTCGTTCGTGTCGATTGACGAAGAGTGAAAAGCCCACAGTGGCTTATCGAGGTCACTTTAGGTGACTCTGTTGCGGCATTCTTGGGGTTTGCTTTGGAATTACGGCGAGATGAGAAGGCTTTACCTGCAGCCTTCTTGAGCCATGAGCGCTCGTACCAATTTGGCGGCATCTTGAAAAGTTGGGGTGAGCGCACTCTGTGTTGTTAGGGATCAATCAGAAGGGGCGTCTCTCAGCGGAATGTCCAAAGCAACTCGTAGAATGACCGGCACTCTTCGTTGACTGTCAAGAGCTGTGATGAATTGGATTCCAAAGAGAGATACCTCAAACCTGATGATCAGAAGGCGGTGGAGGGGGAACAGGTAGTGGCCCATGATGTATTTTATAGGCTCCATGGTTGAAAGATTCTTTCATAAAGACATCGTCCTGGCTGTACATTTCTTTGACCATCGTCTTTGTTGCAACAATGTCTATGTCTGGGACAATGTCGTTGTCTCCTCAGCAACAAAGCCGTTGATCAAAATGTCATTATATGAAAGAATTCTAGAGCTTGACTCTTTCTTTCTTTCTTTGTCTATCATGTCCGAGATCTGCTCGACAAGCTCCAACCATGAGAATGCTGCTCATCAGCTTTGAAGATCCAAGTCTTCGCTGCATACAAACCCACGTGTAACCGAGAGGGAGTCCACGTACGTCTTCGCTTCCAGTGTGAAAAGCAGAAATCAGTCGAAGACATGAATCCAATCCGTCAAAGAACTCATCTCCAATGGTTCTCAGATCTCTCAATCGTAATCTCTTTTTGTACAAAAATATTTTCCGGACTTCGCACGACATCCTCAGAGTTCTCCGGGGCCTCAGCCACTATGTCAGCGTTATGTCCCTTTGGCTCCAGTCGTGCCTCAGCAAACTTGGCATCAGACTCGTGGCTCGCAAGCGGGTGGATGGAGTCAGTATCGGAACCCTTGGCCATTCGATCTGTTAACTTCATGGAGCCGTGCATCCTTCCGCTGCCGAATCCGTCATTGATGTAATTGGATCGATGCGAGCGGTCTGCTCTTAAGCCTCTCTTGAAGAGCAGAAGGTATATCGGACGTAGAGAGGGAAGGCAGGCTAAGGAAAAGTTAGCGTGCCGCTCTACCGGTTCGACTCGTGAGAGTTACTGACCTGAGACAATTGCTAGATTCATCTCCACTCCTGTCCAGAAAGCGATCGGACCGAAGCCCCATGTGATATCGTCCGCACTGTGCACTAATCGGTATATGTAAAGAAGCAGAACTATCGAGATGGCGCAGACACTGCATGTGAGGAGTCAGATCTTGCTGCAGGGACGGTATGAAGGAAGACTTACAAACCACCTAGAAGGAAAATACCAGATACAACAAACTTCTGAGCCCGAGCCATATGTAAGCTGCGGACATACCGGATCGGTAGCCCGAGCAGGATTATGTCCAGAATTATATGAACGATTCCGGTCATGAAGTAAAACCATCGTGTATTGTTATTGCATCCATTTTTTATGGACTTGTCCCAGTAAGCATTGACCGGTCTACAGTGAAATAGAACGTAGCCGATCTGCGAGCGTTAACCAACCATGCATCCGAATGTTTGGAGAAGATTACAAACCCTGGTCAAAAACCAGCACGCCACAATCCCAGTTGTTATCCGGATCGGCCAACGGATGCTGGTCACCTGGAATATTCTCCAATAGAAGGCGAGAATTGAAAGCTTGATCAAAGTGATCGTGGTAGTATAAATGATCTCCACCGTGAACAGATAGCGGAAGAAGACGCGCAACACTTCCAGGAACTCTTTATCAATTGTTTGATAGTGTCGACCGAGTCCGTCCTTGAGCCCTGCGCCGAAAAAGAGGTCAATTCAGACCGGGAAATTGCCCGGACGTCTTGAAATCTATACTGACCAATTAAGGTTATAACCTGGTAGGCAGTGGACGTCATCTGTGGTATATGGTTAGATAAATCAAGTCTTCGAAATATGCAACTGACAAGCCCGACGACTATCAAAAAGTCGTCAATCCAAAAAGGCAGTCTCTTGATTCTACGTGCAGTCAAGCGGAGAAGCACGGCTGCGAAAGCCAAGACATAGGAGACGATGATCGTAACGCGAATCACCGGCTGACGCGTTTCGGTCAGATCAACCTCGGGTTCGCTCATTCTCGTTCGGTGCCAGCGAGGCCGAGGACAGACTTTGACGACGGACTCCCGGTGGCATCGAGGTGCCAAAGTGAGTCTGACATTATTCCGTACGTGCGGCAGAAGATATACGCAAAACGACGCTCGTGGGTCCGGCTCAGCGATCGAGATCGCACAACAGTCCTACCACAGTTACAAGGTTAGCTCCATCGACCACGGAATTCGGGCCTGCCGGGCACGAGCGATTGGCCGGTGGTAAATTCTGAGGGCTAAATTGCTTGCTTTTTCCTCGCAACAGTGCAGGAAGATCACCAAATCCCAGGTAGAAAGATTCTGTTCTAGCGAAGCCACCCACGCCGGCGGGTATTAGTAGGACCGTAGTATTATTAGCTCGCCCAAGGTTGGAGCATGTAGATTGCTTTTGCCCCTACCCTTGTGCGGGACAGATGTCACCGGGAGCGCGACGCTCGTGCGCAGAACCAACCACTCTCTTGGCACCTGGTGTCAACCATGTGGAGGGCACGAGAGCTCGCGTGTCCTTTCTGGAGACTGAAAGTCATACTCAAATGGAAGCAGATTTTGCATTGCAGGCCAACGTTTGGCGGCTTGCGGAGGAGCTTCAACAGCTTTCATCAACCCCCAAAATGCAGAAGGCACTTTAGGTATGCGCAAGCGAACAAATTCGGCCAGAAGATGCTGCCGATCGACACGGCGACGGCGACGGCGAGCGGCGAGCGGCGAGCTTTTGCTGGCATGCGGGCTCTCCATGCCCAGTGTGCCACACGCATGACTGGGAAGGATGTAAGACAGATTCACGTCGCGGAAACTTGGTGTATGTCCTTAGAGAGGACGAAACTGTGATCTGGCACACGACTCACAGCTCGACATACCTGAACAAAAGCATGGTTTACGGCGTTACTCCGCATCCATGTAGTCTTCCCATTCACATTGAATGGTAAGAATTGCTTCGTGGGGCGTGACCAATTTCATAACAAAATCGAGTGATGGTCTGCGGCCGACATGCAGTAAGTTCATGCACCTCTGAGCTTGGCCGCACGTAAAAAGAAAGATGAAATTATCAACGCTCATCCATACGTACAAACAGGATGTTGCAGATTAACGCTTTCCACATTACAACATTGTGGGTTGATCGGCGGCGCTTACCTAGGTGGGTATTGCCATACAATAATGTTGCTCCTCGGAGGCTCGGACATACAAGTCAATACTGCACTAGGGTAATACGAAGTACATACCTAGGTATAGGTATGTAGTTGCATACTGTGTATGACTATCAAAGCATTCTTGACTGATAAGTATGTGGCAGCCTATATAAGCCCATATACAATTATATAGTGGAGAATCAACGTCGAATAGCCCACTTCTCAACTAATGATCTAAGCCGTCACCCGTGCAGAGTTGGCACCGCAAGACTCAACGCCGCTGGTCCGCGGCATAGCGATCGAAGGCTCAGCGGCAGAGCGCGGCGAAGCTCGAACTGGGCGAAATTTGAGTGCTATTGGCATCGCTACAATTCTCGAGGGTTTGGAACATCCGGATACGGCAGCGGCAGACGCCAGGCGACGAGCACCACCGAGAAGATGGGGTCTTCATTACTCCATCTTCATTACTCCAATATGATATAGTTTGCGAAAGGCGGGTCCGAGGAATCGAGCCATGCTAGAGAAGCCCGCCGACAGCGTCATGTCTTCGGACCGGCAGCTGAAGATGACGGCGTCCTTGGATAGGGGCGTTTCAATGACCATTGGGGTCGATAGCTGCCAGCCATTGCTTGACTTGAAAGCTTTGGTCCTTGAACAGGGGTGGAATGAAAGTAAATGTGGATTTGCATCGCGAAGTTGAGACTACAAGTAGTAGAAAAGGTGGATGTTATCATACTCCATTGTGTAACTCCGGTCAACCGATATGACAGGCACTCTGCGGCCATACCATGAGCTATATAGAAGTGGCTAGTAGCCCGAGGTGATATCACACACGTCATACATTATTGCCGCGATCAAACAAACTCACTTTAAATGCTATCTCTGGCCACATCATTGTTTCCTCTCACATCAAATCTATCAGTGATCTGATCACGAAGCGAACAAAGTCAACATAGACTGTACCCGAACAGAGTATCTGTACTGACCATTCATTGAGGGAAAATGAACAGTCTAAACGGTATGTGTACATATGATATTTGCGGACAAATTTGCTCGCCGATTGCTTCATTATCATCCTTGGTTCGTTTAGAAAGGCATCTTGGAAACTTATTGAAGCATTTTAGTGTTCCGAAAGCCACTCGCGCTTCACTCTACCAAGCCCATGACCGGCTATCTGCGCAATGGATACTGTGAGGTGCCTCAGTCGGATGCTGGGAATCATTCCGTTGCAGGTACGAAGCTTCGCATCAAGCGTGCTGGCGCCGTCCTCGAGGTGGCATAAACACTGACTTCTGATTATTATTTCCAACAGCCGTTGTCTCGGACGAGTTCTTGGATTTCTCGGCATCTCGTGGCAACGATCTTCGGTCAGTAGGCCTCACTGGCGGCTGCAAGTGGTGTTTGTGTGCCAGCAGATGGAAAGAAGCCTTCGATGCCCGAAAGAGAGACGACGATGCCATTGTGCCCAAGTATGTGCATCTATACCAATCTCGTCAAGGGAAACCTGCAACAGCTCTTCACACGGTGTAGCTGACGTTTCGCGCTAGGGTATTGCTCAGCGCTACGCATGAGAAAGCACTGGACAAAATCGACCTCACGGATCTCAAGAAATATGCCATTGACCAAGAATCATGAGATATGAGAGATGACGTCCAGTTGCGTCTTTGCTTGGTGGGCATTGACGCACTGTCTCGAAAGTCAGGGTGGATGCAGACGCAGCACACAGAGCATATGTGTAAGACTTCAGGGTCGACCCAGGGGCGGCGAGCAGCAAACAATGGTACCAAATAGAAGTTGTTAGCATTCAATAACGTGCTCATGATTGTAACCAATAAAGCAACCCTCGCCATGCATCCAAAACATTCAAGGAAAGTTGATCCCACGTCGGTGCCCTTCAGAAGCGGGTGACGATACGGTCAAAGCGCATGTCATGCTGTACAGCCCGCTATTCGTCATCTGAACCAATTGTACCAAGGATGAATACCTGAGTGTCAAAAGTCTCCGTCGTCCCAACCCTATGCACTCTCATCTTCGGTCAGATCCCGGTGGCGAGCGAGCACCAGCCGTTGATACTCGGTTGGGTCCTTGTCCCACAAATCGGCCGCTTGTCCGTTCAGAGGGCTTGCACTAGGCGGCCAAGCAGTCAGTCTCAGTTGCGCGATGATGATGACCAAGTTTTTGTGCTCGATCCGGCACTGAAGATGAACTTACTTGTTCGGTTCGCCGAGTAGACTTTGGAGACTCAGCAGCACGCTCTGCACATTGTATATCGCACTCCACTTCTCCTTGAGGATGTCAAGGCATATGCGACCGGAGAAGTCGATGTTCGGGTGGTAGATTGGGGTCTTGAACAGCACGGTTGGCGCAGTATAAGGGTATGTCGGCGGGAATGTGAATGACAGCTTGAAGGTTAGGCCCGAGTACGGTGTGTCTTCAGGTCCTGTGATCGTGCCCGTCCACGCAAGTAGATTGCCGTCGTTTGGAAAGGCTGAGATGCCAGGCGTCGAAGACATCATGAGGGTCATAAGCTCGCTTTGCAAACTGGAAAGCAGTGTCAGCTGGAGTCAACATTGATTCCAATAGCGGGCCATCAGCGGCGTACCGTTTGGTCACATTTGAACTGTTAGACGGCCGAGCCGGAAGGCTAGACTTGGTTTCGGAGACTTCTGTGGCCACACTCGTTGACGAGTTCAGAAGGGTGTCCATCACGGCTCTTCTATGGGCGTGGTGAGAAACGATCAGGAAGTTGGGAAGAATACTGCTGAGTTGCTGAATGTTGAAAGACGCTGACGCTTAAAGACTTCACTGAGCAAAGAAAGAGCCAAAAATTGAGTGAGGGCGTGTGAGGTAGGGCTTTATGGTGCTGAGTTGAAATGGCTGCAAGCGGCGCTGTTTACCATGACAACGGACGAGCCAACCGAGCCCAGCCAACTAACTTCCAGACGCGGAAAACCAATTAATTCGCGTCACTCGACGCGTCGTCCAGCGTAGCCCAGTCACCACCTGAAACGCTTCACTTTTCACCAACGAGATGATTCATATTCGCCTCAAATCGCCAACCTGCTCAAACAAATGAGTATATATACATAGGGGCATCTCACGACCCTGAATGTCTTACCGAACTCAACATTCACAATGAGCAGACACTTTCACCGGATAATAATGTCCTTCGAAGCGCAGTAATCTCGGCACAGCAACGCAACTACAACCCAGAACAAGTGCGAAGCACATTTTATAGAGAATCGACGAAGCTACATCCCCTTGCCCCGGGGCCGTCTTTGTATCCCACAACCATGGAAACGTCCGACCACCAAAAGTCAAAGGGCCACGACTTGAACAATGGCTTTCCGCCGTGCTGCGTCGTCTCCTTTAAAGCGGCTTCAGTCATCTCAAGCCCACGTTTGACAACATTAAGCGAATGATTGCGCATGCAGCATTGGCCTAGTAGCTCAGAATGCGAATGTCAGAGGAAGATTGAGTGGATCCCGGTCGATTGAAGGTTCTGGCGGCGATACCAGACATACCGGACGAATGCTTGTGTTGCTATATCCGCTCCGCCTACTTTTGGACTCCACGCTTTGCACCATTCGCAAACCCATCGTATGCCCTCACTTGAAGAAGCCTCTAAACCGGGCCCAAGTTGTAGAAAAGTCCAATTCCGCGAGTGACTGAACGATGTACATTTCGACGGGCCTTAATGTCGAGATGCGTTGATCCGGTTTCCCGATTGTGTGCCGGAATCAAGAAGAGGGACCGCCTGTAGAATTCCCTTCCTCATCCTAATGGCACAAGGCGGGATGAGTGTGTCTGTGTTGATGGCTATCGGGCCGCGCGGCTTTGCGCAAGTGTCCTTTCATATCGCTGTTCGCTCTTCCCAAAAGTCTTGAGCAAGAAGAATGCAAGCGGCGACAGCCTCCATGCGCTTTGCTCCTTGTGTGGGTGGATGCACCCTTTGCTCTCGTTGCCACTCTCATGTCGAGTTGGTCGAGTCCGATACGGTTTGCACCTTCCTGTACTCTTGCTCCAGTGCCCGTTGTACATCAAAATCTGCTTGCCGTTCCCTTTTCAGCCGTTGCTGCTCCATATCCCGGATAACTCCTGCGTGCATGGCCTGGCATGTATGTATTGGTCAATGTGCTTTCCTGAGTCACTGCGACGATGCATACCGCTTGATCTGCCTTTTGAGAGTAATGGACGAAGATGAGAATGCCCACGGCGCTAAGTGACGTGAGCCCTAACGTGAACTTCGACGCTATTGACATTGCTGGCTGCCAGATCTGTAGGTTAGGAGCAAACACTGGAGTGTTCGAAGAAAAGGTCGCTTAAAGGAGCTAAGGCCCAAAGGCTTGGCGCGTCCTTCTTGAACATCTCCATTCTGCTTCACATGCAACATCACGTCGGCGTCACCTAAGGCAAAGATGGTGAGAGTTTAGGTCGGCATCTGCTTTCAGAACACCTGCTGACACTACTGTAGTCCGCTCAGAACTCTGCAGGAATACAGACTCTGTTAGACGTAAGCTCGAATCCGGCTGCCTACATTCACTGCTAACATCGCGGCAGGCCGAACATGAAGCACAGAAGATAGTGCAAAAAGGTGCGTGAATCTCCCTGGAAAAAGGCTTCGCATGCTGACTCGTCTGCAGCAAGAGAATGTAACTCATCCGCGTGTCGCCAGTATATTGAGCATGATTGTGACTCTCAGCAGACCGGACAAAGAAAGTGAAAGACGCCCGGACCGAAGCGCAAAAAGAGATCGACGAATACAAGAAGCAGAAGGAGGACGAGTTCAGGGCTTTTGAGAAAGAAGTACGTCTGGATCCCATTCTGGGTGATGGACCATGTCGATGCTGATGGGACCTTGCGGCAGCACACCAGTGGCAACAAGAAAGCGGAAGAAGATGCGAACCGTGATACGGAAGTGAAGTTGAACGAGATTAGAGAGACTGGCAACAAGTTGGGGAGTAAAGTTGTGGATGACCTGCTCTCGGCGGTTGTCGATGTGAAGCCTAAACCACCTAGGAATATGGCAGTCGCTTGAGGCGCTCAAGTCCATGGTTAGGATTTCTGCGAAGATGGACATTTGATTCAATAGCATTATAAGCTTTACTGGGCGATACCACACTCGGAACACAAGTATTAAGCGCCATATGAAAACCGTATGAGATGTTGTTGTATTTACACGCTATGTCGGGATATTCGGTAGTAATAAACCCTGAAAGATGGGCTGTGGTCTCACAGTGAACCGCCGTTTATTCCGAGGTCGAGTCGCAAAGACAAACTCAACAACTGCAAATAACACATGACATCATCAAGACAACAAACGAAATGCGAGCAATGGACGGTGAAAGATGACTTTAGTCATATATGGCGCCCATTGTATGCGCTCAGTGGAATCCAAGTCTCCACAATTGCGGCGCATACGGAGCGCAACCTTCACCACGTTTGCGGCTAGACGTCGAGATCCACGCATTGAAGATGTCCAACGGCGAATCGAGAACGAATATGCCGCGCTTCGGGAAAGCTACAGTATGCAATACCCTGCACATGAATTTCACCGAGCCTGATTTTGTGCAGAAAGCCCGAAGAACCCAGTCATTTTGGCGCATGGTTTGTTCGGCTTCAATGAGCTTCACCTCGTGGGCAATGCACTCCCAGGTATTCAGTACTGGCGAGGTATCACTGCAGCGCTTGCAGCGACCGGCACCGAAGTTATCACGGCGTCTGTGCCGCCCTCCGGGTCCATAGAGGCCAGAGCGGCGAGACTGGGTGAAAGTATAGAGCGAAAGGCGCATGGCAAGAGCGTCAATATCATCGCGTATATCACTACAAGCCGGAACTGAGGATTCTCACTCACAATTGTACAGGCATAGCATGGTATGCCCCTGTGTGTGATCAGGGGCGAACGTAGCTCATATGAACAAGGGGTAGTTGGGAGAGACCCCTCAAGATATGTGCAATGGCTGATTTTCGTTTTTAGTGGACTCGATTCGAGATACATGATCAGCCAGCTACGTCCACCAAATGTCAAGGTTTTATCCTTAACTACGGTATCGTCGCCGCACCGAGGTATGACTCAGGTCTCTGCGAGCACAGGAAAGGCGCTGAGGCACAGCAATCCCTACAGGCTCTGCTTTCGCCGATGTCATGCTTGAACGAATAGGATGTAGGTCATTCAATCACTTTTTTGGTCTTTCAACCAGCTCATATCGTTCAGCTGCGCGCTTGTCACGAATCTACAAAGCCATGGACTTTCTTGGGCTCGAAACGGGCGCATTCAGCCAGCTAACTAGACAATACATGCAGGAGAATTTCAACCCCAAGACTCCTGATGTAGACGGTATAAGGTTCGTTATCTCTGAGCAGCTCTCTCGCACATCTCACCAGCTCCTCAGATATTACTCCTACGGCGCGACTGTGGAGCCAGCTCTCTGGTCAATGTTTCGGCTATCGCACCGTATTATTGAGAGCATAGAGGGTCCCAATGACGGTCTTGTCAGTGTCCAGAGCAGTCAATGGGGAACTTACAAAGGGACTCTAGTGGATGTCAGTCATCTGGACTTGATCAACTGGAGCAATAGACTAAAGTGGATGTTCTGGGAGCTTTTGGGTAAGAAAAGAAAGTAAGTTTGCTGTCTCTGGATGCTTGGATGTATAGGCTAACGATGCTAGCTTCAATGCCATAGCGTTCTACCTAGACATAGCAGGTAAATGATCCCCGTCATTGCGCGAGGCACATGTGTTAACGCATGATCTATTTCAGATATGCTTGCGAATGAGGGCCTTTGAGGCATTGCAGGCCGCCACCAACGCAGCGTGTAACAGCTATTTTTACTTGAGGGAGATTACCCTGTGTCTCATTTGGCACCTGGTGAATCATATTCGGATTGGTGCAGGTGGTCAGGGGAGGTGTACATACAAAGGACCTTCGTGTTGGCGTTCGGAAGCCCAAGGTGGCAGTGCATCGGGTCAATATTACGACACCACACGCCTGTGGAAGAAACCGCAGCTGTACCTTACCCGTCTAGCTGTCGTTGAAGCACTGTAACTCGATAAGCGACTGTCTAATAAGCTATTGAACGCGTCGTGCATGAATTCGTTGCTGCTCGCATATCTGAGCCTCGTCCCAAGTCTTGGAAACGCCAACACAAACTCTGAGATGGTGATCATCGGTCTAGTCAGGTACGTTGACTGGCTTGCGCCTGCGCAGGGCCAGATTGCGCAGGCATCAGCAACATCCCTTCCCTGGCTTGAGCACCGGTAGTGCCGATATGAAGAGATAGCACTACGCGGCAGGCAGTGCGAAGGCTGTTGTGGACACATTCGCATCTTATCGGGCAATACCGTTGTCCGAATACATGAACTTATGTCTTGTTGACGCCCTATTAATCGTCCGTCAGCCGGTAGGATTGCAATGACTGTACAGTATCAATTTTCTTTGTTGCCCAAAAATCAGAAGGCATGCTAGTCTCAATCGCGCTTGACAAAGCCCATGCGCACTTCACCAACCTCGACGTCATCTCCGGCAAGGTCTTCCTGCGGGTGCCTGCAAGCGGCGCTGTTACTTCGATAGTCGTCAAGCTCGAAGGGGAGAGCAGAACGCGCTTGATCGCGCCGCCTCGGCCAGGCTCCAGCGAGAAGCCTAAGACGCAGCTCGAAGTCCACAAGGTACGGCTTCCACGAACTGAGGGGTACCGGACTGCCCGCTAGCGGTTCGTCTTGAGGTCTGGAGATCAAGGCTGAGGATATCCAGTTGCTGTATAAAGTTCGCACAGTCTTTCCGCCAACTCAGATCCAAGAGAAGACTTCGCAGTCTAGCAACTTCACTCTCAACGTGGGGCAATATGAGTACCCATTCGAGTTCAAGGTAGGCAATTGCCCCACAGGCTCCTGGGCATGCTGGCTGATCAGTCCGAAGCTTCCATTCAATAACTCATGCAGTCCAACGAACAATCCGAGTTCTACGGTAAATTTCGCCGGCCTCTCGTTGGACATTGCGAAGACGCCCTACCGTCATGTTAAGAGGACTCTGCCACCTTCTCTCACAGGTTTTCCTGGCGAGGCCGAAATCAAGTACTACGTAAAGGTTACGGTGAATCGACCTCAGCTCTTCAAAGAGAATCCTAGGGCTTTTGCGCCGTTTAATTTCTTACCCATCGAGCCGCCGAGGTCAAAGAATGCCAAAGGAGAGGTTTATGCCCGGCGGGAACCTGTTTTCCGACCGCAACTGGCCAGCAATGCTGCGCATTCATCATCGAAAATGAGGGCCATGTTTGGCGGCAACTTGCCAACGACCGGTGCCAGCTCCGAATCAATCGAAAAGCCTTCCGAGCCTCCTAGGTTTAGTGTCGATGCTCGTCTGCCGAACCCTGCGATTCTGACGTGTAACGACGATTTGCCCCTGAGAGTGCTGATCAAGCAGCTCAACCGACGCACTGAGCAAGTGCACCTGCAAAGCCTGCAGATAGAGTTGATGGGCTATACGAAAGTTAGAGCACAAGATGTTGAGCGCCTGGAGTCCAATAGTTGGATCATCGTCAGCACAAGCGACATGGGGATTCCAATCGGGCAAGCCAGCGATCCTCCGAATACGGAGACGGCTATCAGTGACAGATATTGGCATCGACGGCCACTCCCCAATACCGTCGCTCCAACTTTCGAAACCTGCAACATATCGCGCTTCTACGAGCTGGAAGTCAGAGTCGGCTTGGCTTATGGTCCTCTCAAAAAGGGCAAGGTACGATCACCTCTAGTAAACAAACACCAGAGAAGAGGCAGCGCTGAGGCAGACATTTGCAGAACCAGCTACTCGTCCTACCACTTCGGCTTGAGGTCAAGGTCTACTCCGGAATCGCGCCTCCTCTTGCGCTGCTTGCCGCGATGGAAGGGGCACCGCCAAAGCCTCCGCGTACGCCGTCCAGCTTGTACCCTCCCAATGCAGATCATCTGCCGTCGCGCGAGCAGTTCACTCCTGTCGAGCCCTCATCGCCGTACAACCTCGCAATGGCCCAACAAGGTTCTTTCATGAGCCCTGATGGGCAGTCATTCGATGAGGCACCGCCCAGCTACGAAGATGCAATTGCTGAAGACATGCCGCCTATAGACGGGCCTCGGAGAGATTATGCACCTCCGCCAGTTTCTGCGCAGGTAACCGGGGTCTTCGGCGACCAAAAAAGACCGCTCTGAGGCAATGGCTTTCGGGCTTTATTCCTTGCAATGGTTCAGATGGCGTTGTGGTCATGCCCTGGGTAGCGTTTCATTCATTTGTCATCCCAGATATCAGAAGGTCGTCCATTCACTTTCCGCCGAATGTCGAATGACAAAGGTAATAACATGGTTTAATACGCGTCGGCCTCTTGATCGCTTCTCATGGCCTCATTAGCTTTAGTTAGACGGATGCCCTAAAATAAAAGCATTGATAGTCAGGAGTAACCCGGGCTCGCCGAGTCACCAGCCCAAATCTTATACATAACAATTGGATTGCTGCACTTGACTTTGCTTTGACCACTAGACACCAGTCGCACATATGTGACAGTCACCGAACCACATCCTCATCATTCAAAGCCTGGTTCACCGTCAGTAATGTACATCGACGACACCAGAATTCCAACACTTACATGCACAGCGCCAGCCCCTCCTAACTCCTTGTCCAAACCGCCCGGGAATCTTCTCGGATGCATCGGCTTTTCTGGATGAAACACATACACAACCCCGAGCACGCCGAAAAACGCGGCGACAAACGTGCCGAGTAGGACGGCACCCCACGCCGGCGTGAAGTGATTGTAGTCCTCAGGCGAGAGCATTCCCAGCACATCATTGTCTTCGTGCACAGGCTCGCCGAAATTGCGCCGCTCCACCTTGTCCCACCAGTCGCCGTACGGGTCTCTGTGCTGCCGTTTCTCTCGGGGCGGGTTGATGTAGCCGCCATTCTGTGTCAAGCCCGTTAGGAACTTGGTTGGAAGTTCCAATTGCTTGAGACGAGTAGCATACCATATCTGGATCCTCGATTTCGGCTTGAGAGATGAAGCGCGTATGCGATAGAGGTGTGCGTTGTCGTGATATGGTTCGGAATAGCGGGCGCGCCGCGGCAATCCTTCGGGGTAACATCTGATGGGGTAAGCCAAGAGCGAGAGACTAGAAGGCCTTTCGAGCATACTTTCAACCGGGCAGTTTCCGGTACAGTCTCGTGTTGAGAGACCACTGAAGGGCGAGGATTTAACGTATGACATCCATAGATCCGCGGATCAATGACAAGATGGATCAAAGATGATGCGTTCGCCAGCCAGCAACCTTGCCCACCTGGGTAAGGTTAGGACCTCGGGCGACCTCGGGAGGCCACGCAAGTTGCAACCAAACAATCATTGGAATGCGCCGTCTCTTCATGAAAACCATATTTTTATTGACGCTGTCTTCTACATAATGCTTCCAGAGTATGTATCAGAATGCCACAACTCTGGGAGGTCTCTGCGCATCTTTTTGCGTTGGCGTCAATGACACCAGCAATAGCTGCACAAGCTTGGATGCGAGCGCAGGGCAAACATGCACCTATCTGATAGCAATAGCAGAGTGTCATTTCCTGAGGAGCTGTAGACACTCCTCTGTAGAAGTTTATTGTGATGATCCACCAGCCCCGGAAAAATTCCCCTAATTTAGGAGGGCCTTATTGTTGCTGGTTCAAGCAGCCCCGGGGGCCGGCTGGACGAAAATGAAAGGCGCGTATCTCTCCGGAATGTGCTAAAACAGGGGTCTTCTAAGGTTCGTGGTGTACAAATGCTCGTCGACGTCGACCAGAGAAGCGTATTGCCCAGGAGTATATCAGATCTTGAATAGAGGCTGTCATCTACAAGAACTGTCAACGGTCAATTATTAATTGAAGAGGTTCGCACAGTTTCACCTTCCCGACATTTCCCTTCGTCAACAACGCTTCATTATTAGTAAGTACTAGTACCGCACTAGCTCCTTCTCGCCTAATTGGAACGGCGGAAAATCTTTGCCAGGGAACTTGCCGTCCGCTCTCAAAACATTGATCATTCTCTTAGATCCGTCATAACTCTTTCCACAGAGGCGTAAACTCAGTTTTCATCACGGTTCCGCAATCTCCATGGCATTAGCTTTCGATTGACACCACCTATGACAGAGTTGACGCATTTTCCGCGTGACGAGTGTGGGGTGCCTCGCGGCCCAGCCCTTTCTCACACCTGGCTATGCAGAACGGTGACGGTGTGCCCGCTCCCAGTGATGCCAACAACAACGCCGTTGCCTTAGTCGCCAGTCCGCACCGTAGTCAGAAGCCCGCTTTCGACGACGAGCTTCACGAGCACATTAATGGCATCAGCAGCTTACAAGCCGACGGAAGAACGGTGTCCACCCTCGAGCACGACTCTCCGGCACGGGGCAAGAAACGCAAGTTCGACGAAGCCGAATCGAAATCGCGCATCATATCAAGGGCTCCATCACCGCCATGGAAGAAGGTTGCCGTGGAGGGCCCGACATCGTTTGTGGTCGATGGAAGGAGGAAGTCGTCGCGCACCAACATGCTTCCGTTGGAGCTGCAGCCGCCTGGGGAGAGGCGTCTTACACGGTCTTCACTCGGGCATTCAGACACCCCCAACGGTGTACGCAAAGTGAAATCTGCACCAAAACTGGCTCGCACCGAAGGCCAGAATGTCGCGGTGGCGACTCCACCCAGCAACCGCAGGCCTGTCGGAAGGCCACCTAAGGATCGATCCGCCGTCAAATCCACGCCAGCTCCCAGCCCTGCAACCGAACACAACACGACTCCCACCCCGCGCACGCGCTCACAAGCTCTACCCAACAGTGAATCACCGCTGCGGAACCGCACGGATATGCATGCACCAATGTACTACGTGAAGCGAAAATACGTCAGGAAGAGCGACAGCGCAGCAAAGGAGGCTCCGGTCCAGCCATCACCGAGCGAGGGTCCGACAGCTAGTGTGGAGGCAACACCCACAAAGATTCAAAGGATAAGGCTGAGGGTCCGTCCCCCGAAGATACCGGTGTTCAATCCTGGCCACCTGCTGCCCGTACGCAGACACCCGTCTTTAAAGCATTGGTTGGAGGCGGACGATCCCTTGGCTGGAGAGGAGGATGCAAGAATCACACAAGCCCAGGCACCGCACGAGGCAAGGATTCGGCAGAGACTTATAGATGCCGGGAAACCTGGTGGTGCTTTGAGCCGGGAGAAGTGTTCGCTCTACGACCCTGAACCGCAGGAGGAGCCGCCTATGCAGTATGGTCATATGAATCATCTAGCGGCGCACGCTGTCCATTTTCGCACACTCATGAACAGGGAGCGGCGTCGCCATGAACATGCCGCGAAGAAGCTATCGCATGAAGCCGTCGAGCGATGGAAGCAGATACAGGAGAGGAAGCGCAAGCAGGAGGAAGAGCAGCGTCGCAAACTAAAGGCGTCAAGGCCCAAGACAATAGAGGATATATGGGAAGAGGAGCATGAGAATGCGAAGACCAGATATGAGCAGCTGATCAGGGACTTGACTCGGCAATGGGATCTCGTTCGCAAAGCGGTCCAGGATATACGGCTTATCAGGTGGGACGAGGAGCAGCAGGCTCTTGGGAAACAGGCTCTCAACAACATGCTTGACCGTTCAACGAAGCTGCTTGACAAAAGGAGATTAAGAGCTTCCTCGGACGCATCGACCACAGACGGGGAAACCGAGCTCGTGACAGATGGCAGTGAAGTCGATGGGAGCTCTGAAGGAGGGGAGGAAGATGCGAGTGATTCAGACAACGAGACCGTCGATTCTGCGAACATGTCATCGACGGGGACGAGCTCTCAGTCCGGCTTTGACGACGAGACAAATCTGACCGTCGAGGAGCTTCGACAACGTTATCCTGGGGTGGGTCTGAAAGGGCTACCCTCCCGCGACAATGACGATGAACAATATCAGGCCAATTACACCCCTGTTCCGTCGTCACCAAGTCGCATTTCTGAGGATGATGCTGCGGACACGCGTGATGATGAAGGCGCTTTCTCGGCAAGTGAATCTGGATCTGTCTTGAGGCCGAAGAACGGTATCAATCAGAAGCCCATCAACGGCACCTTGAAGGACCCAGATCTGTCGTTCTCGTTGCCACGAGTCCACACCGCAGAGCTTGACGAGGTTGACCCGATCCTGCTGGACGACTTTGATAATTCAACGGATGACATGGACGAAGATATGGGAGAGAGCGAGAACGAAGACAACGAGGAGATACAGTCAGAGGCTGAGGATGATTCCGAGGCTGAGGACAGCGAGGAGTCAAGCGAAGGAGGAGAAATGGGCAACAGCATGCTTGGTTTCTTCGGCAAAGCTGACCTCGATGAGATGAAAGCGGCTGCCGATTCCGACTCTGAAGTTGAGGAGAAGCGTGAAAGCTCCAAAGACCGTCCCCGGAATGAACGTGCAAGAAGAGATTCGGCAGCGAGGGTCACATCAACGTCAGAGGGTCTCGAGTTATGCACAGCAGAGATTGACAATGGCGCCACTTCCCCGCCTGATCGGCGTTCTTTTGCTGTCGATACGCAAAGCGCCAACCCCAGCGTTCAGCCTTCGCCAATGGTCAGTACCAATGCTAAGCCTACAGATGCCGACTCTGTGTCTTCAATAGAGATGCAGGATGAAGCAGGTCAACCTACGTCGGATGCGATCCCCACGGGTTCTGTTGCTCTCAAGACTAAAGTTCCCTCCCTCCTCAGGGGCACCCTGAGAGAGTACCAACATTTCGGCCTTGACTGGCTAGCACGGCTGTATGCGACCAATACCAATGGCATCTTAGCCGACGAAATGGGACTCGGGAAAACAATCCAGACGATATCCCTTCTCGCTCACTTAGCGGTTCACCACGAAGTTTGGGGCCCACATCTCGTCATAGTTCCTACCAGTGTCATGCTAAATTGGGAGGTGGAGTTCAAAAAGTGGTGTCCCGGTTTCAAGATACTGACGTACTATGGCAATGTCGAAGAACGCAAGCGAAAACGACACGGCTGGCTCAACGAGGATCGCTGGAATGTGTTCATTACGTCTTATCAGTTGGTTCTGCAAGACGAAGCTGTGTTCAAGAGACGCAACTGGCACTATCTCATTCTCGACGAGGCACACAACATCAAGAACTTCCAAACCCAACGGTGGCAGAAACTGCTCGGTTTCAAGACGCATTCGAGATTATTGCTGACCGGTACTCCACTGCAAAATAACCTCACCGAGCTATGGTCTCTCCTGTTCTTCTTGATGCCCCACGGTTTTGACCAGGGGCGCGGGTTTGCCGGTCTGCAAGACTTTCTGAAGGCGGTGCGTCGACCAGCAGACCAGATCCTCGACCAGGGAAGGGACAAACTCGACTCTCAAGCACAGGAAACGGTGTCCAAGCTGCACGAAGTTCTGCGGCCGTATCTCCTTCGCCGTCTGAAAGCGGACGTGGAGAAGCAAATGCCTGCCAAATATGAGCACGTCGTCTATTGTCGCTTGTCCAAGCGGCAGCGCCAGCTCTATGACGGCTTCATGGGACGCGCAGATACAAAGAGGACTCTAGCTTCCGGCAACTACATGTCCATCATCAATTGCCTCATGTCGCTCCGAAAGGTCTGCAACCACCCGGATCTATTCGAGACACGGCAGATAGTCACCTCCTTTGCCATGCCCAAATCCGCGGTCGCGGACTTTGAGATCAAGGAGCTTCTGGTCCGGAAACGCCTGCTCGAAGTTGACTCCTCCACACACGTGAACCTGGATGCACTCAATCTGGTCCCTGTGGCTAATGAAAGTGGTTCCATGCTGCGCGCGATTCGCAGCCGGCACTTGGATGCCTCCAAGCAGCTCAAAGCGTTCGTAGACAGCGAAAATGGCCAATGTGACGTCAATGCGCCCTTTGACGGTTCCTCCATACAGTCGGTATACTCACAACTGGAGGCTGCCGCTCGGCGGCTGAAAACGGAAAGGCTCAAAAGCTTTGCCCAGCTCACGAAATCGCGGGCTCAGAAATGGCCGATCTACGGCACCGGTCTGGTTGAGCTGTTGAACCTGAAACTCGAAGGCCGCCTCGTGCCCCGTCAACCACCCCACAGAGCTCAGCTTTGCGAATGGTTCTTGAACAGCTCATCGTACCTTCAGAGCATGGTCCTCACGACAGAACAACGTTCTGGCCTGATGGAAGCCGCGATTCGGAAATTCGGCTGCATCACGCCAGCAGTCGTGACGAGTGATGTCAATACCCAGACGCTGACGCCGAAGGGAGTAGAGCTGGTACGACACGTGCAACAGTCCAACGCGACGGATCCTTTCCACGAAGCTAGGATCCGTCTCTCGATAGCGTTCCCTGACAAGCGCCTACTTCAGTACGACTGCGGGAAATTACAGCGGCTGGAGAAGCTCCTCCGTCAGTTGCAAGCCGGAGGTCACCGCGCATTAATCTTCACTCAAATGACCAAGGTTCTGGACATTCTGGAGCAGTTCCTCAATATATACGGGTATCGATATCTCCGTCTCGACGGATCCACCCGGATCGAGCAGCGGCAAGTGCTCACCGACCGCTTCAACAACGATCCGCGTATCCTCGTCTTCATCCTTTCCTCACGCTCTGGAGGCCTCGGCATCAATCTCACCGGCGCCGACACCGTGATCTTCTACGATCTGGACTGGAATCCTGCCATGGACAAGCAATGCCAGGACAGATGTCATCGAATCGGTCAGACCCGGGACGTGCACATCTACAAATTCGTGTGCGAGTACACCATTGAAGCAAATATCCTCCGCAAGTCAAACCAGAAACGGCTCCTCGACGACGTCATCATCCAGAAGGGCGACTTCACGACCGACTACTTCAACCGGCTAACATACAAGGACGCTCTCGACGACGACGACACCACAGGCCCGGCCGGCGACACCGAGGCCGGCGCCGCCATGGACAAGGTCCTCGGCGACATGACCGGCCTCGGCAAGGTGCTCGAGTCGGTCGAGGACAAGGAGGACACCGAGGCCGCCAAGGCCGCCCAGAAGGAGATGGTGCACGTCGACGAAGACGACTTCGCCGAGCGCGACGACAGCCGGCCCAGCGGCACGCCCAAGACGTCTGTGCCGCCGACGCCCGTGGACGGCGGCGGCGCGCGGGACGAGGCTGGGTCTGATGCGAGAGGCGCACAGCCGAAGACGGCGACGCCGCTCAAGGACGAGGTCGAGCCGAAGCATGTCGACGAGTATATGCTGCGGTTCGTCGACGAGGTGGAGCTGGGCGACGTTCCGCTCGGGCCGCCGCCGGATAGGAGCAAGAAGAAGACGAGGAGGGGGCAGGAGCATAGGGTTAGGGTGAGGAGACGCTGAGATGAGGGGGCAGCGTGGAGGGGGCTTTGTTACCCAGTTATGCTTTCGGGAGTGCTGAGTAGTGTGCTTAATGCTGTACAACAGAGCTTTGTGGTCTTGTAGAATCAAGAGCTGCAGACGTTATCCGGACTCTCTTCTTCTTTGACTCGTGGTCTGATGTGAGGCGCAAGCTTGCTTGCGTGAGAATTGATGATTTACCCCAGAGGAGCTTTTGAGCGTTCAAATGTGCCATCCTTGCCATCAAACGCGCGGATATATTTATAGACTTCGTTCCATCGCGGTTTGCGTTCCTGCTACATTCCTTCGGACCATATGTGGTATTACAGCATACGAAGCATCTCATCTCATGTTTAATTGCACGATAGCCGTCCAGCCCCGAAACTCGCCTGGTGGCTACTTTCGATAAATATAAGATCAAAGTAAATGCAAGGCTATGCTCAAGTACCTAGATGACGGGCGCCACCCTATGCATGATGCGCTAGATAGAATATTCCCTCTCTTTCTCCTCCTCTACCTAGCATGCCGTTCCGCCAACGATAGAAGCCAACGATTCAAACGCAATACCTAGATCTTGCACTCAACACACTCCTCGACTCAACCCACTCAGACCGACCTCAACGCAGGGTTTCCAACCCCCGATCCCACCCCACTAACGCGTATACTCCTTCTGCAACAACTTGGCAATCGTCGTGAGCTGAATATTCGACGTGCCCTCATAGATGGCCCCGATCTTGGAGTCGCGGAAGTACTTCTCGGCCAGCCCCTCCCGGACAAAGCCCATGCCGCCCATCCACTCGACGGCCTGACCCGAGACGCGGCCGGCGACCTGGGAGGCGTACAGCTTGGCCATGGCGGCGTCGCGCACAAACTCCTCGCCGGCCTCCTTCTTGCGCGCGGCGTTGTAGACGAGGGCGCGCGCCGCGCTGATCTCCGTGTGCGCCTGCGCCAGCTGGTGCTGCATGCTCTGGAAGGAGCCGACCAGCTGGCCGAACTGTTGCCGGTCGTTCCAGCAGTAGCTGTGCGGGGGTTAGCTTGGGAGAGTGGCAGAGTTGGGAGGATGTTGCCGGGGTTCGAATAGCTCGATGGTGAGAGAGAGAACTCACCCAGCAGCGTTCTCCCACGCGCCCAGCGCGAGCCCGGTCATCTGCGCCGCGATGCCTATGCGGCCCTCGTTGAGCAGGCCGATAGCATACTTGTACCCCTGCCCCTCCTCGCCCAGAAGATTCTCCCGGGGAACCTCGACGTCGTCAAAGTTGACGACGCACGTGCTGCTGGCGCGGATGCCCAGCTTCTTCTCCTTCTTGGCGATGGAGAAGCCCGGCATGTCCTTGTCGACCATGAAGGCGGTGATGCCCTTGTAGCCCTTGGCCGGGTCGAGGTTCGCGAAGACGATGAACAGCTTCGACTCGACCGCGTTGGTGATCCACATCTTGGAGCCCGAGATGCGGTAGCCGGCGTCGGTCTTGGTCGCCTTGGTCGCGAGCGCGAAGGCGTCCGAGCCGGAGACTGGCTCTGAGAGGCAGAAGGAGCCTGCGGGGAATGATTCGTGTAAGTGCTTCTGCGGGCATTGCTTCGTCGATGACCAAGCACCTCGAAAGACCGAGATTGAAGAAACGAGCCCATCTCGCACTCACCAACCGTCTCCGTCGCCAGCCTCGGCAGCCACTTCCTCTTACTCTCCTCACTGCCATACTTCAAAATCGCCGTATTCACCAACGTGTTATGCACATCCACCATGACACTAACCGACGGGTCCACCCTTGCCAGCTCCTCGATGCCCACAATCGCCGCGGTGAAGTTCATGCCGGCGCCGCCGTACTCCTCGGGGATCTCGATGCCCATGAGGCCCTGCTCGAAGCACTGCTCGACGACGGCCGGGTCCATGGCCTCGGCCTCGTCCATGGCCCGCGCCTTGGGCAGCACCGCGTCGCGCGCGAACTTGCGCACCTGCTCCGCCATGAGCGCCTCCGTCTCCGACAGGTGCGTGATGGGTGTCGGCGGCACGTCGGTTAGGTCGTGCGGCTCGCCGGTGGTGGTGGTCTGGAGGCATCGTGGGGATGGGCGGGTTCTGGGGTTGGAATTGTCAGTGGATGGTTGGTTGGTTGGTTTGGATAGGGTTTGTGGGATGAAGCTCTGGCTTACAGGGATGGGATGAGACGGAGGGGCGATTGGCATGTGGGGCGGGTCGACGAGGACGCGGCTCTGGCGAGAGGCCGGAATGCTTTGGCGAAAGAAGCCATTGAGTGTGAAGAAGATGGATGGTCGATCTGAAGCTCGGCTTGAGCAGTCTAAGCGCTCACAAAGTTCTGTTGTGATGTTCGACTTCCTTGTCTCCTGATATTCGCTCTAAGACTTTAAGTTAGAGACTAGAGTTGATGATGGCGGGCACGAGCCAAAGTCGATTGCGGAGCCGAGATGCCTCGGTTATCGACGGCAGGATCTTAGTCAGCGACTCGATGGTCTAACCGCCTTCGGACTGTGGGGAGAATCTTCAATCTTATCAGAGTGGGATCGAAGCTTTTCGCATTGCTGTGCAAAGCTGCCATCCATCGACCGGATTTCCTCCAGTCCAGCACAGCGACGCCGCCGACGCCGACGTTCATGCTCTAACAGACAGAGATATACTCCGTACCTACCGCACACCCACCGTAAAATCCTCCGCACATAAGAGCGACCCGCCCGCTCTCTGCAGCCACAAGCTAGTAACAACCCTAGCGCACCTCGAAGCCCCTTTCACACCAACCCAACCCTCCCGTCCCTCTCCACCGACCAGATTCCCTCGCAGCGCCGAGCGGCCCTCGAGCTGCAGCGGAAGCCACGGAAGCAGGGGTACGGCGCGTGCTGACGACTCGAGAGTCGAGGCCTGTCCCGAGGCCCCGGACACACTTGGTGTTTTCTGCCCGTCGAGAGCTCGCTCGCCGGTAGCGGACCTGACCGGCCTGGCTTAACACGGTGGGTAGATGGCATTGGTTGGGAGGGCATAAATAATGAGGCGGATGCTGCAGCGTCTACGAGTGTGATGAGTGCAAAGAAAGCTACGGCAGGCAGGGCAGCAGGCAGAGCCAGACAAAAGCAAGGCACGCGAAGCTGCAAAACTCGAAGAAAAGCAGCCCGAGGTCTGGAGTGATCACAGTGCAGGTGCTTCATGCGCGCCATCTGCATCGTTAGATCTGAGATCTCTTTCCGGACGCCATGTGCCGTCTAGACCGTCGATGATGACGAGCCAAGAAGCTCCATCTGCGTCGTGCCGATGGCGGTAGGTAAGGTTTATTGATGTATGCATACATATATCCTCCGATAGCTGGGATGCCGCGCGATCCGATCGCAGGCCAGGCACGGCCATCGTCAGGACGCACGCCGATGCGCTGCGTGCCTTCCCATCTGGCATCCACCGTGCTGCTTAGCTCCACGCGACGCTGCAGGGGACTGCTCGGACGGGCTGGAGAAGAAAAAGATATGTCGAGATAGACAGATGCCAAGGTATCTCGCATGAGTGCCGAACCCTGGAAATAATGTGAAAGCCCAAGCAACCCAGAACCCCCAGAACCCCCAACACGCCTCCCGACACCAACTGCCGCCGTCCTTGAATATGTATGGGCGAATGCGCCCCCCACGCCCGCACGCCCGGTTCGACTTGTCGAGGGACAGCGGATATGTAGCCGTTCTATGAACAGGAAAAGGATCGGGCGGGCCGAACCCAGGGGCCGGACGAGCGATCGTCGAGAAGAGTTCGCACGAAAGGGAGAGCTGCATCCAAACGCCTCCAGCGTCATGCACCGTAGCGGATTCGATCTGTGGGGTGCGAACCTTCTTTTCCGTTCGCGCGCCGGTTCTGGTGACGTGCCGTCCCGACCGGGGGAAGGCCGTCGGAACTAAGTCCGCCGCCAACCAATCAACGCTGTGGGCCCCCATCAATCGAGACAAACGGCGAGCTTGTCCGTAGACAGCCCTGGAGAGCCGGGACTTTTGGTGCGAACATTATCCAAGATTCTGAACTGACGACGTGCCGCCCGATATGTGCAATGATGCCGAGAAATAGTTACAAGTTTGACCAGATCGCGGTTGGTTCGGCGACCCCGTGCGACGGTTGGGTGACATGGTCGTGGCTGGAAAATTGGACGTTAACTGTCAGTGTATCGAACCAAGCTAGTCTCATTGCTGAGGTCTCCTGGCCGTCCAAATATGTCTGGGGATAGTCAGCAGTGGCCGGCAGAGCTTCTCACTCCGTCAAGGACTATTTTCCTAGCGGAGGAACGAGAGGAGGGACGTACATATTGTTGTAGCCGTGCATCTTCTTCGTACATATCTGCCTCCTGACGGCTTCCAGGAGAGGCCGGACGTGCTCGTCCGCGCTCCACCTGTTGACTCTGGTGAAAGGCGCGAGACTCAACGCTTCCAGGCCCTCCGTGATCGCGAGGTTGTACCACCGGCCAATCTCCTTCTGATGCGGGTCTGCCGGCCACGAGTTGTACGGAGCCCTGATGACGAACTCCTGGATGTCGATGAAGCCGGCCGCGGACAGCATCTGCCGCGTGTTGTGCTGGTACGCGATGGGCCGGAAGACGCGGTGGGTGGCGTCCGCGAGGTACTGGTACCACTGCGCGACGGGCGAGTCCGCGGCCAAGGTGCCGTCGTCGCATCGCGGCTGCAGGTCGACCTCTATCTGCTCGATGCATCCGAACCCGGGCTTCAGATGGCTGGGAGAAGTCAGCAAATCAGGTCGGGCGGCGCGGACTTCCCGCCGGAGCGGATCGCGACGACCCCACTCACGTGAAGATTTTCTGGTACAGCTCCGGCCAGTGCGAGACGCTACCGCAAGCCATCCGCAGATGTATCAGGTCCCACGAGTCTTCCCCGAGAGACCACGGGCTCTCGTAGTCGCGAGGTATCCGGAACCGTAGATTCGGCGGGATTCTGGGCGATTGACGTCAGCGCTGGCAGGCAATTCAAAGACCGGGTGGTCATACTTCTCTGGCTGAATGTTCACCAGGTCGAGACCTACAACCTGAAAGCGGCGTCAGTACATTGTGCACTGTTGATGCAGGCAAAACGCATGAGCGCCTACCTCAGCGTTGAGGTACTTGCTGTTGGAGGCAAGAGTCCAAAATTAGCCACGTTGACCCGCACATGCTTTCTCTGGTGAGCTCAATTGCACTTACTCCGCCATGTCTATGGCCCCTATATGTGAAGCAAGTTAGCGAGTCATGAGGAAGCGCAAGTGTCAAGTTCACAGCGCACGCGAAGAAGCTCAGGACAGAATTCCAGATCGGCCCTTGACACTTCTTCCTGAGCACAACTGAACAAGAAGAATGAAAGGTCCACGTACAAATGCCGGTGCCGCACCCGAGATCCAGGATTCGCGGCTCTCCCCAGTTGGGAGTGATTGGATTCTGGTGCAGGTGGTCCCTTCTCGCGACGAGGAAGAGCTTGTGGTAGATGTCCATGCGGTCCTTCTCCGGCTGCATCGTCCGACTGTCAGCAAACGGAGCAGCAGCAGTCATGCGCACGCTGAGACGGGAGAGCTCCAACCTCGTCACACGGGTACATGTAGATTCCTCTCCGGAAGCCATGGTATTGCCTGCCGTTCTCGATATAATTCTGCGGTACCGAAACTGCCAATCTGTCACGGGTCGCTCACAGGTCAGCCTCTCGTCGGCCGTCGGTGGGGCCGAGGTGCTCCGCAAACAACTGCTGCCGCCGTCTAGGTTAGAGGAGGAGAGGAGAAGACGGCACGCACCCATTCGAAGCCATGGCAACCATTGAGCCCGACTTGGTTCTCATTCAGAGTGTCCGGTGACTCCCTTCCTCGAGGTGAGGTGAGGTTCTGGTCAGGAAGCGCCGGCGCTCGGGTGCCGTAATGAGCTGGCGAGCTCGCTTGGGGGGTGTGCCGATGCAAGTATCCGACAGCGGAGGAAAGAAGCGGTGGCGAGGCGAGAAACCTCGATGGTCGTGGCTCTGACGAGACGCGACAGGCAGCGACAATCGGCGTCAGTCGGGATGCGTCGCTTGTGCGAGTCGCAGCAGGAGAGTTGGAGGGAAAGAATCTACTGCAGGTGCGAAATGGCAAAGGAGGAGCCGAGTCGGAGATGACCGCGGATCACTTGGTCCCCTCGAAGGCAGTTTCTCCTTGTCTTTTTCGCGGGCGCTTGCAGCTCTGCGAGAGACGAGGATGCGGACGTAGCCGGCTCGGTGCGACCTTGCTTACGGAGAGGGCGGGAGAGTGGAAGAGAGAGATGGAGGGAGAATGGGGATGAAAGCGGCGGGTGAGCGATAGGGATGATGTGAGTAGAAGGATGCGAAGAGGTGAGGATGGAGATGGGGATGGGGATGGAAAGTCGGGTAGGGAAAGGCTGGATGGATGATGGAAGGATGAGGAGGATGGATTGGTGACACGCTGCCGGGAGAGGAGGAGAGAAGAAGAGGAGCAGGAGAGATGAAGAAGAAGAGAGCGAAGAGGCGGCCAGAAGAGGAAGAGACGGAAAGGGTGTGTGGCCGTGGGGACGGTGGTGTGCGCAAAGGGATTTGGTGGAGACGAGAAAGAGAGACGAGAAAGAGAGACGAGAGACGAGAGACAAGAGACAAGAGACAAGAGACAAGAGACAAGAGACAAGACGGGCCAGAGAAAGCAAAGGAACCGGCGAAAGCAGCGAAACCCACGATTCCCGCCAACCCGCGAACCCGCGCAAACCCGCAAGCCGCACGCTTCGCCCGGGCGTGACGCCCCGGTCGCTCGGTTCCGCCCCTTGGGTGTTGGGGGTTGCGCGCTAAGCTTGGAAGCCTCAGCAAAGGCCGGTGCGGTGCGGTGCGGTGCGGGTGCGGGTACCGAGTAGTCAGTACGGGGCGCTGTACCGATCTGCCTGGTCTCTTGAGTGGAATAGCAGATGATAACTTGAATATTAAGTGTTGAAGGTTCAGTGGTCGCGAAGAGAGAGGGACCTCCATTGCTAGCTGACATGCATTTCTTCTAGACTGCATGTGGTATTCACGATGATGCAGCAGATGAAGAATGTGTACTGTAAGTAAGCTTGATGAGGAAACGGAGGATCCCGTGCATAAGCCTTCTCCAGCCTGGTGAGCCTCAATAATCCGTCCCATGGTTGATGCAGACGTGAAAAACGCCAATATATGTATTGCATATCTTCTCCCCCCTCCATCCGCCCGAACCAACTTTTCTGCTCTCTTCGCGTGTCTGACAAAGGGGACCCGGCAGCGTGGGCGGGCGTCGCCGAAGGAGGCCAGAGGATGGCAATTACGAGCGCGGTACTCCGTACGGCCTCTCGCGGGCAAGAGCAAGAGCAAGAGCAAAGGACGGGCGGGCAAAGATGGGGCGCCGCCTCAGGAAAAGCGCCCCACCCCCCTTCCTCTGCGCAGAAAGCAAGGCCAAGCCGCAAAGGGAAGGGGGGTTGCCTCCAGATGTCGGGTGGGTGTACGGAGTAGGCACAGTAGGAAGCGGGCCTCGGTCGGAACCGATCACGGGCAGCCTGCTGCAGAGGGTGCCTTTCCCAAAGGCCAGGCTGTCGGGACCGCTGTTTCTGGCCTCGAAATGTTTGGGGCCTCAACACCAAAAAGCACCCCCAGCAGAAACCGGGTAGTCGGCTCGGAGTGGGGGAGCTTGAGGGTGCGAAACGAGGATTGCCTGCCGTGTTTCTCCACACTACTGCCTGCAAATCCGTAACCTGATCAGAACGTGATGTCGCCGCCGCTCTTCCTGACCGACGTGCTCAGGTGAAGAGTTTCCTGCCAAGAACGGACAGGAGCCTTGTCGGTCACGGAGCAGGAAAAGGCGCTGATGGCACTCCGTACTCCGTCCAAGTGCGAAGCGACCCGTCGTTCAGCCACAATCATCTCCACAGGGATCACTCGGTTTGATGGCCGCTTTCGGACGGCTTGGGATGCCCCGGGCTGGCCACCGGGGCGCGCCACCAGCGTCGCCCTGAGCTCTTTGTCAGATGGTTCTCCCACCAAGACCAGTGGCCACACACTCGCCCAGCGGCACGGTCCGGATTCGCCCTGCAACTGCTCTTACCGAAGCTGCGACGGGGCTGGCAACACACCTGGGCAGGGAGGAAAAGTCCCCGCAAACACGTCAGCCATATTTCCCGCCCCGCCCCCAGCCTCGTCGCGTCCTGTCTCGCATCGACGCCTCGTCCACAGAGGAGCCCTGGAGGATTGCCTGCTTTCCGGGACGGCTTGTGCTCAGGACTGGAGGCGCCAGCGCCGGCGAGCAAGGCGCTCGATCCGAGTCGAGAGGAGACGGTCCATATTGCGCATTCCATCTCATCTTGCCGGGAGAGGTGATGAACCTTACAAGTATGTACGGAGGGCGGCTAGGCGGATCAGCGGTGCATCTCTCGCGGACCCGCGCAAATCCGACGGAGCAAGGCTTGGATTTTGGCACCGGTGCGCAGCCTTGGTAGGCTTTGCTGGTACCGTAGCCTCATCCCATCAACGGAGCACATCGGGATACTGTAGCTCCTCCCAGACCGGGCTCGGTTGGAGGCCTCCAAGTATTACAAACGATCGCAGACGCGACGACGAGAACAACGTGAAATGGCCAGCCAAGACCGGTCGCCTCCCGAGTCATCGGTAAAAGCCACCGGCTTTGTGAGCAAGAGTTGAGGTCGTCCTTGCGCGCGTAACGAGACATTCAACAGAAATCTTTGAGGTCAAGATACGTGACATCTAACCGACCGCCGCTCGCACAATGGAAAACCCCGGGCGTGCCGCATAGCCGGGTGGGTGGTCCAGGGCGGATGAATGGATGCGGGTCGGGCTTGCTGCTCTTAGCGCTCACCATCCATTGTATCCGTTCATACCTCGCGGGAGAACAAGCCGACACGCAGAGAATCTCACTCAGACTCCAAGCAAAGCCAGATGCTGTCGGTAGACCACGGAGGCAACTGGTGCAGAGCCTAACCTTAGGTAAAGGTCGTGAACCTGAGCGACTACCTCAATGAGCATAGTCCGATGTAGCGGCCGAGTTCGGCGGGGACCCGACAGCGCGGTTCCCGACCGGAGCGGTGCTTGTACCCAGATCCCTGGAAGATTGACCAGCGGGATAGGGACCGAGTCCGGACGGTTTGAAGTCCGCTGGTCGGTGCTCCGTACCGGGGTGTGCGGCATCGAGGCAAGCCCTGAGAGCCCGGATTGGCTGATCGCCGCACCCGACCCGCGCTTCCATATTTTACGAGTCTTCCGGACTGGCAGCCTCCAGCTGCCTGCTGCACAAGTGCAGAGTACTGAGGCCTGTACTTGATGCATCAGCCGTTGACATTGACACTGTGCTGTGCAGTCGCGACATCAGGCCAATAAGCGCAGGACCGTTGGCGCGACGCACAAGCAGCTGTGCCTGTGGACCGCTGCATCCGTGTCTGTATCAGAGTTGCGAAACAAAGACTTTGTCTCAAACATGTCTGCTTCGTACCTGCTTCTCATCATGATCCAGGCTGCAGGGCGCGGCTTCCTACGACTGGGCCGATCGTTGCGATTGAAGGCTTGTTGCCAATTTCGTGCCAAGAGCCGTGGATGCTCAAGCCTTGGAAGGCTGCGTCGCTTCCAGTTGGCGCAGTCGTTCCGGGCGCGTATATACCAATATAATCGTGATCGCTCTTCCTGTTGATGAACCGACACCGCCCCGCCCGGTGTCGCAAGTACAGTCCACGGTTTGGCTCGACTTGCACAATACATAGTAGATATGGCTGCAGGCCACTCACCGCCGTCCCGGAGGCAAAAGCCCTCCAACCGTTCGCGCACGACGCAAGCATCTGGCGATGTCTGCTATCGATCATCGCGAGTCGGGCCAGTATTCCGTCCCTCTACCTACTATGTAGGTATGTGATCGCGCCCTGACGCGGGTGGCCGTTTCGTCGCGGCCATGCATAATCCCAACAATCTCCAAGGCAGCCAGACAAGCATGAATTTGCCGTCACGCCTATTTGCAGGCGTCCCGAGGCCACGAAAAGCGCACAAGAGAAAAAGCCGCTGACGGTATGCTTCTGGACCGCGTCCCCGAAGCGCACCCAGCCGGATGGTTCGTAGCGCGGCAAGGGCGGGGTCAGGCAGCAAAGGCGGGAAAGCAAAAAACTCACCTTGTCAGAGACGGCGCGAGTGTGGTTATTTCATTCGGCCGGATTTCATGCGTCCGTTCGGGTCCGGGGGCTAGTGGCCTCTGACTCGGCCGCCAATACTCCGTCTTCGTGCGTCTCTCGTTGATGCAGATATTTTTGTGTCGACTGCTCCGTCCGGATCATGGAATAGTCCGTACTTCATATTGCAGTCAAGGAGCGCATTCGGCTCTCAAGACGCGGAGGTCCATGCAACAGGCGCAATCGCTGGCGGTCATTGTTCCGAGTCGTGGGAGCGAATCAAGCTCCGGAGAGTCACCGGCCCTCAGCTGTCGATCAGTAATCTTCAGTAGCCCACCAAAGGGGTCTCGCTAGTGAGCAAGCCGTTTAGCGGCTCGTCTGCAGTTGCAACGCCTGCGAAGCGCGCCATCACCGGCTGCGATTGTGGGCAAGTGAGAGCGAAGGAATTGCCACAAACGGCCGAATCTCTGGGGCGGAAAAGCTTTTCAAGCGCACAATGGTCCTCCCCTGTGCCGTTCAGCCGGCGCATGAGCGGGGTTCTTCACAGGTCGAGATCCTCAGGCGTTGTGGTTGGTCCGCTCATATCAGACACGGCGGCCTAGCGGTCAACCGCATTGTCGGGTCGCCGGCTCCAATAATCCAACGAGTCCCAGCGTCATAGAGTTTTCGCCTGGCACCATCAGAAGAAACGTTAATTAGTGAGTGCGCACACCGTACGGAGTAGGCTGTACGCACTATTCTGATATTCAGCATGCAGCATACTCGGTCCGTCACCGTGCAGGAAGGATGCTCCGGCCGAGGTGATCAGATCTTGACAAAGGCATACGGTGACACAGGGCATGCCGTCGAACTCGACCGAAGAAGCGTGGAATCATGTCAGGGCATCAACGCTCTGCGCATGCCTCACGCAGCTTGATGACAGCTGAGCGTGAAGGACCTGGTGCATCGTTCGCTCGCAGCTGAAATGACCCGGCCTCAGCTGTCAGATTCTCATCGGACATATCCATGGAATGTACTCCGTATGCTCCACTCCCGTGCACGTACTATACGTACATGCATGTGAAGCTGAAAGCGGCCGTCCCGGCCTTCAGACCGAGGATTGATTGAGACTCTGCAGCGGTTCGGCCGCGCTGCAGGTTTGGCGATGGAAAGCGTCTGGTAGGTTGCACGACTGCTCCGCGGGTAGCATCGCCCATCCTATGCCGCTGTTCCCCGGACGGTAGCGTGCCTTGTCCTCTTTCGCCGACTTTTTGTGCTCGCGCGATGGTTACATCGATTGCTTAACGGGAAACAAGGGCTTTGAGAAAGACCATACGGGATGTCTCTCGGGGCACCACCGTCACACGGCTGGTCGGCGCTATTGCTGTAACGATACGGAGTAGGAGGATTTGGTGGTGGGGAACCGCGGTCGCACTTTATCACTTACTACGATATGTATCGGCCACCGTTTCGCACTGCACTGTTTCCTGCACCTGCCCGACCTCGGAACGCTGCCCCGAACGTGTGCGTGGTATCGCAGAGATGCCGTCCTCGTCGCGGATTCGAGCCTATCAGCAGTGCGTGCGTCTGCAGGGCAACGCTCCGGTCCATACCGGCGATGCGGTTGCACTAAGTTAGCGTTTTGCCTTGTATGCAATTCACGGCTATCAGGAGCTTCTGATTGTCAATCCTATGTTGGACGACCGGCTTGTCATTTGCTGCCTGCAACGGACGATCCCTCGTTCTGAGCCTGCCGTTCCCGACACGGTGGAAGGTTTCCTTTCAGCTGGAGCCAGTGGAGTGCATGCGTCCCGTCAACGTGATGGTGACTGTCACTGCAGCAGTCGTTTCAGACTGTGGCATTTGCCTTGAAGAGGCACTCGGCAGTTCCGGGATTCGTGGGTGTAGATCTCCCCAATCCTAGACCAAGTCCAACGCGGCTCATGCTGAGTTTTCAAGCTCGGCCAAACGGCACGGCGCTCCATTCCGGGACTTGAGCTGAACCTCGAGTGGGAGACAACAGTTTGCAGACTTTGGGCGATCGCTCAAGATTCCGTGTCAACATCTGCCTTCTGGTCTAGCCCCTTTCCCTTCCCGTTAGCCGTCGTGCGATTCGGCCACTTCCAGTATAGCGACGAAGTTTCCAAGGAGAAGGTCATTTTGCAACAATGTCGGTCTTTGGGTCCGGCTATATTGCCTATGGATACCCTCACAGCACCGTAATGCAGCACGGCAAGCCTCATCACAATGATCGTGATCCACAAGTAGAGATTTTAGCCTTCGAATGTGATGACTTTCTTTTTGATGAGATAGAGACGCGGAAGAAAGCGATTCGATTGTGAGCTGGTCCCCTCCCAGGGGTAGGACTTTGAATTACTCAAATCTGAAGGGAGTGTAGCCCTTGTGCATTCGGATAGTCCTCAACCCAATCATCTCACAATACGGCTTCTCATGAAGGGCAGTCTCATCTAGAGAAGCATAGCATGAGAATCTTCAGGTCGACACAAAGCGTAACGATCGCTCTGATCGGTAGCGGGACGTCCTCCGGGAACTTGTTCGAGCACAATCGTCAGGAGGTGGAATCTTGACCTGATTGATTGGATGGGCGCCGTGAAGGAAAGACATGTTGGCGATAGCAATCTCCTGCTGACTATTTTCTGGCGTAGATATTGCCAATAGTGGGCTGCAACTTCCTCTGCTTGGCAGTTCTGAGAGTCGAAATTATTGACAATAGCATTCGCACCTGTAGAGAAGAAAGAGCTTGACTCACGAGATTTGACCAGATGAGTGTAAGAAGCGTGAACTGCCTTACAGTAGCAATGATGCTCTGAATGAAATACTTCTTACCATGTGCCCCATAAAATGCATGAATATTCTTCTGAGAAAGAAGGAATACTATCTGGATTGTTTACTTTGGCGAAAGTTGAGACCTCTGAGAGCGACATTATAGGCATATTCGCTCCGCACTCTGACCATAGTCGGAAATGTAGGATATGTCCATATGCTACAGCACTGAAGAGGTTCAGTAGGAATTTGGGAGTGCTAATAATAACGTGCCTGGCTTTGTGGAACAACCGTTTAGCGAGGCGAGCCGCGAACGTCAACGTCACCCGAACATGGCAACCACACGAGGTGACGATCATACCTCAACGACATCAGTCAACGGCGACAAAGTATCCGCACTGCTCCGCACGACGGTCGAGATCAAGCACTTTAGTCGTATGAATTGGTTTGATCAGGAGCAATAGACGCAATACCGGTGCAGACCGCTTCGGCATCAGATAGTGGAGGTGACGTTGCTCGCCATGTCTGGAGGCTTTCTTCAGGATGGGATATTATCTCCCCCTCCCTCATCAACCGCTTCATCGATCCTGTCAGGCACGTTGCCTCATCCGCGCGCTCATCCTCTGAAAGCTGGAGGTTCCAAGGAGTCAAGCTTCATAAGGCACGTCGATAACATGATACTGGAGATGCAGCGCAGATTTGCCAAGCGGCACGGAGCAATATCAGATAGCAGTGACGGGAGAGGCTACCAGTCCTTCTCGGAAGCCAGTAGGGATATAGAAAGGCTCGTCGACCTTGTCTGGCTGTCAGGCACGCGTGAGTATGGCGGCTCTACCCAGACGGATACAGCTGC
>QQTW01000041.1_pt1 | contig 76744 bp, 69 predicted proteins | sample 1904831 | NCBI WGS metagenome assembly QQTW01 (sample SAMN09435610, study PRJNA476489) | Subsurface metagenome, whole genome shotgun sequencing project. | reverse complement strand
ATTAAGCTAATAAGTATTTAAGCTGCAATATGATGGTTATTCCCTTTATTCTTGATCTTTCGATGCCACTTAATCACTAACTCCCCTTGATTTAGCAGTCTATCCAGTAGTAGCTTCAAATCATCTACTGATTGGAAGAGGCGGTGAGCAATGTATTCCTTACATGAATGCCAGACCAATTCAATAATATTGTAGTCAGGGCTATAAGCTGGTAAAAAGTCTAAGCGAAAGTTAGGTAGCTCTTTAGATACTCTGCTCAAAATATCCTGACGCTTATGAAAACTAGCATTATCCAGAATTAAAATAATTCCCGGTCCCTCTGACTGAAAATCAAGGGCGCGGTTTCCTTTGTTTACCCACTCTTGTTTAATTACTTCATTGAATTGTTGCAGTTGCTCCAAGAAGATATCTGCATTACCTTTTTTAATAAAAAAACATACTCGTTTACGGTCTGACTCTCGAATTGCTCCCATGACATTTATTCGACCACGACGGCGTTGCCCTGGAATTTTTCGGCGCTGTCCTTTTTTACCCCAATTTTTTCGCCGAATTACCTGTAAACTAAAACCGCTCTCGTCCCAAAACCATACCTGTAAAAGTTCTGGATAATCTCTTGCTACTACTAAGTAATCCTTAAGTCTCTTTTGAAACGAAGCTCTCTCTCTTGGATTTTGTTTGTCTCCTAAATCATATTTAGCCCAAATATAGCTGTACTTTTTTCGCTTTAATATCCTCCTGACTTGAGAGCTACTTAAATCAATTCCAGTTTGCTCTGTTAAATATGTAGCTAATCTTTCTGCCGTCCATCGTCCAAACTCGTAACCTAGGTCTGCTGGTGATTGTTCGACGGTTTTTAATAATATCTCAATATAATCAGGGGTAGCTTTTCGGTAATGTTCATACTCCCGCTTATTATGTAAAGTATTTAAGTCATCTGGGTCTCCATGCATACACCAATATGCGACTGTTCTGGGCGAACAACCTAAAAATTTAGCAATTTCATGTTGCGGTTTGCCATCATTTTGCAGCAGAATAATTAAAATTCTTTCCCTAACGTGTGGTAGTTCGCCCTCTTTTAAAGCTTGCTGTAGCTGGGTAACTTGTGACGGCGTTAAAAAGTTCTTGGCTGGTGGTGGCATAGTTGCTTTCAAATAGTTCTCTTATTTATTATGCAACTTTTATGCCGATTAGCTTATGTCCCTCCTGGGCAGCAAGCTTGTTGTGTCTCTAGATCCGCTTGCTTGATAGCTTTGTAGTCCGGATCTTGTCTACCATGTTGACAATGCCGCGTCCGTTTCCATCGCCAGCCCTTTTTTTTATGATTCGACGAATCCGGTCAGCACTCAGTTCTACCTCTCGCTCAACAACTAGCATCTGTGCCAGTTGTCGAGCGTTGTAGGTTCTCGGTTGCTGCTCTAGGCATTGCTCTAGATATACCATGTCTGCCTCCTGCCATTTAGGTTTTGTCCCTCGTCCTGGTGCATCCCATAATCCACCAAGTCCCTGACGCTGCCACCGCCGCAGGGCGGCTCGAATTGTATGGTGTTGGCACTCAAAAATCTCAGCAATTGCGGGTGCATTCCATCCATGAGCATTGAGGCGAATCATGTGGGCACGATCTCGTACCCGTTGAGGCACAGTTGTTGCCAGCCGTAATTCTGTCAAAGTTCGGTCTTCTTCTAGAGTTAGGACTACACGTATTGGTGCAGGCATCAGCGTCAAAAAGGCAAGTTGTTTTGCTTATTTCTATCCTACGCTTAATTTTGCCCACTTACTTACTTTGTTCTCAAAGTAATCCATACTTAATAGTGCATTGGGTTTGAAAGGACGAATTTTAAATCCTCTAAATTCATACTTTTATTAAAGCTATCCCACCTATAATTATTCCAAAAAAATATTCACCCGCTTTCCGAAATCAAATGCAGCTTCATTGATTTTATTATTAGCCAATCACAAACAGCTTGTTTGAAAACAAGCTAAAAATTCAAAGCGATCGACTAGTAGTTAAAGTTAGCAATTTTTTGTATATCTTGAAGCGAGGAAAAAACATGAACCGCGAAAATAATACTTTAGTTCTTAACAAAGTTAGCCAAGCTTTAAATCAAATCCTGAATAAATCTAATTTTTCTGATTCGCTCAAAGAACACAAAATAGCTGAAATTATTGAGGTTGAACTAAAAATTATTCCCAACCAAACTGATATTAATCTGATTGAAACCCAGAATAGAGAAGTTTTGATGGAAAGTGAGGCGACGTGTAATCGGAACTTTGCACAATGTCCAACAGGCGAACATCCTGATGGTGACTGCTGGCATTTAGTAATTTGCTAAGAGTAGTTAGGTAAACTTATTTGTATTGGAAGTAAGTAAAACTTGACGATGACTCAAAAGTGGGCTTTTCGGTACTGGAGCTTAAAACTAGCGATTTGTTCAGTCATTGGTGGTGCGATCGCCATTTCTGAATATTCTGCCTTGGCTCAGCAGGTTATTCCCGATACTACGCTCAGTACCGAGCAGTCTACAGTTACACCTGACAATATTGACGGCATTGCCACTGACAGGATCGATGGTGGAGCAAGGCGGGGTGTCAATTTATTCCATAGCTTCCAAGAATTTAATGTTGACGCAAATAAAGGAGTTTATTTTACTAGTCCTGTTGGAATTGAGAATATTTTAAGTCGAGTCACAGGCAATAATTCCTCCAAAATCTTTGGCAAGCTTGGGGTATTAACAGGCAATGCCAATCTATTTTTGATTAATCCTAATGGGATTATCTTTGGAGCGAATGCCTCACTAAATGTTGGTGGCTCGTTTATGGCGACGACAGCCAACGCCATCGGGTTTGGCGAACAAGGCTTTTTCAGTAGTTCTATAGCTAATCTCCCTTCAGTCTTGACGGTAAATCCTTCAGCTTTGCTATTCAATCAATTGGCTGCTCAGCCGATAACTAATGATTCAATAGAAACAGCAGGAGTAAATACGATCGGCGCTATTGTACGCGGTCTAAGGGTTCCTAATGGTCGCAGTCTAGTTCTAGTAGGTGGTAATGTCAACTTGAATGGTGGCAGAGTCAACGCTTTAGGTGGTCGAGTCGAGCTAGGAGGATTGTCAGGAGAGGGAACGGTAGGGCTAAATGTTGACAACAACAATTTGGCTTTAAGCTTTCCTAGCGATATGGCTAAAGCAGATGTATTCCTCAGCAATAGAGCGAGAGTTGACACCAGTGGCGAGGGTGGAGGCAATATCGAGATTCACGGAAGGCGCGTAAGCCTCACCAACGGTTCAGATATTTTGTCTACAACTAGAGGAGCAAAACCAGGAGGGACTTTGACAGTAACAGCCTCCGAGTCTTTGGAAGTAATTGGTCGTAACAGCCGCTTATTGAGTGCTACTACATCTAGCGGAAATGCAGGCGATATAAAGATAGACACAAGAAGATTGCTTGTCCAGGGAGGGGCGAACGTATCAACAGAATCTAGTGGAAGGCAAGAATCTTTAACACAATTTATCCCAGCCACAGGAGAAGGAGGTAACTTGACTGTCAACGCCTCTGAGTCAGTGGAGCTAATAAATGGTTTTATCTTAAGTAGTACTCAAGGATCTGGAAATGCTGGCAACATAACTATAAATACACAGAATTTGTTTGTTCGAGATGGAGCGCAAGTATCAGCTTCTACATCTGGTCAAGGAAACAGTGGGAATATTCGTATTAATGCTTCTTCTGTTGATATCTTAGGCTCTGGAGTTCTAGACATTAATGGTTCACCCACTCCTTTGCTTAGCAGCTTGTTTGCTAATACGACTTCAAAGTCTACAGGCAATGGTGGTAGTGTGATACTCGAAACTAGACAGCTAAATGTCAGAGATAGTGCTGAAGTAAGTGTGAGCAGTGAAGGAACAGGGGATGCGGGCAATATAAATGTCGAAGCTAATTCTATCCAACTGGAAAATGGCGGTACACTCACTGCTGAAAGTAAAGCAGGTAAAGGCGGCGGGAATATCACGCTCAAGGATTTAGACTTATTACTACTACACACCAACGGTGAAATATCTACAAACGCTCGTGGTGAAGGCAATGGTGGCAATATTAATATTGATACAGATATATTAGCTGCTATTGACAAAAGCAGTATTACAGCCAAAGCTGTTCGGGGTAGGGGTGGTAATATTCAAATCGCTACCCAAGGACTCTTTGTTTCCCCAAATAGTTCAATCAACGCAGATTCCGAACAGGGAATAAACGGCGTAGTAGAAATCAATCGCCCGGATATCGATCCCAGTGCTGAGTTAATTATTTTACCAGCCAAAATAGTTGATATCAACAAACTAATTGCTCAAGGCTGTTCAACAAGTCCAGGTAATTTAGCGCGAGGAACGGGTGAATTTGTGATAACGGGACGTGGCGGTTTACCACCAAATCCAGCAGAAGCTACTAGAAGCGACACCGTAATAGCAGATTTAGGCAGATTTATGCAAAGTGACGAAAATCTAGCTAGTGCTGCGATCGCAAATAATAATTCGATTAGTTCTAATACTAATGCTGAGTCCACCACACTTGTAGAAGCTAGTAGTTGGGTGATAGGCTCCAAGGGTGAAGTTATACTCACAGCAAATACTCCTACTTTTACTTCTGATATACCCTGGTTGAAGCCTAGTAGTTGTAATGGCTCGTAGTCCTTCCTCAAGCAGATCTCGATCGCTCCTCATCCCATTTTAAATTTTAGATTTTCGATTGTGAAATGCTATCAGTAGTGAGATTTTGCTACGCAAATGTAGCAGCTATAAAACTAATCAGTATTAGTTTGTCTAAACAAGAACAAACAAAGGCATCGCCCCTCATCCTCCTGAAACTGGTGAGAATTCAAGGGGGTATCAGTTTTCTATTTTTTTATCTGATCGCGGCTGGTTCTTTGGCAGCCCAAACAATCGATCTAGCTCAAATTCCCAGCATTACGCCAACTTCTCAGCTACCACCAACACCGCCGCCGCAGGATGTCGTACCGCCTACTGAACCAACTTTGCCAACCCAAATACCAAAACCCGAACCTCTACCACCTCCAGAACAGTTACTACAACCCCCATCACCTACAACCCCAACTCCTGCACCAGTTCCGGGGAAAGTACCGGAAAAAATTAGAGTTGAACGATTTGAGGTAGTTGGTAGTACTGTATTCAGCCAAAAAGAGCTAGACAAGGTATTGAGTCCCTTCATCGGGCGATCGCTTTCTTTTACTGAACTGTTCCAAGCTCGTTCTGCTGTCACCCAACTTTATATTGACAAAGGTTACATTACTTCTGGCGCTTTAATCCCACCCCAAGCAATTCAAAACGGCGTAGTCAAAATTCAAGTAGTTGAAGGCACTTTAGAAGCGATTAATGTGACTGGCACTAGGCGATTGAACCCTAATTATATTCGCGATCGCTTACCTAACTCCAAGCCCCTAAATCAAAAGCGCCTGCTAGAAGCTCTGCAACTGCTGCAACTCAATCCTTTGATTCAAAGCATTCGCGCCGAACTTTCTGCTGGAGCGCGCTTAGGCACGAATGTATTAGATATTAATGTCAATGAGGGAAAGACTTTCAGCACTCAAGTTGGTGCAGATAACGGGCGATCGCCAAGTGTGGGAACCTTCCGCCGTCGCGCGCAAATTAACGAAGCTAATTTACTAGGACTGGGAGACGGTTTAAGCTTAGCCTACAGCAATACGGATGGTAGCAATGGTATAGATGCTAGCTACACCTTACCTATCAATTCTCGCAATGGCACTTTCGGCATCAGCTACGGTTTCAATCATAGCGACGTGATTGAAAAACCATTTAATACACTCGATATTATTGGTAATTCTCAGTACTACGAACTAACACTACGTCAGCCATTGGTAGAATCTCCAAACCAAGAATTTGCTCTGGGACTAACTGCGGCGCGGCGAGAAAGTAAAATTTCTTCTGATGTCTTAGAAGGTTTTGGGTATTCTCCCTCTCTGCTTTCACCAGGCGCTGATGATGATGGACGTACTCGCATATCAGCAATAGAATTCTTTCAAGAATGGACAAAACGTAATACTCGTGAAGTGATTGCAGCTAGGTCTCAATTCAATTTGGGAATAGGTGCATTTGACGCTACGATTAATAACAACGATCCTGATAGCCGCTTTTTATCTTGGCAGGGACAAGCACAGTGGGTGCGCCTTCTGGCTCCTGATACTTTGTTGTTAATCCGCACTAACGTGCAACTAGCTGATAGCGCCCTCGTACCTCTGGAGCAATTTGGGCTGGGTGGGATTGAAAGTGTGAGAGGTTATCGCCAGGATGCATTACTAGCAGACAGTGGAGTGTTTGCTTCGGCAGAATTGCGCTTACCAATTTATCGCCGCCAAGAGCAGCAATTGACTTTACAATTGACACCGTTTGTTGATTTTGGTACTGTCTGGGACGAGTCAGGACGGTCAGTTGAAAACCTTAACCCCTCAAACTCTGAGACTCTTGCCTCTATAGGGCTGGGCTTGCGCTTTCAATTAGCAGATCGCCTCACCGCCCGGTTGGATTGGGGCATTCCCTTGATTGATATCGATTCAAGAGAAAGAACATTGCAAGAAAAAGGACTTTATTTTTCTATCCAATACAATCCTTTTTGAGCTGTAGGTAGAGCGGGGATAAAGTAATTTTAAGTTTTAAGTTTTAAGTTTTAAGTTTTGAGTTATAGCACTTGTGAGGAAAGACGCGATATATTGCGTCTGTTCTACTTAAAATTAATGCCTCAAAATTATTCATCGATCGGCGCGTACAGCGGTAGGTAGATTGTATATGACTAGTCAAATAATTAAAAAAAATTTGTTAAGAGCTAGCCTTAGTTTTTTGCTTATTTTAGGGATAGGAGTAACACCTACACAAGCAAGTGTTTCAGGAGCGATCGCTCCTACGACCACTCATCCAGCAGGTGAGGAATTTGTTTTACCCACTGCTTCGTTTTCAGTTTCAGCCAGAAAACGTGAAGACGGCAAAATTCAAGCAGATATCGCCCCCGCCCAACTAGTGCAGCAAGGTAGAAAACTATATGAAGCCGAACAGTTTTCTCAAGCTGTGCTAGTTTGGCAACAAGCAGCAAAAGCTTATCAAGATAGAAGCGATCGGCTTTCCCAAGCAATGGTGTTAAGCAATTTATCTTTAACTTATCAGCAATTGGGACAGTGGCAGCAGGCTGAAGGCGCGATCGCCAGTAGTTTGGAATTATTGGAATATTCACAGGCGAGGGTGAGAGAGGAAGAGAGGAAGAGAGTGAGAGAGGGAGAAGATCGCTCCAAAATCACGCCACTTTTTCCACTTGGGCAGACCCCAAGACCAGAGTGGCTCCAAAATCACGCCACTTCTTCCACTTGGGGAGACTCCAAGACCAGAGTGGCTCCAAAATCAAAAATCCAAAATCTAACCATTCTTGCCCAAGCTTTGAATACTCAAGGTAGCTTACAGTTAGCACTGGGACAAGCGGAAAAAGCCTTAGACACATGGGAAAAAGCCGCCGCTACCTACGATCGAGCAGGTTCGCGCAGCGGAACTATCCAAAGTCAAATCAATTCTGCCCAAGCCCTGCAAGCATTAGGGCTTTATCGCCGTGCCTTGACAACTTTATCTCAGGTGAAACAGACTTTTCAAAAACAACCCGCCTCACGGCTGAAAGCTTCTTTACTGCGCAATCTCGGCAATACACAGCGAGTGGTGGGAGATCTTGATGAATCGCGGCAGACATTGCAAGAGAGCTTAGCGATCGCCCAACAGATGCGATCGCCCACAGATATTGGTGCAGCATTATTCAGTTTAGGCAATACAGCGCGAACCTCCTTTGGAGGCGCAACACTTACGCAAGCAGATAGCACAGCAGCTTTAACCTTCTATCAACAGGCTGCGACTATTTCCCCATCTGCGATCGCTAAACTCCAAGCCCTACTCAACCAACTCAGCCTTTCGATTGAGACTGAGCAATTGGATCGAGCAAAGGCATTAATTCCTGAAATTCAATCTCAGCTGCCCAACTTACCACCAAGTAGTAAGACAGTCTATGCCCAGATTGACTTCGCCCACAGTTTGATGGATCTGGGGGCAAGGAGTGAGGGGGGTGTGAAGCAAAGAGATATTGCCCAAATTTTGGCTACATCTGTTCAACAGGCTAGAGGTTTGGGAGATAAGAGGGCGGAAGCTTATGCTTTAGGTAATCTTGGTAGGTTGTACGAACAAAGTGGGCAGGTGTCAAACGCTAAAGAATTGACGACTCAAGCCCTGATCCTGGCTCAGTCGGTGAATGCGCCGGATATAGCCTATCGCTGGCAATGGCAATTAGGGCGCTTATTAAAAGTAGAAGGAAATACTCCCGCAGCGATCGCCTCCTATAATGATGCAGTCAACACCTTGAGGACTTTACGACGGGATTTAGTTGCTATCAATCCTGAAATTCAGTTTAACTTTCGGGATGAGGTAGAACCTGTTTATCGACAGCTAGTCGATCTGCTCTTGCGACACCAAGGGGAGACAGGGAGAGTGCCAAGTCAGCAAAACTTAGCTCTAGCGCGTCAAACAATCGAATCTCTCCAGTTGGCAGAGCTTGACAACTTCTTTCGGGAAGCGTGTTTAGAAGCTCGTCCCGTGTTGATTGATAAAGTTGTCGATCGAGATAGTCCTAACGCCGCCGTCATTTATCCGATTATTCTACGCGATCGCCTAGAGGTGATTCTCAAGCTCCCAAATCAACCTTTGCGTAATTTTACCATTATAGTACCACAAAGTCAAGTAGAACAGACCCTAGCGCAGTTGCGGCAAAACCTCACCGAACCCGACAAAATTAAATCTGTTAGGTCTTTATCTCAAGAGGTTTACAGTTGGCTGATCCAGCCAGCCCAGACAGAATTGGCAAAAAGTCGAGTCAAAACCTTAGTTTTTGTTGCAGATGGTGCTTTGCGGAACATCCCAATGTCAGCCCTTTATGACGGCAAACAGTATCTGGTAGAGAAATATGCCATAGCTTTAAATCCAGGGCTACAACTAGTCAACCCCCAACCTTTGCCCCCAAGACAGTTAAAAGCTCTGACTGCCGGACTAAGCATTGCTCCCGCTAACTATCCTTATCCGCCGCTACCAGCTGTTAGATCTGAATTCAATTTAATTGAGCAAGCAGGAGTATCAATCAGCGAACTGCTCGACCGGGAATTTACCAGCAAAAGCCTGGAGACAAAAATTGACTCATCTACTTTCAACGTCGTACATTTAGCTACTCACGGTCAATTTAGTTCCTCTGCCCAAAATACATTTATTCTGGCTGCGGATGGTCCAATTAATGTTAAGGATTTTGATAATTTACTGCGAACCAGAAACCAACGCTCCCCCGAAGTGATCGATTTACTAGTTCTCAGTGCCTGCGAAACAGCAACAGGAGATAAACGAGCTGCTTTAGGACTAGCTGGGGTAGCAGTACGCGCAGGAGCGCAAAGCACGCTAGCGTCTCTGTGGCAGATCGATGATGAAGCTACTGCCCTGTTCATTGGTAAGTTTTATCAACAATTAGCCACAGCCAAAGTAAACAGAGCCGAAGCCCTGCGTCAGGCTCAATTAAGTTTGATGAAAAATTATCCAAATTACAGCCGTCCTGGCTACTGGGCCCCTTACGTTCTCGTGGGTAATTGGCTGTAGCAATTTTAGATTTTGGATTTTGAAGCCACTGCGGTGGACTCTTTCCCCGGCATAAAGGAGGCAGTGCGGTGGACGGGTTTCCACAGCAGTAAGCACCTGCCGTCAAGTGGCGTGATTTTGGATTAAAGTTTCTCCCCCAGCTCCCCCAGCTCCCCCAGCTCACTATTGGGAGTGCAACACTGTACGAGAGACTGGGAGGCGATTTCATCTAAGCCAACTGAATGCAACAGTTCATGCCAATCACCCTTGAGCGAACCGTCCTCTGGCTCGATCAGGCGGAGTTCAGCTAGAGTAGTCAGAGTATCGTACCAAAGGCCGTTTCTGGCATAAAGCCTTATTTGTTGCTGTGGTGTGGCTGCCTCGATCTGATTTGTCAGGGTAGGATTGGGTTGTATCCGCTGTACCCATCCTTCAACGGTATCTTTAGCAATAACTGGCTGTTGGCGATCGCAACTTAAGGCAATTTCAGTTTTGAGGAACCAATGATAATTTTGGTTGACATTGAGCGCTGTTGATGTAGCTGGCAGTTTGACACTAATCACACCAGGCTGGTGGGGTATACTTACCGGAGTGCGGTAGACATCATTATCCTGTTCGTCTTGCAGCACAAACTCGACTGAGCGGATAGATGGACGCGAATCGGGAACATAAAACCAGAATGTGGGATGAGGGGCGATCGTTTTTCCCCAAACATAAGTTGCTTTTCCTGCACCTAAAGGTGTTTCAATTGCAGGCACTAAAGCAGTTAGAGGTAGGTTAACAGTGCAGTTACCACCGCCACGACCTGCTGCTCCTCTGCGTCGTCCTATTGGTGTGCCTGATGACGGTAAAGGTGGCTCCTTAACGGAATTTAGTTGCAGGCGATCTCGATCGCTACCTCCGTTCATTGTCAGATGATTTGCCTTCACTGGCACGGCATAGAGGGTACAGCCAAGCAGTGCCAAAGTTAGAGCATAGGCGTGTTTGAATTTGTACATAAGCAACCTCATTGCAGTTAACGATTCAAAGAGGCAATAAGTGAATACACTGCTAAACTCCTTTCGGGAGCATTATAAATTTAGAACGCACATATATTACTACCACGATCCCGCTTGTAGTTAACAAAGCCAACGCTGACGGCACTAAAGGCAGCCAACCGCCTTTGGTTAAGATCCCGAAACAAATAGCATATAGAATTACCAGTGCAGCAGTGAGTGTTATTACCAGATAGAGCGGACGTAAGCGCAGGGCAAGTAAGCCTCCCAGCATAGCCCAAGCCCAGATCCACAGAGCCTCACCCCATACAGGCATCACCCAAATCAGCGATCGCCCATCCAGAACGGCACTCAAAATTTGACTCACCATTTGTGCTTGCAGAAATACTCCTGGTATTTGCTTTTTCAAAGGTTGCTGACCGATGTTGTAGGGTGTAGACCAATAATCACCAAAACTTGGGGCAGTAGGGCCGATCAAAACGATCCGTCCCTGCAAATCCTTGACTCGCTCTGGAGGAATGCGATCGTTTAGGACTTGCTCTAAAGTCAGTTGTGGCGCAATGTCCTCCAACGAGCGGAAGGGGCGATAATTGATCATCAATTGATACCCGCTGCTGGTATCTATTGATTGGTAAGCGCCAGAGTGAGGCTGCAATCGTTGAAAAATAACGTTGCCGAGCTGTAAATTCCCTTCTCTTGTGACATTTGATTCGATGCCTTTCGTATCTAAATAATGAAGTGCTAGCTTAAGGCTAAATGCATATTTGGCACCACAACGCGATGTTAGCGGTGGATCTAAATGGATGTACTGGCGACGGATCGTATTGCTGTCGCCATCATCGACAAGATCGCTAAAGCCCAAGCGGTTTCGCGGCACTTCCGGCGGCGGTTGAACGCCATCCGGGTCAAACTCCGGATCGCTAACTTTACACACAGCATAAAAACTATCGTTCTGCCGCATCTGAGTAGCTAAAGAAGGCGTATTTTCTCCTACAGGGAAATCACGATAGATATCTAAGCCAATGGCGCGCGGTTTGAACTTGTCGAGTTTTTGCAACAGTCGTTCCAGGGCAAGATCTGATAACGACCCTTTTCTGTCCTTTTGCTCTGGTAGCTGAAAATCCCGTTCATTTACTGTCACCACCAGCAGACGTGGCTCTGGATTGTCTGGCGATCGCATTTGCATTAGGCGATCGTAAGCCTGCAATTCCACCCCCTGAAGCATTCCCAGAAATCTTACTCCGATCACGCAAGCCGTGACAGCTAGACTGGCTATTAGTACATTGCGGAGGCGGGGCTTGTTTTTTGGGCGATCGCGCCAGAGCCACTCTTGCCAGAGCGGCGGCTTCGCGGTGGGATTTTGATAAATTACTGGCAGCCAGCTAGCACAAGGAAATTCACTTTCCCAACCCTGTAGCCTTTCTCGTGCTTCGCGTACAGATAGATATAAAGACTTGCCTTGAGAAAATGCTTTGAGGAAATTCTTTAAAAATTCTTGCGCCACTCTATCCGGTACTGGTTCCCGCATCAGCACAACTTCTGGAATTTGTAAACCAGATAATTCTCGCGCTAATCCTAAACCATCACAGGAATTAAAAATTGCTAGCTTTAAGCCGTTTTCCACAGCTGTATGTAAAGCATTTTTTAAATCGCTAATTGTTAAACTTTCAGTTTGATTAAGATAAATTCGTCCAAATTCACAATTCTGAGCGCTGGCACTATGCCCAGCAAAAAATAGAATATCCCAACCCCCAGCCGCCCATAACTGACTATCTAAAACTTGTCGCGGCGGTTCTACTAAAAAGCAAACCTCAGCATCAGGTAAGTTTTCTAGTAAAACTCGATCTGCCTGAGTATTAATGCCAGCACTACTACCCAAAATAGCTAAGATTCTAATCTTGGCTCTTTGAGGCGCTTGAGTGGCAATTTCATCATAAGCTGGCGCACTTAAAGCAATTTCTGCTTTATGATAACGGGCGAACAAATCGCTTTGATGCCAAGGAAGGCGCTGCAATAGGGAATCTTCGGTTTGTAGAATTACCCGCATTGCATCCGATGGCATTAGTTTTTCGAGTAATTTCTCTCTAATCGAGCGAAATGATGCCGAACTGAGCCACGCATTCAGACTTTGGCACAACATCCTAGCAGCGTTGTGGCAATCCTCCATCACAGAAACATTAGTGACTTGGACTGCTGCGGCTTCCAGCCGAGTACGTAAACCCAAACGATAATAAGCTGATTGCCAGTAACTGTAATATTGGGGAATCTCTGGATTTGGCGGTAGCTTCCCAGCGATTTCAGCAGAGGGGCGATCGCCATCCTCGCCAATTTGAAGTGTCACAGGAAAACCCTGCTCAAAACTGCCGTCCCCTAACTTCAAAACAACTAACTTACCCACGACTGTTTACCTGTAGGCACGTCAATCAATTTTGGATTTTGGAGCCACTCGCTCACAGGGGTCTCCCCAAGTGGAGGAAGTGGCGTTATTTTAGATTTTAGATTGATTTTATCCAATGCATGGGATAAGGCACAGATGTTGTCCGGATGATCGACAATGGAATTAATTGCGATCGCGTTTGTTCGGCGCATGAACCGATAAGCCCTAATCTAAAATTGCATGGTTGATATAAGTTGTGCGATCAGATCGCAAAATTTTCTGTAATACTGACCTCACCCAGAGCTAATTTAACGCTAAACCTTTCTCCGGTTGTGCCACTAAATTGCAATTGAATGTAATTATCTGCCCTTCTTGCTTTGGCTTCTAAGAAAACGGCTTCTGTTTCATCCAGCACAATCATTTGTAATAATGGGGGCAAAAATATTTGACTTCCTGTCGGATGCACCTGAAGCAGGATACTAGTTTTACGCTCGGATTCAGGTCTGAGTTCAACCACTAAAGCGATAGAATTACCAGCTAATTGCATCCCCAAGTCGATCAGCTTTGCCCTTCTCACATGAGGATCGGGATATTCAGAATCAGTTGCAGTAGAATCATTTGCCTTGCGAAAGCCCAAAGCTAGTGCTGGATTTAACAAAGACTCGACTGTTTGCCAACTCGAATCAAATACATTTTGCAGCCATTGACTCAAATTCACTGCTGTTTTCCCTAAGTCAATTGGCATTGGTGATTGACTCAAAGTTCCGCTGGGGGAAGCTTCGGCGGCGCGCAGAGGCAAGCTCAAGTGAGCGAGTAAATCTTCTAAAGGTAGCAAAGAGTCAATCTCTAAGTGCTTTCTCGTTACCTGTTTAGCAAATCCCAGCATAATTGCTTGGGAGCGTAGTTCATCAAGCTGCACTACCACATAACCGATGCGATCTGCCCAAACTTCCGGCGGAATATAGCAGCTAGACTGATTTGGCGCGATCGCGCGACATTCCAAGCGCCCCAATCCCACCACTTCTAGATCGGCAACATCATCAAACAAGCAAACAACTGGGTTCCAGCTGTCGCTTGCTTTTAAATCGCAAGAAATACCCATCATTTGCAAGTAGTCATTCACCACACACACTGCAAGCGTATTCAAACGCACTTGCTCTGCCTTCTCCTGCGTCGGCTGCTGTTGGGAAAACTGCCGTGCTATCCTACTTGCTGCTTGGGTTATTGGTAACGGTAACGAAAGATCTTCTATATTTCTTTTCAGATAACTCATGATAGGTATCCTCTATGTACCCCTGCGATTCGCCAAACTTACGTAAGCGTGGAATGCACTGTCGGCGATAGAAACTGCTTAATGTTGAAACTGAAAGTAAAAATCGCGCTGCCAAATCTTCCCAGCTAGTCTCTGGTGGCAAACGTTCCAAGAGCAAGAGTTGACAATTCACTTCTGGGTGTCCCTGAATGTGAATGCGGCGTAACTCGCCATCTGGATCGGTTTCAATCCACTGCCTTGTGGTTTCTAGAATCGGAGGAATATCGGGCGGCGCTTCCAAGGCTTCAATCGTGTCGCTGCTTAATTCATCTACCGCATGAAGCCCCGCAGCAACATTCTGCTTTAGTTGAGACTGGTTGTGAAGGCGAAAATCTTGTAGTCGTCGCCGCAGGTAGGCATTAAGCCAAGTGGTGACACTACTTCGATTCGGATCGTACTTCTCACCTGTGGCAGCTTCACAAAGATTGCGGCAGAAATACAGCCAGGTTTGTTGCAGTGCATCCTCATAGTAAGGAGTGTTTTCTTTCCAAAGCCTGCCAGATTTAACAGTCAGCCGAACTATCTTGGTTAAACCAAGCCTGCGTTCGATACTGTCAAGTTTATGCCTACAAGTTTCTTCCACCAGCTGGTGCAAGTGTTCCTCGATTTCATTCATAGCAGTATTTTTCTCAAAAGAAGGGATGTGTTTCATCTTGTCTGGGGAAAATACCCTAAAATGACTAATGCTATCTCCACTCCACTTCTTAATCTAATCACCTCCTAAATAGACATCAGCAGAGCTGGCGAACTCTGATATCTATTTATCAGTAAGTCGTCAAAAAATTATGCAAATGATTTTTCAGCAGTTATGAAACTGATGATGCGATCGCCTTTGATTCCAAAGTTGAAGTTTTTCGCATTATTCGTGCTAAAAAGATTAACTTTCACAGATATAGAGTATTCGCTGTTTCCAAGCTCAGCCTCCAAGAAGTTGGGATTTACCCCTTAACTGAAGCGATCGCACTTCACGCAGCTAATATTAATTTTTTTCATTAATGTGAACTTTTGTTAAATTAAATATATATACTTGCGCTGCTGGAAAAATGAGCTAGTTTTAGCTGGGCTAAAAATCAAAATTTGTCTTGACTAATAAATCCAGATCGTTTGATTTGATTACATTAGCGAATCAGATTGGTGCAGCTACCAAGTGGTAGAGATGCGATTTATAACGTCTCTACAATCAAAAATCCAAAATGATGTGAAGCAATGAAAGCCCGATTTCATAAGCCTTGCCATACTATGGATGCTTTGGCAGCAATTGAGTATTTGCACATCTAGCTGGAAATTGAGCCAAAAAATTTTGCTAAAGAAATCCGTAAAGCGGTGGCTTCATTAGGTATGTAAATAAAGGCTACTTACAAAAGGAAGTCTGTGAGAAAAAAACCTTTTATAGGTATTAATTAATACTTAGATTGGACAAGGTACAAATGCAACCTATGGTGACATCAGCATCAAACACTGAATTAGGACATTGGCATTGACAGAAAAATAATTATGTTCTCCAGCAAGCAATTTGCTATTTACTTGATAGCTACAAAGATAATCCCAAATTAGCTACTACCTCATCATCAAGATCGAAACTACTTTTCTGGCGTTGGGATCTGACAAGGGAAAACTGCTAAAAAAAGCTGGTGGAATTACATAGCAGCCAAATTGCTGTTGGGTTGGCACTAAGGTTACTGTCAAATTTAGCAATAAAGGCAATGAAAAAAATTTTAGCGATCGAAGACGAGGCACGAACCCGAAACCTCTTATTAGAATTCCTGGCGGCAGAAGGTTACAACACCGCAGGAGCTGAAAACGGTTCGATTGGCGTGCAAAAGGCACAGGAAGAGTTGCCCGATTTGGTGATTTGTGACATTGTGATGCCTCAACTTGATGGTTACGGCGTTCTCAAAGCACTACGTCAAAACTCAGCCACTGCGATCGTTCCCTTTATTTTTCTTAGCGACAAGGTTTCTCTGGCTGATATCCGCAAAGGCATGGAGTTAGGGGCGGATGACTACCTCACTAAGCCTTGTACATTAAACGAATTATTGCAGGCGATCGCCACCCAACTGCAAAAGCAACAAATCGTTCGCCAATGGTACGCTACCCAGTTTCAATCAGTTCCAGAACCCCTAGACGTTGCCAAACGAGACGATCCATATGCAGTCTTTCCGTCGATCCCGCACTTGAGAGAAGTCTTTGACTTCATTGAAGCCAATTATCACAAATCGATTACCCTTCATGACGTATCCCAAGCAGTTGGTTACTCCAGAGCTTACTTAACTAATTTAGTGGCAAACCAGACAGGACAAACAGTGAATCGTTGGATCGTGCAACGTCGGATGGCAGAAGCACGTTTATTACTGCGAAATACTAATCACTCAATAGAGCAAATCGCTGCTCAAGTGGGCTATCAAACTGTATGTAATTTCTTCCGCCAGTTTCGCCAATTTCATGGAAATACTCCTCATGCTTGGAGAAAGGAAAATCAAAATTAATTATTAGCAATTAGAAACAAAATAATTGCCATTTGTTGCCAAATAATTGATATTGTTATTTCACTTTACATCAGATAAACTGTCAAACATAAACTTTGATTCACTACAACTGCCCAATAAAAGTTTATTAAATGATTAATCGACTGCAACTAGACTTCAAAACTTAACTAAATAGGCACAAATAAAATAAAAACACTTGGAGCAGCGCCGCTTTTTGCTTCCAGTATTGGTATGGAATAAAAATGATTAGTATTGTGTGCAAATCTTGTTTACACCCTCAAAAAATATGTCAACTATCCTGCATAGTCTAAGAACGAGCGAAATTGAGAAGGGTATAAGTCTTTTGGGATTGAAGATAACTGAATCTGAACTGAATGAACTTCAAATTGGCAATGCGATCTCACTTGAAGGCAGAGGGTTAAGTGAAATTGGTTCAGTATTTATCCTTGCCGAAGCTCTTTCGGCAATAAATTCAGTTAAATCTATTACTTTTGGAGATTTACCAAAAGTATCTACATCTTCCCGTTCTGGAATTCCTATCTACTGTTGGAATTGTGAGCTTATTGGCAAATGTTGTATTGTTTTGACTTTAATAGATGGTTATCCAGCAATTAAAGTTGCAGCTTAAATTTGAAGCTACGGTTTTTAATCGATTTAGTAATTGTATTTGTAGGAGAAATATTTTATGGGTGCAAAGTTGACTGCTTTAGGGAGATATTTACCAGCAAAAATTATGACGAATGACGATATTGCTAGCATTGTAAATACTTCCGATGAATGGATTTGCAAGCGTACAGGAATTAGGGAACGGCGAATTGCTGCTCCCCACGAAAGTACATCTACTTTAGCGATCGCTGCTGCAAAAGAAGTATTAAATAAGCGGGGTATCGATGCTTGGGAGGTAGACGCGATCGTAGTTGCAACAATGATGCCAGACAGCCCTTTTCCCTCAGTTGCTTGTAAAGTACAGCATGAAATTGGCGCTATTAATGCATTTGCTTTTGACGTATCAGCAGCTTGCTCTGGTTTTGTTTATAGTCTGGAAATCGCAGCACAATTTATCAAAACTGGTGCGATTCGTAATGCATTAGTTATAGGAGCAGAAGTTTTTTCCAGATTTATAGACTGGGAGGATCGTTCTACCTGTGTTTTATTTGGAGATGGTGCAGGAGCCGCTTTTTTAGAAGCAGGAGAAGATGATAATTTCTTAGGTTTTGTTCTTCGTGCTGATGGTTCCGGGCAAAATCTTTTACATATGCCTGCTGGTGGAACTGCACTTCCAACTTCAGTTGAAACGATTAAAAATAGACAGCATTTTCTGAAAATGAATGGTTTGGAACTGTTTCAAGCTGTAGTACCAATGGTATGCGATGCCATTTTAGATACTTGTGAAAAAGCAGGTCTATCTCTTGAGGAAGTTCAACTAATAGTTCCTCATCAAGCCAACGTTCGCATGATTGAAGAAGTAGCGGAATGCTTAGAAATTCCTTTGGAACGCTTCATGTTGAATCTACAAAAATATGGTAATACATCTGCCGCTTCAATTCCAATTGCCTTATTAGATGCAGTGGAATCAGGGAAAATTTATCCTGGCGATCGCATCATGCTAGTTGGATTTGGCGCTGGACTTACTTGCGCGGCTAATATCATCCGCTGGGACGAATCATTTATTAAATAAGGATGAATGAGATTGAAACAGCTATTAACTATTTCAGAGAAAGTTTGTCTTTCTGCCACTCAAATCAGAACTGGAATTGATTTTGTTTACACCGAGGATATACGTGAATTTGTCGATTCACCAGTTGACATTATTCTTACAGAAGCCGAATGGCAAAACATAGCAAAATTACATGATCGCCTGCAACGAATAGCAGGAAGATTTGCTTGCAAAGAAGCGATATTGAAAGTTTTGGGACATGGAATTGATGAGGTAGAGCTAGTTGATATTGAAATCTTAAATGACAACTGTGGCAAACCGATTGTTTATCTACAAAATTCGGCGCTGCATTACTGGAGACAAATAGGTTTTAGTGAATTAGATGTGAGTATCAGTCACCACAAAGACTATGCAGTGGGAATGGCAGTGGCAATCAAAATAACAGAGGATTGAGCGTATGTCAAAAATGTCAGCCGTTGTATTTCAAAATGCTAAAAAACAAAACCTTGTCGGCGTTATGCATTATGGACAAGGAAAAGAACCGAGTCCTTGCTTAATTATATGTCATGGTTTTGCTGGAACAAAAATTGGTGGTAGTCGGCGTTTTATAGAATTTGCTCGATACGCAGTTCAACATAATTTATCCATATTTCGTTTTGATTTTGCTGGTTCTGGTGATAGTGATGGAGATTTAGTAGATCTCACACTAGATTCAGAACTAGACGATTTGCAAGCTGCAATTAATATTGTTTCCAAAATGGATGGTGTAGATCCAGAAAAGATTGGAATAGTTGGACATTGTATGGGCGCTGTTACTGCTATTCGTGGCAGTGCTAGAGATTATCGTATATATAAAAGTGTTGCTTGGGCACCTTTTACCGATTTAGCAGCTACTATGACCCGGCTAATTGGAGAGGATGCATTTAGCATTTTACAAGAAGGTGATGAAGCAGATTTTATATATAACGAACAACTTTTTCGCTGTGGACCCAACATTCTAAATCAAGCTTCAAATCTGGATATGTTTGAGGAGATTCTGCGAGTACGTCAACCTTTATTAGTTATTCACGGTACTGAAGATGCAACAGTTCCACTATTAGAAGTTGAAAAGTTAATGCATTTTGCTCAGGGTACTCCAGGTAAAAAGAAATTGTCAGTTTTAGAAGGAGCGCATCATTCATTTCCCTTTCATCAAGAGGAACTATTTGAACTAACAGTTAAATGGTTTTTGTAAGGTTCATAATTAGCTAACAGAGTCCGAGCCTGAGTAAGAGAAATAAGTCAACAAATAATAGGAGAGAAATCGTGAATGTAATTACTGAAAAACAACCAGTTTCGTTTGAAAATTTTTGTCAAGCTGTGGCGCAACGATTGAAGGTAGATATAGATTTACTTCAGCCAGATGCTTTTTGGGTGGACGACATTGGAATTTCTTCTGTTGATATTGTCAAAATTGCACTACTACTGCGTCAGAAGTTCGGTGTCAAGGTGACTACTTCCCAAACAGGAAGGATTCAAACGGTACAGGATGCTTATCAATTGGTAGCTGCGCATGAATAAGATAGCCGTGTCACATTTAGATCTGCTACAGCAGCTATCTGAAAAACAGCTAAGCAGCTTTAAAATGGTAGCTTTTGACATGGATGGCACTTTGTTAAATGAGGAACACCAATTATCAAATCGTGCGATCGCATCGCTGAAAAAAGTTGCCAAGGCAGGACTAATTGTCCTCTTGGCAACTGGGCGAATGACAAGTGCTGTGACAAAACATTTGGAAAAATTAGGCACACCCGGACTTGTAGTTTCTCATAATGGAGCATTGGTTAAAGATGTAAAAACAGGCAAAATTTATCACCACGAAACTGTTTCACCAAATGTGGTAGCGAAAATATTAGAAATGTTGCCCGGAAAGGAAACAGTCGTACATTTTAACTATGATGATCGGATTTACCTGACTGTTGCCAATCCTCACAGCGATCGCTACTCCCAAGAATTGCAAGTTCCTCTCACTTACATTGATTCTCTCAAACAACTTGAAGGCAATCCGACAACTGTTTTGCTAATAGATAGCTTTGAGGTACTTCAGCAGATATTAATAGCAGTCAGTCATCAATTTCAAGGACAATTCGATTATGTATTAGCTCCTTGGCAAGGTGACATTTGGAGGCTGCAATTTTTGGCTGCTAACATTTCAAAAGGAAAAGCTGTATTGCAGGTAGCTAAAAGATTGGGAGTGAAGCCAGAAGAAATCATCAGCTTTGGTGACAACTACAACGATATGGAAATGATCCAATCCACAGGTTTGGGTATTGCAATGGGAAATGCAGTACCCGAACTAAAACAAGCGGCTGATTTTGTCACTCTCTCCAACCAAGAGGATGGAGTCGCTTATGTTTTGGAGGCGTTGTTTGGATGAACCGCGAACTTGGAGGATCAGAACATTTACTGTGGCTGCTAGCTCAGACTAAACCAATAAACGTTGTTCTGTGTGCGACTATTACAGGATCGCTTAGCATCAAACAACTGAATGTAGCTGTGGCTGAGGTGCAGCATCGCCATCCACTGCTAGGTGTGAAAATATCGAGCGATCGCTCACAGCAGCCGCGATTTGTGTCGGATAATGTTCGCAGCATCCCCTTGCGAGTAATTGAACGCCAAGGAGAAGAACACTGGTGTCAGGAAGTTGAAGCAGAACTACTTCGCCCGTTTTCTAGCAGCGAAGATCCGCTCATACGTGCGGTACTCCTTTATTCACCCGATGTTTCCGAACTGATTGTCACTTTCGATCATTGCATTGGCGACGGTTTGTCGGGAGCATACCTAATACGCGACATTTTGAACCTAGCCAGCCAACCCAACATTATGCAGCAGCGCTTACCAGAGCCGCGCTCTTGTGAGGAACTGATTCCTGTATCTGCTGGCGTACCGAACACAGATGCTGTTGACGAGGACTTACAGAGTCTTAAAACTGCTAAATTAAATTTGGCGGCGCTCCAGAATCATACTAGCGACAAGGAAATCCGGGAGCAACCTGGCTTACTGCACTGGTGTCTCTCGCCAGAGGAAACTGCTAAGCTCGTTTCATGCTGTCGTCAAGAACAAACTAGTGTTCATGGTGCGCTGTGTGCCTCATTTCTCTTATCGATCGCTCAAGAGGCAAGTTTAGCAGATGGAGTTGTCCTCAAGTGTATGTCTCCGCTCAGTCTCCGAAATCACCTCATACCAGCAATAGGCGAAGATTTTGGCGCATACTATACGCGAGAACTGACTTACCACAACATCCAGCCAGGTAGAGACTTTTGGGAAGTAGCGCGAGAGGCAAAACACCAACTCAATCAAATATTGACAGATGGCAAAATATATGCCGGTGTCTTAAAAGTAAGCGAATTTTTGTCTACCAAACCTGACGCGATCGCTTTACGTCAATATACGAACGATCTGATCGGTTCCGAGTTAACTGTCACAAATTTGGGGCGCTTAAATATTCCAGAGCAGTTTGGTTTGCTACATCTGCGGCAACTGCATTTAACAGTAGCGGGCATAGCACCGATTATCGTCGGTGTGGCAACGCTTGGGGGTAAGATGTTTGTGACTCTTCGCTACCTCAAGACGATGATACCGTCAGCAACCGCCAACAGAATCAATCGCGGGGCGATGCAGCGACTTCTTGAAGCAGTCAGCTAATCGCCAAGCAAAAAGAATTAAGGTGCGATCGACACAAGTGAAGTAGGAGAGATCGAATGCAGCAGCGGCAACTTGGACAAGGACTGACTGTTTCCGCCCTAGGACTAGGATGTATGGGGATGTCGGAAGCTTACGGCACCCGCGATGAACCTGAAGCAATTGCGACTATTCACCAAGCCTTGGATCTGGGGGTGAATTTCTTAGATACGGCTGATGCATATGGATTCGGTCACAATGAAGAATTAGTCGGGCAAGCGATCCTCAACCGCCGCGATCGTGTAATCTTAGCAACCAAATTCGGTATTGTTCGAGGTAAAGATGGCAGTTTTGTTGCCATCAATGGTAAGCCTGAGTATGTCCGCTCCGCTTGCGAGGCGAGTTTGCGCCGTCTTGGTGTAGAGGCGATCGATCTCTACTACCAGCATCGAGTTGACCCGAACACGCCCATTGAAGAAACTGTGGGTGCTATGGCCCAATTAGTTCAGGAAGGAAAAGTTCGCTTTCTCGGTTTATCTGAGGCAGCACCTCAAACGATTCGACGCGCCCACGCCATTCACCCAATTACAGCATTACAGAACGAGTATTCACTTTGGAGTCGTGAGGTAGAAAACGAGATTCTGCCAACTTGTCGGGAACTTGGCATTAGCCTAGTCGCTTTTAGTCCCTTGGGTCGAGGCATTCTCACCAATCAGGTTAAACATCTTGATGATTTACCAGATGATGATTTGCGGCGGCGTTTGCCACGCTTTCAAGGTGACAACTTCCAACGTAACTTGGAACTGGTGCAGAGATTGGAAGCGATCGCGCTTGAAAAAGCTTGCCAACCCGCACAACTAGCTTTAGCTTGGGTGCTAGTCCAGGGAAAGGATATCATACCAATTCCCGGAACCAAACGACGCAAATATTTGAAAGAAAATATCGCTGCTTTGGAAGTAGAACTAACAGCAGATGACTTAGAGCAAATTAACGAAGTAGCACCACCAGGAGTTGCGGCGGGTATGCGTTATCCAGAGGCACTAATGCGCATGGTTAATCTTTAACTATAGCACTTCCTCAAGCATTTCATGTTATGAAGCCACAAAAAAAGCCTAGGAAACCAGGCTTTTCTTAATTTTGTTATTTCTTAGTTCCCAGGTTGAGCTTGGAAACTAGCTGTTATGACTAACGGACGAAAGTGCCTCCATTCGGGGCATTAGCTCCCAAGAAGTTCGGGGTTGGATTGCCACCGTTACGACCAACAGCCGGAATTTCCAGCAAGGCATCTTGAGCTTGTTTAACACCATTAGTTTGCACGTTGGAGTCAACAGCAACGGCGTTTTGATCCCCAGGATGTCCGTTAGGAACGAACAGCTGCGGGTGGTCAAAAGGCGCTCTTTGGAAGCGGACTCGCTCATCAGTAAGTCCTTTCATAAACGCTACCAGCGCCTGTTTTTGCTCTGGAGTCAGGTTAAGCACTGCAAGCCCACCAAAGTCACCACCCCGACTATAAAAATCAACCACTTGCTCCAAGTTCAACTGCCCACCATTGTGGAAGTAGGGGGCTGTGAGTTCGACGTTGCGAAGTCCGGGGGTTTTGAAAGCCCCATCCACAATCAATTGATCGTCAGATTGACCGAGCGGGGGGTCGAGAGTAGGAGGATCGTCACCCAGCAGTTGCTTGTAATTACCCTGCTTAGCTAGCTGTAACTCTGAGAGCGGATTCTTATTGTCAGTATCGTCAGTACCGCCTACGCCGAGGTCTTCATTTTGGGGTCTGACACCAATGTTGAAGAAGCCTGTGTCTTGGACAAACCGAGTATTAACACCTCCATTAGGCAAAGGTAGGCGCAAGCGTCTAATTCTTTGTTTCGGCTGATTAGGCTTAACTACGGTGCTAACCGAAGCGCTAGTCAACTCCGATCCTGCATGGCAACCGATACACCGACCCTCGTTCTGAAAAATCCTGAAACCTTCCTGCTGCTGGGGAGTCAGGGCGTTTGGCTCTTTAGCTAGGAACTTGTCAAACGGTGTTTGATCGGAGATCAGCGTAGATTCGTAAGCCTGAATTGCTAACCCAAAGAACAGCGAGAAGTTGTACTCTGGCAGCGTGTATTCTATGGTGCTTAAGGGGCGGTTTCTCCGTCTGCGGAAGAATCTGCGATCGCCAGTTTCTGGGTCGATCCGAATGGCTATATTTGAGTCCCACCACTCCGGCTTGAAGGCAGCCTGAATCAGCGCCTCGTAGGTTGTATTCAAACCCTTGTCCGCTGCTCTGTAAGGAGCTAGGACACTATCTTCAGGATGAACTTGCTGCCCCGCAAGCGGCTTTACGGCAAGTAGCTTTTTACCCAGCTTCCTACCTTTCCTGTCAAACTTACCGCGTGGAGTTTGCGCTCCTCGCCTTGAGTTAGCGTTCGATCTGGCGTTCTGGTTGTTTGCGGCTGCTGCATCCGTTGAAGGTGCTAAATCAGCACTTTGGTTACTAATAACCCTGCCGCTTGTTGCTTCAGATACCCTAACTGTGTTGTCTGCTTCGGCTAGATCGATCGTTAGGGCTGCGAAAGGCGCAGTAGTAGGGCCTTCAGCAAATGTCTCTAAAGCGTCGAGTGGTGGTCCCACTGCTTGCGAAGCCAGAGACGAATTATCCAGCCTGACTGGCTCATCTTTTAGCCGATTCCGGTTGGTAGCTTTCAAAACAAAAGCATTGGTATCTCTCAAGCCGAATTGACTTACCCCATTGAAGATGTTTTGGGCGCGTCCATCCCAGAAGTTGCGGAAGTTAAATACCGCGTTTATTACGGTTGGTGTGTGGCGACCTGTCACCCGACGCACGTTTGTGCCTTGTACATTGAAGACTTCATCTTGGAGTGGAGTCACATTGTCTTTATCACTACCAGGCACGACATCAACAAACTGCGATCTGAAGACTCCCTGAGAGCCAGCAACATCGTCACTGTCGGACAGCACGGTTGAGGTACTGTTATTCGGCTCTGCCAGCTTGTGGAATGGGTAATCCGCCGCTGTCAGTTGGTAGTTCGGTCTGCCGCCAATGTTGAAAATATTCCCTTGCTTTGGATTGATCTGATTTTTCGACCTATTATCTGCTCCTGCATGGAAGTGACAACTTGCACAGGATTGAATGCCGTCACTGCCGAGTTGCATATCCCAGAATAGGGATTTTCCTAGAGCGATCGCTGCTTTCTCATCCCTAACATAATCTCCCAAGTTAGCAGGTTTGGGAACTGGCACCTTACTGAGCGGATCTAGATTCGGTGCTACCTGGGCTGATACGGTATGTCCGGCTAAAATTGCTGCCGTAACGAGCGCTGCGACAGTCGCGCTCTTTTTCATACTCTTAGACAGTTGGGATGCGATCGCTTTCAATCCACCTAGCATCCCTGCCGCCCAAAGGGCAATAATTTGTATTCTCTTTAAGAACCTTGATAGCAACCGCCTTAGCAGGGAAGCATTATCCCTGCTTTGTGCCATTGTGTCTTTCGACTTTTCTGGCTCACGCAAGCTGCTATGGCATCTATTCCTACCATTGCTCATTTTTTTCTGGCTCTGTTGCCAAATTTCTAATGTATTAATACAAGCTCTACTGCCAAATTCCGTAAAGCTTACATTCTCGCATTTCAACTTATAAGATGAGCAGATGCGATTACAATAAACATTGTTTTGCTAAAACTATTAATTCTTTCGGTCTTATTTAATTACTATTAACTTCATCAATAACTAGTACTAAAATCCCAATGGCTGGGGATAGTTTATTTGCTATAGCAATTTGTGTAACGGTTATAAATATTGCGTCTTGGCTGTAGACGCTACTCTCCCTTGAAGCCGCCCTTCGAGCGTCTACGCTACACTATGCCTTGACAGTTAACTGTCAACTGTCAACACTTACTTATAATTTTTTAACAAATCAAATAAGTTGCTTATATACATACATTTGGGCAATTATTTCCAAGTGTATATTAAGATAAACAAATCTAAATAAAAAGTTAAAAGTTTATTCGCAATAAAGTTTTCTGCTTCTAAAGGTGAGCTAGTCAATTTGAGCTTAAATAGACATTACCTCAGAGGATAGAGATTAAAAAACAGCAAATCTGTATAGATTATCCGTTTGCCTCAAACACTTTCTATATTGGATGTCCAGCGCTCTATAACGTTCGCTCGAAGGTTAGCTGTTTTTTTCTACCTACTTATCAACATTTATACCAAAGCGTGGGGGCCTGAGGGAGCTTTCGAGCGGTAATGTTAACTACTTTAGTTTCATGATACTTTTCAATTTCTTTCCTTAGTGTTTGAAGAATTACGATGCCAGGAGCAGATCGCGCAGACTGCTCAATATTGGTTAGCTACTCTAGGTTAGGATCTAAATCTATCCCCAAGCTATTCAATCAAGCATGAAGCGCGCCAACGGATTAACAGAAAAATCAGTGTTGATTTCCAGCCCAGACGAAGTTTCCCACACTCACGAGACAAGCCAAGACTACAGCAAGCATACTCATGGGAGACAGTCAGATCATGCTCATGTCCATAGTGAAGAATCGCTACGTAGCATTGTCAATCGCCTGTCTCGCATTGAAGGACACATCCGGGGCGTTAAGACAATGGTACAAGAAAGCCGCCCCTGTCCTGACGTGCTGATCCAAATAGCAGCTGTTCGCGGCGCGTTAGACCGAGTAGCAAGGATGATTTTAGACGAACATTTGACTGAGTGTATTGGCAGGGCAGCTAAAGAGGGAAATATTGATGTTGAGATTGAAGAGTTAAAAGCAGCTTTGGATCGATTTCTGCCTTAGCTAGCAGCGATGGCTTTTGACAGTTTAATGAATTTCTGGTATAAGTCACAAATTTCAGGTTGAAAAGGTTTGAACGTTTGTTCGAGCAGAAAGCGATCGCGCCAACGTTTGAACATTTCAACTTGTTAACTTTTCAAATTAATCACAGAAGCCATCAAGACTTGACATTTAAGCAGCGATCAGCGGCGAAGCAGTGAAGCAACTGGCTCATCTGTTTGAAATGTCACAAGCAGCCATATCCCCAACACTTGCAGATTCTCATGAAGCGGGCTTAGTTACCCAACGGCAATCGGGACACCACCATCGCTACCAACTCAATCCCGAACCCTTGAAGCTGGTATTTGAGTGGGTTTCGATTTTTTAACATCATATAATTAACTAAAAAGCAAGGCTATGAACAAAGGAAATTTTTTGTTTAAGTTAAATAGCAGCAGCTAGAAAAATCGCAATCTATCAGTGATAAAACCCCGAAAACAATTCGCCCAACACTGGCTTAAAAGTGAAAAGGCGCTGAATCAAATAGTTCAAGCAGCAGAAATTACCACTAGCGATCGCATCCTCGAAATTGGTCCAGGTACGGGCATCTTAACTCGTCGCTTATTGCCCCTTGCCTCTTCTGTCGTTGCTGTCGAAATTGACCGAGATTTGTGCGAACTTATAGCTAAACAACTAGGGAAGAAGGAAAATTTTTTACTTTTGCAAGGCGATTTTCTCTCGCTAGATTTAGCATCCCTGCTTGTCCCCTTTCCAGCCTTCCAAAAGCCTAATAAAGTTGTTGCTAACATCCCTTACAACATCACTGGGCCAATTCTGGAAAAACTTCTAGGCACGATCGCCCTCCCTAATCCTCAACCGTTTGACTCAATCGTACTGCTGCTACAAAAAGAAGTCGCAGAAAGACTGTATGCGCGATCGCACTCAAGAGCATTTGGGGCGCTGTCAGTCAAAGTACAATATTTGGCAGATTGCGAGTTAATCTGTATCGTGCCAGCAGGAGCTTTTCACCCACCACCAAAAGTAGATTCTGCCGTCGTGCGGCTACGTCCCCGCCAAATTTCCACCCCAGCCAAAGACCCTCACCGCTTAGAAACATTGGTACAAATGGGCTTTAGCGCTAAGCGCAAAATGTTGCGAAATAATTTACAAGCCATAGTAGACCGCGATCGACTCAGCCAATTACTGAGACAATTAGAAATAAACCCCGAAGCCCGCGCCGAAGAACTCAGCGTAGCTCAATGGGTATCCCTAGTCAATGAATTATGAATGTTGAATGCAGCAATGATGCAACAGCGAAGCTTAATTCATAATTCATCATTCATAATTTATCATTACCCTGATGCGTTCTTACACCTTAATTGCCCCGGCTAAAATCAATCTGTATCTGGAAATCTTGGGCGATCGCCCGGATGGTTATCACTCCCTAGCCATGATTTTGCAAAGTATCGATCTAGCCGACGAGATCGAACTACGAGCAATTAGCACTGATACCATCCGCGTCCGCTGCGACCATCCCCAAGTCCCGGCAGACAAAACTAACCTTGCCTATCGTGCAGCTGAACTAATGGCGAAGCAATTTCCTCAAAGCTTTGCCCAGTATGGCGGTGTAGAAATTACTATTGATAAACGCATTCCCGTTGCTGCTGGGTTAGCGGGTGGTTCCACAGATGCAGCAGCAGTCTTGGTAGGGATCGATCTGCTGTGGCAACTCGGACTAACTCACTCAGAATTACAAGAACTTGCTGCTCAATTGGGGTCAGATGTGCCTTTTTGTGTTGCAGGTGGAACAGCAATAGCTACTGGTCGGGGCGAACAACTATCTCCTCTCCCCAGCCTAAATAATTTATATATCGTCCTAGGCAAACATCGCCGTCTTGCCGTTTCCACAGCTTGGGCTTACCAAACTTATCGACAACAATTTGGCAGGTCCTACGTCACTGACTCACACAGCCTAGAATCTCGCGCTGGTGCCGTTCACTCTGGAGGAATGGTAAAAGCTATCATCCATGAAGATGGTATAGAAATCGGTCAAAAGCTCCACAACGATTTGGAGAAAGTAGTGTTGCCAGAGTATCCCCAAGTAGCACAACTGCGGCAAGCATTTCAAGATAGTGGCGTGGCAGCAATGATGTCTGGCTCTGGCCCTAGTGTATTCGCCCTCTGTTCATCCTCCGACCAAGCCGAACAGGTACAGCAGCAGGTAAGAGCCGCAATTCCCGATCCCGATCTAGACTTGTGGATTACTCAATTGTGCAGTACAGGTATCCAAGTTGTATCTAGAAACAAGGGTGCTAGGGGCGTTGGGATTGGATAAAGGATGAAGGATGAAGGCTGAAGAATAAAGATTAAATTTCACACTTCACACTTAATACTTTCCTCACTACTCACTAGTACGGGCCCCGCTGTGCGCCCGTACTCACTACTCACTACTAATTATGACCACACCAACAGAAAAACCTACTACCCAGTCATCTAATTCACAACCAACGCCACCAACTCCAGTGCGTTGTTTGACGGGAGCGGTGATGTCCGGGGGAATTGCGATCGCGCTCTACTCTCTGACAGCAGCAATTGCCTCTTCTTTTGCCTCCAAACCCATTCATTCAAATAATCCAGCTGTAATCAATATTGCCTCTGCTGTTCGTACCCTAGTCGTAGGTATAGTTGCTTTAGGCACGGGCATATTTGGTGTCGTTACTGTAGGTTTAATTGCTCTTGCTATCCAACTTTTACTCCAACAGATGGCAAAACGCTCTAATCCGCCGTCAGATGTTCAATAGATTCTAATTGTTTCGTCGCATTTGAGTCTTAGAAGGTTTGAGTGTTTCAACTTTGTACAAACGTTGTACGCATTTGACGTTGCCTGCAACGTCTGTACCTCACCTTCCAACTTGCCAATAATATTAAAAGCCTATTCTCCTAAATTATGCCGATTCCATCCGACACCCTTACAAGATTCATCTAGCCAAGATGGAAGATTAGTTGCCTGAGTGGGAGTCGATACACTAACGGTATTCTGGACTTGGGGCAATATCGGCTGCCCAGACAAACCGTTGCCATTTTTGCCATTACCGTTTGTTTTCACCGCAGGACTGGCTACGGGCGCATTACCATTAGTAGTATTTGCCGCCACCACAGGTGTAGCTTCTGTTAATGATTTGATCTCCTCTTCAGGATTGAAATCCAACCCCAAAGCTACGATAACCTGGTCTGGATTGCTGCTTAACGACACAATAAAAGGCAGTATCTCCAGCAGCTGGGGTTCTAAATTAATTACAGTTGCCAAAATGAAACTAGAGGAAGGACGGCGTTTTCCCTCAAAGGTTCCCCAAATTCTTAACTTCGTCAGCCAAGGGCGATTTTGCCTATAGTAAAGCAACCACTTGACTTTCAAAGCATGACGTAGTTGTTGGACGTTCACAAGCTACCTCGATCGCATTCAAAATAATTTTAGAAAAAAGCATGGCTAAGCCTATGCATCAAGTCAAGACTTTGGAATTACTCTAGCTGCTAAGCGCAATCTGTTCGTGCTTCAGTAAATATCGCCTCGATGATCGGGTTGAAGCTAGATGCAGCGCCACACTGCGTTGAGGCATCTAAGTGTCAACTTTTAACAGTAACAGTCCTGTGCGAGTTTTTCACCAATCAGATTAGGTTGCTATATCTCTTTAATTGCAGCACTATTTCTAATTCTTGACAAAAAAAGACCGGCCTACCACAGCCGATCTTGAAAACTTTTGTTACGTTGTCGAATAAACTAGGGGAATCCCGAACCCGGCGTTGCAAGCACAGCGGGTAAAAGCTTTTTTCCTCTGTTTTATATTGTAACGATAAACACAGACTTTTTCATTAAAATTCACAGTTTCTTGACTTAACTAAGTCCTTGGCAGGATGTAATTTCATCTTTGTATGAGGTATAAGTCATCATGACGACAAAGAAGAGAGCAGGGGGGCAAAAAATAGTTTTGAATTTCTCGTAATGAGTTTTAAGTTTATGAATGTGTTTTAACTCAAAACTTAAAACTTAAAACTGGAGCGAAGCGACTCGCGCCTAGCCACTTGCCAGTAAATATTGTTTTCCTTGCTGTGGATTTCCCCAGATGATGCGCTCATGCTTGTAGAGTGCAATTCCAGGTTTTGCTCCTTTGGGTTTATAAACGTGTTTTGGTTCGGTATAAACAACTGCAACAGATTCGCTTTGACGAGAGCGACTGTAGTAAGCAGCTAAATCGGCAGCAAATTGTAAATCTGCTTCATCCGCTACAGCCCCAGGTTCTACACGCATTAGCACATGACTACCTGGAATTTCTTGGGCATGAAACCAGAGGTCATAATCTCCAGCTTGCCGAAATGTCAATTGGTCATTCTGTCGATTGTTACGACCAATTAACAGTTCAAACCGACTGGGAGTAAGGTAACGAAGGAAATTGGTATTTGAGGGGGCATTAGGGCTGCGACGACCGTATTCTAGCTCTTCCATATACCCCTGCCCAATCAACTCGTCGCGGATTTCTTTCAGGGCTTCTAAGTTTTCTGGGGTTTGATTGCGATCGCTCAGCTCGTTAATAAAGCTTAAAGCAGTTATCGCATCTTCTACTTGCTCTAAATACTCAATTTCTGGCTTTACTTCTGCAATCAGCGGTTCCACAGCACTGCGAGCGCGTTTGAGTTTGCCTGCTCGTTTATAGAGATTTTGCGCATTTTGAATAGCATTTTTTTCTGGATCTAAAGCTATCGCTACTGGATTACCACTATCAAAGTCAGATAGAGTAATGGACTTCATCCCAGGTTGCCATTCTTGCAGGTGAGCCATCAACAGATCGGCTTGTTGGCGATAATTATCTGCCAAGGCGGATTGCTGCAATCGTTTCTCAAATGTACGCACCCGCAGCCGCAACTTTTCCAGAATATTATTGAGTTTTTGACTTAGCTGATGTCGCAGTTGGCTAAATTCTTGTCGATTTAGCTGCGAAGTGTAGTACTGATTGAGTAAGTCTTGAACGTTTAAAGCTTGCTTAATTACATTCCAACCGAGTAGTGTATATCCATCTTCTGTCCAGCCTGGGTGAAACTGAGATTTGTCCAAAACTTGCAGCCATTCTTGCCAGCGATTAAATAGCTGTTGCCAGTCCGTAGCAGTCAGGGTATCAGTAGATTGTTCTGGCTCTAAACCTGCTACTTTTACCATTGACTGCACCAGATTAGGGCTTAAACCGCGATAGTTTTTCAGCAAACAGCGCTTTAATGCTCCTGGTACTAAGCTAACTCGTTCTTGCCAGCGTGCTTGAGATTCGCTCAAACTCGGAATTGCACTAGTCAGTGCTGGCGGGAGTTCGTAGGGCTGTCCTGTTTGAATCGGACGGACGCTCGATTGAGTGGAACTGACTTGATGGGCAGCGGTGATAATCTGGTTAGCTGAGTCAGCCAAGATGACGTTGCTGTATTTGCCCATAACTTCAACATACAAATGCCAGAGGGCGGGTTCGCCTGGACGACGGGCAAATTGAAGATCGACGACACGCTCCCAAGCAGTGACACCAGCACAAGATACCAGCGCCAAACCATTTAGTTGGTGTATTAGCTGTTGGCTGAAGGTAAATGTGTCTGGCGTTCGGGGTGGTGGATCGCCGATACAAAGATGAGCTGCTTGGGGATGCCAACAAATCTCTAACCACCCTCGTTGTTTGAGGGTGCGTAATCCTAGCAGAATCGTGTAGCGATCGCGCTGATAAACCTGCTCTATACGCGCTGGTATCCATTCAGCACTAATTTCGCTACAAGCCGCAGTTAGCGTGGTGAAATCAACTGGTTGCAATTTAACAGAGGCTGGGGTAAGGGGTCAGTCGCAATTCTCCAATTTTAAGTTTTAAGTTTTGAGTTTTAAGTTAATAACCTTAATTCAAAACTTATTACGAGTAACTCATAACTGCGAAGCGCAGCAAGGGAGGTTCTACCTTCAAAATCATTCTAAAGATAGAAAACAGGCAAGCATTCAGCTTAGGAATCGTAAAAACCTGGTTTTTCGGTGATTTTAGCCTTGTAACTCCAAATTTTTTAGATACCATTGAAAAGTAGGTTTTTAATAGCTCGTATCAACGCGATCGCCGCGTTCTTTTGTCATGGACATTCAGCTGATCAACATCGGTTTTGGCAATATTGTTTCAGCCAACCGAGTGGTTGCCATTGTCAGTCCAGAGTCTGCCCCTATTAAGCGTATCATTACTGATGCACGCGATCGCGGGCAGTTGATTGACGCAACTTACGGTCGTCGCACGCGGGCTGTAATTATTACTGATTCGAGTCATGTGATTCTCTCAGCGATTCAACCGGAAACGGTGGCAAATCGCTTTGTCATTGGCCGAGACCATCATGCAGACAATTGAGCTGCCTTAGTAGTACGATGTGAAATAAACCCTGATTTCACGTCTTAAAAATTTGATCCGGATGACGCAAGTTTTGCCGATGAACAGTTCTGCCGATCCGAAGCAATGCCAAACTGCTGGCAGACTAATTGTTTTGACTGGCCCTAGTGGCGTTGGTAAAGGTACTTTGGTGCGATCGCTGCTACAAAGTCATCCCGAATTATATCTTTCTATCTCAGTTACTACCCGTTCCCCCCGTCCGGGTGAAATTAACGCAAAGCACTACTACTTTGTCAGCCGCGAACAGTTTGATATGATGATCGCCCAAGAGGAATTATTGGAGTGGGCCCAATTCGCTGGTAACTGCTACGGTACTCCCCGCAAACAGGTAGAAGAAAAAATTCAGCAAGGCAAGTGGGTGCTGTTGGAAATCGAGTTAGACGGGGCGCGACAAATTCGTACCTCGTTCCCAGAAGCAATGAGAATTTTTATTCTACCGCCTTCGATGCAGGAACTAGAACAGCGTCTTCGCGGTCGGGGTCAGGACTCAGAAGAAGCGATTGCTCGTCGTCTGCGCCGCGCCGAAGAAGAAATTAATGCTGCTGGGGAATTCGATTTTAAAATTGTTAATGACAATTTTGAAACCGCGCTCAAAGATATCGAATCCGCTTTGTTTTCATCTTAGAGCTTCTCATTACCAGGCTGAGCCTAGTAATGAGGTTACTGGGCTGCTGACTGGTAACGAGATTATCCAAAAGCTAAACGCCAACGAACACAGATAACTTTGGTTTTCCAAACTTACCTGCATTCATCAGCGCCTTTGAAGGCAGCAATCGAGAACTCCAGTAGGTACTAAATCAAATTATCTGAATATACCACTGAAGATATTTTGGATGATTTCAATATTGGCCAGTAGAAAGTAAGCAAACACTGCACCGCCAATTCCACCAACTAAGAAACCGCTGGCGTAAGTGTTCCAGCCTTCCTGGCTCTTGAAAACATCGGGCACTTGATAATTTGTGGTAACAGTAGCAACTGGTTGAGGTGGTTTACTAGCTGCATACAGAGATATAGCAGCAGTAGAGATGGCAACCGTACTAAGGGTTGAAAGCAATCCCGCTAAGTTGGCAACATCTGTATCCCGCAGGGGCCCCAATTTAGCGAAAGGGCCAATCAACCAATAACCATGAGCCATGCCAGCTTCTAGCCCGCGTCTGAGGGGAGTGATTCCCGGACGATAAGCGGGTAAGTTATTAATGTACCACTTGACCAAACCAGAAGCGTTAATCGGCGTTTCTAAGTTACTATTCTGTGGATCGCGCCCTTGTGGAAATACAACCTCTCGATTCCTGGGATCGCTGGGACGATCTTTTGATGCATCTATTGCCTGCGCCATATTATTTCGTTAATCTCTTAATAAGGTCGTGGCATTATTTTAGGTGAATAATTGTAGCTGAATATCAATTTTGCCAAAGAAGTTTAGAAAAATTAATTTAGCTATTAGCTAACAATTGAAACTCAATAAAAATAGCTCAAACTCGCGCAATAATTTATCGTTGCGAAGTTTATAAATATATCATCCTCTAGCTAGATTCAAGTATTATTTATTAGCTATAGAGGCAGGCACTTAGTTTTACTGATTCACCCTTCCTAGCCGTTTTTTATGGCAGTGGGTAGAAAAGCATATCTGGGAAAAAGTAGTTAAATATTGGCTAATTATAAAATGCAATTGAAATGGCGATCGCAGTCAACATTTGTGCTAGGAAAATCTCTTCTTATAAATAAGTTTTTCCTCATCTAGATTGTGGATTAATTCAGCCTGCACCAGAAACAAATGATTTGAAAAATACGAGATGCTTTCCAGCACTAAAATGATAATAGATCGCAAGTTATAAAACACCATCATCCACTTGATTTAGTGTTGAGTGATTTACATAGGGACTAGGGATTGGAGATTAGAAGGATTTTTTATCTGAGCGATAACTCGTTCTTTCTCCTCACCCCTAGTCCCTAGTTTCTAGCGCGATCGCGCTGCTTTACGGCAGTGGGTGGAAAAGAAGATCTGGGAAAAAGTAGTTAAATATCGCCCAAGTAGTGAATGCAACTGAAACTGAGACAACAGCTAGCACTGGTGCCAGGGAAAGATATCGAACGAAATACGTTTTTTGGTCGTTTTCATTAGCCATGAATCGGTCTCCAAAATAAGTCAATAGAGGTAAGCTGAATTAACGTGGTGAAACGGGAATTTCTTCGTCTTTCGCGGTTAATTCACCCGTCAATAATTCTTTCACAGATCCTATAGGCCAAGTTGCACCTGCGCCGAAAGCCTTTAGCGCCAAAGGCACATCGATAACAACTTCTTTGAGTTCGGAGGCACCACCTGTCTCTTTTTTGACTGATTGCAAATAGGAGCGACCAGCCCAGCCAATCCAACCTGCAAGGTAGAGAAAGAGAATACCGGGAATTGTGAAGTCACCAATGCGATCGAGACGGCCATCCACAATCAAGTGGGGTAAACCTTCTGGACCACACATTGCTTGAGCATAACGCTCAAAGCGCTTGATCCCTGATTCGGGATCGGAAGTGGTATTACGAGCATCTTGCGCCCGTTTGATGAATGCAGGTGAATCACTGCATCGTACTAGATTAGCCTGTAAATTATCCTCTACTGCTTTGGCTGGGGAAGCAAAGCTAAACCACAGTCCAAATACCAGAATTAGAGCAAACAATCGTCGCATGAAAATGTTTCCTTTTGTTACAAAAGAAAAAGCTAAATTTACAAAACTAGTTGTTTTGTACGCTTTGGTTCGCACTCGCTTGGAAGCAATCATACTCTTGAGGGCGATCGAGAGTAAAGTTAAAGCAAATCAAAGTTTAAGCTACTTAATATAGGGACTAGAAAAGTATGAAGGATGAAGTGTGAAGTATGAAGTGTAAAGTGTGAAGATTTAAATTTCATCCTTGCTGCCTTTAGCCTAGCCTGCAGCAACGCGATCGCGTTCATTCTTTAGCCTTCAGCCTTGCTGCCTTTACCCTAGCCCCTAGCCTCTAATCCCTCGTTATGACAACTGTTTTAGCAATTGAAACCAGCTGTGATGAAACTGCCGTTGCAGTTGTTAAGAATCGTCAAGTTTGCAGTAGTATTATTAATTCTCAAATTTCCATTCATCGCCAGTATGGTGGAGTAGTGCCAGAAGTGGCATCGCGTCAACATTTAGAAATCGTGAATCAGGCGATCGCGCTTGCCCTAGACTCTGCCCAAATCGACTGGGACACCATTGATGGCGTGGCAGCAACTTGTGCGCCCGGATTAGTGGGGGCGCTGTTGGTTGGTTTAAGTGCTGCTAAAACTTTAGCGATCGTGCAGCAAAAGCCGTTTCTAGGAGTTCATCATCTAGAAGGACACATTTACGCTAACTACCTGAGCGAACCGAGTTTAGAGCCGCCTTTCCTCAGTTTGCTGGTTTCCGGCGGTCACACCAGCTTGATTTACGTTAAAGATTGTGGTGTGTATGAAACTCTGGGCGAAACTCGTGATGATGCCGCTGGAGAAGCCTTTGATAAGGTGGCGCGGCTGTTACATCTGGGATATCCGGGGGGGCCTGCGATCGATAAACTGGCACAAACAGGCAATCCACAAGCCTTTAACCTCCCAGAAGGGAAGGTGTCCAAACCAGGTGGGGGGTATCACCCTTATGACTCAAGTTTTAGTGGGTTAAAAACGGCAGTACTACGACTAGTGCAGCACCTGGAAAAGGATAGCGGTGCATTGCCAGTTCCAGATGTTGCTGCTAGTTTTCAGGAAACTGTAGCGCGAAGTCTGACCAAACGAGCGATCGCCTGCGCGCTTGACTACGGCTTGTCAACCATTGCTGTCGGCGGAGGTGTGGCTGCTAACAGTACTCTAAGGAAACACTTACAAGCAGCCGCCGCAGAGCGTAAAGTGCGAGTGCTATTTCCCCCACTAAAATTTTGCACCGACAACGCCGCCATGATTGGCTGTGCCGCCGCCGATCATCTCAATAGAGGTCATACCTCCCCTTTAACCCTAGGCGTAGAATCACGGTTAGCGCTGAAAGATGTAATGCATTTGTATGAAACTAAGGACTAGATGAAGGATGAATTGGTTATTCTCCCCTAGCTCCCTCAGCAACATGAGGGCAACAAGAGCGCCCCCTCAGCTTCACACTTCAGCATTCACACTTCATCCTTCATCTAGTCCCTGCACCCCTGTTTCCCTAATGTGCTGCTTTAGAATCTCACTAATCAAAGTGGCAACCACATCTGGCTGTTCTAGCATTGCTAAGTGTCCGCAATGGGGAATCTCAATCACATTGTTACCCCCGGCTTGAAACAGCGGGTGAAAGCTTGCCAAATGACGGACATACTGTGGTTCCATCTGCTTGTCTTTAGCTCCAGCCAGGAAATAAACTGGCTGCTGGAGCTGGGATACAACTTGAGGTAAGCGGTTAATTTCCTCCTCTGTGGTGGAGTCTAGCAATGCTCCTTTAGCTGCTTCTGGATTTGCGACAACAAAATCAATTATCCTTTGACGACCCCAACAGCGATCGAGCGCTCGATCCACATTGGTACGGGTGAACACCAAATCAATTAGAGGTAGCTGGGATAGCCAACGGGGACGGAATTTCAAGATCTTTTCTCCAGCCGTACGAAACTGCTCAAAGGCTTCTTTAAGATAAATACCGCCACCAGCGTTGATACAGATTACTCCCTTGACAGTTTCAGGCATCAAATTAGCTGCCCAGAGGGCGATTGTGCCACCCAAAGAGTGGCCGATCAGCCAAGCACTGGATATGTTCAGATTTTGTAACAATATTGCTAAATCTTCCGCATAAGCAGCTGGGGTATAGAGAGAGGCTGTCATCTGAGCAGTATCTACACTGACAAAGCTTTGATTCAGGTTAGAGGAATTGTTCTGGTAACTTGAGTCAGTTGCTAGACTACTGTCTGATTGACCAAAACCACGTAAGTCATAAGTCAAGCACTGGTAATCTGGTGCCAACCGCTCAATTAGTGGTTGCCAGTAACTACGGCTTAACAACCAACCGTGAATGAACACTAAAGTATGGGGGTATGTCGTCGGAACTGTTAGCTCGTATACGTGACGCACTTTCAAAATTTCAATAGTCGCCATGCTTCTATCCTATCCTTAACACCCGCAATGAAGAATGTGTAGGATGTAGGGCACAGCCCTTTCTTTTGGATAGGAGTAAGAAAGTGCTACAGTTAAACAGGCTGGTTGACAATAAGATAGTCCTGTCTGGCTCTGTCTAAAAATCCCGAATCTAACCAGATTCACAATGCGATCGCATTGTCTCAGGTATGGTAGGGTGAATTAAAATCAGTTGTCAGGTAAGTGAACCAACACAACAGGATTAAATAGTGTCAAAATAGCCATTAGTGTCCTTATTATTTTTACTACCCGACTCGCTTTGGCATGGGTTTTTGGAAAAGCTGGTTTAGCGGTTCTGAAGCTGCCGCTGGAACCAAAACAGCGCCAGTAGAGGAACAAACGGTGGAAGCTGTAGGCGGTTCCTCTCCAAATGGTGGAAGTATTGTCTTTAGTTGCGATCGCGACATTGATTTGTACGAGCTAGAAGAACTTTGTGATTCTGTCGGTTGGGCGCGCCGTCCTCTGCGTAAAGTGAAAAAAGCAATTCAGCATAGTTTCCTTGTTGTCTCGATGTGGGAAGTGCGAGGAACAGGGCGGCGGCTGATTGGTTTTGCTCGTGCTACTTCAGATCATGCTTTTAACGCCACTATCTGGGATGTGGTGGTTCACCCTAGCTTTCAAGGTAAAGGTCTAGGCAAAGCACTGATGAAGTTCGCAATCAAGAAACTCAGGGCTGAAGATATTAGCAACATCACTTTATTTGCCGATCCTCATGTGCTGGATTTCTATCGCGGTATGGGTTTTATGACCGATCCAGAGGGCATTAAAGGAATGTTTTGGTATCCTAACTGAGTAATGGATTTTTCGCTTTGGCTGTGTTATACTAATCTAGTTAATCAGTCAAACAACGGGATGTAGCGCAGCTTGGTAGCGCGCCTGCTTTGGGAGCAGGATGTCGCAGGTTCAAATCCTGTCATCCCGATTTAAATAATTATAGCCGAAAGCCTTATATGATCGGGGTTTCGGGTTTTTTAATATTGAGAAACTCTCAAAAAACGATGTGTTAGTCCGACTAAAATGACTATTTTGTTGATCGTTTGTTGATCGTACTGGTAGCATAATTGAGTAGAGATAAACAAAAATATAGGATTTAAAAAATGCCAGTCAACTCAACAGCCTCTCTTGGTAAAGCTTCTAAAGGCTCTGTAGTAGTTGATTCGCTCAAAGGCAGACTTCGATTAAGACTTCCCAGATCGCTGTATCCAGGACAGCAAGCTAAGTACATATCTCTACAAATAGATGACAATCTAGAGAACAGGAAGCTTGCAGAGGCTAAAGCTAGACAGGCAGAGCTAGATATCAAATCGGGCAACTTTGATTTTTCCTGGAACAAGTATCGAATTTTTAATCATTTAACAGTAGTACCTTCATCCAAAGAGGCAGAACCATTAATAGCTTTAAGCCTTACCCAACTGTGGGAAAAGTACATGACCTACAAAACGCCCATCAGTTCCCCTAAGACTGTCCTAGACTCCTATGCACCTATAGGTAAGCACTTTGCCAGCGCCCCACAGTCTCTAGATCTGCCTTTAGAAATTAAGAATTATTTACTAGAGACGACAACAGAACAGATGGCTAGACGTTGCCTCATGCACTTGTCGGCGGCTTGTAAATGGGCGATCGCAAATGAGTTACTATCTACAAATCCTTTCGCGGGTATGTATTTAGAGTTAGCTAAACCCAAATACAAACTCGAAGAACAAGCCAATCCCTTCACTTACCAGGAACGCGATCGCATTATTGAAGCTTTTGAGACTCATAATGCAGGTAAGAAAGGTATTAGTTATAGCTACTATACTAACTTCGTAAAATTTTTGTTATACACAGGCTGTAGACCTTCTGAGGCGGTAGGTTTACGCTGGAAACATATCAACGATGATTGCACTAAAATCGCTTTTACTGAGGCTATTGTTAGGGCTGGTGGCAAACCTCTATCACGCCAAACCACTAAAACCAAGAAAACGAGAAATTTTCCGTGTACCAGTACTTTACAAGCTTTATTATTATCAATTAAACCTGAAACTCATCGCCCTGAAGCCTTAGTATTTCCAAACCGTGAAGGCAATCCAATTAACTATAATGACTTCAGTAGAAGGGCATGGAAAAGAGTGACAAAGCTGGTTAACCTGCATGAGAAAAACGGCATGAGTACCACGCCCTATAACTGTCGAGATACATTTATTACTTTACAAGCCCTACAGGGGAATTCAAGCGATACTATTGCTAGGTGGGTAGGAAATACTGCGGAAGTGATACGAAAAAACTATATAGATAAACTGGCTCTGGAACACCTCAAGCCTGCTGATATTTGAGTGGTTGGATATCTGCTCGAAAGCATATCCAAAAATCATTTAGGAAAATGGGTTTGAACGAAAGTTATGACTTTATTGAGATGAATTTCAATAGCACTCGGCAGTGAAATTGCTAGAGATAAATTTTGCTGTTGGGCAGAAAGCTCAAGCTCTGCTGCAATAGTGGCAATATAAGATACACCAACATTAGCGCTCGATCCTTTAAGCCGATGGGCTTTCTGCGCTAAAGTTAAGCAATCATTAACTGCGATCGCATTTTTAATATCTTCTAATTCTGTCTTCGCATTTTGGATAAATATTTCCAACAGCTGCCGTTGTCGCGCCTGATTACCGCGCATAACTTCATTGAGACGACGTAAATCAACCGGAGTTTCCGATTCAGTACTTAGGGACGAGGAATTGTGAGGGGGTGAGAGGGTGAGAAGATTTTGGATTTTGTCGCCAGTCGCTTGCCTCTGTGGGGGAGTTTGTGCGAAGGAGTGTGATTTTGGATTTTGGATTTGATTTTCTCCCCCCGCCTCCCCTGCTCCCTCTGCTCCCCCTGCTCTGTTCTGTCCCCCCGCTCTTTCTTTAGCACCACCCCAGCGTTGCAAAACTGCTTGAAGCGCATCTAAACTCACTGGTTTACTAATATAGTCATCCATACCCGCAGACAAACACTGCTCTCTGTCTGCTGGCATAGCGTTGGCGGTGAGGGCAATTACTACTGTATGATTTTCGCTTCCTTCAGAGCGGCGCAACTCTTGGGTTGCGCTATAGCCATCTATAACGGGCATTTGACAATCCATTAAAACTAAGTCATACGGATGCTTTGATAGCATTTCCAGAGCTTGGGCACCATTTGCGGCACAATCTGTCTGGTGTCCCAAAATTTGGAGTTGATTGAATATTACTTGCTGATTCACCAAATTGTCTTCGGCAACCAGAATTTTCAGCTTCTTATTAGTGGCGACTGCTGAGTGGTGAGTGATGAGTAATTTTTCTCCCTCAGCTGGCTGGGCTGCCTCAGTTGCCTCAGCCTCTCCTACCAAAGCCACTGGTTGAATAAACTCGGCTGTGAACCAAAAAGTCGATCCTTTACCTGGTTCACTTTCGACACCAATTTCGCCCCCCATCATTTCCACAAGTTGCTTGCAAATCGCCAAACCTAAACCTGTACCGCCATACTCCCTAGTGGTTGAAGCATCGACCTGGGTAAATGATTGGAACAGCTTTTTCTGCCCTTCTAGGGAAATGCCAATTCCAGTATCGCGCACGGAAAACAACAGACGCACAAGAAATTGGAAATCAAGGTTATTACCTTTACCCTCTACCCCTACCCTTTCTTGCGACAAACTATTGATTTGTACGACTACCTCACCCGCGTCTGTAAATTTAATCGCATTGCCAAGCAAATTTAACAAAACTTGGCGTAGTCGCACGGGGTCGCCTTGCAGTTGTTTAGGAACTTGGCTATCAATTGCAGCAATTAATTTCACTCCTTTTATTTCTGCTTGGGAAGACAAAACGTCAATCACGGTTTGCAAGCAATCATTGAGAGCGAAATCTTGGCTTTGTAGGTGCATTTCCCCGGCTTCCAGTTTAGAAAAGTCGAGGATATCGTTGATGATTGTCAGCAGGTGGTTAGCGCTGTTGTAGATTATTCGCGCAAATTCATGCTGTTGGGGAGCCAGATTAGTTTTTAATATTAACTCTGCCATACCCAAAACACCGTTCATAGGAGTGCGGATTTCATGGCTCATATTAGCGAGAAATTGTGATTTGATCCGCACTGCTTCTAAAGCAGCATCCCGCAAACTTCTATATTGGTGAATTTGGTAAGTTACATCTGTGACATCTTGAATTGAAAAAAGTGCATAAAATCCTTCTCCATCCAATGCAGGTACAGAAGTAACTGTTGTATGCTGGATGCGCAATTTTCCTTGGGGTAGTGGTGCAGGAATTATATGTTTATGCAGTTGCGAAGAAAAGATTGTGGGAGGGCCGCCTTGAAATATTTGGTGCAAACGGATACTATACTGAGTCTGCTGAAGATGGGGAAAATACTTAGTAATTTCAGTGCCTAAAATCTGATCTCTAGGAATTTTTGTCCATTCTTCTAAATAACTGTTCCAAAATAGGACAATTAGATCTTGCTGGAGAACACATATCCCCAAAGGAACAGTGTCAAAAAGATTAAATTTCTCCTGAGCTTGACTAATTGTATCCATAATTGAACCCGCATAACTGCTAATAGTTATAGAATCTTCCGCCTCCAGATATTTTTTCACAATTGCAATCCCACCTCCTGTTCTATAGCAACAAGTAAGGCATCAAAAGAACTTAATTCAAAGACTAATAGCATATCTCCTGTAATTTCTAGTCGTTCAATTATGAAACTAGTTTGTGCTAATATGATGGTTGAATTTGTAATATTATCTAATAACAATAAATTTTCTACTGTATCTTCTAAATATAAGGGCAGGGCATAATTCATGTGCTGCCTTAGCAAATTGGAAATCGAACCCATAACACTGTTAATAATGATATTACCGATTTCACTTAACGTGCCGATCTTAACAGCATCAAGGTCGGGAGATCCTTGCTCTTCGCCTGTAAGAACTGCTACTAACTTTGAAGCACTTTCTGTAGGGAAAACTAACTCAGCGGTTCCACAAAATGAACCTTTAAAACCTTGCCTAACAGCAGCAAAACAATCACCGTTAAATTTTTTTGCTAATTCTTTGTGTAAATCTGCTGCATTTAATACTTTAATATATGGAATTTCTAAAATAATCCGCGAGTCAACCATTTGATTGAGCATACCCGCTGCGCGACCAACACCGATATTAACTAGTTCTTGTAGAGCATCGAATTGCTTTTCTGTCAACCGCATAAATACTCACTCCTTAACTTGAAAAAATTGTTGAATTATATTACTAAGTTCTTCTGCCTTCGGCGGCTTATTAATAAATTCTACTGCTCCGAGTTCCAAACCTTGCTGGCGTGTGGATTCTTGGATATCTGCCGTAATAATAAGAGTGGGAATTTTTAATCCTTGTTCTTTTAGAATTTTAAGTAATTCAAACCCATTGATGTCCGGCATGAGCAAATCGGTTAAAATTAAATCTGGATTGTGAGTATGAGCCATTTCTAATCCCTCGCGTCCGTTGGTGGCTTCTAGAATCTCATATCCTTCAGCTTGCAAAGCTTTGCGGATCATGCGACGGGAAAATGCTGCATCGTCAATAATCAAAATTAATGCCATAGTTTTGCTTTGTCCTGATAACTTTCTTTAGATATTTTAAAGCTGAATTTTTGCTATTTAAGCATAGCAGTAGCTATAATTTCATAGGCAATTCTTTAGCCAGGATGAACATGGCTTTAGGTAAGATAGACGAGGATGATTTAAAAGCATTCCTAGTCGAAAGCTACGAAAATCTTAACCAAATTGAACGCGACATTATTGATTTAGAAAAAACATCTACCGATGGAGAGATTTTAGTTCGGATTTATCGGGCAATTCACACGATCAAAGGTAACTGTGGCTTTCTGCCTTTTCCCAAGTTAGAATCAGTTGCTCATGCGAGTGAGAACTTGCTAGGCTACGTGCGAGAAGGTAAGTTAGATTTGCATCCTAGCATTATCAGTGCTTTACTCCAGAGTATAGATACAATCCGACAACTCCTCAGTAATATCGAAGCCAGTGGCGATGAGGGTGAGCTTGATTCAAACGCGATCGCAACTTTAAATCAACTGCAAGCGATAACTTCATCAAGCATAGAAGGGGCTAGGAACTGGGGACAAGGGGACAAGGGGACAAGGGGACAAGGGGAATCTTCATCAATCCTCCCTAAATCTCCGCATTTCCCTATCTCCCCATCCTCTTCGCCTAGCACCCACGACACAGCCCCTAGCCCCGACGAATATCGCCCTTCATCTTCGATTCGCGTGAACGTGGGTTTGCTCGATCGCGTGATGAATTTGGTGGGTGAATTAGTTTTAGCTCGCAACTCTTTGCTACAATTTGCTGCTAGCCAGGAAGACACTGCTTTTAATGCTACCTGCCATCAGCTTAACCTGATTACTAGTGAGTTGCAGTCGGGAGTGATGAAAACCCGGATGCAGCCTATTAGTACAGTTTGGCAGCAGTTTGGGCGCGTAATTCGTGACTTAGCGATCGCCTACGGTAAACAAGTGCAATTGGAAATGGTAGGGGCGCAAACCGAGCTAGATAAAAGTATTATTGAAGCAATTAAAGATCCTTTAACTCATTTAGTCCGCAACTGCATCGCTCACGGAATTGAGACTCCCAGAGTTAGGGCTGAACGTGGTAAACCAATTATAGGCAAGCTTTACTTGCGCGCGTCTCATGAAAGCGGCAAAGTAAATATTGAGATTAGCGATGATGGTAGTGGCATCGATCCAGAACAAATCAAACAGAAGGCACAGCAACTTGGACTGATTACTACTGCCTCTGCTGCTAGCATGAGTGATGCACAAGCAGTCAATTTGATCTTCTTACCTGGCTTATCAACCGCCGAACAGGTAACTCACCTGTCAGGACGAGGTGTGGGGATGGATGTAGTGAGAACCAACATCGAGAAAATCGATGGTACGGTTGATGTTTACAGTTGTTTGGGACAGGGGACGGCATTCAAAATCAAGATTCCTCTGACTCTGGCAATTATTCCAGCATTAATTGTCATCAGTGGCCCAAATCGCTTTGCTATTGCCCAAGCGAGTTTACAAGAGCTAGTTCGCTTGGAAGGAGATCAAGCGGGAAACGCGATCGAGATGCTTTATGATGTGCCTGTGTATCGCCTGCGGGGTAAAATATTGCCCCTTGTATACCTCAACCGGGAACTGCAAATTCAAAAGACAACAACAGACGAGGAAACGATCGAGATTGTTGTCATTAATACCGACGACTACCAATTTGGTTTAGTAGTAGACCGAATAGAAGATACTCAAGATATTGTAGTTAAACCTTTAGGGAAACAGTTGAAGGATGTGACTACCTTTGCAGGAGCAACGATTCTCGGTGATGGTAAGGTTGCCTTAATTATAGATCCAAACGGGCTGGCAGAACTCTCAGGTGTGCGAGCGCGGCATCAGCAGCAATTTTTCCCCACAGGGGCAGAAGTTCAAGCGCCAGAAAGCGATCGCACCCCTGTGCTGTTGTTTAATGGATACCAAGGCGCACGTATGGGTATTCCCATGTCCCTCGCTTCTCGTTTGGAAGAATTTCCCCGTTCTGCCCTTGAGAAGGTTGCAAATCAGTATGCAGTGCAGTATCGAGATATAATTTTGCCACTCATCGATCTTTCTACTGTATTTTCTGCCAACCTAACTATCGAACAGAGTTCACCTAACCACCTAACAGATTTCCCACCAGAAGATGATACGTTCCAGGTAGTAGTAGTTTCTTTAAACCAAGAAAATAGTGTAGGACTAATAGTAGAACGCATTCTAGATATTGTAGAGTCACCATTAACCATCAAAGGCACTGCTACTAGACCTGGTGTACTTTTTCTTGCTTTGATCGAAGGGCAAGTAACTGAAATTCTCGATGTTGAAAATATTATTCAGACTACCAATCCTTATCTAATCAAGAAAGTAGATAAAATGTAAAAATGCTGAATGATGATTTTTTGGTCATTTAGCATTCATCATTCATAATTTACTTTAACCTTATAGATGAAAATTATGACTGTACAACATCAGTTTTGCACTTTTTTTCTGAATGATTTTTTTTTGGCATTGATGTCTGTCATGTTCAGGAAGTCATCCGCTATCAAGAAATGACTTCTGTACCATTAGCGCCACCAGATATTTGTGGATTAATGAACTTGCGGGGACAAATTGTTACTACCATCGATCTGCGGTACAGGCTTGAGATGGGTGAATTTTCTGTCAAGTCTATATCTGAGCTAGAGCCAGAACAACTTCCCTATAACGTTGTAGTACGTACTGACAATGAGGTAGTCAGCTTGCTAGTAGATGATATTGGAGACATTTTGCAGTTTACGCCGGACAATTTTGAACCTCCACCCGCAACACTTAAAGGTAAATTGCGCCAGGTGTTGCAGGGAGCTTATAAACTTAAGGACGGATTTCTGTTAATTTTGGATACGGAGAAAGTGCTTGAAGTCAAAGGAGCCAGGTGAGGCGAGTCGCTTCGCTCCAGTTTTAAGTTCTTAGTTTTAAGTTTTAAGTTAAAAATATTTTTCAGCTTAAAACTTAAAATTGAAAACTCAAAACTATTTACTGCTCCCCTAGGGTCATAATAATGAATAGACTTCGTGGTGAGTAGTAAGTTGAATCCATAATTTATAATTCATAATTTTCTTTATTGACTCCTGTCCACTTATTTTTATTATTTTAAAATCTAGTAAGATGAGGGAGAATTTGGCAATGGATAACAATCAACGAATAACAGATAATGTAGAAAATTATCCAGTTGAGAATGACAGTCAAAGAACAAATAATAAAGAAGCAGAATTACAACAATTGTTAAATGTAATTAAAATAGCTATAAGTGGCAATCTAACAGTTCGTTTGCCTGAAAATAATGAGTTAGGTGAAATTGCCTTATTATTTAATCAATGGCTGAGGATGAACGAAAAATTTGCTAACGAAATTGTTGAAATTAGCAAGAAAGTTGGCGAAGAAGGAAAACTAAATGAGCGGCTAATAGAAACAAATGATTTATGGGGAACTAGTATTAATTCAATTAATAGTTTGATTGACAACTTAGCAAAGCCGACGACTGAAGCTCAAAGAGTGATAGGTGCGATCGCTTCTGGAGATCTATCACAAAAAATGGCGCTGGATGTTGATGGTAGGCATTTGAGTGGCGAATTACAGCTTGGAACTATTGTTAACGCGATGGTAGATCGGCTCAATGTCTTAACCGCTGAAATTAACAGCATGACACGAGAAGTCGGCACCGAGGGCAAACTTAGTTCTCAAGCGGTTGTTGAAGGAGCAGCAGGAATCTGGAAGGAACTGATAGAGAATGTGAATCGCATGGGGACAACCTTGGGCGGGCAAATTCGCAACATTGCCGAGATTGCCACTGCGATATCCGAAGGAGATCTAACTAAGAAAATTACTGTAGAAACTCAAGGCGAACTGGAGATATTTAAGAATACCGTCAACGACATGGTTGAGCAACTAAATGTTTTCGCCAGTGAAATAACGCGGGTAGCTCGTGAGGTGGGAACTGAGGGACAGCTTGGTTCTCAAGCAGTCGTAGAGTCAGCGGCGGGTACTTGGAAAGAATTGATCGACAATATCAACCGAATGTCTATCAATCTTACAGATCAGATAGGAAGTATTGGCGAGGTGATGCTTGCCCTAGCTCAAGGAAATTTATCCAAGCAGATTATAGAAAAAAATGCTGGGGAGTTTCAACAGCTAAGCGATCGCATTAATCAAATGATTGCCAATTTGACGGCTTCGATTAAACAAATGGCTGAGGTAGCGACTGCCGTATCCTCGGCATCTGAAGAATTGACAGCAGTGAGCAAAGAGATGACTGAAAACGCTAACCAGACGGCTGAACAGGCTACATCAGCCTCCGCCTCTGCGGAACAGGTAAGTACAAATGCTGCAAGTGTCTCTATTGCTGTGGAACAGATGAATGCCAGCATTAAGGAGATTGCCAAAAATGCAGCGTTGGGAGCAAAGGTAGCTACTCAAGCAGTTAAGACAGCTGATACTACTAACGCAACGATTACCAAACTCGGTCAAAGCAGTGTTGAAATTGGCAAAGTGATTAAGGTAATCACCTCAATCGCTCAGCAGACTAATTTGCTTGCTCTCAACGCTACAATTGAGGCAGCACGAGCAGGCGAGGCAGGTAGGGGTTTTGCCGTAGTGGCAACCGAGGTGAAGGAATTAGCTAAGCAAACAGCAAAAGCTACTGAAGATATCAGTCAGAGAATCGAGGCAATTCAAGCTGATACGAACAGTGCTGTTTCTGCCATTTCTCAAATTACTGGCATTATCAACCAAATTAACGATCTGCAAAACACCATTGCCAGCGCAGTGGAGGAGCAGACGGCAACAACTACTGAAATCTCTCGGAATGTGGCGGAAGCGGCGAAGGGTTCTTCGGATATTGCCAAGAATATTGGTATAGTAGCAGTCAATGCTCAAAGCACTACGATTGGTGCAAATAATACTTCCGAAGCAGCTAGCGAACTCTCTCGTATGGCAGTAGAGTTACAGAAAGTCGTTGGTAATTTTCAATACTAGCTATTAGCTAATGGAAATGCTGAATGCTGAATGCTGAATGCTGAATGCTGAATGCTGAATGCTGAATTCAATTCATAATTCATAATTCATAATTCATAATTCATAATTCATAATTCATAATTTTTACCCAACTACCGCGTTTTCAATTACCAATTATTAATGAACAAAGTACGATGCCAAAAATTCGCGTACTGATTGTTGATGACGCGGTATTAGTTCGTAGTCGAGTCAGTAAGGTGTTGTCTAGCGATCCCGATTTGGAGGTAGTCGGTGTCGCTGCTAATGGTCGCATTGCCCTAGCCAAGATTCCCCAAGTCAATCCTGATGCGATCGTCCTTGATGTGGAGATGCCCCAGATGAACGGGCTAGAAACATTAGCAGCAATCCGGCAAACTTATCCACTCCTGCCCGTAATTATGTTTAGCACCTTCACTCGCACTGGTGCAACAGCTACGCTCGAAGCTTTATCTTTGGGAGCCAACGATTACGCTACTAAGCCAAGTAATTTGGGTAGTTTGGAGGCGGTAAACCAACACATCCGTGAGGAGTTGGTTCCTAAAATCAAATTATTCGGCTCACAGAGATCTGAAGGACAAGGGGACAAGGGGACAAGGGGAATTCAGAACGATCTCACTCACCACTGGCCAGTAGGGGCGCACAGCTGTGCGCCCCTACCCACTAGCGACTCATCACTCGCCCCTCGCCACTCGCCAATCGCCACTGAGCGCGTAGATATAGTGGCGATTGGAGTTTCAACTGGGGGGCCGAATGCTCTGGCTGCGCTGCTATCTGAGTTCCCAGCTGAATTTCCGGTTCCGATCGCGATAGTTCAGCATATGCCGCCAATGTTTACCAAGCTTTTGGCTGAGCGACTGACATCCAAGTGTGAAATTCGAGTCGATGAAGCGTTTGCCGGAGCCTTGCTGGAGCCTGGACGTGCTTGGATAGCACCGGGAAATTTTCACGCGATCGTTGAGCGGGATGGCAAAGCTGTGCGAATTGGTATTAACCAAGAACCCCCAGAAAACTCCTGTCGCCCTTCAGTAGATGTTCTCTTTCGTTCGATAGCCCAGGTTTATGGCGCAAAAGCATTAGCAGTTGTTTTGACTGGCATGGGCCAAGATGGGCTGCGGGGTTGTGAGTATATCCGTGAGGTGGGAGGACAAATTTTAGTTCAGGATCGAGCCAGCAGTGTAGTGTGGGGTATGCCTAGTTTCGTTGCTAATGCCGGACTGGCGGATCGAGTCGTTTCTTTAGACCAAATGGCAGGTGAGATTATAAGCCGAGTGCGTAAAAATTAATAGAAGTACTTATACTTAATTTTTTTATAGAAAATGTTAATAGTCTGTAACAATCAGACGATGGGCATAAGCAGCATTGAATTTGACTATCTGCGTCAATTAGTTTATCGGCATTCAGGCGTGGCGCTGGCTGGGGATAAAAAATACCTGGCTGAGCTACATTTAGGAGGGCTAGCAGAGTCGGCAGGATTCGATTCTATTAGCTCTTTTGTAAAGCACTTACAAACTCAAGAATTTAACAGTTGGCACGAGCAGGCGATCGAGGCACTAGTTACAAATGAAACATCATTCTTCCGCGATCGCTACCCATTTGAGGTGCTAAAAAATTTCGTACTACCAGAATTAATCGAGCGGCGAAAGACGGAGCGCTCTCTAAATATTTGGTCTGCTGCTTGTTCCAGCGGTCAAGAACCATATAGCATTGCAATACTAATCCGCGAACACTTCCCAACTCTGGCAGATTGGAAATTACAGCTAATTGCCAGCGACTTTTCCAGCAAAATTCTAGCGCGTGCGCGCAATGGTCGTTATAATCAACTCGAAGTCAAACGCGGACTGCCCGAAACACTCCAACGGAGGTATTTTCAGCAGCAGAATAACGAGTGGCTTCTTGCAGAAGATATTCGCTCCTTAGTGGAGTTTCATCAGTTCAATCTCCTCCAATCCTGGGGATCACTGCCAGCAATGGATATTATTTTCATGCGTAATGTTTTAATTTACTTCGATACCGAAACAAAGAAAACTATTTTGGCTAAAGTGCGTCAGTTATTAAGCCCAGATGGCTATTTGTTTCTTGGCGGTGGGGAAACGACAATTAACCTTGATGATTCATTTAAAAGAGTTCAATTTAATAAAAGCGTCTGCTACAAATTACAAATTAAATGAAACTATTTGTTAGATGGTAGCGTCAGTTGAAGTCAGCGATTGGAATAAAATCTAAAGATTAACGACAAAGGCGTTACTATAAGCAAGAACAAAAAGAGCGTGAAAATCGCTTGCCGTTCGTATCCATCAATTTGATTATTAATGCCAGGAGCAGTAATGAAATCATTTATAAGATCGACAGTCCGCTGGAGCGCTACATTATGTCTAACTGGAAGTGCTATCTTTGGCTCTGCGACAATTGGCGCTTTACAAGCATTAGCTTTGCCTCAAGATCAAGTATTGCAAAAGCTTGGGCCAGTGCCAATGTTCACGATTACAGATGAAAAAGGCGCTCCCTTAGTAGCTTCTGTACCAGATCAGAAAAAACAATCAGGAGTCGCAGGTGTTTTTGTTAATCGTCAAGATGCCCAAGCATTTATCGATCGCCTAAAGGTGAAAAATCCTCAACTGGCGAAAAATGTACGAGTAGTACCTGTATCTTTGGCGGAAGTCTATAAGCTAGAGCAAGCGAACAAAAACAAGGCTAATTCTCCAGATTTTACCTTTGTCCCACACCAGCAACAAGTGGACGCAGCAAAGCAATTATTGCAGCAAAGCGGTCAAAAAGCAGATCAGTTTAAAGGCACTCCTTTATTTGTAGCTAAAGCTGGGCAAAAAAAAGGCTACTTAACGATTAAACAAGCTAACCAGCAAGTAATTCCTTTCTTTTTCAATAGAGATGAGTTGCAAGCTATGCTGGAGCGCTTCAAGAAGCAAAAGCCAGATTTAGCCTCCTCGATTGAAATTCAAGTGGTGAATCTGGAAGGAGTGCTGCAAGCTTTGCAATCTCGTAACGATCAAGGCTTAACTCAAGTTGTTTTAGTTCCACCCAAGGAATCAGTCGATTTTGTTAGATCGATTCAACCTAATACGGCTGCAACTCAAGCACGTCCTCAGTCTGCGGCACCTAAGCGTTAAGTTATGCGCGCTTTCTTGCCTTGCTCGGTTTCGGGTTTAGAACTTTGGCAGTGGTATCAGCAAGCAACGGCTGCGACTCTTGCTGCTGCTATTCCACCGCAAGAACTAGACTGGCTGATGCAAGAAGTAGCTGGATTAGATCGCCTAGCTTTGCGGCTAGGATCTTTTAAAGATCGACCCCTGATTCAAATCCAGCTGTCTTTAGCAGACTTAGACAAGTTGTGGAAACAGCGAATAAATGAACGTTTGCCAGTTCAATATATTGCTGGTTCTGCTCCCTGGCGGCAGTTTCACTTAACAGTTTCTCCTGCTGTGTTGATTCCAAGGCCCGAAACAGAAGATTTAATCGATCTAGCAGTAGCAGCCGCCAAAAAAGCTTTTGTTAGTCAATTGAAGCAGGGACACTGGGTCGATTTAGGGACAGGGAGTGGAGCGATCGCAATTGGACTAGCTGATGCTTTTCCCGCAGCTACAATTCATGCTGTAGATCGAAGTCCAGAAGCTCTGGCGATCGCTTCTTTCAATGCCCAAAAGTTAGGCTTTGCCGACCGAATTCACTTCTATCAAGGTGATTGGTGGCAGCCACTAGCATCGCTCGAAGGTCAAATCAGTGGGATGGTGTCGAACCCCCCTTATATTCCCAGTTCACTAATACCACAATTGCAACCAGAAGTCAATAAGCATGAGCCTCATTTAGCGCTTGACGGTGGTGCAGATGGCTTGGATTGTATTCGGTATCTAATTGAAACTGCTCCCGCTTATTTGCGCTCCGGTGGTGTTTGGCTGATTGAAATGATGGCAGGACAAGCTCAAACGGTAGCTCAGTTACTGCGCGATCGAGGTAGCTACTGCAAAATTGAAATTCACAACGATTTAGCCGGAATTGAACGGTTCGCCCTTGCCTACCGATTTTAGATTTTAGACTAGGTGATGGGTAATGGGGAATTCGGAAGTCGAAATTATCAACTACCAACTACAGCATTCCCAATCCAAAATCCGCTCATCCAAAATCCAAAATCGAATAGATGACTCAAGTTTCAATTCCAGACCTTGTAGCTGGTGTACGAGCTGGCTATGTAGTTAGCTTTCCCACCGATACTGTACCAGCCTTGGCAGCTTTACCAGAAAGAGCCGATCTGATTTTTGCAGCCAAGCAACGCAGCCAAAATAAGCCGTTGATATTGATGGGAGCCACAGCAGAAGATCTGTGGGATTTTGTGACGGGTAGTGCAGCAGAATGGTTGGTTTGGCAACAAGTGGCGGCAAAATATTGGCCTGGAGCTTTGACTTTGGTGCTACCAGCGAACGATCGCGTTCCCAAAGCAATGAACCCAACCGATCCAAGCTCCATTGGCTTACGAGTGCCAACAAGTGCGATCGCGCAAGATATTCTTTCTCAAACCAGTCCGCTTGCCACCACCAGCGCTAACTTATCAGGTCAGCCGCCTTTAACTACAATGGCTGAAATTGAGGCGCAGTTTCCAGATGTCTTAACTCTTCGATCGACAGAATTTGCTGACGAAAATTCCGGAATCGGCGTTCCCTCCACTGTAGCTAAATGGATTGATGGTGGATGGGAAATTCTGCGGATGGGAGCGATTAGATTGGAAATTTAACTTTTGTGGGTAAGTTGTTCTGTAAGGGCGATTTTAATAAGCGGCTTCAACTCAAAACTTAAAACTTAAAACTTAAAACTACTTTAAACCCGTCCGTACGACAGGTTATGTCTAGCCAGCCTGTTGGTATATCAGTGTGAGTGTGGAGTGAGAAGGAATGACGATCTGGAGTAATTGGATATATCTAGCGATTGGACTAGGATTAGGTGTGAGCAGTCGCAGGTTATTTGGTGGGACAAAAGAGAAGGAAAGAGGTTTTGAGGGGGAGATAGGCACAAGCAAGGAACCTCAGCGCCTCACCCCACCAATCGAAGCCATTAGACACAGCGATACAAATCCTACTCAAGAAGTACTAGATTTGACAAAAAAGCTGAAGCAGACAGAAATTGCCTACCAGCTAGCACAGCAAATGAGTCAATTCAAAGCTGGATTTTTGGCGCGGACTTCCCATGAATTGCGATCGCCTCTCAGCAGCTTAATTGGTTTGCATCAGTTGATTTTGTCAGATTTATGTGACAATCCTGCTGAGGAACGCACATTTGTTGCCCAAGCCAATTCCTCAGCCTTGAAGCTGATGAACTTAATCGATCGCATTCTGGAAGTCTCTCGTCTAGAACACGGTAATAGCAAGCTGGAAATTCAGCCCCTACAATTAGCTACGGTTTTGACAGAAGTCTATAATTCGGTTGCTCTCATCGCAGCTAATCGCAATATTCGGCTTCATTTCTCACCGCCTGAAGCTGAAATTTATGTCTTAGCCGATCCCCGCTGGCTGCGGCAAGTCTTTCTAAATTTGCTTGACTCTTGCCTGACTCAGATGCAAGAAGGCAGTATCTTTGTTTCCGCCCCATCCACAACTACCCAAGATAATGCACAAATTTGCTTAGATGTTGAACTGCCAGTCTCTAGCTGGTTGGAACCAGTAGATTTAAGCCAAACCGTACACCTACCTCAAGAGTCAGTACTCTACAATAATATTGCCCTTTCACCCGGAATGACTCTACTGCTGACTCAAACTCTCTTGGAACTAATGCACGGTCGCTTGGAGATTTTACCCGTTCCAGAAGCGGCAGATGCTGAGTCTCAAACGCGGATGCAGCTTACTATCCCCCTGATGCTTCCTGAATCTGAAACTGCATTTCTTGAGCCGGAAGAGAACCAGTCAGGGGTTGATTGTACAGCACCATCGTAGTACTAGAATTGCACTCAAAACCAATACGTTCGTAAAAGCTTTGCTGGTGAGTAGTCATCAGGTAAACACGCTCTACTCGGTTCATGCGCGGATGACTCAAGACTGTTTCTACTAACTTGCGTCCTAGCCCAGCACCGCGATAGTCTGGATGAACCACCACATCCCAAATAGTAGCACGGTAAATTCCATCCGAAGTTGCCCTAGCAAAACCGATTAGTCGCTCCCCATCCCAAACGCTAACTACTGGCTCGCTATTAGCAATGGCTATGCTGAAATCTTCAATACTGCGATCTTTTGCCCAAAAAGCTCCTAGCCGGAACAGCGCTTGCAATTGATCGAGGTCTAACCGGGACTTACTATCGCAAAATTGAATGTGGCTATAGTCCATTTTTACCTAGCTTAAAAAGTAGATATACCTACATTAACTTTACATTTTGCAAAATAATAGCGTCACCGCATCTTTCTTTATTCGTAATTCTTATGGAGTAATTGGTAATTATCCTCTCTCCGTCTTCTTCTTTAACCACTAATTACTGACAAATCCATTTCCACAAAGGATGAGTTGCACCCTGCTGGCGAATCTTTTGCACTTGTTGTTGTAGTCGTCGCTGTTCCTCTGGTGGTAATCCTAAGAGGATATTGCGACTTTGCCAAACTATGACGGAAATCGTCATGACGAGACAAACAGTCAGACCAATTGTCGGTAGAGGATTGTAATAAAGCGCAAATCTTACTGCTACCCAGGTAAAGTATTGCAGCCATAAAGCAATCTCCGAACGCAAACCCCACAGACTTAAAGAGCCAACACTCAGCCAGAGAAATGCTACTACCAACCATCTGCCGTAGAGAATTAAGTTATATAACTTTTGCACTTGCTGCTTGAAGATGGGGTCAAGTTCAACCGACGACAAAGGCTGCTCTTGTGGCTGCTCCATATGAGTGGCGAGAAAAGTATGAAGTATGAAGTGTAAAGTATGAAGTATGAAATGGTGAATGGTATTTGGTAATTGGGAAGTGCGTGAATTGCGAATTACCCATTACCCTTCATTATTCATCATTCATCCTGACAGCTTTTCCACTACTTACTAATCAATGCGTACTGTTTATTGAGTTTGGTCAGGACTGGTGGAAGCGTCAATTGCATCTTTTGCGATCGCACCTGCACTCTGAAATTGACCAGTACGTTCTCGCCACAAAGACAACAGAGTACTGGCAATAAAAATACTAGAATAAGCTCCCATTGTGAAGCCAACGATCAAAGCCAAGGCAAAGTTTTTCAGCGTTTCTCCGCCAAAGAAGAAGATTGCAAACAAAGTTAGCAGCACTGTTAAGGTGGTGTTGATCGATCGCCCCAACGTTTGGTTAACTGCTTCATCCACCACCTTGTCAATTGGGCGATCCGGATTCAACTTCACTACTTCCCGAATGCGATCGTAAATCACAACCGTATCGTTCACCGAGAAACCCACAATCGTTAACAGAGCAACAATAAACAAACTATCTACTTCAATACCCTGCACCAAGCCTAAAAAGGCAAAAACTCCAACAGTGATTAAAACATCATGCAATAGAGCAACGATCGCAAATACAGCGTAGTCCAATTGAAAGCGCAGGCTCATGTAGATAGTAATGCCTGCAAAAGAAACAATTAAAGCTAATAATCCTGATGTAAATAACTCTCGCCCTAACGTTGGCCCAACAGTATCAATTTGAGTTTTTTTCGGATCTAAGGCTCCAATGTTTTCAGTTAAAGCTTGTTGTAACTTAGTACGCTGCTCGACATTCAAATTTTTTGTGCGGACTGATATACCATTGTTACCCACAAGTTGAATGCTGCTATCACCTAACCCTTGAGATCTAGCAACTTCCCTGACTCCAATGATATCAATCGGCTTGTCACAATTATTGGGTTTAGTACAATCCCGTTCAAACTGCAACCTAGTTCCACCGATAAAATCCAAGCTGGGGCGTAGGGGCGTGCCAATTTGTTGCCAGGATATTACCATTGCGATCGCACCTGCGAGGATGAATAGACTAGAAGTTACCCACCAGAGCGATCGCTGTTTGTTGACACTGAATTTCATGCCGCCCCCTGTGCTTTTTTAGACGCTGGTGGGATATTGGGACAAAATAGTTCTGGCTTGCGAATGGCTGGCATAGAGATCGCTAAAAACATGAATGTACGACTACAGGTAATTGCTGTAAACATACTCACCGCCACGCCCAAAGCCAAAGTCAGAGCAAAGCCTCGCACTAAACCCGAACCCAGCCAGAACAGCGCCGCGCAAGCAATCCATGTTGTGACGTTGCTATCTAAAATGCTAGAAAAGGCACGGTAAAAACCAGATTCAACGGAGCGATATAAAGATTTACCAGAGCGTAATTCTTCCCGCGTCCGCTCAAAAATCAGTACATTCGCGTCAACAGCCATACCAATGCTGAGGATAAATCCAGCAATACCTGGAAGAGTTAAAGTAACACCCAAAAGCGCAAAAGTCGCCCACGTAAGTATGGAATAGATAATTAAAGCTACGTCAGCAATTAGTCCAGGCAGTCGATAGTAGACCACCATGAAGATCAATACTAAAACCAGACCGCCAACCCCAGCATAAATACTGCGTTGGATACTATCTCGTCCCAGCGTCGCGCCCACAGTGCGGTTTTCGACAATTTCTACTGGTACGGGTAAAGACCCTCCGCGCAATTGTAGTGCTAGTTCTGTAGCAGATTTGACATCAAAGTTACCTGTAATTTCTGCTTTTCCACCAGTGATCCCTGTTTTCTCAAATTCTTGTCCAACAACAGGCGTACTAATCGATTTATTATCTAGAAAAATGCCTAGCCTGCGCCCAGTCCCTGCCAGTTCTTTAGTCAGTTGGGCGAATAATTCACCTCCCTTAGCATCAAACTCAATTGCCACACTCCAAGCATTGCCAAATTGAGAGGGACTTGGCTCAGCATACTTGAGGTTTTTACCAGTTAAACCAGTCTTCTCGAACAAATTTTGGGATAGTTCTTGAATTTCTTTTCCCTTTGCCTCAAACTTGGCTTGATTAGCAGCGATCGCCTCTGTATCTTTCTTTTGTTGCAATTCTTGCTGCTTTATCAGCAGTTGTTCTAGTTCTTGCTGTCTGACATTCAAAAACGCTCTTACGTCTTTGTTCTCGCGACGAAAATCCAGTTGAGCAGTACCACCTAACACTCTTTCTGCTTGGGCTGGATCGTTCACTCCTGGGAGTTGGACAAGAATTTGGTCTTGCCCTACAGTTTGAATCACTGGTTCAGAAACTCCCAAACCATTAACTCGGTTTTCGACTACGGTTTTTACCGCTTCTAGCTCTCGTTCGGTGATTTGCTTTATCTCTTGTGACGGTTTCACCTGAATAGTTAATTGAGAGCCGCCCTGGAGGTCTAAGCCCAGAGCCACTGGAAATTTGACAATCACCACAATAGCGGCGATCACGAGAACGACAATTAGAGCCAATAGCGATCGCTGTCTTTGCATACCATAATCCGCTGTAACAAATGCTATACTAACTTGTTTTTTTAGGGGGTTAGGAGCTAGGGAAATTATGAATGATAAATTATAAATGCAGCAATTATGATTTGAAATTCAGCATTTAGCATTCATAATTCATCATTTTGCCTACACTTGCAGGGCTACCATCTTTCTCACTGCTTCGACAATTTGCTCTGGTTGTACGATCGTCAATCTTTCCAGCGCACCATTATAGGGAGTGGGAATGTCTTGGGAAGACAACCGTAATACAGGAGCATCCAATTCATCAAACAAGCGATCGTTAATCGAGGCAATTAATTCTGCCCCAATTCCTCCAGTTTTCATACACTCCTCAACGATAATCACTCGATGAGTTTTCCGCACGGAAGCACCAATGGTGTCGAAGTCCAACGGTTTTAACGAGATCAAGTCAATCACTTCTGGGTCAAAACCTTCTTTTTCCAGCGTCTTCACTGCTTGGATTACGTGATGACGCATCCGCGAGTAGGTCAAGATTGTAACATCCTCTCCTTGTCGCACAACTTCTGCTTTATCTAAAGGCAGTAAGTATTCTGACTCTGGTAAGTCTTCTTTGAGGTTGTATAGCAGTACGTGTTCAAAGAACAACACGGGATTGTCATCCCGAATGGCTGATTTCAGCAGCCCCTTGGCATTATAAGGAGTGGAACAAGTAACAATTTTTAGCCCAGGAACCGCTTGAAAATAAGCCTCTAGTCGCTGAGAGTGTTCTGCACCCAACTGGCGACCCACACCTCCTGGCCCCCGGATCACCATCGGAATTTTGAAGTTACCGCCAGAGGTGTAGCGCAGCATTCCGGCGTTATTCGAGATTTGGTTAAAGGCGAGGAGCAAAAAGCCCATGTTCATGCCTTCAATGATCGGTCTTAAGCCAGTCATTGCCGATCCTACAGCTAGACCAGTAAAGCTATTTTCAGCGATCGGAGTGTCTAGCACCCGCAGTTCGCCATATTTTTTATACAAATCTTTTGTAACTTTATAGGAACCGCCATAGTGACCAACGTCTTCCCCAAGAACGTATACAGTTGAGTCACGCGCCATTTCCTCATCAATGGCTGCTCGTAGGGCGTTAAAGAATAGTGTTTCTGCCATTAGACTTTTGAGTGCGATCGACTAACTTAGCATATTACCGTTATTTGTCATTTATCCTAGCCTGCGGCAAGCTGCGATCGCGTCATTGTCATTTGTCGTGTGTAGAAACAAAGGACGAATCACCAAGGACAAAGGACGAGCTTTGCAATTCTTATTTTTATCCCAATTTTTCCCCAAAGATTCCCCACTGTTTCCACAGGTGATGCAATTTTTTCCACAGATATATTCAAGTTTTCCACAAGCTGTGACGATAGGTAATGGTTTCCCACTAAACCTGTGGATTTCTGACAAGACAACTAAAGCGCTGAAAATGAGGCGGGACTTGTAAACAAAGGTAACAGAAAGCGGGTTAAAAGGCTGATTTTTTCGTCAGTATTTTTTTGTCATCAAAGAAGTTGTAACATTTTGCAGCATTGACGGGGTGGCGAATCTTGCCGCACAATGATGCGACTTCCCAAAGCCGTTTGTGCAACCGTTATTAGGTAGTGGAAAAAAGGGTAAGGCTTTTGCCACTAAAGGTTTCTAGCCTAGCTGTTGTCAAAGCTATTTTTTTCGCTCTTGTGGAAGTAAGTTTGCCCAGTAGAAATTATCTGTTCTTGTGAGAGGTACCTAATGAACGCCAGCGTTAGTATATTGACTGAAATTCCCGAACAATTGCACGAATCGCTCAAACGCTACTTAGAAACCCACCCTGACTGGGATCAAGACCGAGTGTTTACTGCGGCGCTGTCACTGTTTTTGCTTCAAAATGGCAATAGCGATCGCAGTGCAGCGCAGGTATACTTAGAAACCCTCTTCCACCACTCATAAATCTGTTTATGACGATCAATTTTAGATTAGAGATTTTAGATTAGGGCTTATCGGTACATACCCCGACCTTGGTGGTCAAAATAAGTTGTCAATCCCAAATCCCGACAATATCTGCGCCTTATCTAAAAAGTCGGTGGAGTTAATCCCAAATCACGGCACTTCCAACTGTCTTAGGTTCGCCGCAAGGGCAGAGTGCCTTGCAAATCTAGCCGCGCAGTAGCTCTATAATCGCTGGCTCCTTTAAGTTGAGTGAGGTAGCAAGACGCTAGTTAGATTGGAGTCATAGACGTTATAAGCATTGAAGCAAAATCATCCATAGCCAAAGCAGCTTGGGTCTTCCAATCGGAAGACCCAAGCACTTATCCTTTGCAGTCAAGTTTACTGCTGATTTTTGTTAGCTTTACTAGGAGCTTCAAATTTATAACCAACTCCCCGCACTGTCTGAATTAAAATTGGCTGGGTCACATCAATTTCAATCTTTTTACGAATTTGACCGATATGAACATCGACCACCCGCTGATCTCCTACATATTCGTAGTCCCAAACTTCTTGAATTAGCTCGGAGCGCCGCCATACTCGTCCCGGATGGCTGGCTAAGAAACGTAGCAGGTCAAATTCAAGCGCCGTTAAGGGTATCAGCTGGTTATCAATTGTCACCTCCCGCCGCTCCGGATCGATAGTCAGCTTTTCAAAAACTAAACGTTGCTTTTCTGCTGTAGTCACAACCCGCTGGCGCTTTAAAATTGCTCCTACTCGAACTTCCAACTCCCCTAGGCTAAATGGCTTGGTGAGATAGTCATCTGCACCTTGAGAAAAGCCCCGTATTTTGTCTGCTTCGTCTGCTCGACTAGTCAACATCAACACAAAAACTTTGGTGCGGTTTTGCATCTCTTGGCAGAGGTTATAGCCAATCGTGTCTGGTAAATTTACATCAAGAATCACTAAGTCTGGGTTAAATTGCTCAAACACAGCTAGGGCAGTCTTACCATCTTCGGCAGACTCGACCTGATAATTCTGCTTGCTCAAAAAACGTTGGATTAAATTTCGGATTGACGGATCGTCATCAACGACAAGAATCTTGGCAAGAGCCATAACATTACTTTGCACAAAAAAGAGATGAGTATGAATAGCCTGATGGGCAAGTAAGCAGCAGCGTTAGAACTATAACTACAACGCTATGACAATTATCAGTCCATAATTCCGGAATGCCAACTCTTAAGGAAGGAAATGTATTTTAGTATACTAAATTTACATAAAAGTAGAGTTGTAAAGTAAATATAGAAAGACTTATAACTCTTTTTATGGCAGTTCAACAATCGATACACTTATGCGTTGTTTTTAAGTAAAAATGTTGGAAATTAAATATAAAAGCAAAAAAAGTGCTTATAAGCAAGTTACTTATAAAGATTTCTTGACATAAGAATAAACGTTAAATAATTTTAAGCAAGTCAGTTTGACGGACTGGGTGTTATTTAATACATTTTCAAAAAAAATCATACTTGCAGTAGCATCAGTCATGGTTTGTGTGCCTCTATGAAGTAAAAGTTTCAATCTCTCATTCCTGCAACCCATCTCGATTGCAGTTGCTATGATAATTAGTGTGACTATAGATATCCTTAAGGTTCATTAAGCTACCATCAAGCTACTATTTGGAGCGCTGGCTGTTGAATCTTAACGGTCAACTGTTAAAAATCAACAGCAGGAATTACAGATGTGGGAATACAGTCGTTAGGAGTTAATACTAGTCGGCAATATTCCAGTTAAAATCGAATAGATGGTATCCTATTAGGAAAATATAAGTCACTCTCATTGGTCTTACCGACCAACAGCAAACCTTAAAAATTGTTGTTCATTTTCCTCTACAGGCTGCCCTTGACTGAGGCTGAGGCGATAAAATCACATGATCGAGCAAAGTCCCTACGACAAGCTTGGGGTAACAGAAGACGCGACATTCGATGAAATTCAGGAGGCTCGCATTCGCCTTGTGAAGCAGTGCAGTGGCGATCCGCAATTGTTAGAAGGTGTGGAAGAAGCTTATGACGCTATCCTGATGGAGCGTCTACGGCTGCGTCAAGAAGGAAAGATCAAAGTTCCGGAAGGTATTAGGTTTGCAGAAAGTCTTGCCCAATCGCTTCCAAAAGCAAGTCCCTCCCCAACTCAACTTTCATCACCTTCATGGCTGCAACAGCTAAGAGATAAGCCCAGCGCCACAGAAATACTCTTGCCCGGAATTCTGTTTTTGGGTCTTAGCTGTATAAGTGTTTTTTATACGGCTGGGGGAGAGCGAATTTTGCAATTAGTATTGCCACTAGGAGTGGGATGCAGTCTTTACTTTCTCTATCGTAAAGAGCAAAAGTTCGGTCGTGCAGTGCTGCTGACTTTCATCGGCTTGATTGCAGGCTTATTAGGTGGCGGGCTGCTGGGTAGCTTGCTGCAAGCGCAAATAGAAAGCATCTATTTGACGGTGGATCGATTCTCCACAGTTCTGACGTTTGTCTTGCTGTGGATAATAAGTAGCTTTACGCGATAGGCTGTTTTGCTTAACTTACTTCAGGCAGAGAAGAGTTGAGGAGTAAATCTACTGCCTCACTCAAGTCTTTAACGATCCACTCCGGTTGATAAACTTCCAAGGAAGCGCGATCGCGGATACCGGATAATACCCCTATTACCTTCACGCCATGCTTTTTGGCGGTGATTATATCTGCTTCTGTATCCCCTACCATCCATGTGTCGCTGGCGGGAGGAAGTTCAACTAAGGCTCTTTCCATAAGTAGGGGTTTATCATCAATGTCACGAGTTTTTACATAGTCATTGCTCAGACAGTAACACCGATCTTTAGGAAAAAACCTGCCTAAATCGTGCCGCTCGAAGGCATAATCTAACTCTCGCACCCGCCGCATCGTCATTACTGCCAGATCGATCCCAGCTTGTTGTACTTTTTCCAGTGCGGCTACTGCGCCTGGGGCAAGGGTGTCATACTCAAAATATGGAGGGGTATGCACGGTTTGCCGCCTTAATTGAGCAAATGCTTGTGCTTGGGTTTCGTCAAGCCCAGATATCATCCCAATTTGCTTTTCAGGCACGCGCGATCGCTTCAACTGCCAGAATTCTTCTTTACTTAACTGTTTTACTGCTTGATTTGGAGCGCGGCTGGAGTCCAAACACTCTTGATAAACCTGGTAGTAGCGTTGTGAGACATCAATAATCGGTCCATCAAAATCAGTAATAAGTCTTAACATAAGCACAGAAAATATGAACTTTCATTAAAAGGCTAGCCCAGATACTGCGTACATATAGTTTTAAATTTTTGATGAGTGAATTTTGAATGATTAATCTTTTCGCTCAAATCCAAAATTCAGCTATAAGGTGGTTGACGGTTCACACTTAACAGTCAGAGGTCAATAAATTAACGCGAATCAAGAACTAGACAGGCTTCCTCTTTTAATCTGTTCCCGTTCGATCGCTTCAAACAAAGCGCGGAAGTTTCCTTCACCAAAGCCTAATGCTTGAGAGCGGCGCTCGATAATTTCAAAGAAAAAAGTAGGCTGGGTAAAAATAGGCTGGGTGAAAGTCTGAAGCAGTAAGGCATGAGGATTATTTTCTTGCCAGTCAACTAAAATTTGCTCAGCAGCGATTTCCTTTAATTCAGCAACAGATAGGGGTAATCCAAGTCGTTCCTGTAGCTGGGTGTAATAGGTAGGAGGAACGGAAAGAAAGGATACACCACTAGAGCGAAAAGAGGCGATCGCCTGCACAATATTAGGGATTTGTAAAGCAATGTGTTGAATTCCTGCACCTTGATTGAAATCCAAAAACTCTTGAATTTGGGAATTTGGCGATGCTGGTTGATTGATTGGAAATTGGACGCATTTATTACTTGACACCAATACCCGACTATGCAGTGCGGAGCGATCTGTTTGAATTTTAAACGCCTGCTGAGCATGAAACCCCAAAACATTTTCGTACCAAGCTACAGCACGTTCTAAATCCCCAGCAGCAACATTCAACACTATATGGTCAATTCCAGCGAAAGTGAAGCGTGAGGGGGAATTGGGGCGATCTATGAGGGGTGAGGAGAAGGATGTAGGGTTTTGCCCTTCCCCAAGGGTAAAATGAACTAAATTTGCCTCTTGCCTCTGACCTCTGACCTCTTGCCTCTTGCCGCCAGCCTCCTGCCTTTCTATCAAAGTGTGAGTCAAAGAACCCCAAGCGGCGATTTTTGCCCACTTAAAGCCTTGTTGATGCTGGATGGGTTGGATAACTTGAGCGCCCCACGCGATCGCCCCCTGCATCACTGCTTCTATATCCTCAACGCAAAAAGCGACATCTGCTACCCCTGGTGGGTGTTGACGCAAAAAGTTTGCTACAGGACTCAGTGGTGTTAAGGGTGAAGATAGAGAAAAGTATACCTCTCCACTATTAACTACCTCCGTACAGGTATGACTAGTACTGCTGCCACTGGCTACTGCTTGAAACCCCAACTTCTGGACGAACCAGTTGCGCCATGCTCTGGCATCCTCAACATAGAAGTGAACGCGATCGATCTTGATCATTTTTGAAAATCCAGCATAACAGCTGCTCTGTTTGTAAATTTTGCCTGTTTCACTGGATTTTCAGGTCACTCTTAAGCAAGAAACCTGTACAGGAGCCAGAATGCTGAATGTTGAATGCTGAATGCTGAATGTTGAATCGTGAAAAATTGAGCGTTTATAATTCATAATTCATCATTCATCATTTCCCTCACTCTTGCTTATATTAGAAAAATAGATGACTTTCTGGTTGAATATTAATTTCCATTGGCACAGCTTGTGGTTCTGCTTGCAGCGCATACAAAATAGCGTCAGCAGCAGTTTCAGGACTCAGCATTTTTTTTCGGTCTACTTTCATCTGTACGTTGTCCCAGAAAGGAGAATTTACGCCACCGAAGTAAAATAGCGTGAACTTAACACCAAAGCGCTTGAGTTCCTCTGCCATACACTTGCTAAAACCGACAACGCCAAACTTCGAGGCACAGTAAGCCGCAGCCATTGCCATTGAGTGTTTGCCTAAAATTCCGACAATATTACAAATGTGCCCCCTTTTACGCTCTTGCATCAACTGGGCGGCGGCTTGACAGGTATAAAAACTGCCCTTCAAGTTTGCATCCAACATTGCCTCTAAGTCGGCTGGTTCGAGATTGCTGTAGGGTTTCAATATTCCGGCTCCTGCTGCATTTACCAGAACATCGATTTGACCAAAAGAAGCGACTGTTTTTTCCATCAGCGCGTCTACTTGGTTGCGATCGCAAATGTCGGTTGGAACAGTTAAAATTCGCTCATTTCCTGGCAATTGCGCCGCTAAAGCCGATAGCTCGCTGCCATCTCTAGCTGCTAATACCAAACTAGCTCCAGTCGGCGCGAGTTTACGAGTCAACGCTGAACCAATACCACCAGTCGCACCAACCACTACAACAACCTTGTCTTGCATAATTTTTTTACATTTATTTACATCTCATAATCATAGTTTAGAGGTGAGAGGTGAGAGGTAAGGGGTAAGAGGCAATGGTTTTCTCCCTCAGAGGTATTCAGCTTCCTCAGCTCTAGAATGGCGCGATCGCTTAAAATTAAGTTAAATTTAATTAAGATTCACTCAAACATCTTGATAAATTCCTTTTACGCTTGCTAGCACCCAGTAATTATTCTTAAACATGGGATGAAACAGACAGGAAGCCTATTTCTGATTCTGAGGCAGCACTAAGGGAGTTAATAAAATCGGTTTAAAGGCTATTCCTAACAGGGTAACAACACCCGACTGTAGTCAAACTGAATTGTTGTATCAACAATCTAAGGGCAAATAACTGATGAAATTTTCCTGGAGAGTCCTGGTACTGTGGACATTACCAGCTCTGGCGATTGGCTTTTTCTTTTGGCAAGGAGCTTTTGCTAGCGTTCCCACTGACACGAGCAAAAATACAGCCAGTACTCGGATGACATATGGTCGGTTTCTAGAATACGTCGATGCTGGGCGAGTTACCAGTGTAGATCTCTATGAAGGTGGACGGACGGCAATTGTCGAAGCGGTCGATCCAGAACTTGATAACCGGATACAAAGGCTGCGGGTAGATCTTCCTTATACCGCCCCCGAACTGATTTCTAAACTCAGAGATTCAAACGTAAGCTTTGATTCCCACCCAATGCGTAACGATGGAGCAATTTGGGGCTTATTAGGTAATCTGATTTTTCCAATTCTGTTAATTGGTGGCTTATTCTTTCTGTTCCGTCGTTCCAGCAACATTCCTGGCGGTCCCGGTCAAGCCTTAAACTTTGGCAAATCCCGCGCCAGATTTCAAATGGAAGCCAAAACAGGCATCAAATTTGATGATGTAGCTGGTATTGACGAAGCCAAAGAAGAATTGCAAGAAGTCGTCACCTTCTTGAAACAGCCAGAACGCTTTACCGCAGTTGGAGCGCGAATTCCCAAAGGCGTGTTGCTAGTGGGACCGCCGGGAACGGGTAAGACAATGCTAGCAAAAGCGATCGCGGGTGAAGCTGGTGTGCCATTCTTTAGCATATCTGGTAGTGAATTCGTCGAGATGTTCGTCGGTGTCGGTGCATCCCGCGTCCGCGACTTGTTTAAAAAAGCCAAAGACAACGCCCCATGTCTGATCTTCATCGATGAAATTGATGCGGTAGGTAGACAACGGGGAGCCGGAATTGGTGGCGGTAATGACGAAAGAGAACAAACCCTCAACCAGTTGCTCACAGAAATGGACGGGTTTGAAGGCAATACAGGCATCATCATTATTGCTGCAACCAACCGTCCGGATGTGTTAGACACAGCACTGTTGCGTCCGGGTAGATTCGATCGCCAAGTGACCGTAGATGCTCCCGACTTGAAAGGACGTTTGGAAATTTTAAAAGTCCACTCGCGCAACAAGAAATTAGATCCAACTGTATCTTTAGAAGCGATCGCCAGACGTAGCCCAGGCTTTACAGGTGCCGATCTAGCCAACTTACTTAACGAAGCAGCCATTTTGACTGCCAGACGGCGTAAAGATGCAATTACACTGTCAGAAATCGACGATGCTGTAGACCGCGTGGTGGCTGGGATGGAAGGCACACCACTGGTAGATAGTAAGAGCAAGCGGCTAATTGCCTACCACGAAATTGGACACGCTTTGATTGGTACTCTGCTCAAAGACCACGATCCCGTTCAGAAAGTTACCCTCATCCCGCGCGGACAAGCACAGGGTTTGACTTGGTTTACTCCCAACGAAGAACAAGGATTAATTTCTCGCTCTCAACTCAAATCCAGAATTGCTGGTGCTTTGGGAGGTAGAGCAGCAGAATATGTGATCTTTGGTTCAGCTGAAGTAACCACAGGTGCAGGTAATGACTTGCAACAGGTGACAGGAATGGCACGACAGATGGTGACTAGATTCGGAATGTCGACTTTAGGTCCTCTGTCCCTGGAAAGCCAGCAGGGAGAAGTTTTCTTAGGTCGTGATTGGATGTCCCGCTCGGAGTACTCCGAAGCGATCGCCTCTCGCATCGACAACCAAGTCCGTACCATTGTTGAAGAATGCTACGAGTTGGCGAAGAAGCTGATCCGAGAAAATCGCACGGTGACAGATCGTTTAGTCGATCTTCTGATCGAGAAAGAAACAATCGACGGTGAAGAATTCCGCCAAATTGTTGCCGAGTACACTGATGTCCCCGAAAAGCAGGAATACGTGCCGACTTTGTAAGCCGTAAGGTTCTAACTTTAAAATATTGACAAAAGGGGGATAGTATATTATCCCCCCTTTTTTTTATTATGTATATGGATGCAGATAAAAGAGGCGCTCTGCGCCTACCCTTAATTCCCAGACTCAACCTGGAAACTAGACTCTGCTGTTCTTACTTCCCTTGCCTCCCCTGCCTCTCAGGGCAATTTTTGCTTCACTCCTAGCGAGAGAAAAATAAGCTCAACGATAAATCCGATTTTGTCTCTAAATACATAAGCTAATATTTTTGTCAACAAATCTTTTCTAAAATTTAGATGCGCTTGCCTTGGACATTATACTGGTGGGTAGAATATACTTGAAGTCATGGAAGATACTCTGTTCAATCGAACTTTTCGAGACAGCGATGGCAACATTGTTCTCGCTCAGATGCCGAATCTGCCGCTCCTAGTTTGGATTACAGCAACTTTACTCAAACTCATTCTTACAAGCGGCAACATCCACACAGGTCTAGACGCACTGGCTTTTGGCTCCTTGTTCACCTGGGCGTGGCAGGAACTGTTTCAGGGTGTTAACTACTTCCGCCGATCGCTTGGGTTGGTTGTGCTGTTGGGCGCGATCGCCTCAAGGCTTCAATGGTCATAACAAATTGGGTTGTGTTGTAACTCCTGGTGGTGGTCTACTAGTATTTGTACTTGCTGCTTTCCGCCATCGACACCGCCTCGATGAACTCCAAGTCTCCTTTCAAAGGTGTCATTTTCAATCTGACATCATTATCCTGTGTGTGCGGTGATACCTGCGCTATCACCTGAGTTACCCAGGGCAAAAGCATCTTGTCAATAACATTATTTCTTTATCAATAATTCTCAAAATAACCGCAATAAATATTACTTATTGATATTGGTCTTAGTTTTAATTTTTGCTCCACACCTACTGAGAGAAAAATAAGCTCAACGATAAATCCCATTCTATCGTCAGATACATAAGCTAATATTTTTGTCAACAAACTTTTGTTAAATTTAGATGCGTTTGCCCTGCCCTGCCTCAAGGAGTATCCTTCCTGCCCAAGGAGTACTTACCTCGACGCTGCCAATAAGCTGCAACTCGTTGTTCCCACTGCTGCCAGTAAAAGTCAATTTTTTCTGGCTCGAACCAAAACACCTCGGCTTGCTGTGCTGGAATTGCCACAACTAGTAAAGCATGGTCTAGCTTAACGCCGCAATCTTGATAGTAATGATTCACGGCTCCTAGATAAGCTGATAATTGCAGGGGATGGTCAAATAAGCGATCGATTGAGCCTTTGGGTTTATCTGCTGTTTTCCACTCACAAACGCAGGGAATATCTTTGTAACTGGCAACACAGTCTACTATTCCGGCATAGCTTAAGTCATAGTGGAAAACCGGACTTTCTACGAGTCTAATGATATCAATATTTTGTAGTACTGGTTTGATACTTTCCCAGTAGGGGCGGCTAGCGTCAGGACAAGGTGTGTCTTCACCCAGCAGGTAGCGTTGAATGTGCTTGTGAGTTTGCGTTCCCCGACGGCTGGCTGTGCTGGAAATTCGGTTTGCCTCATCTGTGCCAACGCGTTGTCGCCAGTTTACCAACCTTTCGCGATCCTCTTTTGGTTTAGTGGCATTGAGAATTGTGCTGACACTGGGAAGGCGATCGCCCATCATATCGACATAGTATTGGTTGCCAGAATCCCGCACAGATTTGGCTTGCAGGCGCGGTAGCAGCTGGATATCGAAAGCCATTAGCAAAGAGCAATTTCGAGGGGATCTGATTGAAGCTTAACACTGCCAGTTTTTAGCATACAAACGTACTAAAATCAATTTGCAAAGCTAACAATTTATAGCAATGCAAACAGAACAACGCGATCGCGCTTTAAAGGCGTTTCAAGAATTCCTCACCACACCGCTTGAGGCATTACTAGCAAAACACGAGCAGATTTCTCCAGAGTCATCTGCCCTAAAATTATTTCATGATGTCGCTGCGACTGTACCAGCTTATAAAGCTTTTTTGACAGAATCTAGTATAGATCCAGCATCGATCCAGAAATTTGAGGATTTCCAACAACTACCACTGCTGACTAAAGAAAACTACCTGCGGCGTAATTCCTTGCCAGACTTATGTCGTTATGGAAAATTGGAAAGATGCGATGCGATCGCTGTTTCTTCGGGCTCGACAGGTAAGCCGACATTTTGGAGTCGCTTTCTCACTGATGAACTTCAGATTGCTACGCGCTTTGAGCAGATATTCCATGATAGCTTTCATGCCGATACCCGCCCGACTCTAGCTGTAATTTGTTTTGCCTTGGGTACTTGGGTTGGCGGTATATATACCACAAATTGCTGTCGCTATCTTGCGAGTAAAGGCTATCCAATTACTGTTGTCACTCCTGGGAATAACAAAGAAGAAATATTTCGCGTCGTGCAAGAAGTTGGTGGTTTTTTTGAGCAAGTTGTGCTGTTGGGCTACCCTCCATTTCTCAAAGATGTAATTGATGACGGTATAGCACGGGGTGTGGAATGGCAGAAATATCAAATTAAGTTAGTGATGGCAGGAGAAGTTTTCAGCGAAGAATGGCGTAGTCTGGTAGGAGAGAGGCTAGGCGCAAAAAATCCCTGCTATGACTCAGCTTCTCTCTATGGCACAGCTGATGCTGGCGTTTTAGGCAATGAAACACCACTGAGCATCTGTATCCGCCGTTTTTTAGCCAATAATCCAGATGCAGCTCGTAGTTTATTTGGAGAGTCACGTCTACCAACCCTGGTACAATACGATCCACTCCACCGTTTCTTTGAAGTCAGCGATCGCGCGAAGCACGGTGCTGAAAGCAATCGCACCCTACTATTTTCCGGCGATAACGGCGTTCCCCTATTGCGCTATCACATCGCCGATACTGGCGGAACGATCGCTTACGATGAAATGCTGAAGTTTTTAGGCGAATGGAGATTCGATCCACTAGAAACATTACAACAACAGGGAACAAGAGGTATTCATTCTTTACCCTTTGTCTATGTATTTGGACGTTCTGACTTCACCGTTTCTTATTTTGGTGCGAATATCTATCCAGAAAATGTGACAGTGGGTTTAGAGCAACCTGAGATTAAAGAATGGGTAACAGGTAAGTTTGTCTTGCAAGTGAAGGAAGATGCAGACAAGAATCGATTTTTATCCGTAGTGGTGGAGTTAGCACCAGGAGTAGAAGCAAGTGAGGAGAAAAAAGAGGCGATCGCAACTTCTATTCATTTCCAATTGCGGCGACTTAATAGTGAATTTGCTAACTACGTTCCACCAGAGTACCAAATGCCACAGGTCAAACTTGCCTCAATGGGAGATCCAGAGTATTTCCCCATTGGAGTGAAGCACCGCTATACACGCCGTTAAATACTTCAGCGCAACTAATTCTAACTCTCCCATGCTGCTTGAAAAAAATCTCGTTCGCACAACATGGCATAACGGTATGTTTTACTTACTGTGGGCGAGATAATAGTATAACGGTCAGCTAAACTTGCCAGTTGTTCAGCTAGCTGCTCAAACTCCAAACTACTATAAGTACGAATCCAGTTCGTATACTGGTGTTCTGGAATGCCATTCTTCGCTAACTGTTGCCCTAAAAAAATATACAGAGTCATACAAGGCGACATTGCAGCAGTTGTTAACCCCACCTCACCACTCCAAGCTGTAGCCAGTAAAAAATCTGTATATCGCCGTGTTGCTGCTTCTGGTTCCACAGTACGTAAGTTAATTCCCCACTCGGCGGCATAAGTTTCATGCAGTCGCAGTTCTGCCAATACACCAGCTGCTAGATGGTGGAAAACAGCAAATTCCTCCCAGTCTGGTACTTTAGCAGCGACTACACTATAGGCACGAGCAAAGGCTTCGAGAAAAAAAGCGTCTTGTCCAACATAGTAAGCAAATTTTTTTCGTTCAAGTGTACCATCAGCAATACCCTGAACAAAGGGGTGTTTCAAGCAATCTAAGATCAGATCTTGATTTGCTTGCCATAATTGACTCGATACACTCATAGAAAGTAGGGTAATGGCTAATGGGTTAAGTCAAAAGTCAAGAATTCAAAAGTCTAAAATTTACAAATAACAAATGACAAATGACCAGTCATTTAGCTTAAAGCATAAACTGTAACAAAATCGAAGCAACTCCACCTAGGAAGTTGAAGAAATTGGGCTTACCTTTACTAACAGGTGTACCTGCTGGTGTTTGTAGCTCTTTCTCAAATGCTAGGGCTGTCTGATAACCTTGGGTATTTCGTTGAACTAAAAATAGTGCTTTCGCTTGTTTAGCGTCTTGCATTGCTTTGGCTCGATCCAATACTTGGTAGTAAGCAACACCGCGAGCTATATAAGCTGGGGCATATTTAGGATTAATACTCAGTGCTTGGTTGAAATATTCGATCGCGCCTTTAGGATCGCCTTTTTGACCTTGAGCTATACCCCAACTGTAGAATTCTTCGGGTTTAGCAACTTGTGAAGGTATACCAAGCGCTCCCTGCATATTACTACCATTTAGGTTAGCACTCCTCAAATCTACATTAGCTAAGAAAGCATCTCTAAGATCCGTTCCTGTCAGATCTGCCCCGCCCAGTTTAGTACCGCTCAGATTTGCACCATACAACGAAGCCCCGCTGAGATTAGCCCCGCCCAGATCGGCTCCACTCAAGTTAGCACGACTGAGATTGCTTCCACTCAGATTTGCTCCGCGTAAATTTGCTCCCGACAAATTAGCCATTACCAAACCTTCGCCACTAAGATCGCAACTTTCACACTGTTTGGTTGCTAGGAGTTGTCTGAGGTGTTCGGAATTTCCTGCTTTTGCCGGAGGTACTAGGCAGATTGTGGTCAGTAGTGCAGCAGTAGCGATGAGCGTAGGTTTCATATACTGAGAGTGTAGGCATAGTCGGCGATCGCGTGCGGACAATACATATTATCCGAATTTCATAAATTTGCCTGCATGGCAAGTCAAGTGTTATTTGTCATTTGTCCTTTGTTATTTGTCTTTTGTTTAAAACCAATGACTAATGACTAATGACATTGAGAGTAATACAGGCTTACTTTGTCGTTAGCATATTTGTTACACATTAGCTAGATTGCGATCGCTATGGCATCAAAAAAGGTTTTTGTTCGAGAGTATACTGTTCGCGCTCATGAACGGGTGATTCATACACGCCTATATAAATTTATCTGCGCTTCTTGCCAACAGCCAACACAACGAGAGTCTTACGGGCCTCGTCCACTCTATTGTGAGGTCTGCCGTCCGCCTGTTTCTCGTAATGATACCTCTTCGCTCAAAAAGAAGAAACCCAGACCCGTACTGGTAAAGAAAGCCAAAAGAGCTAAAAGTTAGGGTTAGGAACGCCGTTAATCGATGATATCTGGCTATATTTAAACGTCCGGCTTTGATACAAGAGAATAGCCACATACCAGTTCAGCAGAATTGACCTCTAACGCCAAGACTGCAAAAACTCATGTTGCTCAACAAAATCAATCATCTGAGCCTGGGGTGTTCTGATGGGTAAAATCTGTTCCCTGTCTGGGATAATCGAGCGCAGCGGAACCCACCACTAGCAGGCGGCGATCGAGAGTTTGGATAAAAATATTAAGTTTTAATGATTTTCTCCTGTTCAAATCAAACTTGATTTGAATATTGGTAGATAGCAATCTTGGATGGTTTGTGAATATCGATTACAGGGTAGACACGAATGTGTTGAGCGTCAACAAACACCACTATTTCACGAATCAAATGAGTTTGCGCTTACCCTTGGTTATAAAGTTAACATTGGCTCAAAAGCAACCAAAAACAACTGCGATCGCTCTTATAGTCTAAAATTTTAGGTATTGCTCAATTAACAGCAGCAAATTCAATTCCCTATTAACAAAATCTAAAGCTATGGAAACTCAAATGCAACAACCAGAAAATCCAACTCCTAACTCCTCAGATACATCAACAGCATTACAAACTCTGCCTGAGACAAAGTTCTCTCCCACCGAGCAGTCTATTCAAAAAGGACAGTGGATTTTTGCACAAATAGTTGCCTTTTTGGCAAATATTTTTGACTACATCGGGAGCTTTTTTAATACATATAAGCAGTCGCTCATTAGTCTAGGTCTAATTTTGGCAGCAATTGTTGCCCTCAGAGTAGTCTTAGCAGTGATAGATGCTCTAAATGATGTGCCATTAGTAGCACCGACGTTTAAGTTAATAGGTATTGGCTACTCAATCTGGTTCGTTAAGCGCTATCTACTTCAAACATCTACTAGAGAAGAATTGTTTCAAAACATACAAAAGTTTCTCGGTAAGCATATTTGAATTAGAGGCAAACAACATTATCAGTTATAGTTTGTCACTGACCACTGACTAGACGCGATTTCTGAAGCGTCTGTATCTACTCATCATCGGTCGCTGAGGTGCTTGATGAATATTTGGAATCCGCGATCGCTGCTCTCAAAGTCTGAATCATCCAATGGTAAAGACTCCTCCGAAGGATTGGCTCTAGAAGAGGCGGTTGAATTTGCCGAAAATCCAGAACCGCGTTGTCCATGCGTTTTACTCCTAGACAATTCTGGCTCCATGCAAGGCGAAGCTATCAACGCCTTAAATGAGGGCTTGCGTATCTTCAAGGAAGAACTAAATCACGACAACTTGGCAAAAAAGCGAGTTGAGGTAGCAATTGTCACCTTTAACAGTGAAGTAGAGGTGGTTCAAGATTTTGTCACTGCGGATGAGTTTGAGCCGCCCACTCTCTCGGCTCAAGGTTTAACTCAAATGGGTGGAGCAATTCTTCAAGGACTAGATATGCTCGAAATCCGCAAAGCCATGTATCGTGCTAATGGAGTTGCTTACTATCGCCCTTGGATATTTTTAATTACCGATGGGGAACCACAGGGAGAATCAGATAGTGTAGTTGAGCAAGCAACGCGGCGGATCGGAGATAGCGAAGCGGGGAAGCGTGTTGCTTTCTTTGCAGTAGGTGTGGAAGAGGCGAACATGACGCGCCTCTCGCAAATCGTTGTTCGTCAACCGCTAAAACTTAAAGGGCTGAATTTTAGGGAGTTATTTATCTGGCTTTCAGCTAGTATGCAACAAGTTTCACAATCTTCTCAACTCGAAGAACAAATGCCGCTACCACCAGCAGATTGGGCAATAGAATAGATTTGCTTTCAAAGTAGAGGTTGCAGGCGTTGGATCAGATCTTCTGCTGAAATTAAAGCCTCGATGTGTTCTGACTCGATCCGCTCTACCACCTGTCCATGCTTAAACAGTAGCAGCGTTGGTAAGGCATGAACTTGATATTGAGAGGCTAAATCACTGTATTTTTCACTATCAACTTTGACAATTTGTAGCCGTTGATTCAGCTTATTATCTACTTGCTTCAGCGCTGAGTCCATTAGGCGATCTGGACCACTCAAAGGAGCATAAAAAAAGACTAATACTGGTAAATCTGAACTAGATATTAGTTGTTCAAAGTTATTAAATTCTTGTTCGATCGCCATGTTTTGGTTCTCCAATTTGCTTTGGTACAGGTGTTGAATTTTGGATTTTGACCGCTCTCACGTTGAGGAAGTTTTAGTCATACAAATGTTACAGTAATTCTCTCGCGCTCGTGATGGGAGAAGAAATCTCACTCAGTCTGTCGGGCATAGCGTCCCATCAGTTCTGCCGATTCCAGAACATGACCTTCCATCGCCGCCATGACTTGAATTTTGCTTGCTCCTGGTTTCAAATCCAAAAGTCGATCTAGCGCAAACAACTTGAAGAAGTAGCGATGAGCGCCATCGCCATCAGGTGGACAAGGGGCACCAAAGCCCAATAGATCGAAATCATTTTTGCCATGCATCCCACCATCAGGTAGCGTCGGTTGATTCCCAACTGCTTCTGGTAGTTCGCGGCGATCGCCTGGCAAGTTGTAGAGAACCCAGTGAGTAAAATCCAGATTAGGGGCATCCGGATCTGCCACAATCAGAGCAAAGCTGTTCGTTCCTGGCGGCGGTTCATCCCAATGTAAGGGAGGAGAGATATTGTCACCATCACAGGTGTATTTAAACGGGATAGTGCCACCGATGAAAAAAGCAGAACTGTGAATGTGCATATATCTTCAAAATTGTCAACAACAAGATTAGCGCGCTTCGCTTAACTGATGTAATTTGCAATTCCCACTGCGAGAATTGCGAATTACATGAAGGTGTTTAACAATCCTCGCGGGGACTTGCTGCAAGGACAGCTTACACTCAAGCGCGAGACGAGCTTCACTGGCTCTTAGCTTTATCGCTCTGTTGCTGTCGCTCGGTGAGTTTTCTCACCTGGGTAATAGCATCCTCAAACGCATCTCGAATTGCCGCATTCAGTGGCTCGTACTGCTTACCTTCTGACGAGCTATTTTCAGCCACGAATTCATGACTTGGCGGTACGGTGACATCGATTCGCACCCGATAAGGAGAACCACTTTTTGGGCGATCGTGAATCTTTTCGATCGCAATGTTGCAGCTACTGATGTAATTGCAAAATCTTTCAAGTTTAGCTATCTTTTCATTTACTAATGCCTCAATTGCATCAGTTTTTTCCACACCTCTAC
>QQTW01000040.1_pt1 | contig 78432 bp, 63 predicted proteins | sample 1904831 | NCBI WGS metagenome assembly QQTW01 (sample SAMN09435610, study PRJNA476489) | Subsurface metagenome, whole genome shotgun sequencing project. | reverse complement strand
CCATTTGATGTAAGAGAATTGCACAGTACAATCGAAATTGCTTTACATCGATATAAATTAGAGAAACAACTAAAAGCAAGAGAACAATGGTTAGCAACAGTTCTGTCAAGTCTAGGTGACGCTGTGATTGCGACAGACGATAAATGTTGTGTAACACTACTTAATCCCGTTGCCGAGGTACTAACAGGATGGAAGCAAAAGGACGCATTTGGAAAAAATGTGACAGAAATATTCAATATTGTTCATGAAGAAACTCGCATTGCTGTTGATAACCCGATCGCCCAAGCTTTGCAATTAGGTGTTATGGTTGGCTTGCCAGAAAAAACAGTATTAATTAATAAAAATAGTGTAGTAATTCCGATTGATGATAGTGCGGCACCGATTTTAGACGATAGAGGCGGGATTACGGGAGCGGTGCTTGTGTTTAGAGATATTACCGAACGCAAGCAAGCAGAAGAAGCACTACGCGCAAGCGAGAAGCGTTTGGCTTGGCAAGCTAGTCATGATTTGTTAACAGGTCTTGTAAATCGACAAGAATTTGAGCAGCGCATAGAACACCTATTGCTAAGTGTTAAAACCAACAATGAGCAGCATTCTATTTGTTATATAGACCTAGATCGTTTTAAAATCGTCAACGATACCTGTGGTCATGCGGCGGGAGATGAACTGCTACGGCAAGTGGCTAATTTGCTCCTAGTTCAAGTGCGAGCGGCTGATACTGTTGCTCGTTTAGGCGGAGATGAATTCGGTTTATTGCTCAATAACTGCCCGATTCCGCAAGCACTGCGAATTGCTAATACCGTCCGGCAAAAGCTAGAGGAATTTCGTTTTGTTTGGCAAGACAAAATTTTTACAGTAAGTGTCAGCGTCGGTTTGGTTGGGATTGAGGCAGAGATAGACGATGTGGCTAGTATACTTAATGCGGCGGATGCAGCTTGTTATGCAGCTAAAAATGCTGGGTGCAACCGTGTACACGTTTATCAGTCAAATGACAAAGACTTAGTAGCTCGATACGGTCAAATGCAATGGGTTTCTAGAATTCATCAAGCTTTAGAAAATAATAGTTTTTGCCTTTATTGCCAACTGATTATCTCTTTAGATGCCAGTAAGGCAAGTCAGGAACATTACGAAATCTTGCTCCGCCTCCAAGAGGAAACGGGCGATATAATACTGCCAATGGCGTTTATTCCGGCGGCGGAACGTTACGGTTTGATGCACCTTGTTGATCGCTGGGTGATTCGGACTCTTTTTACTTATCTTGGGCAGTACTATCAAGACGGGTATTGCTCACAAAAGCGCGATAGTGACAGCGCGCAAGGGTTAGGGCTTCGCACTTTTTACGCAGTCAACCTCTCTGGTGCGAGTATCAATGACGATGAGTTTATTGACTTTTTGCACGAACAATTTGCATTGCATCAAGTTCCACCCCAAGCAATCTGCTTTGAAGTTACTGAAACAACTGCAATTATTAACCTCAACAATGCTAGTAAGCTAATTCGGGAAATTAAAAATCTTGGATGTAGTTTTGCTTTAGATGATTTTGGTAGCGGGATGTCTTCTTTTGCTTATCTTAAGAATCTACCCGTTGATTACTTAAAAATAGATGGCAACTTTGTGAAGGGGATTGTTGAAACTCCCACCGATTTGGCATTAACCGCAGCCATTAATCAAATTGGTCATGTGATGGGTTTGAAAACTATTGCTGAATTTGTGGAAAATGATGCTATTAAGCAAAAGCTTACAGAAATTGGGATAGATTATGCTCAAGGCTATGGCATTGCTAAACCACGCCCTTTTAAATTGGCTGAGGTATAGCTAAATTCTGCTTCTGTACTGGCATTTAGAGGCGGCACATTAGTCTAAAAACTGCACCTTATACAACTCAAAGAGTTCTCCCGACTGGCGCGAAACAATCTTAGCATTCGCAGCTTTTAAGGTTTCTTCCCACGCAGAGATCGGCTCTAAAAATACCTCTGTACCTAAATAGGTTTCTAAAATTGCCCAATCTTCTACTAGGGGCTTTTCAGGATTGAGAATATCAAAAACAAATTGACCACCGGGTTTTAGTACCCGCTTGACTTCTGCTAAAATTAAGTTCCAGTAATCAAGCTCGTAATACTGACTCCAACCAGTTGCGATCGCTAAATCAAATTGCGAAGCGGCGTATTGCAATTGATCGGCTGACCCTAACTCTACACCCTTAAATAACTTTGAATTAAGTTGAGAACCGCGACTATTTAAAGCATCTCTAGCTACTGTACTAATTTCTTGCCCATAAAAGTATGCGTCCCACTCGCGCCAAGGATAAATCAAAAAACTGACACCACAACCAATATCCAAACAGCGCCAGTGTTTTTGAGGTTTGGCAATCTCCCAAAAATTAGAATTGATTCTATTTGCCAGTGTACCCGCAGTCCATTCTAAAAAAATTGGCATCGCCTCAACTTCTGGGGGAAGGGCAAAACCTTCACCTTTGTATTGCTTGTCAAAACGTTTCGCTACCTGTCCTACCATCGCCTGAGCGCTATCTGTGGCATTTTGACGACCAAGAAAGTTAAAACCTTCCTCAGATAGGTGCGAATCCCGTTTTTTTGCCATAAAGTTGTTCTTGATAGTACGTTAACTAGCGTACACCCTATACATCTTCAAGCTATTAATCTAACCAACTACGGCTGATGTTCTTCGTAATCTTCCGAAGACATAGGATCGTCTTCCCAACGGCGATTGTCTCTTTCTTCCAAAATCTCTGTGGTTCGCAAAGACGCGCGATCGCTCATTTCCAGTCCTACCGCCTTACCAATCTCGTCAACTACATCTTGGTCGGGAGTGGATACAGTACCGCCCACCGCTTCATCCCCTACAGCATCAGCGTCAAGCAAATTCGCATCTACATCGCCGCCTGTTAGCGTTGCATCGCCAATATCTGCAATAGAGGATTCATGTACGCCTGTACCGTAAGATTCGGTAACTTCTTGAGGTAAATCTGAATTGTCAGTATTTTTATTTTTAGCCATAACTTTCCCTGGAGTGCGATCGCATTTGTTTACAATAGCGCTTGTAGAGTTAGGTAACTTATCCCTTGAGATAGAAACAATCTATCCCTTTGGATTGACGAGAAAGTAGTAGATGGCTGCTTACTGTTGAATAAAAAGTAAAGAGTGTTATAACAGCATAAATTAAAATAATTATTGGTATATCTCCTCCTTCACACAGGAGAGCCGTCAATTTTTTAACAAAGGAGTAAAAAATGAGTTCAACGACTGAAGATAAAGGCAATCAAAATGAAGGTAGCGGCGATACTGGAAAATGGGCTTCCTTGATTGGCGGTGGTGCGATGGTGTTGATGGGATTGCGCCAAAGATCGTTGCGTGGGGCATTAATGGCGATCGCCGGGGGCGGTCTGGCTTATCAAGCAGCCAAAGCTCAAGGAGGCATTACCGAAGCATTAGGGATGGATAAAACCATCAAAGTAGAGAAAACCGTCACAATTAACAAGCCTGCGGCTGAACTTTACCGTTATTGGCACGATTTCGGCAACTTATCTACTTTTATGAAGCACGTCAAGTCAGTAACAGTCATAGATCAAAAGCGATCGCACTGGGTAGCAACTGCGCCCCTAGGAGCAACCGTAGAGTGGGACGCAGACATCATTGAAGATCGGGAAAATGAATTTATTTCCTGGGCTTCGGTAGAAGGTGCGGACATTGATAACTCTGGCTTTATCAGATTTAAACCCGCCCCCAAAGATCGCGGTACAGAAGTAAAAGTAGTAATGGAATACGCACCTCCAGGCGGCGCAGCCACAGCAGCAATCGCAAAACTCTTTGGCGAAGAACCCGAACAACAAATTGGCGATGATTTGCGCCGCTTCAAAATGTTGATGGAGGCCGGAGAAATTGCCACCACTGAAGGACAGCCAAAAGGTAGTTAACTTTTAAGGAATAATAGACAAATGAAAGCTGTTTGCTGGCAAGGCGCTAATAAAGTACAAGTAGACACAGTACCAGATCCAAAGATTCTCAATCCACGGGATGCGATCGTTAAAATTACATCAACAGCAATTTGCGGCTCAGACTTGCACATTTACGGCGGCTATATTCCCACAGTCCAAAAAGGTGACATTATCGGTCATGAGTTTATGGGGGAAATTGTCGAAGTTGGGAGTAAAGTAGCTAATTTGAAAATAGGCGATCGCGTGGTCGTACCTTCAACAATTGGCTGCGGTAACTGTTCTTACTGCCAAAAAGATCAATGGTCACTGTGCGATAACTCCAACCCCAACGGCTGGATGCAAGAAAAGCTTTGGGGTGGTGTTACGTCGGCAATCTACGGTTATTCCCACTTATTAGGCGGCTATGCAGGCGCTCAAGCAGAGTACGTGCGCGTGCCTTTTGCTGATGTTGGTGTCGTTAAAGTCCCTAAAGACATCCCCGACGAGAAATTGTTGTTTATTTCTGATGCGATTCCCACAGGTTACATGGGCGCAGAATTATGTAATATTCAACCGGGAGATACGGTAGCTGTTTGGGGTTGCGGTGCGGTCGGTGTCTTTGCCATGATTAGTGCCTACATGATGGGTGCAGAGCGCGTTATTGCGATTGACCGTTTCCCTGAACGCCTAGAAATGGCTAGAAAATATGCCAAAGCTGACACTATTAACTACGAGGAAATTAATACAGGCGATGCCCTTAAGGAAATGACGGGCGGACGCGGCCCCGATTGTTGCCTAGACGCAGTAGGTTTAGAAGCCCATGGCGTGGGCTTTGAAGACTTTTACGACCAGACAAAACAAAAGTTAAAGCTGGAAACAGACCGTCCCCACGTTTTACGCGAAATGATGGTTGCTTGTCGTAAAGGCGGCACGCTTTCAGTTATGGGCGTTTATGGCGGCTTTGTAGACAAAATGCCCTTTGGGGCGCTGATGAATAAGGGCTTGACCATGAGGGCGGGTCAAATGCACGGTCAAAAGTATATGCACAAGTTACTGGATTTAGTTTTAACGGAAAAACTCGATCCATCTTTTGTTGTTACCCATCAATTACCGTTAGCACAAGCGCCCGAAGGCTACAAAATTTTTCAGCAGAAACAAGACAACTGCATTAAAGTTGTCCTCAAACCTTAAGTTAAAAACCTCACTAAATACCCTTATGAAAGCAGTTTGCTGGCATGGCACTAATGATGTACGAGTTGACACCGTACCTGATCCTAAAATTATCAACCCGCGCGATGCAATTATTAAAATTACATCTACTGCAATTTGTGGTTCTGACTTGCATCTTTATAATGGCTTTAACCCCACCATGAAGCCCGGAGACATCCTTGGACATGAATTTATGGGAGAAGTGGTTGAACTCGGTAGCGCTGTTAAAAATGTCAGTATAGGCGATCGCGTTGTTGTTCCTTTTACAATTTCCTGCGGGTCATGCTTTTTCTGCAACCGCGATTTGTGGTCGTTGTGCGATAACTCCAACCCCAACGCTTGGATGGTAGAAAAAATCATGGGTTATTCCCCTTCTGGTCTTTTTGGCTACTCTCATTTGACGGGCGGTTATGCTGGCGGACAAGCTGAATATGCCCGTGTTCCCTTTGCTGATACTGGCTTATTCAAAATTCCTGACGGACTAACCGACGAGCAAGTTTTGTTTCTTACCGACATATTCCCCACCGGATACATGGCGGCGGAAAACTGCGATATTCAACCTGGGGATACGGTAGCAATTTGGGGTTGTGGCCCGGTCGGACAGTTTGCGATTAAAAGCGCCTATATGCTGGGCGCTGAAAGAGTAATTGCTATTGACCGAGTTCCCGAACGATTGAAAATGGCAGAAGAACAAAGCAAAGCAGAAATCATTAACTACGAAGAAGTGGATGCAGGGGAAGCACTTAAGGAAATGACCGGGGGACGTGGGCCAGATTCTTGTATGGATGCGGTGGGAATGGAGGCACACGGCACGGGTTTGGATGGGTTCTACGACCAAGCAAAACAAGCACTGCGTTTGGAAACCGATAGACCTACTGCCTTGCGTCAAGCGATCGTTGCCTGTCGTAAAGGTGGCACAGTGTCCGTACCTGGTGTTTACACTGGCTTTATAGACAAAGTACCGATGGGTGCTTTTATGAACAAAGGTTTGACAATGAAAACAGGGCAAACCCACGTACATAGGTACTTTCGTCCGTTACTTGAACATATTCAAAATGGGGATATCGATCCTTCTTACATCATTACTCATCGGATGAAGATAGAAGACGCACCCCACGCCTACGAAATCTTTAAGCACAAAAAAGATAACTGCATCAAAGTTGTTCTCAAACCGTGAAATATCTAAACCCCTTTATTCTTTGCCTTCTATCTACCATAGCTTTTACGTCTGCCGCCCAAGCATTACCCCAAGAAAAAAAGGTAGGCAATATCGAGCAAGTTGCCTCTTTTAGTGGTCCCATGCCTACAGGTGTGACTGTTTCCGCTAATGGTCGGATTTTTGTCAATTTCCCTCGCTGGGGTGACAAGGTAGATTACACCGTGGCGGAAGTCAAAAACGGTCGCACGGTAGCTTATCCTAACGCTCAAATTAATCGCTTAAATCCTAGTAAACAAACTGATACGCTTGTTTCAGTGCAAAGTGTAGTCATAGATCCTCAAGATCGTCTATGGCTACTAGATACCGGAAGTATTAAGTTTGGCCCGACAACTTACGGCGGCCCAAAACTAATTGGTGTTGACCTCAAGCAAAACCGCGTCTTTAAAACTATCTTGTTTCCTCAAGAAGTAGCTTTACCTACAACTTATCTCAACGATATTCGCTTTGACTTGCGGCGAGGTAATGCTGGAATTGCCTACATGACCGATTCTTCTGGCAACGGCCCTAATGGAATTATTGTTGTAGACTTGGATTCGGGCAAAAGCTGGCGGCGATTAAATGACCATCCCTCAACTAAAGCTGTGAAAAACTTTTTGCCTAGCGTTGAAGGTCAAGTAGTTCGCAATCGTCCCTCTGCAAATCAGCCCTCCACCCCTATTACTATCGGCTCTGATGGTATCGCTATTAGTGCCGACGGCAAAACACTCTATTACTGTTCCTTAGCTGGGCGGCGCTTGTATAGCGTCAGTACCGATGCCTTGGCAAACGAGCAAATAACTGACGAACAAGTAGCAGCAACGGTTGTAGACTTGGGTGAAAAAGGCGGCGCGTCCGATGGGTTAGAGTCTGACTCTCAAAACCGCGTCTATTTGACTAATTACGAGCAAAACGCTATTCAAAGGCGATCGCCTAACGGTGCTTACGAAACTTTAGTTAATGACGATCGCGTACTTTGGCCTGATACCATGTCTCTAGCTCGTAACGGCTACCTTTATTTCACCGCCAATCAACTCCACCGTCAGGCGCAATACCAAAACGGCAAAGACTTGCGCCAAAAGCCTTACAGCTTATTTCGCCTCCGTGTTAATGCCCAGCCTGTTTTGTTGAAATAGTTACTTAAATTTATAGGAGATACTTATGAGCGATACAAGTGTAAAAAAAGTAGATTCCACTTCTTCTCCCACAGGTCAATTAGGACAAAAATATCTCGCCTCTGGTAAGTCTGTCTCTATGCGTTTGTGGGAAAACGAGGAACCAACGCCCGAACCTAAACCACCAGGTACGCGCGAGTACGAAACTGTCGGTTATGTAATTAGTGGCAAAGCTGAACTGCACATTGAAGGACAAATGATTTTGCTCGAGCCTGGCAACTCTTGGGTTGTCCCTAAAGGTTCTTCTCATACCTACAAAATCCTTGAATCCTTTACCGCCGTTGAAGCTACCAGCCCACCCGCCCAAGTTCACGGACGCGACGAAGATTAATTTTAAGGCATGAAATAGCATTTTGGGAGGGATTTTCACCTCCCAAAATCCCTAAATATATATGCGCTGTAAGACTTCCTAATCAGGAAGTCCAAAGTTACACAAATTTAAAACCGCTATTAAAGTCAGTAACTTCTACTTTTTGCAGAGTGGCAATTAGTTCGCCTGTTGGATTGGATGTATTTAAGAAGATGTTAGTAAATACGTCTCCCGAATCTGTAGAACCTAGAGATAAAGAATATTGCTCTGAGGTTCCGTTAAGCCGGATTATATCGTTGCTGAGGTTAAAGTCAGTGATTATGGCAAAGCCAATGGCATCAGATTCACTAAAGTTGTAGTAGACGTTGTTAGCGTCCCCAAGGATAAAACTATCGCTTCCTTCTCCACCAGTTAAGATATCAATCTCCTTACTACCGAATCCAAAAGCTGGAACGAAGGGGTCAACACCTATTAAAGTATCGTCACCAGTTCCACCATTTAGAGTATCGTTATCAACTCCACCAACAAGCAAGTCGTTTCCTCCGTCACCAGCAAGGAAGTCATTGCCTATACTACCAAAGAGTGTATCGTTACCATTCCCGCCACTCAAGAAATCATCTCCAGTTTCCCCATCAGCATTATCATCGCCATCTTCGCCAAAAACTTGGTCGTTGCCCGAACCGGCAAAGAAGCGATCGTTCCCCGTGCCACCAAAAACTATGTCATTCCCTTCACCACCATTGAGGATATCAGCCCCTTCATTCCCAAATATGCGATCATTGCCAGCATCACCAAATAGGCGATCGTTGCCAACATCACCATTGAGAATATCATTACCATTCCCTCCGCTCAAAAAATCGTCTCCACTACCGCCGCTAAGTAAATCATCCCCATTACCACCAAATAAATCGTCCGCTCCTTGCCCTCCATTTATAGTGTCATTTCCTTCTTCACCATCTAAAGTGTCTCTTCCATTATCTCCATTGATGGTGTCATTGCCAGCACCACCGAATACAACATCAAAGCCGTTACCACCATTGATGAGGTCGTCCCCGCCTACACCAAAAAATTGAGAGTCCCCAAAAATTAAGTCGTTGCCGTCTTCACCATTGAGCAAGTCATTTCCACCACCACCAATGATGATGTCAACCCCAGCACCACCAAAAACTCTGTCGTTGCCGTCAAGACTAAAAATGCCATCATCACCATCTGACCCAGAGATTGTGTCGCTATTATTAGTGCCAACGATAATATCATTACCAGGTGTACCCTCAATTGGTAAGGGCGCAATTGCAGCTTCAAGGTTAAAGATTCGGGCTTGATTTGATGTTGTTGCTTCTATAACTTCAACTTCAAGTTGCAGGGCTGAAGCTCTTGAAGGCGGAATAACTTGAAGTAAGTCTGCTTGCAATTCAGCATTTAAGTTAGCTGCTTTTGGGGATAGCAAATTGTCGTCAAATTCCATTTGTATTTACCTAATTGTTTAGAGAATCTGCCATGTTTGGGCGTGTAAATATCCGTTACCATGACAGGCTTTGGTTTACGTTGTTGGTAGCATAGTTGGATCAGGGCGTACAGAGTTAACTGTACGCTTGGAAATGGCGATCGCTACCTATCTATTTCGTTTGTTGAGGAACTTAAGCCTATATTTCTAGAAAACAAGCGTCGCTATATTGAGACTTAGTTCTGTCTATATAGCTGGCTTCTTACGGCTATTTACCCTACGCTGCAAAGCACCACCTACGAATAAACCACCAAGTGCGGCTATGCCTAGAACAGAAGAAGGTTCAGGAACAGGTACATTAGCAGTGGTTAGGTAAGTAGGGCTAGATAAACCACCACTACCAGAAGTAATAAAGTCTCCCAAAAAGTCTCCGGTTCCACCGTCGTACTGCTTGACACTGTTAGCAATAGAGTCACTGACGAACAAGTTACCATTCTGTCCAATAGCTACGTCTATAGCCCGGCTTAATCCACCACTATTTCTATCAACGAAGCGCGGATCGATAACTCTGTTTACTAAGTCATAGCGACCAACTGATGAAAAGTCGTCAGTGTAGAAAAGAAAATTGTCGTTGACAGCTAAAGCATTTGGATTGATATTTGTAACACTAGGGTCAGAATTAGTGTAATTCCTAAAAATCGGAACTCCAGTTACTGGATCGTATTCACTAATAAAACCACTATTAAAGCGCGCTCTAGATGAACTGACAAATAGAGTATTATCTGGCCCGCCGAAAACTACATCTTGAGCTATTGGAATAGAACCAGTCGTACTAGGCGAGATCGCTGTTGTAATACTACCTAAAAATTCTCCAGTTGTACCGTTGTACTGCAACAGACCGCTAGACTGAGTATTTTCTTGTCCAACTCCTGCATCTGCACCAGGGATTCTCTCGGTAGTAACAAACAAGCTACCATCGTCAGTAAAAGTTAAACCTTCACGACTAAAAGCAAAGTCTCTAATATAGTCTCCAGTTGTGCCGCTATATTCCTTAATGTCACCAACGCCACTAACGACGAAAAGATTGCCATTTGGGCCCAAAGTCAAGCCTTGAGGATTCAACAGCCCACCACTACCGGAAATAACAAAATCTCGGATGTATTCACCTGTTATTTCGTCATACTGTTTGACGGAATTATCGCCGCCGCTACTTACAAGTAAAGCTGCGTGGACAGGTAAAGTAGTTGAGCTAATTGCTGCAATAGTCAGCGCTATGGAAGATTTACAAAAATTACTGAGAATTCGGGTGTTCATGAAATTTCTAGTTGAGGTTTACACGAGCTAAACTATTTTCTAAATTCAAACGATGCACCCGTGAAAACCTTATCATCCGTCAGACAATTTTGTCAATTGTTTAGATAATATATTGTCTTTATTAAGATTGCTTAGGAACCATAGGAATTGATCGTTTTCAGCATGCAATGTCCCGTTGTGGTTCAACGTATAAATATAACGGACACTAATAATTGCTATTTTTTGACTGAAATTTTTACAATACATAGCTTACAGAGTTTAATTATCAGAAAAAATTAACCTCACTTCTTTAAGTTTCGCGCTAATAAGGTAAGAAGGGTAAAATCGCCGCCGCTAGAGGGACTAAATAATTTATACGCAAGTTTCAAAAGCCAAAATGGCTCTGTACTATATTTTTAATAAAGTAATTACAAAAATCTATTTTTTATGACGATTTTTAGACTAAACTATCTTGCTTTAACTTCGTTAATCGGGTTTGATGATTGTGGCTGTCAAACATCAAACACAAACCAAAGTTGAATATTACTAAACTTGCTGTACCAATCCAAAACCAGCCATCGCCGCTAATTTTTCGACTCAAAGCTTCACCAAAGACGCTTAAGCCTAAGCCAATGCACAGCAAGCCGCCAATACCTTTAACTAACCACAATATTTTTTCTTGCTGCATATCTTAAAAAGAATATTGTTTGAAAACTTTAGTTTGTCCCTGTTTATCAAAAGAAACTACAGCGTAAGAGTCTTTTTTGTTGCCCATTTCCATTCCTGGCGTACCTACAGGCATACCGGGGACAGCAATACCTTTAATATCAGGTTTTTGTACTAAGAGACGCTTAATATCGTCACTAGGAACGTGACCTTCAACAACGTAGCCATCAATTATTGCTGTATGACAAGAGGCTAAATCGTTTGTTACGCCCTGTTTCTGCTTAAAAGTAATCATGTCAGCAGTAGGAACATTTTTTACTTTAAATCCTTGGGATTGCAAGTGTTTCATCCAAGCACCACAGCAAGTACAAGCTGGATCTCGATACATAATGGCATTTGGTAGATTAGCAGCTTGGACGCTACTTGTTGTTGCCAATAGAATTATGAAGGCGATCGCTACCCAAGAAATTATCACTCGTTTAATCTTATTCATAAATTAGCCAAAACGTCCTTGTACATAATCGCGGGTGCGAGAGTGAGTAGCTTCAGAAAAAATTTGAGTTGTAGAACCAAATTCTACCATCTGCCCAATTCGGCTTTCATCAGTGCTGAAGAATGCCGTGTAATCAGAAACCCGCGCCGCTTGCTGCATATTGTGAGTAACAATGGCGATCGTTACTTCGTCTCGCAACGTCTTAATCAACTCCTCTATTTTCATTGTAGCGATCGGATCGAGGGCTGAAGCGGGTTCGTCCATTAATAAAATTTTTGGCTTCACAGCTAAAGCACGAGCAATACAAAGGCGCTGTTGTTGTCCACCCGAAAGCCCCAAAGCCGACTTATGCAACTTATCTTTGACTTCATCCCACAAAGCGGCACTTTTTAGAGCCGATTCGACAATTTCATCTAACGCCGTTTTGCTACAACGACCAGCAATTCGCACTCCATAAGCAACATTGTCATAATTACTCATCGGAAACGGGTTCGGCTTCTGAAATACCATCCCAATTTGTTGTCGCAGACGATTCAAATTAACGCGGCTTGCATAGATATTTTGCCCATAAAATTCTACCTGACCTTCAACTTTGACATTACTACTCTCCAACTCGCTGACTCGATTAAGAGACTTAATAAATGTTGATTTGCCACAACCTGAAGGCCCAATAATTGCCGTTATATGTCCTTGATAGATATCCATTGACACTGATTCGAGCGCTTTTTGACTGCCGTAGTAAAAGCTTAAATCTTTGGCTCGAAGTGCGGGAATTGATGATTCTGGAGCAGGATTATTTTTATTCATAGGGGTAGATACTATAGTTAGAACTTCTTGAGGAGAACCAATTTAACGACTACTCGAACGTGGGCGGGTAGCCAACCGCGACAGAATACTGACACACAAAACAAGACCCACTAAGACCACAGAAGCCGTCCAAGCAATCTGATTTTGAACTATGTCAGGAGATTGGGCATACTTATAAATTAGCGTTGATAAAGCTGGACTCGGTTCAAACAAACCTTGTGGCCAAATGTCACTAAATAAAGCCGTGAAAATTAAAGGCGCAGTTTCACCCGCCGCCCTAGCTACCGCTAACAAAATCCCTGTAGTCATTGCTGGAATTGCCGCCGCTACAGCAACTTTAAACGTAGTTTGAAACCGACTAGCACCTAAAGCCGCCGAAGCAAGACGTTGATTTTGAGGTACCAATATTAAAGCTTGTTCGGTAGTTAAAGCAACAATTGGCAGCATAATTACAGAAAGGGCAAAACCGCCTGCTACCGCCGAAAATTGGGTAATGTTATTAAGAATCAGTACGCCATAGGCAAATACACCAGCAATAATTGAAGGTATACCAGTCAAAATAGTAGTAATAAATCGTACAACATCAGCGATCGCCGAATTTTGACCAAACTCTGATAAAAATATCCCAGTTGCCACTCCTACAGGAATACTCAGCAGCGATGCAATTCCTACCATCATTAGCGTACCGACAATCGCATTCCCAAATCCATTAGGATCTGTAGGTAATATCGGCGGTGGCGCTGGTAAGGCTGTAAATACTTCAAGACTCAAGTTTGGTAACCCTTGACGGAGAATTTCTACCAATATCGCTATTAACGGTATTAGAGCAATACCAGTAAGGATAAATGCGATCGCACTCATCCCATAATCAAATATTGTCCGATAAGGGGACAACGGTTTTTGGATTTCTTCAACTATTGATGTATCTAATTTTTGAGGATAGCTTGCAGACATATATTTTAGTAATTTGTAATAATTTCAATAAACAATTCCCAATGCTGTATGAATGAGGGAGACAAGGAAAAATCATTACTCTTTCAGCAAAGCCAGTAATTTACCTTTGCTGTTTCTTCCCAATTAGTCGCACCATTAAAACCGCCGCCATATTTACAAGTAAAGTCACAACAAACAAAACCAAGGCAAGGTACATGAGTGCGCCAATGTGTATATCTTCTTGGGCTTCACCAAATTCATTCGCCATCACCGCCGGAATTGTATAACCCAAGTCAAGTAAGGAAGGACTGATTACTGGAGAGTTACCAATTACAAGGGTTACTGCCATTGTCTCGCCTATAGCCCGTCCCAGTGCCAAAATTGCCGCCCCAAGAATACCAGAAGCCGCCGCCGGAAGAATTACGCCAAAAATAGTTTCCCAACGTGTAGCGCCTAAGGACATTGAACCACTTCGCAACTCTTTAGGTATTGCTAATAGCACCTCGCGGGAAATTGCCGCCATAGTTGGCAAAATCATAATTGCCAAAATTAAACCTGCTACCAGCATTCCGTAGCCCGCAGGTTGAGTGCTAAATAATGGAAACCAGCCGAAGTTTTGGTATAGCCATTGTTGCACTGGATCGAGAAAGGGAATCAATACAAATATTCCCCAAAGACCAATAATCACGCTAGGAATTGCCGCAATTAGTTCGATTGTAAAAGCTAAGGGATTCCGTATTACGGGTGGTAAAAAGTCTTCACTTGTAACTATTGCTACCGCAAGACCTACAGGAAAAGCTAATAGTATAGCGATCGCACTGCTGACCAAAGTTCCATAAATATAAGGCAACGCTCCAAAAACTAGAGTGCTTACTTCCCATTCTTGGCTCCACAAAAAGCCTAACCCATACTTACTAATAGCAGGCCAAGCCTTTTCAAAGATTATCCAACTCATCCAAAACAGCAAAAAAGCCGTACAACAGGCAAAAAACCAAACTAGCCAGGTAAATCCTTTATCTAACCACTGATTTTTGCCATCTACTGTTGTCAAGTCGCTTACTTCATATTCCGTGCTTTGTTGCATATTTAATAAGTAACTTTTATGACAACCTACTCAGTTTAAATAATTATTGGGGTATCCCCATAGAGACACCCCAAAATCAATCTTAATTAATGAACATCTTACACATTTAGAACGTTATGGCCCTTTAACGCCGCTATTGATGCTCTGAACTACCCGACTTGCAACACCTGAAGGAATCCGTGTGTAGCCAAGATCGTCGTTGAATTGCTGACCGTTAGTCATAATCCACTGTACCATCCGCTTAATGGCGGCGGCATCACCAGGCTGCGTGTAATTTCTGTTCACCACTATCCAAGTTAAACCTGTAATCGGGTAGCCATTTCCAGGATTACCTAACTTACTAAATGTAACTCGGAAGTCAGGATTGAACTGTACAGAACCAAGCGCTTTGTTGGCTTCAGCTAGGGTTGGTGCAACGTAAGTCCCTCTGCTGTTTTGTACTAACGCTGTTTGGAGTTTGTTGTTGGTCGCAAAGGAAGCTTCTACATAGCCAATGCTACCAGCAGTCCGTTTCACAATTTGAGCAACCCCAGGATTTCCTTTACCACTTACGGGCTTTCCGGGCCATTTTGGCGATCTGTTAGGACCTATTCTACCCTTAAAGTAGCTATCCATTGCGCTGAGGGCATTGGTAAAAATATAGCTTGTACCACTACTATCAGCACGTACAGCTAACTTAATTTGACTACTTGGTAGTTTTACACCTGGATTAGCTGCGACAATTTGAGGGTCGTTCCAGTTTGTAATCTGACCTGAAAAGATTGCTGGAAGTACCTTGCGAGATAATTTTAGATTGGAAACACCGGGCAAGTTGTAAACTACTGCAACGGGGCCACCAGCAGTAGGCACGTATAATACTCCATTTTTCACTTTAGCTGCTTCCGCATCAGTCAAAGCCGTATCGCTGCCTGCAAAGTCTACGCTTCCTGCCGTTAACTGTCTGATGCCGCCACCGCTACCAATACCTTGATAGTTAACCTGAACGGGTGGGTTTCCTCTACGCAGTTCGCTGAAGTAGCGCTGATATAGTGGTTCGGGGAAAGTAGCTCCAGCACCATTTAAAGTTACTGCTTTTTGGGCGATCGCGTCCACTAAAGGTACTAAAGCCATTACCGCAGCGATCGCTGAAGCTGTGAAAGCACGTCTAAAAGTCGTATTAGACACAACCATATATGTTCACCCTCTATGCAGAATAATTATTTTTCTCACCCTGAATAAACCTACTACTTTATCGGTTAAATAACGGGGATACTTAGATTAATTTCTGGTTAAATCTACCTAAACTTTTGTTAAATAACCGTATTTATACGCTTGTATGCGTTTAAAAACTTTTTTATTAAGTTTTATTGCTATCATCGGTGGCAAAACATAATAAGATTAGAGATTTTCTAAAAATGCTTGTGTTTAGTCCTTTAATAAGGCTGAACAAAATATCTGAGGATTTATCAACTTAGTCTTAATTAAAAATATGACATTATCCTACTCGCTCAAAAACTATTTCTGACAGCAACTAGCTCGACCAATACTGTTACTTTCTATATAAACTTATAGTTGGCTGTTATTTCCATCTATACCTACAAAAAAAGTGGAGCCTACTAAAAAAGAACAAAGTCAAAGTAAGGTTAAAATTACGCAATTACCAATTTATTCTAATCCGCCGCGTGTTATTAAAATTTTCTAATTCAACAGTCCTATCGTGAATTATTCGTCAAACTAATAAACCAATTATTAATCAGCAAAAATCAATTAAGCAACCTGCAATTAAAACCTCCCCAGAAGTAGCATCTAAGCCTGCACAAAATCCTCAGAGTATAGCTTTTATTCCTGTGGAAACTATTGCTATACCAAATTTTAATAATCTCAATGAGCCTTTTTGTGTTTTTCCTCAATATATAAACTCTCAACTTGTCTAAGCTTATTGCTGCGGCACTAATAGACCAAAGTAGCCAACAAACTTAAGATTCATTCATCATACTATCTCAGTATCTTGAGCGAGAATTAAAGGCGCAAAAATATAAAATTACCATTGCTAAAAATGAAGCTAATGCAAAGGTTTTGAACTAAAAGGCAATACAACTAAGTTTCTCAACTTAATTACTCATAAGAGTAGAACAGTGATTGTTTTAGCCTCAAAAGTTATTACTCCAGAAAATATAAATGATGTAGCAAAACTTATCTCGAAGAAGCCTTTATTAGTATTCTGAACAAAATACAATCTGTTGACTTAGTTGCGCGTCAGTAACAGAATTATTTGCGATCTCAACTTGCCCTTGATTAGTTAATCCCACGACTAAAGGATCGGGAGTTTTAACAGTATTTGCACTTGTATTAACACTAGGTAATTGATATTTACTGATTGTTGTTGCGCGCCGTCAACGTCAAGGAATGTCGTTATCAGTGCTTCACCAATTCCCACCGCCGCTTTAGTTACATCCGCACTACTTCCTCCACACCGATCTTTAAACTGCTAAAGGTGACAATTAAACCTGTTACCGTACCTAATAAACCTAATAATGGCGCGATCGCAATTACCATTTCTAGCAGCTTATTGCCTTTTCGCATCTACACAAACTCCTTATCGGCGGCGGCTTCCATTGCTAGATGGAATATTTCAGGACTAGGTCAGTGGAGTCTGAGGGGTGCTAATAAAAATCTGCCAATTGCCAAACTTTGAAATTGTTTAGCGATTTGGACGGCGGTACTTAAATCTTGGGGAGCAGCTTTTAAAACATCATTTATAACTCGATTCTCTTGGCTAGTCAATTGAAACTAAAACAAGAAGCGCTCAAAAGCACAAGCAAAAGCAGCGACAGATACCAAGAGAGGGTACATCACTGGGTTCCGGCTACAAACAAATCATATACTCTAGACATAATTTAGAAAACTGGTATCTCAAGTTTCTCAAGCGGCTTGCGAATCTAAGTTATTTATTACGATAATTTAAAAAGGTGAAGTTTTATTTAAGCTTATTTGTATTCCCACGCGCAAAACTCCACTGGCCTCTGCGGTGGCGAAGCATTAACAATAAAAGAAACTAATATACATTTTTTATAGTTTGTATCCGAAACAATGGCAAGAGATTTACGGGGATTTATCAAGCAGTTAGAGGAAAGAGGACAGTTAAAGCGCATTAGCGCCCTAGTCGATCCAGAGCTAGAAATTGCCGAGATTTCTAACCGAATGTTGACTCAAGGCGGCCCAGGGCTATTATTTGAAAACGTCAAAGGTGCAGCTTTCCCGGTAGCCATCAACTTGATGGGGACAGTAGAGCGGATTTGCTGGTCAATGAATATGCAGAAGCCAGAGGAATTAGAAGATTTAGGCAAAAGGCTAGGAATGCTCCAACAACCCAAACCACCAAAGAAAATCGGACAGGCGGTAGAGTTTGGTAAGTTATTGTTTGATGTGCTTAAAGCCAAGCCAGGACGAGACTTTTTCCCCACCTGTCAGCAAGTAGTAATTCAAGGCGATGATGTAGATTTGACGCAACTACCCTTAATTCGTCCTTACGTAGGCGATGCGGGGAAAATTATTACTTTAGGTTTAGTAATTACCAAAGATTGCGAAACTGGTACGCCCAATGTCGGAGTTTATCGCCTGCAACTGCAATCGCGCAATACAATGACTGTTCACTGGCTATCTGTACGCGGTGGTGCGAGACATTTACGCAAAGCTGCCGAAAGAGGGAAGAAATTAGAAATTGCGATCGCTCTGGGTGTCGATCCAATGATTATTATGGCGGCAGCTACTCCTATACCTGTAGACCTCTCTGAGTGGCTATTTGCGGGGCTGTACGGCGGTTCGGGGGTAAATTTGGCAAAATGCAAAACTATAGACTTAGAAGTGCCAGCCGATTCGGAATTTGTCTTAGAAGGGACAATTACACCAGGAGAAGTAATGCCCGATGGCCCCTTTGGCGATCATATGGGTTACTACGGCGGCGTGGAAGATTCGCCCCTAGTGCGTTTTCACTGCATGACCCATCGCCAAAACCCGATTTATTTGACTACTTTTAGCGGTCGTCCGCCCAAAGAAGAAGCAATGATGGCGATCGCTCTCAACCGCATTTACACCCCCATACTCCGCCAGCAAGTATCGGAAATTGTTGATTTTTTCTTACCGATGGAAGCTCTCAGCTACAAAGCGGCGATTATTTCTATTGACAAAGCTTATCCTGGTCAAGCTAGACGGGCGGCTTTAGCTTTTTGGAGTGCGCTGCCGCAATTTACCTATACTAAGTTTGTAATTGTGGTAGATAAAGACATTAATATCCGCGATCCGCGTCAGGTAGTTTGGGCAATAAGTTCTAAAGTAGATCCAACCCGCGATGTATTTATTCTCCCGAATACACCCTTTGATACTCTAGATTTTGCCAGCGAAAAAATTGGTTTAGGCGGACGGATGGGAATTGATGCTACAACTAAAATCCCCCCCGAAACCGACCACGATTGGGGCGCAGCGCTAGAATCCGATCCTGATGTTGCGGCGATGGTCGAAAGACGTTGGCAAGAGTACGGTTTAGCAGATTTAAACTTAGGAGAAGTCGATCCTAATTTGTTCGGCTATGATATGCGATGAAAAGTCAAGCAATATTCATTTTCAAACTGCTAATTGTCTCCGCCGCGCTGTCGGTGGCGATTAAATTTGTGCCTATATCTATTGCACCTACTGCAACTAATGCCCTAATCGCGGTATTGTTGCCCACAATTATCATGACAGTTACTTTTTTATTCCGTTACGCAAATCTAAAATCAGTAAAAAGTTAACTAACCTCTGGGAATTTAGGACAAAAAGCCATAATCCGCTAATCTAGCTGCATTGATATATTAAATATAATTTTTTGCTAGGAGTTGCAGCAGAGTGAATATCGGTCAATGGATCGGTCTAATTGTCTTACTTATTTCTTTGTACGTACTGTGGCAGATTCGTCAACTACTGTTATTAGTATTTACGGCGATCGTTATAGCTACAGCGTTAAACAGACTAGCAAGGCGGTTGCAGAAACTAGGTATATCGCGCGGTTTTGCAATCCTCCTATCTGTGGGAATTTTGCTAACTATATTAGCAGGCTTTTTCTGGTTGATTGTGCCAGCTTTTACTGGGCAATTTCAAGAATTAGCAGAGTTATTTCCTAAAGGATTAGCTAGATCAGAATTTTGGGCTGCTCAACTTGAAAAGTACGTCCCTCCACAACTTACCCCTTATTTACCCGATGTTGATGGATTGGTTAGACAAATTCAACCTTTAGCAAACCAGCTTATTCAAAGATTTTTTACTTTCTTTTCTAGCTCCTTTGGGTTTGTGGTCGATTTTCTGCTAGTGCTAATTTTGACTTTAATGTTTATTAGCGATCCGCAACCGTACCGTAAAGCCTTTATTCGTCTATTCCCCTCTTTTTATCGCCGACGAGTCAATACAATTTTAGATCGTTGTGAAAAAGCTTTGCGCGGCTGGCTAATCGGTATTTTGTTTAATATGTTTGTGATCGCCTCCTTAAGTGGGATTGGTCTATTTATTTTGGGCATTCCTTTACCCTTAGCTCAAGCAGCGTTAGCCGGAATTTTGACTTTTATCCCCAATGTGGGGCCAGTTTTGAGTGTAATTCCACCTATGGCGATCGCCCTCCTGGACGCGCCTTGGAAATCTTTAGCCGTTTTAGGGCTGTATGTAGGTATCCAGCAGCTAGAAACCAATGTTTTGACTCCTGTAGTCATGGCTCAACAAGTATCGCTCTTACCCGCCGTTACGTTGCTCTCTCAAGTGTTTTTTGCAACTTTCTTTGGCTTTTTGGGTTTAGTATTAGCACTGCCTTTAACGGTAGTTGCTCAAGTATGGATTCAAGAAGTATTAATTACTGATGTATTAGATAAATGGGGCAAAGATGACGAGGAAGATAGCCAACTCCAAACAAATCCTAGCAATGTAGAACCCCCGCAAGCCCAGATACAAAAAACTATCGTTGCCTTTAAAACCACCCTACCGCCGGAAAAAGGCAACGAAGATAAAACTTGATGAAAACGATCGCCGAAATTAACGACAAAATCAGCCGTAAATCTGCGGTGGTATGGACGGTAGAAGAATTAAAAGCACGAGTAGCGCAGTCTAGCGTCGCTCAAGCAGCCAAAGAAGTAGATGTAATTACTACAGGCACTTTTGAGCCGATGGAGTCTTCCGGCGCAATTATTAATTTGGGACATACTGACCCACCAATCAAAATTAGGCGTTGCTGGATGGATAATGTCCCTGTTTACTCTGGTTTTGGAGCCGTAGACTTGTATTTGGGCGCAACTGCGCCTACCGAAGCAATGGACGGGGAAGAAATGCGCGATCGCGGTGGCGGTCATGTAATCGCTGACTTGATTGCTGGTTTACCCGTACAAGTTAAAGCTTTGGGACAAGTAACCGATTGTTATCCCCGCGCCACTTTTGAAACTACTATTACCCGCGAAACTATCAACCAGTTTTACTTATTTAACCCGCGCAATTTATACCAAAACTTTATTGTCGGCGTTAATGGTGGCGATCGCCCTTTGTTTACTTATTTAGGCCCATTGCAACCGCGTTTAAATAATGCCGTCTACTCCAATCCCGGCGCAATTTCTCCATTACTTAACGATCCAGACTTGCAACTAATCGGCATTGGCACAAAAATCTTTCTAGGCGGCGGTGTTGGTTACGTTGCTTGGGAAGGTACGCAGCATTTCCCTTTACAAAAACGCTTGCCTAATCGTACCCCCGTGGGGCCTGCGGCTACTTTGGCTTTAATCGGCGATGCCAAACAAATGAGCAATCGTTGGGTGCGTGGCTGTTATTTCAAAAGTTACGGGCCTTCCCTAATGTTGGGGGTAGGCATACCTTTACCTGTACTCAATGAGGAAGTAATCGCTCATTGTGCCGTCCAAGACAAAGATTTGGTAGCACCGATTGTGGACTTTTCTATTCCCCGGCGCGTCCGTCCGACTTTTGGGTTAGTAAGTTACGCTCAACTAAAATCTGGGCGAATTACGATTGACGGTAAAGCCGTGCGTACTGCCCCTCTTGCCAGTATGTATCTATCGCTACAAGTAGCGCAAGAATTGAAGCAATGGATTGAAGCAGGACAATTTACACTCACAGAGCCTGTAGCGCCCATTGCAAGCGATCGCGCCTTTTTACCTCAAGATCGATGGACAGAATTTTAGGTAGTTTTTACTGGGGATTTTGGCGTTTAATTGGCTTGGGCGTAGGCGATCGCGCTGGCTGTTTAATTGGCGGTGCTACGCTAGTTTTTCTCACAGGTTGCGGCGGAGCAAAAGTGCGTTTAGTACCGCTACTTGGAGCGTTGTAAGACTGCTTTTTCAACTTTGGTTTGGTTGGGGGCAAAGTTGCAACTACTTCTCCTTTACCTAATACCAAAGTTTCGGCTTTCCTTTCTACTTGCAAATCCCAAAACTGTCCTACAGCTTTAGTTTCCAAATCACCAAGAATTTTGAGCTTAAAATACTTAGGTTTATCTACTGGGGTGCGGGAAACTTGCCTAATTTTGACAACAAAATGTCCCTCGGCGGTAGATTGAAAAATTACTTCACCACGCACTGAGAAATAGTCATCAACTACCTCTACTACCTGCTCTGAACTTTGTATCGGCTGTTGGGTTAATTTTTCTGGCTCCCATACTCCTACAATTTGCAGGTGTAGATTGTCCTCTTTTTGCCCGGTGCGGGGATAAACTACCCATAAATGTTCTTGAGCTAAATCTATATGATTTTTTAGCAAACTAATAATTCGCCCTAGTAAAACTGCACTTACTGGGGTTTCATCCTCAGTTAGCAGCGTACCTTGAGTAAACTGATCTTCACTAGCAATATAACGACCACGTACCAAGCCAATAGCTCGATATTGCATTGGTTCGCTAGGAGGTGGAATTGGTTGCAGGCGTTGCCAATTAAGCGAGTCATCAATTGAATCCACCTCAGCAGACAGATTTTGATCTGCTATTGCCTGATTATTTGTTTGCTGTGGGTTTGAAGCAGAATTTGATTCGGACGAATTAAGAGAGGAATTCATAGAAACTCCTTGCGGCGGAGACTATCCTTTATAGGACTTGAGATCGGGATTTTACACCTTTTCCAGAAATCGGCACAAGTTAAAGAAATAAACTAATCCTTTACCTTATTTACCTTAGCTTTTACAGTGCGACTATAGCATAAAGACAATTTTGCCTTAGTTATACTGATTTCAAGCAACTATTGCTAGGATGGGGCGCAAGACAAGCTCTGGCCTTGCCGAGCATAGTGAGGGAAGCATAGCACAGCTACTAGGGCGATCGCACTGCTACACCAAATGCAAAGTTTTATGGAGAAAAGCTTTGCTCCTTGCGTATTAGGGGCAAATGATTCTATTTTGGTCAAAGATAATAATATAAAAAGTGCAAGGCAGTTTTGTGTCTAAAAAGAGCAATCGCTGGTTAATAAATATCATATTGGTGGTGGCAACTATTGCTTTAGTTGGCGGTTCTATGCTTCCCCTATTGACAAGTACCATTGAGCAAAGCCAGCCCCCCACAGCATCACCTTTACCCTCTGGGCAAACTCCTGCCGCCCAAACAACGCAATTAACAGACCAAGTAAGGGGTTTTGAGTTGGTTTTGCAGCGCGAACCCGAAAACCAAACAGCTTTACAAGGATTGGTCGATGCTAAAATTAAATTAGGGGATGTTAAAGGAGCAATCCCACCTATTGAAAAATTGGCAGCCTTAAACCCCACTCAAACCCAATATACGCTGCTCCTTGCCCAAGCTAAAGTAAGAACGGGAGATATTGCTGGGGGACAAAATGCTTATCGTGCAATATTAAAAACAAACCCCAGCGATAACTTAGCTTTACAAGGATTAGTGCTAACTTTATTGCAGCAACAACGCCCCGATGAAGCTATTAGCTTTTTGCAAGATACTTTGACTAAAACAAAAGCTGGAAGCGCAGATACAACTACTGTACAGTTGCTTTTAGGGGAAGTTTACGCTAACCAAAAACGTTACGAAGAAGCGATCGCTACCTACGACCGCGCGATCTCCACAAATTCTACAGATGTCCGTCCTTTTTTGGCGAAAGGTAGCGTCTTAGCAGTGCAAAAACGTTACGATGATGCGATTGCTGTCTATGATCGCGCAACGAGCTTAGATCGCAAAGATTTTCGCCCCGTACTTGCCAAAGCCAGCGTTTTGAAAGAGCAAGGCAAAAATGACCAAGCAAAACCATTGTTTGAAACGGCTGCTAATCTCGCACCTGCTGAGTACAAGGCGCAAATTCAGCAATTAGCGATCGCAAGTCCTACACCATCACCGACTACCACGCCTACTCCATCTCCTGCGATTGCACCATCACCAACTACCACGCCCTAATGTCCTACATTTTTTCTAACAAACTTAGGACACCAAATAGTAAAAATAAGCCGCCGCCTGCAAAAGTAAGAGTACGTTCAGAAATTTGCCCCGCCAGCATTCGCCCACCCATAACAGCTAACGCCGTACAAATAGCGTGACCGATAATTGCGCCAATAGTCACGCCTACGGGGTTATTAGCGGCAGAAAGGGCGATAGTAGCTATTTGAGTGCGATCGCCCCATTCAGCAATAAAAGTTAGCACGAAGGCTTCTATATAAATTGCTGTAGCTACTTGTTTTTTAGACAATTTAAACTCAGCTTTTTCTACGACTTCCGTTGCTTCTTTGACTACTTCTACATCGCAAGAATCTTGAGGCATTTGACTTGCGGTGTATATTAGCTTAAGACCAAAACCAATAAATAAAATAATTTCGCCGTAATGAACGTATTTTGCAGGCAACAAAGAAGCAACTTGTCCTACCAGTACCGAAATTATCGTCATGGCGGCTAAAGCGGCGATTACTCCAGTAAATACGATTTTGCGGGAGTGACGCATCGCCAAAATTACGGCGATAAAAAAGGTTTTATCTCCTAACTCAGAAACGGTAATTAATGATAAACCTTTACTAAAAGCAGTTAGCACCCTATTCTTGCTCCTCAAAAGTTACTTCTTTGAGCTTGATAAAGATGCAGATCGTCGCACTCCACCAAGCCCACATTTGCTGTGAACTAGGTGAAAGTCTCGCTGCCAAATTGCTGAAATTAGTAACTAATTTCTAACTTGTCATCAGAACCAGGCGGGATTATTGCCAGTATGTTGATTCTGATGGACTGGCAAATATTACCAGTAGCTACTCCCCTTCATTAGTTGTACAAATTATACATTTGTCCTTGCTCAAAACACAAGCAAGACGTTCCAGTGGAACGTCTCTACATTAACAATCAAATACAGGTGCAACCTACTAATACTTGCGCTCTTTTGGCTCAAACATGGTAATAGTTACAGGGCGGTACTGAATATCAATGCCTGCGGGGGAGTAGTAAGCCATCGTATGCTTAAGAAAATTCTCATCGTCTCGCGTGGTGTAATCTTCACGACAATGAGCGCCCCGGCTTTCGGTGCGACTCAAAGCCGAAGTTAAAATTATCTCCCCCACAACGAGCAAACTTTGCAATTCCAAAGCTTCCACAAGTTCGGAGTTCCAACAGTTTCCTTTGTCATCTAAATATATCTCTTGATATTGCTGTTGAATTTGCTGCAATTGCTGCAAACCAGAGCGCATTACTGCTTCTGTGCGAAAAACTCCGCAATGCTCAGTCATGCAATCTTGAAAAGCTTGGCGAACTTGAGCAATGCGATACTTTCCTTCTTGGGCAATTAGTTGCTGCATTTGCTTAGTCGCCCCTTGAACATAACGTTGCTCGTCTACAACAGGTAATTTGCGATTTTGGACAAATTCAGCGATCGCAAATCCCGTTCTCCGCCCATAAACCACGCATTCTAATAACGAATTACTCCCTAGTCTATTAGCGCCGTGTACCGACACACAAGCCGATTCTCCCGCCGCAAAAAAGCGATCAATAAATCCATCTCCACTACTGCGGACTTTGCCATCAGTATTTACCGGAATCCCACCCATAGAATAATGAATTGTCGGGCGTACTGGGATAGGTTGATGTACTGCATCAATTCCGACTAATCTATGGGCTTCTTCCCAACAAAAAGGAATCCGACTCATAATTTTTTCTTCCCCCATGTGGCGCAAATCGAGGTATACAAACTTACCTCCAGAGCTACCATCAGAGTTAATACCGCGATGAGCAGCAATTTCACGAGCGATCGCCCGCGAAGTTATATCGCGGGGAGCAAGTTCCATACGACTAGGGGCATAGGTATTCATAAAGCGATCGCCTAAAGCATTAATTAAGTACGCTCCTTCACCCCGCACTGCTTCAGAAATTAGCACACCCACCGGATAAAGCCCCGTAGGATGAAATTGCACAAATTCCATATCTTCTAAAGGCAAACCCGCTTGAGCCGTCATAGCCAGCCCGTCACCCGTCGAAGCGTAGTCATTTGAAGTAGTATTGTAAGCCCGTCCATAGCCGCCAGTGGCAAACATTACAGCTTTGGCGCGGACTACTTCAATATGACCATCCAAAATCCGGTACATGACAACGCCTTTGGCTTCCTCATCTTCCACAATCAGCCGCATTACGTACCATTCATCATAAATATGTACGCCGTAGCGTCTCAAGTTGCTAACTAACTCATGCAAGATAGCGTGACCCGTTTTATCGGCGGCGTAGCAGGTGCGGTTGTGGGAATGACCACCAAAAGCCCTTTGAGCGATGCGTCCATCATCAAGGCGAGAAAACATCACCCCCATATGTTCTAAATCGATCACAACTTCTGGCGCTTCGCGGGTAAGAATTTCTACCGCATCTTGATCGGCTAAATAGTCTGAGCCTTTCACCGTATCAAAAGCGTGAGCTTCCCAACTATCAGCAGCATCGACGTTTTTTAAAGTTGCGGCAATTCCCCCTTGAGCGGCTACTGAGTGGGAGCGAATGGGGTGAGTTTTGGCAACAACCGCAATATTCAACTTAGGATCTGTACGGGCAATTTCAACGGCTGCACGGCATCCAGCCAATCCACCACCAATAATAATTATGTCAAAATCTATCATAAGTAAAACAAATAGTTATTCTTTATATTTTGACTCAATAAAAAATCCTCACCACAAGGCAAGGATTTTTTTAAAAATTATCTTTTGTTAATTAACTTGTTGCTTCTACTGGGCGCTGATTTGCTACATTACCAGGCATCGGCTCGTATTGGGTTTGAGCATCTACGGAAATTAATTCGATGTGGTTGAATAATGTCGTGACGAAGGCAAACAGCAAAAATGGCAGAGATAGCAATACAATTAGTCCAACAGTAGCCAAGGCATAGTAAGGTCTTCTTGCTCCCATGAGCGCCATTGCTGAAGCCAAACTAAGGGTAATGGTAATCAGCCAAACAATAATTTGACCGTAGATATCACCAAAAGTTAAAGTGCAGGCTAAACGATACTTGCGTAATTTATCCATAAATATTTTCTCCAGGACTATCTTAAATTTTTTAGATTAACGCTCTAATTGTGTTTTAGACAATTTTTGAAGGTTTTTGAGATTTCCGCAACAGTAATTTACAGTTCGTACTATATTTTTCAGTTTTATCGCTCCAAGCCAGAAAGCAAAAAATATACTTTATCTACTGCTTTACGTTAAAAACCGGACTTCTCAATAAATGATGCTGATAATTACTGCATAAAATGTAACTACCTGCTTGCTAATTTTGTGTTGAATAATCTAAAAAAGTCCTATTCGTGGTAAAAGACTAATGGAAAAAAAACTTGACTTAGGAGTATATAAGCAAGAAATAGCAGACTTATATACTGGGAGAAGTCAAACTTATGATCAGAATAATTGGCATTTGCAGATTGCCCACCGTCTTGTTGAGTATGGGCAAGTTAGTTCTGGTCAGAATATTTTAGATATTGCCACAGGAACAGGTCATGTAGCGACCGCATCTGCTAAGTTAGTTGGTTTTGAAGGTAAGGTAATAGGCATAGATATTTCTCCGGGAATGTTGGCACAAGCAAGACAAAAGATTGATAAGTTAAAGCTCAATAATATTGAATTTCAGCTTGCAGATGGTGAAACACTTGATTTTGCAAATAATAGTTTTGACCGAATTTTTTGTTCATCTGCGTTTATCTGGATGTCAGATTTAATTGCGGCGCTACGTCTTTGGCATAAATGTCTTAAACCTGGGGGAATTTTAGGAATCCATGCTTTTGCTGATACTGCTTTTATCGGTGGAGTAATTACCCAAAAAGTTGCTCAAAAGTATGGAATTGAATTTTTAATGAGTCAACCAACAGGTACAGTAGAAAAATGCCAAAACTTGTTTCAACAAGCAGGATTTGAGGCGATTGATATCAAAGTTGAGCAAGATGGCAGTTATATTAGTTTAGAAAAAGCTCAAGGAATGTGGGCGGGAAATTCGCATCCTGCACCTGGTCAATATCCGCCTCCTTTATCACAACTTACATCAGAGCAGTTAATTGAAGCCAAAGCTGAATTCGACGTAGAATTAGCAGCACTCCAAACTGAGCAAGGGATCTGGAACGATATTACTACTTATTATGTTTATGGTCGCAAACCAAAGATTTAATAATCCTATTTGTCTTTAGTAAAGGTCAAAAAACTACTATTTTGCTCTTAAAAAACAAACTTAAAAATGTAATGGGCTACTTACTTGTTTCGTACCTTAAAAGGGCATACGGGACGGGTTTACAGCGTTGATTTTAGTCTAAATGGTGAAATTATTGCGTCAGCTAGTCCTGATGTGACTATCAAAGTATAAGATACTCGTAATGGCAATCAAATCCGCAACTTAGTCCGACAGTAAAAACAAGCGAAATCTCGATGTGTAAATAGGGACGCACCTATACGCCCCTACAAATCATTTTTATCCTTTCTTTTGCTTACCAGAATCAGCAACACGCAGCGACTCTACCAATTGAGCAAAAGCACTCTGTAACTGTACTCCGGGGTCTGTAGCTACCCATCCTTGATTAGTTAGCTGTCTAACTTCAAAATGCAGGTGAGCGCCTGTAGAATTGCCCGTACTACCTACACGCCCGATTACTGTACCTTGTTCTACTACTTGACCAGGTTGTACAAATATTTCTGATAAGTGAGCGTAAAGGGTTTGTTGACCAAACTTTTGATGATCTAAAACCACCGCTAAACCATAACCACCCATAAGGTCTGCGATCGCTACATTACCACTATAAGCGGCAATAACGGGCGTACCCATAGCTGCACCCAAGTCTGTACCCGCGTGAAAGCGACGATCTCCGGTAATAGGATGAATCCGCCAGCCAAACAACGATGTAATGCTTGTAGGTATTGGAAGCGGAAACATCATGTTTGTATTATCGTTACCTAGCATTCCTGTAGGTCTAATTGTGCGGTTATAGAAGCTACTAACAGGTATTTTGGGTAGAGTTACGACATTATTTACAGCTTTTTGTCTATTAATAGGCGATCGCCCAGAGTTTGTATAGCTTATTCTGTTTATGGGCGATCGCCTAGAGTTTGTATAGCGGATTCTACTTGTTGTATTAGCTTCGACGGGAAGTATTGCTGTAGTAGCTACGACGCGACTATTACTTACCCAACTTGCGTTTGGTTGAGGTTTTTGAGGAGTAGATACCCGAAAGGAATTACCTCTAGTTGTAATTATGGTCTGAGGCTGAGATTTACGGCTGGGACGCTGGGAAAAGATAACTTTACTAGGGGCTTCGTAAGTGCTGGTAGCGCCCGTACTGTAATCTGTCGGATCGATAAATGCGCCGTTATAGTCTTGAGTTTTTTTGAACAGCAATTTTACGCGATGGTGCTACATAAGTAGGTACTCTAGGCTGCGCTGCGGCTTGTTGGCGGACAACTTTAGCTTTGGGTCTAACTAACCTACGTTGCAATCTTTGCAATCTATCTGACGATGGTTGCGGCGCAACTTCTACGGTGGGTAAAGGGACAAGATTATCGGAGGCGCTCTCAGTTTGAGCAAATACTTGATTGCAGCTAAAAATACTAACAACACCTATCCAACTAAGGCTTTTAATTAGTAGCGACTTTTGGCGTACAGGCTTGCGGTTGTCATTGTGCTGATTCATTTTCCCCCTAAAGTAGTGCTTAATTACTAAGCTCTCGTAATTTTAATAGTTTCTTTTGTAAAGTTCAACTAAAAAACAAATCATCGAAAATATAATCTACTGAGTATTCATTTTTATTGATACTCTAGGCAAACAATGCTTTTTTTAAGACCATCAATTAAGTTAAAAATTGCTAGTTGGTTGTTTCTCAAAGGTAACAAACGAGGAACCCTCACCCAACGTGAGTAATATTTTATTCCAGCTTCAAACTTGACTTACTTAACCTTAGCTAATTAACATAGTTTCAAAAGACCTAAAAGCAAGTAGCGAACAGTGAAAACCAAACCATTTCAGCAGTGGCGGCGAGTAGCAGGGGAAGCGCGAACCCGCATTCTGATCTGGTATGCAGTTCTAATGGTCTTGTCTATGCTAGTTGCAATTCCAGCGATTCGTTGGCTGCTTTTTGCCCGTATAGATGCACGGGTAAGAGCGGATCTAGCTTCAGAAGTAGAAATATTTAGAACAGAAGTGACTGCTAATTTTGGGATGCCAACAGAAACATTACAGCAATTGAGCAGAGAACAAAAAGTAATCGCGCGTTCGTCTTATAAAGAAAATTTAGCTGAAGTAATAGGAACCTATTTGTCGCGTCAGCTTCCCGAAGATGATAGTTTTTTAATTGCCATCATCGACGAACAATTTTATAAATCTAGTCCTAGAGGGCTACCGAAACCACTCCAGCCAGATTCTAAGTTAATGAGACGTTGGGCAAAACTCAGCCGTTCGGAGCAGGGAGAAGTGGAAACTTTAGATAGCAATATCGGCAAAGTTCTTTATATAGTTGAACCTGTCAAAATTGACGGCGAAACCATCGGGGTATTTGCGGCAGCGCATACGACGGCGGGCGAACGTGCTGAAGGACTGGATGCAGTAGAAGTGGTGATTCAAGTCTCGGTCATCATGGTGAGTGCGGCTTTGATGCTAATTTGGTTAGCTGCTGGGCGAATATTAGCTCCGTTGCGGCTTCTAACTACTACGGCTCACTCTATTAGCGAATCAGACTTGACGCAACGTCTTACGGTAGATAGTAGAGGTGAAATTGCCGAACTTGCCATTACTTTCAACGAGATGATGGATCGATTGCAAGCAGCTTTTGCAAGTCAGCGCAACTTTATAAATGATGCAAGCCACGAACTGCGAACGCCAATTACAATTATTCGCGGTCATCTAGAATTGATGGGAGACGATCTTGACGAACAACAAGAAACCTTAACATTGGTGTTTGATGAGATAGATCGAATGAGCCGTTTTGTTAATGATTTAACTTTACTGGCGAAAGCAGAACGACCAGACTTTTTGTGTTTAGAGACAGTAGAAGTCGATTTGCTAACAGAGGAATTGTTTGCTAAAGCTACAGCTTTGGCAGATCGAGACTGGCATTTAGACGGCTTCGGTAGAGGTCAACTTATGGGCGATCGCCAGCGTATTACTGAAGCAGTCATGAATTTAGCTCAAAATGCTACCCAGTTTACAACGGTAGGCGATCGCATTGCCCTAGGTTCGGCGGTGGCTAATGGAAAAGCTCGTTTCTGGGTTAGAGATACAGGAGTTGGAATTGCCTCGGCGGACAAAGAGCGAATTTTTGAACGTTTTGCCCGCGCTGCTAATAGCTACCGTCGTTCGGAGGGGGCGGGATTGGGATTATCTATTGTTGCAGCGATCGCTACTGCTCACAATGGTTATATTAAACTTCATAGCAAACAGGGAGTTGGATCTACTTTTACATTGATTATTCCCCTACAATCTTAGGAGATTTTGCCTTATCCACCAGATTTTAATTGCTGAAGATGAACCGCGTATTGTCTCTTTTTTGGAAAAAGGGTTGCGATCGCATGGATTCAATACTACCGTTGTTACCGACACAGATACCGCCGTGCTGATGGCTCAAAGTCAGAAGTTTGACTTGTTGATTCTCGACTTGGGGTTGCCGGGTAAAGATGGGTTGCAGGTGTTAGAGGAGTTACGCGGACAAGGGGAATTATTGCCTGTGATTATTCTCACCGCTAGAGGTGATGTTAAGGACAAAGTAGTAGGACTAGAAGCGGGGGCTAATGATTATGTAACTAAGCCTTTTCGTTTTGAGGAACTACTAGCACGGGTACGGGTGCAATTGCGTAATGAGCCGATTCGGAGTGCCAAAACCCAAGATGATGTTATTCAAGTTGGGAATATTGTCCTAGATTTACGCACTCGTAAAGTTATAGTTGGCGATCGCCCTATGGATTTGCCTACGCGCGAATTTACCTTAGCCGAAACATTTTTTCGTCATCCAGGACAAGTATTGAGTAGAGAGCAACTCCTTGATCGCGTTTGGGGTTATGATTACGCTCCTGGCTCTAATATTGTCGATGTGTATGTAGGTTACTTACGCAAAAAGCTAGGTAATGATTTAATTGAAACTATTAGAGGTATGGGCTATCGGCTGCGAACATGAGGAGATTCTCATCTATGTTTCATCATAAGTTCATCAAAAGCCGTCAAGATAGAACAATAATATTAAAATTATAAGTTTATTTAATTTGCGCTCAATTGAGTAACTAGAAAAAGTTTATTTAAACCCATTAAGAAAATATCCAAGATGTGGCAATAGACACCAAGCAGTTGAAGAATTTGAAACTTATGTTGATAAGTTTTGCAGTGAATACCTATATAAGCTAGGGTTTGAGCCAAAGGGGCGAACGCTCTTGTTGTTAGAGAAATGATTGCTTAATTTATACTTTGTACGCCATTAGTTTGATGATTTCAGCTATTTTAATTTAGTTGTCGGTTCTACAGAAAAGTTTAAGTTAGACCAAGTTAATTACAAGGGAATTTTTAACATTTGGTGATACTCTCATGGAGAGACATCTATAGAGTTATGAACCGAATTTTAATAGCTGAAGACGAAACGCGCCTTGCTGCTTTTATAGAGAAAGGACTAAAAAAGTATGGCTTTGTCACCGCTATAGCACCCGATGGAAACCAAGCCCTGAACATGGCTGAAAGTGGCGATTTTGACCTTTTGCTGCTTGACTTAGGCTTGCCCGCCCTTGATGGCTGGGCTGTGTTGAAGCAATTGCGAGATCAAGCAGACAATCGACCCATTATTATTGTTACAGCCTGTGCGGATGAAAAAGATCGGCTACGGGCATTAGCCTATGGTGCTAATGATTACGTTATCAAGCCCTTTAAATTTGCCGACTTACTAGAACGGGTGCAAGTACACTTAAGCAAAGAGCCAGTATAGTTAAAAAGAAAAAGTAGTTCTAACTGTTCCTATATACACAGTGTCATTATTTTTATTGTGTTCTGGATTAACAATTATCAATAGTCCAGGAGTGACCGAAATATTGTCTGTAGCTTGTAAGCGGTAAAAAGCTTCTAAATGAATTGAAGTATCTTTATCTTGCAAAGCTGTACCTGAGTCGTTGCTGGCAACTTTAGGCGGTTGACCGATCGCAATTCCTGCTAAATTACCTTCTTTACCCAAGTCTGGAAAGGCTAAAGTTAGCGCGTAGTTAAAAATGCTTGCTTCAGGTGTGCCTAAAAGGTCTGCGGCGGTGGCTTTGGTGTATCCCGTCCAACCTCCTAATGTAAGTGCTGAATTTAGTTGCCAAGTCAATTGTAGCCCGTAGGAATTAGCAATAATACGATTACTTTGTTCGTCAAAAGGATCGTTAGCTAGTTTACTTCCTGTTCCGGTGTCAAGGTTGTTGTGGGAGCGCACGTAAGTTAAACCAATACCAATAGATTCAGTGGGTTGTAAAGTTAATTGAGCGATCGCACCGTAAGGAACACCATTATTACTTGCTTCAGTATCATCCGCTTCTTCTGTTGGCGTATCAAAACCCAGATATCCAAAACTCAAACTTACAGTGTCGCCAAAATCGTAGTTAATCCCAAATCCTGCGCCCCCACTTTGCCGATAAATTGGGTTACGCTGACCAAAACGGGAAATAGCGCCGCGACTGCTACCGCTTAGGAGCGGATTTAAAGTATTAGTAAAATCGTCCAGTCCGCCGCCTTCCACTTCAATATAAACTGTTGCTTGTTCTGTAATTGGCAAACGATATTCCAATACACTTAATTTCAACTGGTTTTCATCATCTCCTTGAAAAGACAAACGCGCCATATTCGTACCCGTCGCATTGCTAAACCTGGGAGTATTGGTAGATTGCAAGCGGATTCTTAAACGATCCTTGCCAGTAAAAGAAGTATCAAAAGTCAAACGCACTCTACTACCAAGGCTAAGATTACTATCTAGCGGCTCGTCATCATCGGCTTTATTACCACCATTAGCGGCGCTAATTCCTACAGAAACTTCTCCTGTAAGCTTAGTATTTGGCGCAAAAGGTGAGTTTAATTTAGTTATTTGTGCTTCTAAATTGTCTAATCTGCCTCTAATGGCTGCTAACTCGGCGGCAAATTCTACTTGTAACTTCTTTAAGGTTATTAAGTCCTCTTGTGCCAAATCAGAAGTAGTTACAATTAGCTGGCTTATTTGGTCTAAACAGGTGTTTAAATCTGTAGCAAATTCATAGCGGCTAAGAACTCGTTTATTTTGATTAATATCCCCTGCACTGCATCCGTAGCGTTGTAGTAAAGATTGCCAAGCTAGGAAAATGCGATCGCTCGGTTGCACCGAAGACAAGTCAGCAACGGGGGTAATGACTTCGCTCTCTTGAAGGCTCGATTCTATGATCACGGTTTGACTTGAAGGCTTTACACCAGCATAAGTAGGGATGTCAACTACTAAAGAGAGCGAAATTGCTAAACTAAGTCCGAAAAGATTTATAAAAACTGTTGCCATGGCATCTAAAAAAAACCGTCAAACCCAGTTTTTCTAGATATAGACTGCAAGGTTAACCAAGTCTCCTGTAATTCTCTAAATAATATTAGTTGCACCATTACACGTTAGACACTTCTAAGGCTGTGGGTTCTTTTAGAATTGGCTTTAGCTGTAGTTTACGTTGAGGTAGCATTTTTGCATATCGGTTTGTTAGATAACTGTTAACTTTTCTGTCGAGAGACTTCAGCATTCTTTTCAAAGGTTTATTCTCAGCGCCAAAGCTAAGACGGCGAACTAAAGGCTTAATAATTGTAGAGATTCGTCTTACTCCCAATTTTTTGTACTTAGTTTTAAAGTAACCATCTTCTGACAAGTCCCACTTTTCGCGGATGCGTTGCAAACTGGCTAAAGTCCAAGCATCGCTCCAACGCAACATATAGAAGGCTAAATCGCTCAATTCTAGCGGTGGGCCGGGAACGTATGTAACTAAAGAATCAGGCTCAAAGTATACCTTTCCTCCCGCCTGCGCTACTGTCATGCAAAAATCTAGATGTTCTTTGGTGTTCAGCATCGCTTCATCTAAGTAACCAATGCGCTCAAAAATTTCTTTACGAACCAGTACGCAATGAAACTCTGCTAACTCGGTTTGAGTGCGCTGAATTTGGGGACGTAAGGCGGTTACTTGATGACCTTGTTTGTACATTTTTTCGCGCAAATGGCGTTTACCTTTGATATCAGTTACAACGCGCGATTCTCCCCCAGCAAAATGAACTCGTTGATGGATTGGTTGTTTTTCACACATCAACGGCCCAACAACGGTAGCGTTTGTTTCTTCTGCACAAGTAACTAAAGCTTGCAGCCAACCAGGGGAAAAAATTACATCGTTATCGACAAAAACTAAATATTTAGTATTAACGTGACTCAAACCAATATTACGGGCGTGATTTGGGGAAAGGTAATAATCGGTGCGAATAATTTGGAAGTTCTTTTCTTGGGCTTTTGCTTGTAAATATTGTTGAACTTTTGCCGGGGAATTTCCATCTATATAAATCAATTGGAAGGGAAAATCGGTATGTTCGTAAAGGCTTTCTAAAGAGTCTTGAGTACAACTAAAACGTTCGCGGGGTACAACTACAATAGTGACGATTGGTTGGGTCATGGTTTGTAACTCTCTATGATTAATTGTTAACTACTAAAGCTAAAGTTTCTTCTGGCAATTTTGGCTGAGGTAATTGAGAATCTATGACTTTTTGATAAACTTCGACTAATTCATCGTTAAGTTTATTCATGTCATATTTTTCTTCAACGCGCGATCGCCCAATTTTCCCCATCTGTTCCCAAGTTTCGGGGTGTTCGATCAAATAAGTTAGTTTGGATGCGATCGCATCAGCATCTTTTTCAGGTACTAAAAACCCCGATTTTCCATCTTCTACTAATTCAGGAATCCCGCCGTGAAAGGTGCTAATTACTGGCAATCCCATCGCCATTGCTTCTTTTAAGGTATTAACCGGAGCATCTTGATTTCCATCAACTCCAGTGACGCTAGGAGCAATAAAAATATGGCACACATCTAAAATTTCTATGATTTCTTTTTGATGTTTCCAACCGTGCAATTTGACAATAGAACCAATATTTAGCTCGGTAATTAGTTTCTCAAAATGCTCTTTTAGTTCGCCATTGCCGATAATATTATATTCAAGATTTGGGTAAGCATCTACTATTTTGGCAATACCTCTCAGGACATATTCTATACCTTTTTTTTCTACTAACCTCCCTGTGGTTGCAATTTTGACTTTTCCATCGTTGGGAAAATACCGGGGTTTGAAAGCAAAGTTATTACAATCTATTCCCGAACCGTGAACCAAAATTTTTATAGCAGGACAATTTAATGCGATCGCATATTTAGCAAAAAACTCGCAATTGGCTAAGAAATAATCAGTTTCTTGGAAAAGTTCTTGATAAGTTTTTTCTCCCCACTTGGGCAAAAATTTACTTATATCTGCACCTCGAAAGGTTGATATTAACTTTCCTTCTAATAAACCAAGTTGACGAAACCAAACCCCAAATACGCCCAAGGTACTAAACTGACAATGAATAATATCGTAGGATTTATTGGCATTTAAAAAAGGTATCGCTCGGTAAAGTAGCTTTAACGATTTAGCTTGACTTCCGTAACGAGATTTATTTAATAACTGACGGCAAACCGAGGGGTTTTTGTAAAAATTTATTAGTAGCAATCCCCACCCTTTACAAGTGCGCCAAAACTTGCTTTTTGGTCGATTTGGAGCGTAATAAGTACGTTTTAAGAGGTTGTATTGTTCTACTAATGGATGCACCTTAGAAACATTGGCGGGGCGACCATCAAGAGAGTAAATATCAACTTCATGACCCCGCTCTATTGTGCCAACAATTTGATTTAAAATAAAGGGTTCAGATAAGACAGGAAAATGTGCTACAAAAAATGCTATTTTCATAACTTTCTAAATGCGAGTTAGCTGTTTTATAGGTTGTTTTAAAACTTCTTGAGATTGGAGCATTTGTTGATAAGTTTCTACTAATTCATCGTTCAGCTTATTCATGTCGTATTTTTCTTCAACGCGCAAGCGCCCAGCTTTACCCATTCCTTCCCAAATTTCAGGATGTTCGATGAGATAGGTTAATTTTTGGGCGATCGCATCAGCATCTCTTTCGGGTACTAAAAAACCCGATTTTCCATCTTCTACTAATTCAGGAATCCCGCCATGAAAGGTGCTAATTACTGGCAATCCCATCGCCATTGCTTCTTTTAAAGTATTAACCGGAGCATCTTGATTTCCATCAGCAGCAGTTACACTAGGAGCGATAAAAATATGACAGTCATCGAGAATTTCAATAATTTCTTTTTGCTGTTTCCAACCTAAAAGTTTAACAATATGACCAACATTTAATTGGCTAATAAGTTGCTCAAAATGTTCTTTTAATTCGCCATCGCCGATGATACTGTATTCAATACTTTTATTAGTTTCAGCTATTTTAGCTACAGCTTTGATAGCATATTCTATACCTTTTTTTTCTACTAACCGACCTATCGTAGCAATTTGCACTTTACCACTTTCAGGAAAACATCGAGTTTTGAAGGCAAATTTATTACAATCAAGCCCCGAACCGTGAACAACAATTTTATTTGAGTCGCAGCCAAGTTTAATAGCTCTATTTCTAAAAAACTCGCAATTTGCTAAAAAAAACTCTCCTTCTTGAAACAACTGATCGTAAACATCTACACCTTGCTCCTCAACGTATTTACTAATATCAATACCGCGAAAAGTAGTAATAATTTTTCCTGTAATGATACCACCATTTCGGTAAGCTAAAGCAATAGGGGCTAAAGTTCCAAATTGACAATGAATAATGTCATAAAAACCATCACTAAGTAACGATTCTGTGCGATAAAAAGTCTTTAAAGTAGCAACTTCATTTCCGTACTTCCAAGGATTGAGAAATTGCAAGGTATTTAAAGAACCTTTACTAAGGTTTTTTAGAATCAATCCTACACTTTTGTAAAAACGTAGTGAACTATTCTCTGGTAGAGTTGCAGGGTAAAAGGTGCGATCTAGAAGGTTATATTCTTCAACGATAGGATGGATTTTACCAGGGTTCTTTTTTGGTAAACCATTGACGGGGTGAATATGAACTTCATGTCCTCGGTCAATTAAACCCGTAATTTGATTGAGAATAAATGCTTCTGATAAAACCGGAAATCGCCAGACTATAAATGCAATTTTCATTTTTTATTTAAGTAGGTGTTATGACAGTTAATAAATCAGAGAATTCTAAATCGAGAATTGAGTTATTTGACCCTGATAAATTCATTACTTGCAATATAGGATAATGGTTGTTTCCTGGGTAGTGAATGCTGGTAATTGTACCGGGAGTTAATTGCAAAGATTGTTGAAAATCTACATTTAGCCCCAGCCCATTACCTACTAAACGTTTGATAATGTTTAGATTTCCAACTACTAAGCCAGTAATGAATGTTGAAGCAGTATTTCTAGCATTAATACCTTGTTGCCAATTCTCAGGAAAATATTGGGACAAAAACTTTATTTGCACAGCATCAGGATGATATTGGAGAATTTTTTTAGCGATCGCCTGGGAGTTAAAATTATCCTCAATTATGCTGAAATCAATATTGGTTTCTTGTAGTAATAGCGCTAGTTGTTGAGGTTGAGTTACTTCTAAAGGTAAAAGCAATAAACGCAACCCAGATCCGCTTTCTTGAAGTTTGGGTAAGCATTCCCCTACATGATTAGTAAGATTCATTGCTTCTAAACTCCCAGATTCTAGAGAACCATCAGGAAAATGCAAGACACTAATACCGCAATTAGATTGTTGAATACAGTGATAACGTTCTGGTGCAATACCTAAAGCAGTGCTAATTAAAGCGCGGTTTGTGCCACCATGAGCTACTATTAGCAAGGTTTTACCTTGATGGCGCGGTAGTATCTCTTGCCAAAATTCGCGTACTCGTTGGTACAAATCTAAAGCGGGGTAAATAAAATTAGTTTCCCCTGATTGCATACAAAACTCGTGGGGACGTTGCTTCCAAGCGTGATAGTCTTGGGAAAAGTTTTCGCGCACGTATTGAAAAGCTAATCCTTCCCAGGCAGGTAAATCGGTTTCGCGCAACTGGTAGGTAAAATTTATAGTATTAGGATTAGTTTGCGGAGAAATCGTTTTTAAAATTTCTTTGGCCGTAGCTTGCGATCGCTGCAACGAACTAGAATAAATTGCATCAAACTTTAGTTTTTTAAGAAACTCTCCGGTTAAACGCGCATCTTTGCAGCCAGTTTCAGTTAATAAAGGGCGATCACACTTACCTTGATATAATCCCAGAGCATTGTAGGTACTTTGTCCGTGACGCACTAAAACAACACGGATTCCTTTAAGATTCGAGGACATAGGTATCTCCTTTCGGCGTGCTGTTTACAATATTTTGCAATCTGTATAAAGTTGCATAGCGATCGCCTAGATTCATTAGTTCGCTATGAGTACCTTGTTCGATAATGCTTTCCGCCTCAACGTAAAAAATTATATCTGCCTTTTCTACCGCTCTCAGGTTGTGAGAGATGGTAAAGGTTGTTTTGCCCTCCGTAAGCCTTGCTAGTGCCGTGTTGACTGCATTTTGGCTCTTGTAGTCTAAACCTGTAGTTGGTTCGTCAAGAATAATAATCGGCGCACTGCGAATAGCTGCACGGGCGATCGCAATTCGTTGTCTTTGTCCCCCGGAAAGAGTTCCCCCCCGTTCGCTTAAAATCGTGTTGTAACCTTGAGGCAAATTAATAATAAACTCATGAGCATTAGCCAGACGGGCGGCTTTTTCAATTTCTTCATCTGACGCGCCTAATTTGCCATAACTAATGTTTTCGCGGATACTTTGGGCAAACAATACGCTATCTTGTAAAACTACGCTAGTTTGTCGCCGTAGAGAGTCTATGGTGTATTCACGGATATCTTGACCATCAATCAAAATCCGACCTGCTACAGGGTCGTAGAGGCGCAAAATGAGGCTAACCAGAGTCGATTTACCGTTACCAGAAGCACCAACTACCGCAACTTGCTGTCCTGGTTGAACAGTGAAGTTAATATTTTTGAGAATTTCTCTACCGGGTGCGTAGCCAAAACTGACATCCTCAAACCTAACTGCACCAAAGAAAGGATGGGCTTTTTTTGCCCTTGGTAAATCCCGTACTTCTGGTTCGTACTCTAGTAGTTCTACCACTCGTTCGCCGGAAGCTGTAGCTTTAGCAATTTGACCGATTTGATTAGACAGTCTTCGCATCGGTTCTAAAGCATTTCTCATGTAAGTCATAAATACCAACAAATCGCCAGGAGTAAGTTCTTTACGCAACACCACGTAAGAACCCCGCCATAACACCGCCGCCATAACCACCGCCATCAATACCTGAACTGTACGTTCTAAAGCGGCGGAGAGTCTTAACGATTCAATACCTTCCTCTAGGCTTTTTTTGTTTTGCGCCAAAAAAATGTCATTGAGCATTTTTTGGAGAGACAGTATTTGCACTACCTTAATAGCGCCAATCGTTTCACCCGTTATAGAAGCTAAAACCCCTTCAGAATTGCGATGATCTCTAGCAAACTTGCGAATGCGGCTAATCATATTGCTAGTGAGGATAAACAGCAGAGGAAAAATTGCTACGGCGACTATAGCAAGTTCCCAATTTATCCAGAACATAATTGCCGTCATCCCTACCAATAAGACGGTGTTTGTAAATAAAGGTAAGGTGGTTTTGGTAATTACCAGCCGCATTTTTTCAATATCGGCGGTGACGCGGGTAATTAAATCGCCACTTTTAAACTGGTGATGAAAAGCTAAGGAAAGATGCTGTAAGCGATCAAAAAGATTGCCCCGCACTTCTGATAATATTTCTACTACCGCCAAAGACATCCCGTAGGTACTTAAATAAGCAGCTATACTGCCTACTACCGCAATTCCTACACTAGCTAAAGCCAAAAATGTCAGCAGGGCGATCGCACTCAAACCAAAGGGATTAGCGACCCTTGCAGAGTTATTGTAGGCAGGTACGAGAACGTAGTCAAATATGTATTTTAGGGGCCAAGGTTCTAGCAATCGCAAGCCAGTTTCAAACAACAAGGCGAAAAAGGAAGCCACAATCACAACTTTTCGCTTGCGAATGTAAGGAGAAAACTTACGCAAAATCTTTATTGATCCTGGTAAAACTTCCTTTAAATTCTTTTCGTTTGGGCGATGACCCATTAACTATATCTCCCTATTACCTAAATTACACTGCGCTGTAACTGCCTGTACTAATAAGTAGGACTTAAAGATTTTTTATTCAAGAACTTTTGTAAAAAAGTATTAGTGTTTTCTGCTCCTTTAAGGTCAAAAAATTGTTTGCTCTCTTTAGGTTTAGCTAACAAACTTTTTACAACTGCGTCAGCTAAATAAGCTGGGTTTAAATTTTCGGCGTGAATCACGTCAACAACTCCTAGTTCCTCTAGCTTTTGAGTTCTAAGTAATTGTTCTTTGTCTTGGTCATTATGACTGAGAGGAACAACTATAGCTTTTACACCCGTGCTGAGAATATTCATAGTGGTATTGTAGCCACTTAAACTAATAGAAACATCTGCCGTTTTCATATATTCAAGCAAATCTTGAGTAAATTTAGTAATTTTAATATTGGTTCTATTTTTAGCTGCTTGTTGTAAACTTAAAAACTTGTCTTCGGGAATGAAAGGGCCAGTAAACATTTGAATTTCGTGCTTAATTTCTTTGGAAATTATTGTACTTGCTTCTAAAACATTTTGTAAAAGTTCTTGTCCTATTCTCCCGCCACCAACACTTACTAATATTTTGGTAAAGTCTTTATTATCGCTCCACAAGTTACCGCAACTTTCTTTTAATGATTGGGCGATAAATCCAGTGTGAGTAACAGGACAGGCTATATCTTGATGCCGTCTAAAACTCTCGGCAAATATTTGAAAGTTAGCATCAGAGTGAAATAATAACAAGTCAAAATACTTATTCATCAAGTAACAAATAGTGTCTTCTTCTTGAATATCGCTAGCTTTGCCAATCACATCGCGCAAGCTACAAATAATTTTTGTATGCGGTGCTGTAGATTTAATGTATTCCATGAGCGGTAGTAACTCAAACAATAGTAAATGTCTGCCAAAAGGAAAAAACTCAGTAATCAAACAATCAGGTTGCACTTGTTCAATAATATTAATAAGTTGATTTTTTCTAAGTTCTTGGACACTTTCTACACTTAGCGTATCCGCTACTCTAAATTCTCCATCTTCTAACCAAATTGCGGGTAATTCTATTAATTTCACTTGAGGCGGCATTTCAAAACCAGCAATAGGCGGGCCGCCATTGACGAAATAAACTTGAAAGTTTTTAACTAAACTCCGTACAATCTCGGTACTACGAACTAAATGACCTATCCCACTTAAATATTGGCAGTAAAACATAATTTTTTTCATGGCTTAACTATAAATTATTAGCTGCTTTTGCGGTACTAAATGATTAGTAAATGATGTCTTTCGATAAATAGGTTGACAAGTAGTTTGAGCAAGTAGTGAAAAAATATTATCGGTAACGTGGTCTAAAGCATTCATATTTAGCTGACAACTTGGCTGAGGTGGCAATGTCAACTGACTCAACAGCGCTTCAATTAAATTTGCTGGCTCAATATTTTCTGGAGAGATAGCTTTAAATAAACCTAAATTCGCCATTTTTTCGGCTCGAATTGACTGCTCTAAGGATGGTTTTGATCGTGGTATAACTACGGCTGGTGTTCCCGCCGACAAAATTTCACAAATAGTATTGTATCCAGCCATCGACACGACGGCATCAGCCGCTTGAATGTAGCTCATTAAATCATCGGTAAATTCCCCAACTTGAACTTGAGAATGCGCTTTTGCTGCAAATTCTACTTGTTGTTTTTGTTTGACGGGCATTTCTGGGCCGCAAATTACTAAACTTTTGAAGTGGTAAGGTTTTGGTAGCAATGCCAAACCTGACAAATAAGCCTCTACCAACTCATAACCATCTTCGCCGCCGCCAGGAGTGACTAATACTAAGCGCTCGTGGGGCAATACTTGTAATTCTTCTCTAATACAGTTTTTGCTCTTTACTCCTGGCGGACGGCGCGTATAGCCGCAGTACTGTACCTTTTGAGTCACCGCCGGAGGAAATTTATATTCTTTAATAGCATCAAATATTTCTGGCGATCCGACAATTAACACGCGCGCGTAAAATTGCTCAATGGCTTGATAGTAATTATTTTTTTGCCACTCCTCAATAGTTTTTTCTGGACTATCAAGAATATCTCGCAGGAGTAAGACAATTTTAGTTTCTACTAAATGCGATCGCACATAATTTAAAGTTGCGGTCAATTCGTGCTTGAGTCCGTAAGGCTTTTTGTCTACAATCACGAGATCAGGCTTAAAATTAACGGTAGTAGATAAAATCAAGTCAGCGCGTAGTTTGACTGTTTCATCTATATCTGTACCTAAATACTTAGCCATTAGTTCGCCGCGATCACCGCGATTAAGACAGGGAAGTTTAATATAATCAAGTCCTTTAAGCATCCGAAAGCTTTGTAGCATGGGCGAACCCGATACTAGCAAAATTGAGAGATTGGAAATAGAAGTTAGCAGATGTTTGCAGATTGCCAGCATTCTATTAATGTTGCCAAGCCCAAAGGTGTCGTGAGAGTAGACCATGATCTTCATGTGCGAATCGTCTCCGTACTGTCAATGAATGGTTGGCGGTTCGGTCGCAAAAACCTAAAATTTTTAGGCTCTCTCTTTTAAATTTCGCAGTTCTTTGTAAGCCGTTGATGAAACTTGCATGAGAAAAAACTCATGAAGCGCGATCGCATCTGATTTTGATTGCTGAGTGACAAGTTTTAAATTAGGGCTTAGTTGTAACCAAGACTAAGGCTACCGGGTTTGAGGTGTATTTCCGAATTATCTTTTAGACGCACTCGCAAAGCACAAGTATTAGTAATGCCGATAATTACCCCAGTGCGATCGCCGAATGTTAGCGATTGCCCCATATTTATCAATAATTGTTCGTAGGCTGGGATTAAATTTGCAACTGGTTCGTTTATTCCCCTTTCTATACCTTGAATAGTAACAGCCGCCAGCATTTCTAAGCAGGGAATCGTATTTATAAACGAGCTTAAATTAATCCCTGTTTCGGGTACGGGGTTAGTCCAATTGATCCCTACCCCAACTACCGCTTGAGTAATAATTCCTTGGTTAACCTTTGTTTCGGTAAGAATACCGCCGAGTTTGCGCCGATTTATCACTAAATCGTTAAGCCATTTTAATTGTACGGGAATGCCCAGAGTTTTTAGAGCGCTAGCAATTCCCCAAGCCGCGCGTAAAGTTAATTGAAAGCTTTGTGAAACTGGGATATTGGGTGCAAGAGCGTAAGACAAGTACAATCCCCCAATGGCAGAATACCACTGATGCCCTCGTTGTCCGCGTCCGGCGGTTTGCTGGGCAGCAATTACAACGCTTCCTGGCTTTATTTCTTCCTTAATTAGCTCCCATAAAGTTTGATTTGTAGAGGGGAGAGTTTCATAAATATGCAGTGTCAGATTTTGGGCAGTTAATGCCTCTAACTTTTGTCTTTCTAAGCTCAAAATTTGCCACCCATTACCAATTACCCATTACCCATTACCAATTACCTATCTAACCTCAAGATTTGCTACTCTAAATCAACACTTATTATCACCGATGGCAATGCACGTTACTTGGAACTGGCGCACCTGCGAAGAACTACCCTATTTAACTTGCAGCCTTTTAGAGCCTTGGGAACACGGTTTTTTTACTCAGCAATTTTCACCTTGCACTCCTGCGGAGATTACTTCAATGTTGCAGTTTCAAGCCGAGGCTTATCGGGTCAAACAAGTACACGGTAATGTTGTGCTTAGTCCTAGTGAAATTAAGCAAAAAGATACCTTAGCAGAAGCCGATGGTTTAATTACAGAACTTCCAAAACAAGCAGTTTGGGTAGCAAGCGCTGACTGTACGCCCGTACTTATTGCTGATTCTACTACAGGACAAGTGGCGGCTCTTCATGCTGGCTGGCGGGGGACGGCGGCGAAGATTGTTCCTAGTGCGATCGCCAAGTTACAAACTCAAGGTAGCAAAATTGAAGATTTAAAATTTGCTCTAGGCCCAGCGATCGCTGGCTCGGTTTATCAAGTATCCCATCAAGTAGCGTCAGAAGTGGGAGCTAGTATTATTGCTAACGATTCTAAGTTAATGCAGACATTGCAAGAATTGCCCAATCCGCCAATATTACCCGATCCTCATCCTGGACGAGTGCGGCTAGATGTCCGGCGAGTTATTGCTTTGCAGCTAGAAAACTTGAGTATAAGTCCTGAACAAGTAGCCGTATCTCCTCATTGCACTTATTCTCAGCCTGAGCATTTCTTTTCCTACCGCCGCGACAAACTAAAGTTAGTTCAATGGTCAGGTATTGTTAGTAAGCATTCTACTGTTTAAGTGGGTTTGGAAGTTGCCTTACAAGCAATCTAATTTCAGCTTTTAGTTTGATCAGGTTTAACAGCAGATATGTTAATCCATGTTAACTTTGTTGATTAACCTACTGGCAACAAGACTAATCGCGCGTTAGTAGTCCTGTTAATAACTCCTGGTGTAGCAAGGCTCTATCTACAAGAGATGTTATTGTTTCAGGAGAAGTAGCCTCGCCATTAACAAAATGCTCTATCCACGTTTTACTAATTACGTTAGGATCTTCGGGCATTTGATCTAATTCCCATCCTGGCATATCCAAGTCGCTCATCAACTGGCTAACTTTGGGATCGTAACTAAGCGCAAAACATCGGCAACCCTCACTTGCAGCCATAATCAAGCTATGCAAGCGCATACCGATCGCCATTTCTACGCCACGAAATAAACCTTTTAAAGCTTTAGGATCTTCTAAACTAAATATTTCGCTCTTTCCTGGTAACTGTGGTTGAATTGCTTGAGCGATCGCTAAGTCTTGAGTTTGCTGAAATGGTACGAGCAAAATACAAGTATGGGTAGCTGTTTGAAAGTCCACCAAGGCGCGGGTAAAGGTAGCTAGACGCGCAGGAGTTAATAGAGGATGCGATCGCAATGTCACAGCAACTCGCGGCGCGGGTAAGTCCCATAATCCCTTTACAGCAACTGATTCAAGCGCCCATACGGGGTCGGGAGCTAAAGTGCAAGATACTTGCCAATTAGTTAATAAAGCAGCAGAAGCGCGATCTCGGACGCTTACAGTGCTGCAATTACTAAAAGTCCGCCGTGCCAAAAACTTAGTTAAAGGACGCTTTAATGGCCCAATACCCTGCGCCCAAGCAATAGTTTGGAGTCCCATAGCTTGCGCTAAAGTCATGAGTCCACCGTAGTAAAAAGGACTAACGGCGCTAGTTGCGTCTTGCATCAAAGTACCACCACCCCAGATAAATACCTCTGATTGGCGCAAGGCTTGAATAACTTGGGGTAAGGAATTGCGATCGCATGATTTTACTTTATAGCGATTTGTTGTAGCTTCAGGATTTCCCGAAAGCACTAAAGGAGTTACATTATTTGGCAACATTTGCAGTAGCGTTGCTAGTAACGCCTCATCGCCGCCATTTCCCTTACCGTAATAGCCACACAAAACCGCTTGCATCTTAAAAGTACCTAATCTAACGTTTTTGGAAGCAAAACGGCCCTAAAATTGCTCCCCATAAAGCTTTACCTGTAACGCTGTCGATGCCTTTGTCGTAACTTAAAAATTCATCTTGACGCGCTTGGAATCCTAAAGAAACTTGTTTGGTTTCCCCGGCATAATTGAAGCAGCATTTAGCACCTTGAGGTAAAGACGCTGTAAAAACTTTGTCTTCAATTTTTACATCCAATAAGCAACCAGGTAGTAGCTCAAAATCTTCTACAGTTAAGGTGTTGAGCAAATCGAGATTTGTTGCTGCACCATTTACCGCCGAGGGATTTTTGGGCATATAATACTGTACTTGGATCTCTTGCTGTTGTTGCAGTCGGATTAAGCGAGGGCGATAAGGTCGATTTACCGATACGATATTGGCTTGTTCGGCAAAAAAAGTAATACTATCTTCGGTAAATAATTGTACTGGTACTTGCCAAAGCTTCAAGTGGACGTACCAAGCAGGATCGGCTAATGCTTGCTCTCGGTTGTCAAATTCACCAGTCATATAGTCAGCAAGGGTTTTTAAGTCGGGAGAAATCATTGTCAATCTGTCTAAGTGTAGAGCTATTTTTGTTGCCACTCCGTTACAAAGAGTTAGCTAATACCCAAGTTAACTCCCTAATGACTGTAGCAGGATCTGATCGGCACAATATTTCTGACGAAGAAGTTTTTGTTTTTCCTGCATCTTTTGGACAACAACGGCTATGGTTTCTTGATCGCCTATTTCCCAATTCCTCATGTTACAACGTGGTGAATGTGTTGCGCCTCACAGGTTTACTCAACGTCACCACACTTGAATCAAGCTTTAATGAAATTATCCGCCGTCATGAAGTATTACGCACTAATTTTGACACCGTAGACGGAAAACCTGTACAGCTTATTTTACCTGAGTTAAAAATATCTATACCATTAATTGATTTACAATCTTTACCTATAGGGGCAAGAGAAGCCGCAGCACAGCAAGAAATCGCGGCATTTAGTCAAAAAAATTTTAATTTAGAGCATGGAGCGCTATTAAGGGTAAATTTGTGGCAAATTGCGGCGACAGAATATATATTAGCTTTTGCATTACACCACATAATCTTTGATGAATGGTCGAGCGCTTTACTAATTCGAGAGTTGGGCTTAATCTACACTGCTTTTTGTGCGGGGAAGCCTTCACCCCTGGAAGAAGTAACAATTCAGTATGCAGATTTTGCCCACTGGCAACGAGAATATTTGCAAGGAGATGTGTTAGAAAAACAATTAACTTACTGGAAATCGCAATTAAAAAATTTGCCTTTACTTGAAATTGCGCCCCATCGTCCTTTACAAAATAGTTACCAGGGTGCAACGGAATTATTAGAATTACCCCAAGATTTAGCGCAAAAAATCGCCCTCCTAAGTCAGCAAGAAGGTGTAACGCTGTATATGACACTGCTTGCAGCTTTTCAGGCTTTGTTGTGTCGTTATACTGGACAAACAGATATTGCTGTAGGATCTCCCATTGCTAACCGCAATCGCCGAGAATTAGAAGATGCGATCGGTTTTTTTGCCAATAGTTTAGTTATTCGCACTGATTTATCAAATAATCCTAGTTTTAAAGAGTTATTAGCCAGAGTTAAACAAGTTGCTATAGATGCTTATGCTCATCAAGACTTGCCTTTTGAGAAGCTGGTAGAGCAGTTGCACCCGGAACGAAGTTTAAATCAAAATCCTCTGTTTCAAGTCGTGTTCGCCCTGCAAAATGCCCCTATGGAGCAATTAGAGTTACCGGGGTTGATCCTTGCGCCTTTTAAGGAAATTGAGACGACAACAGCTAGGTTTGATTTGGAGTTTTATTTGTGGGAGTGCGGCGAAGATTTTAGAAGCTTGTGGGGGGATAAATGGCAACAATCAGCAGGATTAAGAGGGGTTTTAGTTTACAATACTGCTTTATTTGATGGGGATGCGATCGCCTTATTACTTCAACACTTCCAAACTCTTTTAACTGGCGCTGTTGAGAGTATTGATACTAAGTTAGCCGATTTGCCTTTATTGAGCGTTGCTGAAGAAAATCGAATTTTGCGGGAATGGAATCAAACCCAACAAGATTATCAAAAGCATCTTTCTATTCAACAGTTATTTGAAAACCAAGTAAATATTAATCCCGATGCGATCGCTCTTAACTATAAAAACTCTCAAGTTACTTACCAGCAGCTAAATAACGGTAGCAATCAACTGGCGCGTTATTTGCAAAAACTTGGTGTGGGTAAAGAAACATTAGTAGGGATTTGCTTAGAATTATCGCCTGTAATGGTAGCTGTAATGCTGGGTATTCTTAAAGCTGGAGGTGCATATGTACCATTAGATCCAGCTTATCCCATCGAGCGACTACAGTTTATGATTGACGATACGGGATTAAGTGCGATCGTTACCCATAGTAGCTTTTCTCACCTTTTTTTTAATACGCAAATCGTTTGTTTAGATAAATGTTGGCAAAAATTAGCACTTCAAAGTGATAAAAATCTCCCCAATCAATCAACCGCCGAAACTCTTGCTTATATAATTTATACTTCTGGCTCTACCGGAATCCCTAAAGGTGTTGCGGTAACTCATCAAGCCGTAAATAGATTAGTTAATTCTAATTACATCACTTGGAAAAGTGGCTATAAAGTTGCTCAATGTGCCAATATTTCTTTTGATGCAGCGACTTTTGAGATTTGGGGCGCACTTTTAAACGGCGCGGAGTTAGTCGGAATTGATAGAGAAACCTTGTCTTCTCAAGATTTTGCCCAAACCCTCCAACAGCAAGAGATTGATATCTTATTTCTGACTACAGCTTTATTTAACCAGATAGCGCGAGAAATTCCGTCAGCTTTTAAAGGTTTGAAATATTTACTTTTTGGCGGCGAAACTGTGGATGTAAAAGCAGTGCAAGCAGTGGTTGAAAGCAAGCCTCAGCAATTGTTGCACGTATATGGGCCCACAGAAAATACAACTTTTACTACATGGTACGAAGTGGAAAATGTAGTAGAAGTAAAGACTATCCCGATTGGAAAGGCGATCGCAAATACGCAAATATATTTATTAGACAATAACTTAAACCCTGTACCTGTAGGAGTTGCAGGAGAAATTTATATTGGCGGTGATGGTTTAGCGCACGGTTATTTTAATCGTCCTGAATTGACAGCTAAACAATTTATTGCTCATCCTTGGCTTAAATCAGCGCGTTTGTACAAAACTGGCGATTTTGCCCGTTATTTACCCGATGGCAATTTAGAGTTTATTGGACGCAAAGACGATTTAGTAAAAGTAAGGGGTTTTCGGATTGAATTAGGGGAAGTTGAAACAGTGTTAAATCAGCATCCTAAAGTCCGCGAAAGTGTAGTTGTAGTGAAAAAGGAGAATTTAGTTGCTTATATCGTTGCTTCTGTACAGCTAAAAAGCTCGCAATTGAAAGAGTTTTTGCAAGTAAAGTTACCAAACTATTCCATCCCGGCGGTTTTTGTATTTTTAGATAGATTACCTCTAACACTCAATGGTAAAGTAGACCGTCTAGCCCTTCCTACACCGGATTTTACACAAAATATTTCTAACAAAACTCCGCGTAATTCTGTAGAAGCCGAATTAGTAGGGTTATGGAATGGATTATTAGGCGTTAAAGCTGGAATTGACGATAACTTTTTTGAATTGGGTGGACATTCATTACTTGCAACAGGGTTAGTTTCTAGAATCCGTGAGAGTTTTGGCGTACAAGTACCGCTTAAAAGAGTGTTTGAAACTCCAACTATTGCAGGACTTGCTGAGTATATAGCTAGTAGCAGAGATATTACTAATCGTGAGGAGGTAAAGTTTTGAGTGCTATTGAATTATTGGCGGATTTACGGCGTTTAGATATTCAAGTATTTGTAGAAGGCGAAAGCCTGCAATGTAACGCTCCTCAAGGAGTTTTGACAGAGGAATTGCGATCGCATATCATCAAAAACAAGTCACAGTTAATTGCTTTACTCCGTCCATCTCCTCCCCTTGTCTGCCAAACTAATCGTACTTGTTTATCTTTTGCTCAACAAAGGTTGTGGTTTTTAGACAAACTTATTCCCGAAAATCCTTTTTACAATATACCTGCTGCTTTGCGTCTTACCGGAAAGCTTGATTATTTAGCTTTAAAACAAGCCTTTAATACCATTGTCCAACGTCACGAAGCTTTGCGGACAAACTTTGTTGAAGTAAATGGTCAACCAATTGCGATTGTGCGAAGCGCAGCGCCAGAAGCGATCGCATCTCCGCAAATTGATGTACCTTTACCTATAGTGGATTTGCAGCATTTACCCGCAACAGAGAGACAATCCGCCGCTCAAAAGATTGCTACACAAGACGCACAACGTCCATTTAACCTTGCAAATGAGTTGTTGCTGCGCCTCAAATTATTACAGTTAGATGCAAACGAATATGTTTTATTGCTTAATTTGCATCATATCGTTGCTGATGGTTGGTCGCTGGGGGTATTAATTCGGGAAATTGGACTACTGTATGCAAATCAACCTTTACCACCCTTAGCTATTCAGTACGCAGACTTTGCATTTTGGCAAAGAAAGTATTTGCAAGGAGAAGTTTTAGAAAGTCAATTATCTTACTGGAAAGCGCAACTTGCTGACCTTCCGATGCTAAATTTGCCTACACATCCGCGCAAAGTGGTACAAAGCTATAAAGGTGCGACGCAAAAACTCTCTCTATCTCCAGCTTTGAGTGCTTGCTTAAAAACTTTAAGCAAGCAAACAGGCTCAACCTTATTTATGACAATGCTTGCAGCTTTTCAAGTATTGCTGAGTCGCTATACAGGACAAGAAGATATTGTAATCGGATCTCCCATCGCAAATCGCAATCGCGCCGAATTAGAACCTTTGATTGGCTTTTTTGTGAATAGTTTAGTATTGCGGACAGATTTATCAGGGAATCCCACTTTTAGGGAATTGCTAGGACGAGTGCGAGATCAGACAATAGAAGCTTATGATCGCCAAGACTTACCTTTTGAAAAGCTAGTTGAAGAATTGCAAGCAGAGCGCGATTTAAGCCGGAACCCATTATTTCAGGTGGTTTTTGCTCTCCAAAATGCCCCCATGCAACCTTTGGAGTTACCAGGAATAACAATAAATCCTTTGCAGTTTGAGGTTACTACTACAAGATTCGATTTAGAGTTGCATCTGTGGGAGCAAGGTTTTGGTTTAAGTGGGTTATGGTCAGAAAAAGCTGAAGGAATTAGCGGTTTTTTGGCTTACAATACCGATTTATTCGATAAAAGTACAATTTCTCAGTTTCTCGTTCATTTTCAAACCTTACTTACAGGAATTGTTGCAAATCCCGATACTCCCATAGCAAACTTACCTTTATTAAGCGATACCGAAACCTATCAGTTATTGACACAGTGGAATCAAACTGGCTGTACTTACCCAGAGAAACTATTTCATCAACTGTTTGAATCGCAAGCCCAAAAGTCACCACATGAAGTCGCTGTAGTTTTCGACAATCAAACACTAACCTATCAGCAATTGAACCACAGGGCGAACCAATTAGCGCATTACCTACAAGAATTAGGGATTAAGCCAGAAAGTTTAGTCGGGATTTGCGTTGAGAAGTCGCTAGAAATGGTGATTGGGATACTAGGGATTTTTAAAGCGGGAGGCGCATATGTACCAATCGATCCAAATTATCCTCAAAGCCGCCGAGAGTTTATACTTACCGATACAGGAGTAAAAGTAGTTTTAACTCAGCAATCATTAACATCTTTATTTGCAGACATCAAACTAATTTGCTTAGATACATACGAAAATATCGCTACTTACAGCGCCGAAAATCCCGCCAGCAGCGCAAATCTAGATAATCTTGCTTACATTATTTATACATCTGGCTCGACAGGAAAGCCAAAAGGAGTTTTAATTGAGCATCGCGGACTATGTAATGTAGTTGCAGCACAGATAAAAGCTTTTGAATTGCGATCGCATAATCGAATTTTACAGTTTAGCTCTCTATGCTTTGATGCTTCAATTTTTGAGATACTGCTTGCTTTCGGAGTAGGTGCAAGTCTCTACATTCCCCCCAAAAAAGCCCAGTTACCGGGAAGGGATCTAGTAGAATTTTTGCAAACAAACGCGATCGATACAACGATTATATCTCCAGTAGTTTTAGCCGTTTTACCTGCGTCCGAATTACCTCTACTGCAAACTGTGATTGCTGGGGGTGAAGCTTGTACAACGGAAATTGTCCAACAATGGGCAACAGATCGCCGTCTATTCAACGCCTACGGCCCAACAGAAGCAACGATATGGGCAACGACAGGACAATTAATGGTTTCGGACGAAAAGCCCTCTATCGGTCGTCCAGTGGCAAATACGCAGATTTATTTATTAAGCGATTGCGCGGAGCGCAGCGCCAGGGGCGATCGCCTGCTTCCCGTCCCAATTGGCGTAGTTGGCGAGGTTTATATTGCTGGAGATGGCGTAGCGCGAGGTTATTTGAATCAAGAAGAATTGACAGCGCAAAGGTTTATCAATAATCCATTTGCAACCAATCGTTTGTACAAAACTGGGGATTTAGCTCGTTATCGCCATGATGGAAGTTTAGAATTTATTGGACGAATTGACGAGCAAGTAAAAATTCGTGGCTTTCGGATAGAGTTGGGGGAGATTGAGACAGTGTTAAAACAGCATCCGATGGTAACTGATGCGATCGCCATTGCTAAGAGCGGTCGTTTAATTGCCTACATTGTCCCTCAACCAACCGTAGAGCAGCAATTGCAACTAGAGCAAGTAAAACAATGGGAAAATCTCTACAATCGTACCTATAGCCAACCTGCAAGCGAATCTACCTTCAATATTATCGGCTGGAATAGCAGTTATACTGGTCTTCCCATCCCCACCGAGCAAATGCAGACATGGGTAAATAGCCGCGTAGAGCAAATCTTAGCATTGCAACCACAGCGAGTATTAGAAATTGGTTGTGGTACGGGTTTATTGCTGTTTAAAATTGCGCCTCATTGCAGCGAATACTTAGCAACAGACTTTTCCTCTGCATCTATTCAATATTTACAGCCTTTAGTACAACCCTTACCACAAGTTAAATTGCTGCAACAAGTAGCAACAGATTTTACCGGGATAACTGCAAGTTTTGACTGTGTGATTCTTAATTCTGTTGTCCAGTATTTTCCTAGCTTAGATTACCTCTTGCAAGTGTTAGAGCAAGCAATTGAAACTGTCACGCCGGGAGGGTTTATATTTATTGGTGATGTGCGAAACATGCAACTATTATCAGCTTTCCATGCAGCCGTGCAACGTGATCGCATGGGCGCAAATACAACTCAAGAGCAGTTACAGCATCAGTTACAAGCAGCACTATTTCAAGAGACAGAATTAGTTATCGATCCGGCTTTCTTTCCCGCGTTGAAACAGCGCTTTAAAAGAATTAGTCACGTCCAAGTACAGCTTACACGAGGATGTAATTGCAATGAATTAACTCAATTTCGCTACAACGCCATCTTGCATATTGAATCCCAAACAACCCAAACTCCTGATTATCAGCTTGATTGGGAATTTGGCAAGTTAACCATTTCTAAAGTACATCAATACTTGCTCGAAAATCAGCCAGCAATGTTACAAGTAACAAAAGTACCTAATGCTCGTGTAATCGCCGCCGTCAAAACCGCTCAATGGCTTACTGGTACAGAATCAAACTTGTTAGAAACATCAGGAATTGAGCCGGAAGATTGGTATAAATCAACTCCGCTATCTTACACCGTCGAAGTAAGTTGGATAAATACGGATGCTACAGGTTGCTATGATGTGATTTTTCAAAGCCTTAGTCAAAAAGTACCTTCTAATAGAGAGGCTGTAGAAGAAAGACACACAGCAAAAACCGATGCTAATAATCCTTTACAAGCACAAATAGCGCGTCAAATCATCCCCCAATTACAACAATATCTCCAGCAAAATCTACCCGATTATACGATTCCTGCTGCCTTAGTGGTCTTAGATAATATCCCCCTTACAAATAATGGTAAAGTCAATCGCCGCGCCCTTCCTGTACCAAATTGGGGAAGAAATGCCGCAACTACTCCTACATCACCCACCCAGCAAAAATTAGCAAATATTTGGGCAGAATTGCTAGGAATAAAAAATGTTGGTACTCAAGATAATTTCTTTCAGCTAGGGGGACATTCTTTACTAGCAACTCAACTAATTTCCCGTATCCGCGAAGCTTTCAGCGTAGAATTGCCTTTGCAAAAAGTCTTTGAAACTCCTCAAATCGCGCCCCTTGCTTTAGCTATCGAAGCCTTGCAAAACAGCATACAAAAAGGCGTAGACATAGGGATTGTACCGCTTTCTCGTGATGCTCATCGCCGCTTGCGATCGTCTCTCAAAAATCCTGAAAACTCAGGGAGGTAATTCTTGCAACCTCACTCCATTTCTACCGATGAAGTTTTTGTTTTTCCGGCTGCTTTCGCCCAACAAAGACTATGGTTTCTAAGCCTTTTAGCGCCCAATAATCCTTTCTACAACGTAGCTGCGGCGATTCGTTTAACTGGAAACTTAAATTTAACAGCGCTACAGCAAACCTTTAACGAAATAATCCGCCGTCATGAGGTTTTACGGACAACCTTTGCAATGGAGGAAGGACAACTAAATCAAGTAATTGCAACGAGTGCAAGTATAAAGCTGAAAGTTGTAGATTTGCAACATTTACCTGTAAGTGAGCGAGAAACTACCGCAAGAAAACAAGCGATCGCACTTTCCCAGCTTCCCTTTAACCTTAGTACAGACTTGCTACTGCGAATCATAATATTTCAACTAGATGTCAACGACTCTATTTTGCTGCTATGTCTGCATCACATTGTTGCTGATGGTTGGTCAATTGGCGTGTTAATCAAGGAAATTACCGCACTATACGCTGCTTTTTGTACAAATACTTCGTTATTACCAGATTTAACTATCCAATATGCTGATTTCGCCGCTTGGCAAAAACAAGAGTTACCAAAAATAATCGAGTCGCAACTACCTTACTGGAAGACACAACTCGCCGATTTACAAACTTTAAATTTGCCGTGCGACCGCCCTCGCAATCCCATTCCAAGCTATAAAGGCTCAACTTACAACTTTTTAGCCCTTCCAGCCAGCCTAAGCGACTCTTTAGCAGCCTTCAACCAGCAAGCAGGCGTTACATTATTCATGACGATTTTAGCAGCCGTACAAACGCTGTTATATCGCTATACGGAACAAAAAGATATTGCTGTGGGATCTCCTATCGCTAACCGCAATCGCGCCGAATTAGAGCCATTGATTGGCTTTTTTGTCAATACTTTAGTCATGCGAGTTCAATTGTCTAGCAATCTGACCTTTGTTGAATTGTTAGCAAAGGTAAAACAAATAACCTTAGAAGCTTACGCCCATCAAGACTTACCCTTTGAGAAGTTAGTACAAGAACTTCAACCAGAGAGAGATTTAAGCAAACATCCCTTATTCCAAGTAGCGGTATCTCTGCAAAATACGCCCTTTACAGCCTTAGAATTACCTGGACTTACTCTAAGTCCCTTTGAGATTGAAAATGGCACAAGTAAGTTAGATTTGGAGTTAAATTTTTGGCAGAGTTCCGCCGGATTAGAAGCGCAGATAATTTATAGTACCGATTTGTGCGATTGCGTTGCAATTCTCCGCATGGCTGGACACTTGCAAACTCTACTAGCAGGAATTATCAATAATCCCCAGCAAACACTAGCACAATTGCCCATTTTAACCGCCACCGAACGCCAACAGTTATTAATTGACTGGAATAATACCCAACAAAACTATCCTGATAAGTGCCTACATCAGATATTTGAGGAACAAGTAAATAATAATCCCCATGCGATCGCACTCACACACGATAACAATCAACTAACTTACCAGCAGTTAAACGAACAAAGCAACCAACTTGCCCATCACTTACAAAGCCTTGGAGTTGCACCCGATGTACTTGTCGGTATTTGCTTAGAAAAGTCGCCGTTAATCGTTGTGGCAATTTTAGGAATACTTAAAGCTGGAGGCGCTTATTTACCAATAGATCCAAGTTATCCCAAAGCGCGATCGCGTTTCATGTTAGAAGATTCGCAAATCACTATTTTATTAACTCAAAAATCATTGTTTACCGAGAATTGGGAGCATAAATTAGTTTTTATTGATGATAATGCGATCGCATTATCAAACAAATATAATCCTACAAGCCCTGTAAATGCGGCAAATCTAGCTTATGCAATCTATACTTCTGGTTCAACCGGACAACCCAAAGGTGTTTTAATCGAACATCGGGGACTAACTAATATAATCCACGCGCAAAGACAGATTTTTGACCTTAAGCCACAGCATCGGATTTTACAATTTGCCTCTATTAGTTTTGATGCGTCTATTTTTGAAATAGTTATGGCATTAGCCAACGGCGCAACGCTTTACCTAATCCCAGAGAAATCGCGCCTAGGAGCATCCTTAACTGCTTATTTGCGTTGCCACTCCATTACTCACGCTACCTTACCCCCAGCAGTCCTAAGAACTCTCGTACCAGAACAATTACCAGCAGTGCAAACCCTAATTTTAGCGGGGGAAGCTTGTACAGGAGACGTAATTATATGGGCAAAAAATCGGCATTTATTTAATGCTTACGGACTAACAGAAACAACTATTTGGTCTACTATTGCAGAGATTGGAGATAGTATTTCGATTGGAAGTGCGATCGCCAACACTCAACTTTACGTCTTAGACTCTAATTATCAACCCGTCCCTGTAGGCATTCCCGGCGAATTATACATAGGTGGACTAGGAGTAGCGCGAGGCTATCTCAATCGTCCCGAATTAACAGCTAAAAGGTTCATTCCTAACCCCTTTGTAGAGACGTTGCACTGCAACGTCTCATTACCACAATTCTTATATCCAATTAGCAACGTCTCATTGCCAAAATTTTATAAAACTGGTGATTTAGTCCGCTACCTACCCAATGGAAATCTAGAATTTTTAGGTCGCCAAGACGAACAAGTAAAAATTCGTAGCTACCGAATTGAGTTAGGAGAAATTGAAAGCATCCTATCCCAACATCCAGCAATCCAAGCCACCGTAGTAGTTGCCAAAGAAAACGCTGATAGTAAACAATTGATAGCTTATATAGTCTTCCAGCCAAACTTAACTCTTTCCCCTACTCAACTGCGGGACTTTCTCAAAGCAAAATTACCTGATTATTCCATCCCCTCAGCTTTTATTGTCCAGTCATCGCTACCTTTAACACCCAACGGTAAAATAGACCGAAATGCCCTAAAAAGTTCAAATACTACTACAAACCAATCTTTTGTCGCACCTCGTAATGCAACAGAATCAACCTTAACAACATTTTGGGCGCAAACTCTTAAGCTTGAAAGAGTAGGAATACAAGATAGCTTTTTTGAATTAGGTGGAGATTCCTTACTAGCAATTGCGTTATTAGAGCAAATAAACCAGCATTTTAAGCAAAACTTACCTTTATCGGCGCTTTTTAGTGCGCCAACTGTCGAACAATTCGCGCTAAACATTGAAAAAAACTATATTTGGTCGCCTTTAGTACCGCTTCAACCTCAAGGCGCTAAAACCCCATTTTTCTGCATTCATCCGATTTTCGGCGTTGTTTTACCTTATTACGAATTAGCGACCCATTTAGGCAAAGACCAACCATTTTACGCCTTGCAACCCTGTGGTTTAGATGGTTTGCAGCCACCATTAACTAGCATTGAAGCAATGGCAGCTTATTATATTAAAGCATTGCGTCAAGTTCAACCAAAAGGCGCGTATCAACTAGGTGGCTGGTCTTTCGGCGGTTTAGTTGCTTTTGAAATGGCACGACAATTGCACCAAGCAGGCGAAAAAGTAAGTTTACTAGCCATTTTCGATACTCTTGCACCAATACCCAACAATCAGCCGTCATTTTGGGATAGTTTAAAATTTCTTGTCACCACCGTACCCCAATCTATATATCCTTACTTGCAAGATTACTGGGAGTTAATTTGCGATGCTGCTAATATTCCCAGCACTTTTGAGCAAATTTTCTCTCCGCATTGGTGGACATCATTGCTAGAAAACGCCACAATTACTCATCTTTTCCCGCAAGAAACTAGATTGCGAATGCTAGACGAATTAACAATTGAGCGAATAATGAGGATTTTTTGGGCAAATAGTCAAGCTACATTAAATTATTCACCCCAAAATTATCCAAATGCGATCGCCTTATTTAAAAGCAACGAACCCCTAACCACCACCGATACAACTTTAGGCTGGAGTCAACTAACAAGTTCTGTAATATTACACTCTATACCTGGCAATCATTTAACCATGCTCAAAAGTCCCAACGTCCAAGCATTAGCCCAAGAATTGAATAAGTATTTGACCTCTTAAATCTTATTATGCGATCGCCCTAAAAAAGGCAAACTTTAAAACTATTTCTCCTGATTTTCCCCCCTTTTTAAGGGGGGTTAGGGGGGATCTCCCCGCACAACTAACTATCAAACCATCCTCTCAAGCAAAACTTCCTGACTTGGCAAAGTCGCCTTTAAGCGAGACAATAGTTAATACGTCTCCCGTTAATTCTCAACCTGTGAACACTGTTCGTACTGTTTCCGATACCAAAAGATCGTTCTACTCTACTCACACTCGCCCGATAAACACTATTTATCGCCGCGTGGTTGAGGAAGTAATGGTAGAAACGCACTTGCTCTCTGTCAACGCTGATTTTAGCTACAACCCCATATATGCGCTAGGTTTTGTTACCGCCTACGAGCGCTTTATGCAAGGCTATCAACCAGAACGGGATAAAGAATCAATTTTTCAAGCTTTGTGTCAAGCTATAAATACCGATCCTGATAAACATCGCCAAGATGCTGAACGATTGGGAAATTTTGCCAAAAGTTTATCCCCTCAAGACTTGACTGCATGGTTGAGTGGTGAAAAGCCTGTAGATGGTTATGGCGACTTGCAAGAACAAATCAAAGAAATTGCCAATAATCCCAAATTCAAATATAGTCGTTTATTTGCGATCGGTGTATTTAGTTTACTAGAATTATCTGACCCAGAATTAGTTAAAGATGAAACTAAACGCGAAGAAGCATTCAAGCAAATTTCCAACAGCCTACACCTACCCGAAGACAAACTCAACAAAGACTTAGATTTGTATCGCGGTAACGTCGAAAAAATGAACCAAGCTTTAATTGTCATGGAAGATATGTTAGCTGCCGAGCGCAAAAAGCGGCAAAGAAAAGCCGACGAACAACAAGCTGCTCTTGCTGCTAAGTCTCCTGATAAACCCCAAGATACCGCATCTTAATTACAGGACATTTACGAAAGTCAGCATTGTTGATTAAATGTAAGAATTTTTATGTAGAGACGTTGCATTGCAAAGTCTCTACAATAATTTTGATTTTCTAAAATATTTCCCCCTCTTTTTAAGGGGGGTTAGGAGGGATCTCGCGCGATCGCATCATGCCAACTAACCCCCACTATGGCATCATGACTTCAGCCTAAAGTTATGCTTAGTCAGGGGTTTTTCGCAAGTGAATCCAACGCGCAATTTTTTACAAGTCTTTCAAAGCCGCAAAATGGCAATTTTGCTATTCTTGGGTTTTTCCTCTGGTTTACCCTTATTTCTCACCAGCAAAACTCTGCAACTATGGATGCAAGACGCGAAAATTGACTTAGGAACAATTACCCTATTTAGTTTAGTTGGCGTTCCCTACTCCCTCAAGTTTTTATGGTCGCCGTTATTAGACCGCTTTGTACCACCCTTTCTCGGACGAAGACGCAGTTGGCTAATATTAACTCAAATTGGGTTATTACTTGCGATCGCAGCGATGGCATTACAACAACCCTCCCAAAACCTCCCATCCCTACAAATACTCGCAATTATCGCCCTAATAATTACATTTTTAAGTGCAACTCAAGATATTGCTGGCGATGCCTATAGGACAGATGTTTTATCGCCCCTTGAAGCTGGCGCAGGTGCATCGGTTTGGGTGCTAGGCTACCGGATGGCGCTGCTTGCAACTGGCTTTTTGGCTTTAGTTTTAGCCGATTACATTTCTTGGAATGCCGTTTATTTAATCATGGCGGCTTTTATGGGAGTTGGCATAATTGCAACTTTATTTGCTCCTACTGAACCCGTGCTAGAAGGCGAACAACATACTGCACCCATCTCAGTTAAAGATGGAATTTTTCTATTATTATTTGCTTTGCTCCTAGCAGGCTTAATCGGCGGATTAATTACAGGTTTTATCTCTTTACCTACATTATCTCTACTGATCGCAGGTTTACTCGTTGTTTGGATAGTTGCAGCTTTTATCTTACCAAAAAAGCGGCTAAATAACGTCGCCGATCGCCCACCACAATCATTACAAGACGCGGTAGTTCTACCTTTTCAAGAGTTTTTCGGGCGTTTTGGAGTAGTGCAAGCAAGTTTGATTTTAGCTTTTATCTTGCTCTACAAACTGGGCGACTCTTTGGTCGGAATTACGGCAAATTTATTTCTACAGGAAATCAACTTTTCAAAAACTGAAATTGGCGCAATCCAAGGTGGGATGGGCTTTTTTGCCACAACAGTAGGGGTGTTAGCAGGAGGCGCTATTTTAACGAAAATTGGCATGAATCGAGCCTTGTGGATTTTTGGGATTCTCCAATTACTCAGCAACTTAGGTTATTATGCTTTGGCGGTTTTGGGAAAAAATTATTCTCTGCTAGTCTTAGCAATCAATATCGAGAATTTGTGTGCAGGGTTAATCACCGTCGTTACTGTTGCCTATTTGATGAGTCTTTGCAACCACAGCTTTACAACGACCCAATTTGCCTTATTCTCAAGCTTAGTTGCTATTAGTCGTGACATCATCTCAGCCCCCGCTGGACAAATAGCCGTTATCACAGGTTGGTCAACATTTTTTCTGCTTTCTATCATAGCCGCTTTGCCAGGGCTATTACTTCTACCTTTTATTGCGCCTTGGAATTCGCCGCCGATTGCGATGGCAAAACCAGGATTAAATGATGATGATTTTTAACAATAAGTTGTAGGATAAAAGAGGGCTTAACAATTCTTTAGCTAAGTTCTCATATTTTTTGCTTTCTACGGCTACCAACATGGCTATCTTTCGTCAATACGTGCTTCCCTTTGCGATCGTGTTTGTATTTTTCATTGCCCTTGTAGCAGTTAGCGCCCGGATATTTCTACCTAACGATATGGCTGCACCTGCGCCAATTGAGGAAATCAGTTCACCCCAAAAAGTAGAATCACAACTACCTCCAGGCTTATCAGTGTTGGTAAAAGGCATCCCGGACGATTTGGCGCTGTCGGATCAATTCCGCATGACTGTTAATTAAATGTGGAATTAATACAAGGTTACAAAGTTCAGGTTGGATCGAGCAGAGATCGGGCATTGCTAGTAAAGTTTATGCAAAAAACTTATCAAGAACTAGCCCCAAAACAAGATTTTTCTCATTTAGCCCTGACTGTAGAGCAGTATTTATCTAGAGAAACGCCTCTATGGTGGGTAAATTCAGATAGCAATTCTCCGGTAGCTTGTGTGTGGGCGGGAAACGCGACCGATCAAATAACAGGCGATCGCATTGCTCATATTTTTCTACTTTATGTAGCCCCAGAACACCGACGTAGAGGCATTGCTACAGCTTTGATCGGTTTAGTCGAAACTTGGGCAAGTAGTAAAGGACTACGCGAAGTCGGGTTACAAGTATTTCAAGCCAACAGCAGCGCCTTAAATCTTTACAATCAGTTAGGCTATCAAACTCAATCGCTATCGATGGTAAAACCATTGAAATAGATATACTAAACAAAGCTAACAGCTAAAGGTTGTGGTAGCTTGAATAGTTATGTATGACGACGAAGATTTAATCAGCTTACTTGAAGGGGAAGAATTAGAAAGTCCCCTAGATCACCTTGAACCGCTAACGGCTGAGGTTGAGGCGTATAAACCAAATCCTGACGCAATGTTAGCTTTGCTAGAAGATCCGCAAACCCAGCAAAGGATGTTAGCAGCACGGGCTTTTTGCGAACTAGAAGACAGACGCGCTACCCCTCATCTTATTCACCTTTTGTCTGATACTTGCCCTTTGGTGCGAGTAAGTGCAGCTTATGCCATCGGGCGCAACCCCGATTCTAATGCGGTTCTACCGCTTATTGAGCAGTTAAACGTTGATTGGAATGGTTACGTCCGTAAAGGTATCGTGTGGGCCCTAGGAAACTGCCGCGATCGCCGTTCCTTAGTGCCTCTAGCAGAGGCTTTAAAAACCGATATTTCTGCGGTGCGGTTATGGGCGGCGAGTTCTTTGGCGCAGATGGCTGGAGTCAGTTACGAAGGGGTTGTCGGTGCAATCCCCCCCTTAGTTGAAGCCTTAGTTACAGATCCCGTTGCTGCGGTCAGGAGCAATTGCGCGTGGGCGATCGGGCAATTGTGCCGCGAATTGCCTTCTAATGTTGTTTACGCTACAGCTATTGATGCTTTAATTCAAGCTTTCGCTGAAGACAAAGACTTGGGAGTAAGAGAAGATGCCAAAGCTTCATTATTAGGGGTGGGCGATCCGCGCGGCTTGCAACTAATCGAAACTTTGGAACAGGAAGGATGGTTTTAATAAATGTAATTCCCAAGGTAGAGACGTGGCAATATTCCCAAGGTAGAGACGTGGCAATGCAACGTCTCTACCGCAAAATTTATATTTCCAAATAAACAATATCCCAGCCATTGCCTTCTACAGCTACCGTAGCCTGGTAATTTGGGGCAGGAGCGAACGATCGCAAAAACCAACGATTGTCTATTGATTCTGTTGCTACCTTTTGGTCAAAATCATCGTTACAAGCCGCCAAACCATCACCTACAGCCTTTAAATACGCTTCCTTGCGAGTCCAGTGGTGAAAAAACCCCTCAAGTTTTTGGTCAGGTGATAAAGATTGAAAAATTGCCTGTTCGCGACGAGAAAAGCAACGATTGGCAATTTGCTGTGCGTCATTAATCGGGCGGATAAATTCTAAATCTATGCCCAGTTCGCGATCGCACGTTAGGGCGTACAAAGCTAAACTTTGAGAGTGAGACAAATTAAACCGCAATTGGGTGTCTTTAATTGCTGGCTTGCCATAATGCCCATAATTAAACTCTAAGCAAGCGGCGGGTATAGCCAAATAGTTACTAAGAATCGTTCTTAGCAAGCCACGCGCCACAATAAATCTCTGCTTATCTTGCTCAAAATGAAACCTATCCGCCCTCTGGCGCTCATCGGCGGACAAAGTTTGAGCTAATATCTCTACCTTTTCTCTAGGCAAATCGAGAGTAGAGCGCCAGATGTGAACTTCATCTGTGTTAGCTGATAACTTTGGTGGCAACAGCCAATTACAATCGAGCATTGTTAGTTGATTGAATTTATTAGGCGATCGCACTAGGCAAGCAAAACCCGTGTAGAGACTACACCAAAATCCCTACTACTTTACGTCAATGGGAGTTATCGGAGCAACAAATTCTTCGCTTAAAGTCGAGTTAAATTGATTTGGTTCTGGTAACGCTCGACGATCAACTTTGCCATTAGAAGTCACTGGGAGAGCTTCTAGGACGACAAAAACCGATGGGATAGCGTATGTGGGTAGCTCCTCTTTAAGTAAAGCTTGTAGCTGCTCTATTAACTTATTTACAGCTTGTTCTTCCAGATTATGCCAAAGTTGAATAGCCGTTGGGGAATAAGCTGGAATTGTCAAAGTGTTGCTATGTCTAATAGGCTGTTCCCCAATTTTATTTTGAGCTTGCTGAAAAAATTGCGAATCTAAAACCAAATAAGCAGCTAGATATTTGTCTCCATCAGCTAAATTTTCACGAGCAACAACTACGGTTTCTTTAATGGCTGAATGTTGACCAAGAGTTGCTTCAATGTCCTCTACTTCTATCCGAAAACCGCGAATTTTTACCTGATTATCCATACGTCCAATAAATTCAATCTTCCCATCGGGCAGATAACGAGCCAAATCTCTAGTTTTGTAAAGGTAAGAATTGGGTTCGTCGCTAAAAGGATTAGGCACAAAATTGTTTGACATTTGGGCGCGATTAAAGTAGCCACGAGCCAAACTTGCACCACCAATCCACATTTCACCCATTACTCCCACTGGTACAGGTGTAATCGGGTCGCTCTTGCGCCGTAGCATGGGGTCTAGCAAATATATCTGAGTATTAGCAATCGGTCTACCTATAGAAATTGGTGTGTTACCAAGCTCTATTTGACAAATGGTACACCAGCTTGTAACTTCAGCAGCGCCATACATATTCCACACTGAGCCTACCTTTTCTAGTAGCTGATGAGCTAATCCTTTGTTCAATGCTTCGCCACCACACAAGACTTTTAGCTGTCTGTTGCCATTCCAACCAGAGGCTAATAGACTGCGCCAAATACTCGGAATCGCCTGCATAACTGTAACGCCTGCGGCTAGGTGGGCAAGCTCAATCGGATTTGCGGCAACTTCGCGACTGACTAAGACAATTTCTGCTCCTACGATGAGCGGTAAGTAAATTTCTAAGCTGGCAATATTAAAACTCATTGTCGTCATAGCCAGCATGACATCTTGTTCGTTCATTCCTGGTTCGCAACGCATGGAAGACAGGAAATTGACTACTGCTTGATGGCTAGTTTGTACGCCTTTAGGTTTACCCCTACCCGAATTGTAGATAGTGTAAGCTAAGTTTGCTGAAGTAACGGTACTTTCTAGATTTTCATCGCTATAAAGCGCGATCGCACTTTCTTCCGCATCTATTAGTATAGTGTGTGCCTGATGCTGTGGTAGTCGCTCTAAGCAACCAATTTCTGTTAATACTACCGGAAGCTGCAAGTCTTGCAATATAAACGCCAAGCGGTCGTAAGGATAGGCTGGATCTAATGGCACGTAAGCACCTCCAGCTTTGAGAATGCCTAGCAATCCCACAATTAAGTCAAGACTTCGCTCTAAGCAAATACCTACCATAATTTCAGGCAAAACCTTTGCTTTTTGCAAATATCGCGCAACTTTGTTCGCTCGCCTATTTAGTTCTTGGTAAGTTAGTTGCTTATTTTCAAAACTCACAGCTATTTTATCGGGAGTTCTTTTAACTTGTTCCTCAAATAATTGGTGAATACATTGGTTTTGAGGATAATTAGTTTTTGTATTGTTCCATGCTTTTAATAGCTGTTCTTTTTCTCCCGCCGCCAGCAGGGAAAAGTCTAAAACTTGCTCTTGAGTTGAAGAAACATCGCGCATAATATTATTCATAAATTGATTCCTAAACTTTTTGTTAACCTGCTCTCAGCTTTTACTAACTCTCTATCTGATTTAAATGTTTTGTATAAAAAAATATTACTTTTAGCTCAAAAAAGTAACCAAAACATTTTTTATATTCAGTTAAAAACTTGAGCTTAGTATTAATCAATTTTCGCTAGTTATTACCTTAACTTTTTAGCAAATATTTATACCAGTCCGCAATACGTATAAATACAGATATTTTTAATCGGACTTATTTTTGAATACCAAAATACCGTATTTGTTCCGATCTATATTTTTTGATTAAAGTTGTAACAAGTTAATATGAAGATAGCAAAGTTCCTACATAAAATTATTTGCCTACAAATTTCAGTTTGAAGCAAGCGATCGCTCTCATTAACTTTTTAGGCTTTAAACTAGCTGAAACTCTTGCATAGCGGGAATAAAATTCTTGTTTTCGTGGCTGGGACGACTAAGTTTAATCAAAGCAAATCGTTGTAAAGAGGTTAAATTTTGCCATTGTTGCACAGTTAAAGTTGCGCCGATTTCTTGAGCTTTTTCTTGCAAAATTGTGGGAATAATAGTATCGTCCATCCATTCAGGTTTTGCATCTAGAGGCAAATCTTTCGCTTTATGCCCTGTGTATTTTTGCACTAAATAAAGCAGCCTTTGGCGATAAGATTGAATCTCCGTTGTAGTTGTGCAAGGTTGCAGGGTGATTGCTTGACGCTCTGCTTCACTAAAATGACTCCAATCGGCTAGTTTAAGCTTGATTCCACAAGTATCTAGCTTGAGACGTACTTGCATAGGAATACAACGGAGACTATCGACAAAATCGGCTTCAAATTGAAAGAATGTCATAGGTTTAGCTAAAGAGATAGTTTAGTGTTGCTGTAGCGGACAATCCAATAACTAACCGATAAAGCAAAAATTGCGATCGCAAGTCCGATTAGTTGGATACCACTGGTTTTGTCTAAATCTAGAATAATCAATTTTCGCGCCACCGCAATTAAAGATGTAACTATAACTAATTCAACTTGAATAACGTTTTTTTCTAAGTAAGCTGTAATATTTTCTAATAACTCTAAAGCAATCAAAATATTTAAAAATAGTCCGAATAACTCAATTAGTGTAGTATTAAAAAACCCAATAGGCTCTGAAAATAATTCTTTAAATAAAAGTACACCTAAATCGAATATAGCAACAGCAATTACAATTAACATCGCTATAGCCAAGAATTTAGACACAATTTTTTCTACGGAATGAACTAACTGAAGAAAGTTCTCGTCATTACCTGCGGCTCGAAGTTGATTAAATAAGTTTCTTTGTCTCATAACGTATACCTGCGTTAAATTGCATACTACGGTTGCTCTAATCTGATGAGACATCATATTAAAGTGCGATCGCCCATAAAACAAGCCTTTTGTCTGCTACAAATACTTATTCTATTTTCGTGGGTGTCCATTTTATCCTAGAATGCCTTTTCAAGGGGACGATTTTTGAAGTCGCTCTTGTGCCTAATATAAAGTGGAGAAATTTTGTGGATTTAGACCGCATTCCAGCCCAACCCAAGCCAGGGTTAATCAATGTATTGATTGAAATTGCCGCAGGAAGCAAAAATAAGTACGAATACGACAAAGAGTTACAAGCCTTTGCTTTGGATCGGGTACTGTATTCGTCGGTAAAATACCCCTATGACTACGGCTTCATCCCCAATACCCTAGCCGATGATGGCGATCCTTTAGATGGAATGGTGCTAATGGATGAGCCAACCTTTCCTGGCTGCGTAATTGCCGCCAGACCTATCGGAATGTTAGAAATGATTGATGGTGGCGATCGCGATGAGAAAATTCTTTGCGTCCCCGATAAAGATCCCCGCTACAATCATGTAAAATCTCTCAAAGATGTTGCACCTCACAGATTAGATGAAATTGCCGAATTTTTTCGCAGTTATAAAAATTTAGAGAAAAAAGTTACCGACATTCGCGGCTGGCAAGATGTAGAATTTGTCATGCCTTTAGTAGAAAAGTGTATCAAAGCTGGCAGCAAAAAAGGTTGAGATTCCGATTCGGAAACAACTTAAAGGATTTTTGGTCTGTAAAATTGCTAAAGGCGATCTCCCCTAACCCCCTTAAAAAAGGGGGGAAATATGGAGTATTCTCTTGTTTAAGGGAAATAGCTATTAGCTCCTTTTCAAGGGTAAATATTTATTTTTCCCCCTTTTAAGGGGAGGCAAAAAGCGGTGTAGCTGAACCGGACCGCTTTATTGTCGTGGATTGAGGGGGATCTAAAACCAAGAAACTTTCAAAATATCCTTCCTAAGCTTGTTTTGCGCTCCAAGTCTAAAATGTAAGAGGAAAACTACTTTTCCTCTTGCTTTATCGCCTTACCACAATGCAACGGACATTTCTTTACGCCAAAATTCACAGTTGTACGCTTACGGCTGCCAATCTTGATTATGTTGGTAGTATTAGTATTGATCGCGCTTTATTAGAGGCTGCGGGAATTTTACCTTACGAACAAGTGCAAGTAGTAAATATTGCTAATGGCGAACGGTTAATTACCTACGCGATCGCTTCCCCCGCCAATTCTGGAGCGATAGAATTAAACGGAGCCGCCGCACGCCTTGGAATGGTAAGCGATCGCGTTATTATTATGACCTACGCTCAATTTGATAGCCAAGAACTTACAACCTATTGTCCTACCGTTGTCTTGGTAGATCAGCATAACAAAATTGCCGAAGTGCGGCGCTATGATGATTTGCTAGCTTCCGTTTAGGAATATCTCCCCTTGAATAAGGGGAAAACTATTTTAAGACTAGCTATTGTAAAACAGTCTAGAAAATGCGAAGCCCTAACGCTTGCGCTATCGCTTTACTTAGCTTACTAACTTTGACATTTAGAATTTAAGTAATAATTTTGTTGAAAAAATCTTAAGCAAATTAAGATATACATAACTACATAAAAAATCATCTATCTTAAGAATGAAGACAAATAGCGTACAATTAATATCGTACTTGAAAGCTCTTTAACAGTAGGCTACTAGCACTGTCGCTATAGATACTATTGGTTGCTAGTACCTGCTCGGAACTAAAAGTATGTAAAGCATCATGATTAAGCAACAGCGTACAGTTTTAATCGTTGATAACTTTCCGCCTGATCGGGAAATGTATCGTCGCTATCTGCAAGCCGACTTAGAGTATGAATATACCTTATTAGAGGCTTCATCGGCAAAAGACGGATTAATATTGTGTGGCATACAGTCAATAGATGGAATTTTATTAGACTTTTCTTTGCCAGACTCTGACGGATTAGAATTTTTGGCAGAATTGAAAAAAATACCGTTGGGCTTCTATCCTACAGTAATTATGATTACTGGACAAGGAAACGAAACCATAGCCGCAAAAGCAATCAAAAACGGCGCAGAAGATTATCTAGTCAAAAATCAAATAACTGCACAATCATTACAGTTGGCGGTAGGAAGTGCGATCGCATCGAACAAGTTACAGCAGCAATTGCAGCAACGAATCGAGCAAGAAAAAATTGTCAGCCAAATTGCTCAACAAATTCGTCAATCGTTGAATTTAGCAGAAGTTTTGCAAACAACGGTTACTCTTGTAAGGCAATTTCTGCAAACTAATCGTGTAGTTATTTTTCAACTCCAATCAGACGGAAGCGGGACGGCGATAGTAGAATCGGTGGGAGAAGATTGGAAAAGCTTAATATCTGCAAATTTTTACTCGCCCTACTTTATCAGCCCCCATATAGAAAACTACCGCCAAGGGCTAATTACCACAAAAACAGCCTTCTATGATGCTGAGATAGACAATTGTTATATCGAACAACTAGAGCAGTTTCAAGTCAAAGCCTGTTTAGTTGCACCATTATTTCAAGGCGAAATATTATGGGGATTGCTAATTGCTCATCATTGCTCATCGCCGCGCCCCTGGCAAGAAATAGACATCAATTTAGTCAAGCAATTATCAACGCAAATTGGGATTGCGATCGCTCAATCTGAACTATACCAAAAAGTTCAAAGCGAATTAGCCCAAAGGCAACAGGTAGAAGCGGATCTACAAGAAAGCGAAGCCGGGTTGCGCCTAGCTTTAAATGCCGCTCAGATGGGAACTTGGGACTGGAACATATTAACAAGTCAAGTTAAATGGTCGGCAAATATGGAAGCCTTATTTGGCTTTCAACCGGGGGAATTTGATGGGACTTACGCTACCTTTGTTTCCAGGCTGCACCCAGAAGATGGCGATCGCGTCCTTGAGGCGATTAACCAATCAGTAGCTACAGGCGCAGAATATAGTATTGAATTTCGAGTTATTTATCCTAACGGTCAAATTCGCTGGGCGCAAAGCAAAGGACAGGTTTTTTACAATGAAACTGGGCAACCCGTCCGCATGATGGGAGTTGATATCGATATCACCACATCCCAGCAATTGAGAGCAGAAAAAGAAACATTGCTGCAAAGCGAACAAGCAGCAAGAGCCGAAGCCGAAGCCGCCAACCATAGTAAAGACGAATTTTTGGCGGTTGTATCCCATGAATTGCGATCGCCCCTAAATGCAATTTTAGGCTGGGTACGGCTACTTAGAACACGGGAACTAGACAAAGAAACCACCAACCGAGCGCTAGAAACCATTGAGCGCAATACCCAAACCCAAGTACAACTAATTGAAGACTTGCTTGACGTTTCCCGGATGATTCGCGGCGACTTGCAGCTAACTATGGCTCCGGTGAGACTCGCAACAGTAATAGAAAATACTATCAGTAGCTTGAGTTTGACCGCCGAGGCAAAACAGATCAAACTTAATTCTATCCTCAAAACCGATGGTAAAATTTTGGGCGATTTGAACCGTTTACAACAAGTTGTTACTAATCTATTGACAAACGCAATCAAGTTCACTCCCCAAGATGGAAGCGTTGAAATTTGTTTACAACAAAATAGTTCTCAAGTTCAAATTAAAGTAACTGATACTGGACAAGGAATTAGTCAAGAATTTCTGCCCCATATATTTGATCGATTCCGCCGTGTTGATAGTTCTACAGAACGATCTACCGATGGGCTAGGCTTGGGACTTGCGATCGCAAGTCATCTTACCCGGTTGCATGGTGGTACTGTTGCAGCTAGTAGCCCTGGTGTAGGACAGGGAGCCACTTTTACTGTCACGCTGCCACTTTTGTAGATAAAATGTATTGAGTTATAAATATTAATTTTAAGTTTCCTGCATGATTTAGTTTAAAAAATTTGTTACAGAAACTTTTGACTTGCCCAATTGCGATCGCGCTATACCTATTCCTGGATTAGTTCAGCCTCAAGCCCATCGATACCAATAAACTAATTTGGATAATCAAATTATTTATTTTGAAGTTACTATATTGCCCATTAACTAGATTAATTTTTTATGAACCCAAACCCCATTGTTAGTTTAATTCGCGCTGACTCCTACGAATTAGAGTCCTTGCAAAATAACATTGCCAAACTCTTAGCACCGATGGGAGGAATGGCAGCCATAGTCAAAATAGGCGATCGCGTTTTACTTAAGCCCAACTTGTTAACGGGGGCGCGCCCAGGCAAAGAATGTACTACCCGTCCCGAATTAGTTTATGTTGTCGCCAAAATGGTTATGGAGGCGGGGGGTAAGCCTTTTTTAGGCGATAGTCCAGCTTTTGGGACAGCTAAAGGAGTAGCGCTTGCTAATGGCTATTTACCCTGGATAGAAAAACTAAATTTACCAATTATCGATTTTCATGGGCAACGTTACCAAACGTTGGGAGCAGAATTCAACCATCTGTTGCTATCTACTGAAGCAATGGAGGCGGATGTAGTTATCAACTTGCCTAAAATCAAGTCGCATATGCAGCTAACTTTGACAATGGGTGTAAAAAATTTATTTGGTTGTGTCCCTGGCAAAATGAAAGCATGGTGGCACATGGAAGCGGGGAAAGATAGCGCTAGATTTGGGCAAATGCTGGTAGAAACAGCACGGGCAATTAATCCAGCCTTGACGATTGTTGATGGGATTATTGCCCATGAAGGAAATGGCCCTAGTGGGGGAGAACCTCGGCAGTTGGGGGTTTTGGGGGCAGCAAGTAATGTCTTTGCCCTTGATCGCGCGATCGCACATCTTCTAAAGGTTGACCCCTCTATTGTCCCTACAATCGCCGCCTCTCAACGGTTAGGGCTTGTGGGGGACTTTGATAATATTGATTTTCCGCTCTTGCAACCTGACGAATTACAAATAGATGATTGGCGGCTACCCGATACGTTAATGCCGATTGATTTTGGAATGCCTCGCGTTTTAAAGTCTACGTTTAAGCATTTTTACATTCGGTTTATTAAAGAGCCGATGAGTGCTTACTTGTAAGCTTTTTCCCTTTGATATTCGAGGAGATCCCCCTAACCCTCCTTAAAATGGCGGGAAGATATCTTTTTGGCGTTGCTAAATTTAGGACGCGAAAATGATTCTGCGTGATTTCAAAACCAATGTAGAGACGTTGCATTGCAACGTTTTACACCAAAATTCATACATCTAATCAGCAACGCCATCTTTTTTAGTTTTTCGTTAAGCAAGTTCTATTTACGAGCAACACCGTGGACTTGCAAAACATCGCTAAAAGTAGCGCAATAATTGGGCAATCCCAAGCTTTCAGGATTAACGGGGTTTTTGTAACTAAAATGTCTGTAAGTTAAACAAAACCTATCCCAATCTGCCATTTGAATGCGAAATAGCGGAATCAAAATATTAGCTAAAGCTAAAGTTATCGGAATACGAAAATAAATCTTTTTGTTGAGATAGTTACAAGCTTCCTCAATTGCTCCATCAGCAGTTATCCGTTTTTGACCTAATACTAATTGCCGCGATTCCTCAGCTTTTGGTGGATTGTCAATCAAGCATCTAATAACCTCTGCCACATCTTTTCCATGAATAAAGTGGAAACTCCCATCAGCTTTAAAAAAACGAATTAAATTGATTAATTTTGTAATTTCTGGGATTCCCGCCGACAAATGAGAGTAAGGTTTAGTGTTATCTCCTCCCAAAACTAAGGTAGGAAAAATTTTAGTTATTTTAGATTTAATCGCACTATTTGCTAATTTCTGAAAACACTCGTACTTAGAACGAATGTAATCTGTACCAATTTCTCCCGCTTCCTTAAGTAACTGGTTGTGACTATCTAAAATACTCGCTGTAGAAAAGTAAATTACTTGTTGACAAACTTCGGGATCTAACAAATTCATCAACTCAATGGTTTTAGTGACATTGATATCAAATATGTCTTCACCGCCCCATACAGTAGCCGTGAGTACCGCCGTGTCGATAGTTTTGAGTAAATCTGTAAAATCCTCAATTCTACCCATATCGCCCTGCAAAACAGTGATCCCCAGACGAGATTTTGTATTTACTTGTAATTTATGAGGATTCCTGACCAGCAAATACAACTCGTGGTCAGTTTGTTCAATTAAGGCTTCTGTAACATAGTGACCAATGCAACCACTCGCACCAGTCACTAAAATCCGCTTTTTGGTCATAGTTTAGTATTTCAACTGTTTGGCGGTTTCAAAGAAGAAAGCAACATTTTCCTCTGGGGTAGTAGGTAATACACCATGACCAAGATTAAGGATATGTCCGAAGTTGCCAGCTTTTTTTACAGTATCGTAAATGCGATCGCGGATAAACTCTTTAGAACCAAATAACACCCCTGGATCTAAATTTCCCTGCACTTTCATAGATTGCCCTAATCTAGCGCGCGCGTCCGCCATATCTACCGCCCAATCTACTGTGACAATATCAGCGCCCGAAACAGCCATGCGCTCTAATACTCCAGCACTACCACTAACTAGCAATATTAAAGGTGTATCGGGGTGAGTTTGTTTGATTTGCCCAAAAACGCGCTGTTGATAAGGTAAAGCAAAGGTATCGTAATCTTGGGGGCTAAGTTGACCCGCCCAAGAATCAAACATTTGTACTACTTGAGCGCCGCAGTCAATTTGATAACAAGCGTAAATTGCGATCGCATCGGCTAATTTTGTTAGTAATTGGTGCAGTACCGTAGGATCAGAAAATGCCATACCTTTAATTGCTGAGTAGGTTTTAGAACCTTTCCCTTCTACCGCATAAGCAGCTAAAGTCCAAGGAGCGCCCACAAAGCCGAGGACGGTTGATTTGTCGCCTACTTCGTTACTAAGTGCTTGCAAAATTGTTTTGATAAATGGTAGCGATTCCTCCGGTTGCAAAGGACGCAAATTATCAACTTGAGCAGAGGTACGAATGGGCGATTCGATAATTGGGCCCTTTCCTTCGGCAATATCCATCTCAATACCTAAGCCAGGTAGCGGGGTAACAATATCAGAAAATAAAATTACTCCATCTGGTTGAAATGCTTTCCAAGGTTGCAAAGAAACTTCTACAGCTACTTCGGGAATTTCGGATCTGTCGCGAAAGGAGGGGTATTTGTCCCTTAGTTCCCTGTAGGCTTTCATATAGCGTCCTGCTTGGCGCATCATCCATACGGGGGGACGATCTACTTTTTCACCACGCGCGGCGCGCAAGAGATGGGGAACTTGGGTGGAGACGACCATTTAAAGTTTTACCTTAAGTTTGTTTTATGCTTTTGTTAGCTTATCATTTAGCTTTATCGGTTTAGGAACGAACCTCACCCAGCATAATCAATCTCAACTTTAATGTTTTAGCTTCAACCGCCTTTAGCGATCGCATTGCTGCATAGTCACGGGCGAATGATTCAAAACTACGCGATTCTTAAGAAATCCCATCGCGTACGCCAGACGTAACCTCCGCCGCCTCATTGAGCCACAAAACCTCGATCTAGCAGTATTGATTATAGAGCGGACAGTTGAAGCCTTAACGCCTACAGCCGTAATCGAACGTCCAGAATTGCTAAATGACGGGCAGTTACAAGAAATTACAACCCTTTTATTATCTTATTTAACCCTAGAATAAACAACGATCGCCTTTGAGCTACCAACAGCTACTAGAAGATAATACGATTACCCAAGGCGATTACCCAAGGGGTAGCGACAAGCGCGATCGCATTATTCAAGTTCTCTTTCCATCTCAATTATAATTAGGACACCATGTTTGGATCTAAAGCGCTTGATTGGGCAACCTGACGAAATGACTCAATCGATACCAGGCGACTCGATCCACTATCCCACAAAATAAACTTTGAACAAGCAAGCATATCACCCATCCTCAATGTTTTTATGTTTGAGAGCAGGTGAATATTTTTATGATGACAAGCTTCGAGATTATAATTAGGGATTCTTTCAGAAAGATGATGAATGTTGTGGTAGCCGATGTCTGCGGTAAACCACTTGAGAATTATTGGTAATTCTAGGTAACTGCTACCTTCAATGGCTCCACTTAAGTAATCCCAACCTTCTGTTTTGTGAGCATAAGAGTCTTCAAAAATATGCTGCACGAAGAAGACCCAGATAAAAATCACCGCAGCAAAAGTCAAGACGCTTAAGTAAATACTTAAGAAAAAAGTTGCTCCCATAAGATTGCTCAAGATAATAACGCTGCCAATTACGCAAATATTATTAAAGAGCAAATCCCAAAACTCGGTTGCTGTCTGCCAATGTTTGGATTTATGAGCAGAGACGATCTCCGATAAACTCATGCTAGGATTGTTTTTCAAACAAGTAAATAGATCGACAACAAAATCATAGATTCCCATTATTAAAACAAGTCTGGGCTGGAGCGCGAGGTAGAAAAAACCTCCAGGAAAAGCCATTAATGGATGTCTCAGTAGTTCATAAAACCTTTGGTCAGAAGAACTGAGCTTAGAAAACTCCTCCGTTGAGATAAAGTCAGCAACACCGCGATACTGCTCCCAATTACCATTAGTTTTGTGATGGAAGGCATGATCTCTTGACCAAGGGTATTGAGGGATGGCGTTAATGATACCGAGCATAAAACCTACACACCTATTAACCTGCTTTGAATTAAAAAGTGAATAGTGTCCGCAGTCATGCATTAACGAAAAACACCGGATTGAAAATAGTGTCATTAAAATTATGATGGGGGGCAGAAACCAAACAGAAATTGTTACCGCTTTAACTGCCAAAAACCATAAAAGTATGTAAGGCACAACGGTATTTAAAATCTGCCAAGTTGCCTGAAAGTCGTTGCTCTTCATGTAAGGAGTTAGCACAAAGTCAGACTTTTTGAGCATATTTTTCATTCAAAAAAATTATCTTGTAAAATAATATGATGAACCTCTTTCTCGATTTGAGCAAGGGTTTTAGGGATAAAATTTTGATCGCTCTAACCTCTGTAGCTATAGATAATGCGATCGCCAAAAACTGATAAGACCGTTACAACTCCTAGATAAAGTGCTTTGAGCGCTAGTTATTATTGATTAATTTGAGCCAGTCAATACGGGTTTCCCTGTTGACATCACCTGTTCAATAATATCCGCCGCTTTTGTAACTCCCCCGGCTTGCTGATTGGCGGTTTGCAATCTAGTTACATTATTGCGATAAGTTTCTTGCGTCAAGACTTGCTCAATCGTCCGTCGCAGTTTAGGCGCGTTTAGTTTTGACAGCTTGATCATCTCTCCGCAACCAGTCCAAACAATACGTGCAGCTACTCCTGGTTGATCGTTGGTAATGGGAATAGCAACCATTGGTACACCATGACTAATTGATTCTAAAGCCGTATTCAACCCAGCATGGGTAATAGTGAGACTAGCTCTTTGCAACAATTCTAGTTGAGGCGCATTGCCTACAACTAAAGGCGAACCTGGCAACTTTGGCATAGATTCCCCACTTATTCCACCACCAAGAGAAATTACTAACTGTGCATCCAATTTTTCACAAGCTGCCGCAATAGTCTCGAAGACTCCCATCAGGCGATTTTGCAGCGTTCCCATCGAAGCGTAAATTAAGGGTTGACCTGTTAATTTTTCAAAAGGAAAGTCAACTTTCGCCCTAGAAATTAGGTTATGGTAAGCGCCAGTAAAATGGAAACATCCCGGCAAATTTGCTCGTGGAAATTCAAACTCCGCAGGCTGCTGGCACAGTTGAGCTAATCGTGAATAAGCATCATTTTGACTATAGTGCGGGGGCAAATTCCATCCGCGTCGATATTCGGCGATAGTTGCGCGAATTGGCTTCCCGACCTGACGTAACAAACGATAACCGATTCTGTTGCGAATTTTCCTCCACCAAGCAGAACTGTAGTTCCAAGGAGTATTAAAAGGAGGAACGCTAATATCTTCGTTAATCATCAAAGCAGCAGACACGCTCATAAAGGGAATGCCTAGATAGTCTGCAACCGTTCCCCCGGCTGACGAAACTTGGTCTACTAATAATGCTTCGATCCCAGCATCTTTAATTACTTTTGGTGCTTGCTGAAGTAAAGTAACTGTCAATTTTTGGATATGATTTATTGTGGATCGCAGTGCAGCTAATCCGCTTAATTTGCCCAGTTCTTCGGAAAATTGCGCCATAGTTCCATAGGGAGATTCTGACAATGCGATCGCTCTAAACTCTAATCCTGCGGCATCGGCTTTTTTTTCCGCATCCAGGATTCCTACTACAGTAACTCGATGTCCGCGCCCTATCAGTTCGTAGCCCAAAGTTGTCATCGGATTGAGATGACCTGTTGCAGGAAAACAGATAATACCAAAGTGTGTCATGTAAATTTTGCTCCTTAAACAGCTAAAGTACCTTGCTCTGCGTCTAGTATTGTTAGTAATCCTACAGGCAGAGCGGCGTTGCAACCATCGTGTCCGAAAGGTAGGTTAGATACTATGGGAATATTTAGGTCAGATAAGCGATCGCGCAATACTTCATCTATCGTCATACTGGGAATATTTGGCGGTGCGGCGCATCGGCTAAATCTTCCTAATGCAATCCCCATAACTTTTGTCAAAACTCCGCTTAAACGCCATTGAGTTAATAATCTATCTATGCGATAAGGTGCTTCAGTTACGTCTTCTAGCGCTAATATTACGCCATCTAAATTTGGTTGCATTGGTGTACCGAGTAAATGAGTAGCTACCGTCAAGTTGGCTGGTAAAAGTATCCCTGTAGCGATCCCTCCTCCCCATCCCGTACCTTGCAGAGGTGCTATAGGACGACCTTCTACTAAGTTAAATAAGCGCTCTATTGACCAATCGGGTTCAGAAGCTAAAGTTGTTAATACCGCACCATGTACGCTCGATTTGCCTCCGTGGTACAAACTCCATAATAAACAAGTAATATCCGAAAAACCAATCAACCATTTATTGCCATTTCCCCAAGTCCAATTTTCTAAAATTCTGGCGCTACCATAACCACCCCTAGCGCACAAGATACCCTTACATTGGGGGTCGTTCCAAGCTTCAGATAATTGCTTTATGCGATCGCTATCTTTACCTGCTAAGTAGCCAAATCGATTTTTTATACTTTCACTTACTACTATTTTGTAGCCGTGCGATCGCCATATTTCTACACCTTTTTCAAATGCCTCAAATTCTCTCAATGCA
>QQTW01000039.1_pt1 | contig 78880 bp, 78 predicted proteins | sample 1904831 | NCBI WGS metagenome assembly QQTW01 (sample SAMN09435610, study PRJNA476489) | Subsurface metagenome, whole genome shotgun sequencing project. | reverse complement strand
GCAACTGAAGGGTATCTGTCGAGTCCTTGTATGTCCATGGTCCTATCATTGTTTTCTATTCTCGAAGCTCCCGGGCATTGATGAAGTTCCTTGCTTAAATAATCCCTCAGTGCTTGGGAAGCAGTTTTCTCTATTTTGAACCTTTCCCCAACATAGGACCGTCGCAGAGTATCCGGATCCATGAGCTCTGTGCATGGTTGCCGTCAACCGGGTGGCGCTCAGGCTTGCTTTTGCTGAGCCGACCGGAATATGGCCGCAGCCTGCAGGGCTATCGGCACTACGATTGAATCTGGCTTGAATCAGATGCATGCTACTGCGCGCTCGACTTTTGCATATTGCGGGAAGGCCACGGGTGCTAGAGCACCATCTCGCTACGAGATCGACATTGCGCTTAGCAGGAAAACAAGGTTTAGCCCTCACGGCCCTCTATCTCCGCGACGGCTTGGCACCAATCTAATACTCCTATAAATCAAATTTCCAACTGTCCTCACATCCGAAGACTCAATGCTCACCTAGCTTTGCATGCAAGCTTTCAAGAAACAACATCTACCACTCCCTGTCCGCTGGCCTTGCCCACCAAATAGTCCTCCCGTTTGTAAGCTTCGTATGCCGGACGATCGAGACTGCGCCTCGCCACCTCGACATCCATGTTGATGTCGTCGATCAAGGCCTCCACACTGCTGTAGTCGTATTCCGGGCGGATGTATCCCAGTATTACGAGGTAGAGATGCGAGCCGTAAAAGTCCGAGGGGAAGGAGTGTAGGATGTGTACTTCCTGAAGGGACGCTTAGCAAGCCACGGCATGTTTGGCGCAAACGATACCCACAACGCTCCGGACGGTGTTTTTGTAGAACGGATTCCACCCGATGCTCATGACCATCGGAAACACTCTGCCGCTGGCCTCCCTCACATCGTCGTCGTCATGTCGCCCGCCCGACTCGACCGCAGCTTCGCCGACGTCTGCGTTGCGGCTCGCACCTTCGTGATCTTTCCCGGCCTCCGCATCACCTTCCGTTCTCACGAAGTCTAAACCGGCCCATCCGAAATAGACGCCGCTAGCGACATCTTCGTGGCCACCTATGCTCAGGCCGTCGACGGGGATGTTGGCGGTCGGTATACCGAGCTGTGGTACGCAGCATAGAATCAGTCCGCTGGCCAGTTGCACCCACAACCTGCAAATGGAAAGACAGTCCAGCGGACGTCCAACCAACATACCTCTTTGCTGCCCCGTCCGAAGCCCTTGATCACTTTTCCATTGATCCTGATAGGAAATGGCGGCTGCGGCCCGGAAGCTGGACCGGCCGTGGGATCTCGAGGGCCGTCAGGACGCATCTTGCATCTGCAATCAATCGACAGATGAACAAACGGAAGCTTTGGAAGGCCATTATTGGGATTGTCGGGAGATGTGTACCGTGCTTTATCCTAGCAGTACCTATGTATCTGGTACGAGGCTTCGCCCGTCTCTACATTATATGTAGTTAAGCAACCGGCGACTCCAAGAACCAATCAAGAACTACAGACATGTACGCTCTAAGCTTAACCTATAGGCCGTTGTTTTGCAATGCTCGGCGAAATACCCTTCGTCCACCAATCACAAGTATATGCAACGCACAGGTGTACAGAAGGTTCAGGTGCTGTGCAGAAAACATGGCACAATCATCAGAAGTGCCAAGGCCATCACTTAGAGTCGTGCGTAGAAACATCGAAGGCTGCGCTCTCCATATGTGAAGAGTGGCGCCTCTAACACTGAGGAGGTGCATTCCTCCCATCGACACAGAACTGCCACATGCCATACTCATGTGTACGGAGCACATTGCAGTGTGCCGACCAACGTAATCGTAGCTCTCAATGTACCGCAAGTACAGACTCTCACTGCCCATGTAGTCAGCCAAGACGCCTCCAGGGCATGGCCTGGTTGGAGTTTTGGGGAAAAGAGCAGGCGCCTGGACTGCAGAAAGAGTTGAGGCGCCACTCCGACCTAACAACCGGTCTAGAAATCCCGGTTCCCGCACTATATGCAAGGAAGAAACTATGACAAGCAAGGTTAGCACGAGCTGACTGAAATGCTCCAGATGAGGTGGGTGCACCACTCACATTCATCACTATGAGCATGGGCACCTGGAAGACGTCACGCTTGACGGTCCAGCAGTACATGCAGTCCACTTTGCCGTCACGTTTTCCGAGCGCAGTCATGACCGAGTCGGAGCTAATCCTATCAGCTCCTTGCGACGCGTCCGGCTGCGAGGGTCCCTGCCGGTGTCCGGAGTCTTTGCCACCGTTTACGAGGGGCGACGCATCACGGCCATGACCAGAGTTCGCGTTGCTGTCAGGTTGCGTTCCATCTGTACCACACTCGATATCGTCCTTGGTGCGATATGAGAGCAACTTGCATGGCGCCATGACGCTGCCTCGGGAGTCGCCAAAAGCAAGTTTGGCGAAGTCCTCGTAGAACCGGATGACGCTATCGTCATCCAGGAGTTCGGCCAGGAAGACGGGCTGAAGTTGCTGCTGGCTTTGGGAGCTGTCGGGCTCACTTGCAGCAGGGATGCTGGCGTTAGGTGGACAGGGTGTACTTTGGCCGCCGCGCGAGCCAGGCGCATCCTGCTGGCTGTAGGGCGTACCGCCCGTGTTGACGTTGAGATTTGGCTCCTTGCCAAGAAGCACGTCTCTGCGCCAACCGGTGAGCAGACTGAACTCTTTGCTCACCGCAGCCACTTCGCCCGTACGGCGGCAGATGATGGTCGGCGTGCCGTATGCGTTTATGAAGTCTTCATACTCCCACAGAGTTCGTTGGAAGCATTTTTCCATGAAGACGAGGTCGTCACGGTTCAGACTCTTCGTGCAGGAGATGAACGATGGCCTGATGGAAGCGAGGGCTTTTGCGATACGCAACGTCTTCTGCGGCGAGAAGCGGCGCTGCAGGAAGGCGGTCAAGCTGTGGAAGCCGGTCGTGTAGCTGTAGGGTTGCTTGACAGACTTGTAGATGGAGCTCGCATCCAGTCGGCGCTTGCGAGACGCCGAGTTTTGGGCCTGCAACGTGCTCAAGGTCAGATTGTTGTCGCCTGGCTGCTTTCCATCCGGATGCGGTGGCTGAGTGAACCGGCCCGGTCCGTCATAGATTGGCTGCTGCTCATGATCCTGCTGATGGCCCGAGTATGCAGCGAATGCCGCAGCTCCTGAGCCGTCATCGTAGCCAGGCGCGTTCACTTCCTGGCGCAATGAAGTTGGACTGGCACCTGCGAGGCTACTGAGACCCGCGCCAATGGCGTAAGCGTTAGGTATGACGGGCTTGTACGCATCGTGACGACGCTGCTGTTCAGCGGCCGGTGGGAGCGTGTCGTGAAGCTGTGGTAGACTGGTCTGTCTGGCAGAGGTCGACTGCCAGTCGACGAGCGGAAGCTCAGTGGGTCTGAAGACGGGGTCGGATGTGCCTGGACTTGCGGAATAGGCAGATGATGTTGTCACCGTGGCAGGAAAACCGCCGGACGCCGAGTCAGCCGCAATTGCCGTGTTGCTGTCATTGGGCGGAGTCTCGGCCATGCCCGAAGACATGTGGCCCAGCATGCCCAGCTCCAGTGCACCGTAACGATTGAGAAAGTTCAGGCCTGCAATGTCAAAGTTGAACAGTGCCGAGTCGTTGGGGTCATAGAGCGATCCACCGAAGTGGTTCATGGCCTGCAAGTCTGGTTGAGAGTGGGAAATGGAGCTGGGAAGAGCCTGAACGGAAGCGGCTTCCTGGCTCACACCGGGAATGAAGCGTGGAGAGAGGGAAGCCTGGGAGCCGCCGAAATCACCCATGACGCCGTTGTCCGGAATCAAGGGGCCGGCCTGAGCCACGTTAAGAGGTTGAGAATACATGTCGTAACTGGGGCGTCCTGGTGACGGATAGAGTTGCGGAGCTGCCAACGGCAGGATGGAGGCCGCAGAGCCCGCGGCAGGCTGACTCCCTGCCAGGGGCGAGCATGTGGTGCCACTGGGGTGATGGTACTGGCCTGCGATGCCCGGAAGAAGGGCTTCGGTAGGCGCATCATGAAGGTACTTGGCCTTCTTTCGCACGCCATCATGGCAGGCATCCTGGAGGCCGCGCTTGATGCATCTCTGACAAGGTCGTTCGTCTCCTGCTCACAGAAATCGTCAGGCCCACCCAGGCTCAGCGACGAGTACGGCACGTGGCCACGTTCCCAAGAAGAAAGGAGAGAAAGTTGGAGATTGAGAGATGGAGAGACGGAGAAGAGAAAAGAAAGGAAAAGGATGAGCAAAAGGCAGGAGAACAGAGGAAAGAAGCAGCACCGAAAAAAACATACCACAGGTTAGATGAGCACGTTGACAGGCGAAGCATGCTCTCCGAGCCTTCTTCCTCCTCGGTCTCAACGGGTCCTTTGGGTCTGTGATCTTCTTGTCACCGCCCTTGGCATGGGCGTGGGCGTGAGAAGGGTCAGCCGAAGAGCGGCCATGCTTCTGCTCGGTCATTTCAATGCCGTCCTGGTCGTGTTCACAGCTGTCCGGCGAAGGGGATGCATCGTTGTCGTCGCCGCCGGGGCTCATGGTGATGGCCTCTTTATCAGACTGGCGCGAAGGCGAAGCTAGCGCTGCGAGCCTCTCCCGCCCAACGTCTCCCAAAGGGGGAAGGGGGGAAAGTGTGGGCGAAAGGGCAGAGCGTCACCGCGTAACCCACGTTTATGCTGCGGGCACCCGTTCGAATTCGCTCAGGCGCCGTCCCGCCGAAGCGGATCGGCCAATGCTCGAGGTGAGACGCCGTGGGTGACGACGCGAGGGGTCGAGGAAGAGCACTTGAGCGTCCCAGCTGGCCGTTTCGAGGAGCCGATCACGCGTGCGATCGCGTGCGTGTGGATGACGCTGTGCCACACACCCGCGCACCTGCACTCGAGTGGCGCGCCCTTCCAGTCCCGTTGACCGGCTCGCTCAATCGCCTCGAGAGTCGGTCGACAAGGGCAAAGCTCAGAGGCAACAGAGGGGGTTGCCGCGCCGGGCCAGAGTAGTGTATTAATGTATTGGATGGGTGCCGTGCTGCCGCAGCGGGTCCCCCGGGCCCACGCAGTCAATAGTGTGCAGACAGGGACAGCATGCAAAGGGGACGCCGTGCGACGGTCGCTCGAGAGTGGTCATTGGGCTGATCTGGCGCTTCCCATGCTCTCGGTCTCAAGAAACAAGGCTCGACTGAGTTCGTCTACGAGAATTGGGAGCAGGTTCGAGACAGTCGGCCGGCCGGGGAGGATCAGGACGATTGCTGCGAGCGAGAGGGATGGTAGCGGATGTCGATGCCTCCAAGAGGAGTGGGTGAGGGCCGGGTCCAGAGGTCGCGGACAACAAGGACAGCTGCAATGGGAGATGATGGCTACGGACAGACGGCGACTCAACGATCCGCTGTCTCAGTCAGTCGGTTGATCAGATCGCTGGCAGTGGCCTCTCGAAGTCTGGTACTGTATGTCTGTACGGGCACGGAGTACTCCTACTCCGTACATCTAGGTGGATATGGTATATGTATGCATATGAAACCACCGGACAGGACGCTCCATGCCCAAGTGCTGCGGCTGCAGGGGCGGCGGTGGAAGTCGCGGTGCTGCTGGGAGCTGGTTTCTGGTTCGGACGGTGGAGATGGTAGTGATGATGGTGATGGGTGGTTGACGTTCGAACGATCACAGGCCGCAGAGACTGCCTAGGTACCTAGGTAGGTACCTAGGTAGGTACCTAGTCCCTCTGCACTCTCACGCCTTCGCACCTTTGCACCCACAGACCTGGAGAGCAACGTCTCGGACGAGGGCTCTGGAGCTGTGTCGCCATGTTTCGAAGCAGCTGTGCGTCGAGCAGCAGCAGCAGCTCAATCACCCCCAGGCCCGGTGTTGGGAGCAGTTGAAGCCAATACATACCGGCAACCCCACGCCTGGCCAGGTGCCCAGGTGGGCGCGCGCGCCTGAACCCCGAACCGGACGTGCTGCTTATCCCGAGGTCATCACCATGTGTGTGCTAAGTGCCTACCTAGGTAGGTAGGCACGAAAGACGCACTGCAGCGTGGATGTATGACATTTGATGTTTGTATCTGTGTAGTCCGTACTGTACAGAGGATCCTCGCATGGCTGCCCTGCTTTGGATGATTCCCGAGTCCAATCCCGGCACTTTCGGTCAGACATGGACATCCACACTTGGAACATCTGGGACGGCAAGGGAGCGGGCCGGCTTGCTGTTCCTGTTGCTCGGGCAGCTATGTACTGTGAATATGTAGACATGCCACGAGTCTCCTGTCCTGCGTCACGGCAGGAGTTGGACAGCTGGAAGGGAGTGAGATCATCCCCTAGAGCGGACTTCTCCGGCAACTGGTGCTGCTGTACATACATTCTGCCGTCGTGCGACCAGCAGGGAAGCCAGGATGGGCACAAGATTGATCAAATCAATAATACCTAGGTAGTGATAATAATAATAATACATGTCCGGACGTGCAACTGCCTCCAGGGCTCCCTGCTGCACATCGGGTACTTCCGGGTACAGCCATCCCCTGCCCAAACCACACTGCACCAACAGGTACAGAGTACTCCATACCTACCTAGGTACCTAGGTACTGCCGGAGCAAGCTTTCCCAAGGTTCCAGAGTCAGATGTTGTGCCTGCAGTCCCGCTCCACCACCCAGCAAATGAAAATCTTCCATCGCACCCAACACACGCACGCACATCAGTCAAAATCACTTGCTTTCCATGTCTGTCGCACATCAACTCGCCATCCCTCCCCCCCCCCCCCCCCCCCCCCCCCCCCGATTCCCTGCGCTTGGAATCCCGAGCCCCATCATGGCGCCATGGCGGCACTAACCTAGCTGCATATCACTAACGCATGCATGTACTGGTTGAAACGACCGACTCGTCGTTCCAGACAGCCAGTCGGCCCTCACTTGTGACAGGTGCTCCCCGGAGCGACGGCTGGCTGGCCGCTCCTAGACGGTGAAAAGGATTGAGTAGACAGTGCCGCCGCATGACGCACGTCACTGCACCAGACCATGCCCGAATGTCCAACAAGTGATAACTGAGCACTCAACAGTCTTGAATGGCAAACCAAGCCAAGCACCGCAAGGAAGAGACAGTCTCCCGGGCTGCAAGGACGCGGCGCCGGCGCCCGGCTGGGTCTCAGTCTGTTTCTCTCATTGCTGTTCAGAGCCCCACACCTTCGGGTACTGGGCTTGGAGTAGTCCGTACATGTGTCCGCTCGACGGTCGTACCGGCACTGGCGGCCGCCAAGGTGGTGGTGAAGACGCCACCGATATTGAAGTGTTGAAGCCTCCACTCTCCCGTACGTATGTGTCATCCTCTCCTCTCGGGTGAGCAGCGACCCCGGAGTTTGCCCCGATGTGTTGCGTCTTGTCGGACGAGTGAAGAGTCAACGCCAAGGAGCGATGCGGGCGACATGGCAAGCACACGGCCCTGAGGCCAAAACATGACGTCGGCCAGCTGGGCACGCTTTGCTAGTATAAACAAAACTGAAGCTCCCGTCGTCCTCTGGGGCCTGGTCGTGGGGAAGAAGGCTGCCGTCACTCAACACCATACCGGAAGCGTCAATGGACCGCTGCGCCCCTGTCCCCCATCGCGTCCGGGGCACCGCTGGACAGCATCAGGATGCCGCCCGCCCGCCCAAGCTCACTTCTCCACGTTTCACGAACAGGAACCACACGCTTGAGAGCCAGCACAGCGCGACTCCTACCCAGCTGTGCACCGGCAATCCGAAGGGGGGCAGCACCACCATCTGAAACGCACTCCTCGGCACGGTGAGGAAGGTGGCCGTAAGGGGACTGGTGGCCTTGACGAGAAGCAGCATGGAGACGTACAGGCTCCAGCCCCCCACCGCCCCGCAGCCCATGAGGAACCAGAAGAAGGGAACGTCGAGAAAGTAGCAGTTGCGACGGATGTTGCTCAGCTCGCCCGACAGAACGACAACGGGCGACAGGATCATCACGGAGAGGATGGAGGTGTAATGGAGAGTCCGCCAGTACGCTCGCGTCTCCTCTTTGGTCCCGGCGGCCTCGTCGCCGGGAGCGGACGTGTGGCCCGTGAGCAGGTCGCCCTGTGGCACCAGGTCGGCCACGAGGCAGCGGAACGTACGTAGCAGCACGATCGGGTAGAGGGCGACGAAAACGGAGGAGAACGCTCCGGCGACGATGCTCTCCCAGGTGACTCGTGCGCCTGGACTGATGCTGGCCATGAGAAGATTCAACACCGCGATCAGAGTGGAGGAAAGGGTGGACACTGAATGTGAGGACCGCATCAGCGCGGCCGTCAGGAAGATCGAGAGAGGAACCGCCGGGATCCGGGCCAGCGTGTAGACGGGAAGCGCTGCGTATCTGCATCGAGCGCATGAGCGGTGTCAGTAAGCATGAATCACGCACGCTAGCCCTTGGGCAGAGTGGGGAAGGCGACGCACGCGAACGAGAGGTTGCTTAGCAAGACCTTGGCAACATATATCACGGCGAGCGGGAGCACTTGTCCAGCGACTCTGCCCTCGAACTCGAAGAAGCCACCTCCAGCGATGCCGCCGGAGCGGCTCAGGAACCATCTTGGGCCGGATCGTCTCCCACTCCCTGCACGATCGGATGTGCTGGAAGGCCCGACGTGGAAAGACGAAGGGGCAATTGCAGCACCGAGGCCCAGAGATCGCAAGGGTCGCGTCAGGCCTCGAGTCAAGGCCGCCGAGCCAAGCAGGAGAAGGTGCGTCAATATGATCTGAATGAGGGTGGTGGTGAGAGGGTATGGAAACCTTTGGACCACTTTAGATACGGTCCATCATCGTACATTCGTGGCCTGATGCTCGCAACACTCACTTGTATACGCCGGCTAGTAGGCCCGGCAATGTTAGCGTCGAAGTTCTGCACGGCGAATCTGGGAAGTCTGATCCATACTCAAAAAGATGAACCTGTTGACTGCTACCAAGCCGAAGCCGCAGCCCGAAACCCATGCTACGAGGATTCCAATGTATGTCTGCCACCCGCGGCGAGTGCGGAACAAGAAATTGCCCAATCCCCCATTGCTGATCTTCTGATGCCACTTGGGGCTCCTGCTGTCGGATTCGGAGACGGTCGGTGGCCGCAGGGGCGCCGCGGGCTCGACTTCGGTGTCTTCGTCCTCTGATCGACCTGCACTCCGGGGTCGAGGATATGGAGAGGCCGAACGCGAAGCCGACAGGTCTATCAGAGGTACCGCCCCGGGCGAGAACTCTAAATTATTGGAGAAGACCTGGTTGTGCTTCGGATACATTCCCTCCATCCTTGAGAGCGTGCGACACCTTGGAGCTTCCCGGCGTTGGTGATGTGAAAAAGATCTGCATGGACTATGGAGTAGTACCACAGTGGAGATGTGTGCACCTAGGTACGGAGTCTTTCGTACCTTATCGATACCCACTGAATGCCTGAGGCAGCAGAGGTACTCGCTTAGGGGTTTTCTGCAGGGCACGTAGTGACATCGGTACTCCGTCCAGCACTGGAAATAATTTTCACACGCTCCACCAATTTGCGCAAACTCGGCAGATCCGTCCTTCCTGGCCACGACCAGCAGCGAGCATACCCAGGTATGGATGAGGCCGAATTCATACAGCTGCTCGAGAGCTTACTCAAACGTAAGGCAGTTGCAGAAATGCCCGGGACTGTCACTGATCACATCGCCCAGCTGATACTGAACGTGTCAAGGAGGCTACTGCGACGTTGAAGACGAAGTACTACTCCTTGCCGGCCGCCCTCTCTGCCTTGGTGCATGTTCTCATCTCAAGTGATGCTCCGCAACTCAAGCAGCTCGCCGCGGTCGAAGCGCGCAAGCTCGTCTCGAAGCATTGGACACGCCAGGCCTCAGACCAGAGAGCTCGGATCCGCAATGATTTGTTGCAAGCAGCGTTGAATGAGGACAACACCTTGGTCAGACACTCAATCGCACGCCTCATCTCCGCCGTCGCCAAGCTCGATCTCAGCGATGGCGACTGGTCAGACCTTCCGGAAGTCCTCCATCAAGCCGCATCCAGCCAGGTAGCCCGCCACAGGGAGATCAGTGTGTACATACTATTTGCCCTCCTGGAAGCAAACGGCGAACTCTTCGCCGACAGCGTGGACGGCTTGCTTCGTCTGCTGTGCAAGACCGTCGAAGACCCAGAAAGCGTCGAGGTCAGGCTCAACTCTATGCTCGCTCTGAGCAGGGTGGCCATGATCCTTGAGCCAGAGGAAAATCCTCAAGCGCTCGCAACGTTTCAGGATGCCATCCCTCGACTGGTGCTCGTGCTCAAGGCTGCCATCGATGCAGGGGACGAGGACCATGTCACGCAGGCCTTTGAGGTCTTCCAGACCTTGCTCGGCTGTGATGCCGCCCTCCTGCAAAGGCACTTTGGAGATTTGGTCGTGTTTATGATCGATCAGGCCGGACGCTCCGACTGTGACGATGGCATCCGGTCTCAGGCATTTTCATTCTTGATGCAATGTGTACGGTATCGCAAGCTCAAGGTTCAAGCGCTGAGACTTGGGGAGCAGCTCACGCTGAAAAGCCTTGAGATCGTCACGGAGCTGGGGGATAGCCTCGGGGAAGAGGAAGACATCAGCCCAGCCAGGTCTGCCCTCGGACTCTTGGATGTTCTGGCCTCGAACCTGCCACCCAGTCAAGTCATCGTTCCCTTGCTCCAAGCTATGGGGTCGTACTGCCAGTCCCCTGACCCCAACAGGCGTCGGGCCGGAATCTTGGCTCTCGGCATGTGCGTCGAAGGCGCGCCGGACTTCATCGAGACGCAGCTACAAGACATTCTTACCATCTTGCTGCGCCTCTTGGAGGACGAGAACACGGCCGTACGTGCTGCCGCGCTGAGCAGCGTTGCGCGGCTGGCCGACGATCTCCCCGACGACATGGGCGAAGAGCATGCTCGCCTCATTCCTCCATTGGTCAAGAACTTCGACGCCGCCGTTAGCCACGAGCAGACCAGCGCGTCGCAGCAGACCATCGAGATCCTGCGAAACACGTGCCAGGCAGTGGATTCTCTCATTGAAGGGTTGGCCAAAGACGATGCTGCTACGTACGCCCCGGAGCTGATACCGCGGATGACCAGATTGTTCGGTCATTCAGACCTTCGAACGCGCCTGAGCGCTCTCGGCGCGCTGGGCGCGATTGCTGCGGCCTCAGAGGAGGCCTTTTGGCCTTATTTTGACTCCACCATGCCTGCTTTGGGCACTTACATTCTCCTCAAAGGCGGGTATGACGACCTCGAGATGCGTGGCGTGGCGTGTGACACTATTGGCAAGATAGCGTCTGCCGTGGGTGCTGAGAAGTTCAAACCCTTCGTCCACCCGCTCATGCAAGCTTCAGAGGAGGCTCTCCACCTGGAACATCCTAGATTACGCGAAACGAGTTACATACTTTGGAGTACGTTAGCTCAGCTGTATGGACCCGATTTTGAAGAGTATCTGGGTGGGGTCGTACGCGCTCTCCATGACAGCCTGCATCAGGCTGAAGCAGAGTTGGAGGTGGAACTCGGAGCGAAAGCCACCGACTTGCTGGGCGCAGAGATCACGATTGCCGGTCGAAAGGTGAGAGTAACCTCTGCTACAGACGAATCTGATGATCAGGTGATTGACGGAATCGATGACGCTGTCGATGAGAATGACGGAGACGATGATGACGACGATGATGATTGGGATGACATTGGCGGTGCCAGTGCCGTTGCTATGGAGAAGGAGATTGCGATTGACGTTATTGGCGATGTTCTCACTTACACAAAAACAACGTATATGCCGTACATGGACGAGACGATTCGAACTCTGCTCGAGCTAGTCGATCACTCGTACGAGGGCGTCAGAAAGGCTGCTGTCGGCACCCTCTGGAGAGCTTATGCTTCCCTCTGGGGCTTGGCCGAAGCCAGCGGATTAGAAGCATGGAAACCAGGCTTGCCACTGAAAGTGCAACCTCCAGAGAATATCGCAAAACTCGGACATGCAACAATGACGGCGACCTTGACTCTCTGGGAGTATGAGAGCGACCGGTGAGCTGATTCCGATTCCACTTCCCCCGAGGAGGACGCGGCAGTGAAGTGAACAGGAGCTCTACACGCAGACCTGCTTCATGATGAGATACCTTCGTTACACCCAGCTCACTCTGACGCACCAGTGCGGTTGAAGTGAACGCGATCATATTTCTGATTGGCACATTGTTGTGACCTGATTCGAGCATTAGTCCCTCTTCTTCATGTGGCTAACCTGAACGCGATAGTGGCACTGTGACCGAGATAAACCGCAATCTTGCCGCTACGGTAAAACTCTGCGGTCCGGCGGTCCTGGTGGGCGAACGCGGCTCAGTCGCGCCCACGATTGTTGAGATACTTGTGCAAATTCTCAATAAAAGACACCCTTGCCAGCAGGACCTAGGTGAAGATATTGAGGAAGAAGTGCTGGAAGAGGCATCTGAGTACGACTGGCTTGTTATCGAGACGGCGCTCGATACCATCACCAGTCTCTCGGTTGCACTGGGCGAAGATTTCGGCGACCTATGGCCACAACTGCAGCAGCCCATTCTCAGATATGCGAGCAGTCAAGAGCACATCGAACGAAGTGCTGCAGTTGGCTCTCTCGCCGACTGCATTAGGAGCTTGGGAACGAGAGTGACTCCCTTCACTCGGAAATTGCTCGCCGTGATCCTTCATCGACTCTCCGATGAGGATCCTGAAACCAAATCCAACGCGGCGTACGCCTTGGGCTTGCTGTGTGAGAATTCCAGGGACGACGCGGAGGTGCTGAGAAACTACGACGCAGCATTGAGCAAGCTGGACTTACTCCTGCCCGACGGGCAACATGCACGGTTGGTCGACAACGCTGCCGGCTGCGTTGGCCGTATGATTATGAAACATCCAACCCACGTGCCGCTCGAGGAGGTGTTGCCCAAGCTCATCAAAGTGCTACCGCTGCAGGAAGATTACGAGGAAAATGAACCGATATTCAACATGATTATATCGCTTTGTAAGACCAAGTCGTAACCAAGCACCGCGTCAAAGTTTGAGCTAACTCAGAGACGCAGACCAGTCCGGCCATGCTATCATGAAGCAGGCGACTCCTTTGCTCAAGCCCGTTTTCGAAAAGGTTCTCGGGCCGCCTGAGGAGCAGCTCAAACAAGAGACCCGAGGGCGTCTTAGTGAGCTGATAGAATACCTCCATCAGCAGTGACACAACCACCAACTCCTGGTCGAGATGGACTCAATCCCGACGGTGTCTGTAGCTAACTCGCCGCATTGCATGTAGTCGATATGGGTGGGCAGATCTGCCTGTGATAAAGTTCACGTGAGGAAAAGTAATCTGATGTTTTGTCGGCCCACAACCGGCTCGCAACTCTAGTTCTCTGGCGCAGGCTTGATCATTAGTCGGGTTGGACTCTATTCCATCCATGTTAGAGACCCCGCTGTGGGTGTGAGCTTCACGTTCACAACCTGAAATTGCTTTACTTGCCAGTATATCACGAGCGAACTAAGCGAACTGAGCAGACCAATAGCTTTAACGGCAATATCAGTAGCTGGGGGCATTTAGACGATTCTGAAGCTTATATGTAATCTTCGAAAATTCAGTCCTAAGTTATTTTACTCTCATAAGCCCCTGTAAGCCTGTGCGATTCTTGATAACAGTAAATGGATAAGCCTTAGACATGACTCTGACAAGCCAGCCATAGTCTACATGTAAATGTCCGTACACCTGCCTAGGTGTATTACATATGTATGTAGTACGCGGTCAAGCCTTTACATCAAAAAGATGCCTTCCGAGGTTGTTAAATGGCGGAGGCTGAGAATTCTCATAGTCTAGGATTTGCTGCGACACTAAGCTTCTTTTGGCTTGGTTGTCCTTTTTGCACGAACCGAATTTTTGGAGCGTGTAACAATGCTTTCACTTTCTTAACTACCGTGATCTTTCTTCAGAGTTGCCCTGAAACCTTCGGAGCTCACTACCACAGGACGACATACTTGCATGATCCTACTTGCAGTCTAGAATCCTCATTCGGCCTTAGTCCAGATAATTCTCACCTCTCTTTCGCAACGCTCGACCGATCATCGCCAATCTGAAAACACTTGTTCCGCGCCTTGAACGCCCTGAACCCTATGGCATCTGTAAGTGAACGTGTCCGCCGAGACGTTATAGTCTTATGACTCTGGAAGCTAACAGCACTACGCAGCACGGCCAGAGCCAGCAGCGCTCCTTCAACAATCAAGCGTATCTTCCCAACGGCGCAACTCCAGGTGGCCCAGCGCCCGGAGCTGCACCTCTTCTTCCCAACCAAGGTCGTGTGCTACAGCAAGCGGGCGCCCGGGTTCTGTGCATTGCTGACGTGAGGGGTAAGTTGATTCCACCAGTGTGTTCCAGACTCGCGATCCCCTTCTAATGTCCTCCAGGAAACCTGAGATCGCTCAATGAACTCGCGGCAGCGGCGCGAGCTGATTGCATAATTCACACTGGTGACTTTGGCTTTTACGATGAGCAGTCACTGGACCGAATCGCGGAGAAGTAGGTTCTACCAAAGCAGAAGCCGAACAGGGGTGCTCCCCTTCAGTGAATCTTGTTGCATTTCTAACTTGAAACTTTTCCTCCCAGGACCCTGAGGCACATCGCGCAGTACTCTCCTCTTCTCTCCGAGGCAGTGAAACGCCAGCTTGCCGCATCTCCCGCCCAGCCTCCAGCGAAAGAACGGTTTGCACGAGAGCAGCTGCCGCTCTCAGAGCTGCCTCTGTTCCTAAACAAAACCTACACTCTCAACGTGCCCGTTTACACAGTCTGGGGTGCGTGTGAAGATGTCCAGGTGCTCGAGAAGCTGCGTTCTGGGGAGTACAAGGTGCAGAATTTGCACATCATCGACGAAGCACATTCGCGGCTCCTTGAAGTAGGCGGGGTCAAGCTTCGTCTGCTCGGCCTTGGTGGTGCGGTCGTCATGCACAAACTCTTTGACAACGGCGAGGGACGAACCACGATTGCAGGTGGTCAGGGTACCATGTGGACGACCCTGTTACAGATGGGCGAGCTGGTGGACACGGCAAATCGTGTCTACGATCCGACAGAAACCCGTGTCTTTGTCACTCATGCATCCCCGGCTCGCGAAGGCTTACTCAACCAGCTCTCCGTAACCCTGAAGGCCGACTTTTCGATTTCTGCGGGTTTGCATTTCCGATATGGCAGCTCATACAACGAATTCAGTGTCAACCCTACCCTCGACCATTACCGTGGAAAACTCGCAGCTTCCAAGGCTTCTTTCAATGATGTGTGGGAAACGGTCAAGGCTGAGGTTGAGCCGGCTGTCGCTGAAAGTGAGTCGCAACAAAAGCTGCTGAACTACGCAATCGATATCGTCAACAAGATGCCTACAGTGGCAAACGGCGGGAATCCGTTCGGCGGCCAAGGGCAGTCACCGGCAAGCGGCCAGGTGGATGAGAGTGCTTTCAAGAACATGTGGAACTTCAACTTGGCAGATGCCGCTTTTGGCTGGCTGGTTCTCGATATTGACAATGGCAGGATCGGCACTGAGATGAGGGCGCAAGGCTTCAATTTCGCCCATCGTGGCGGCAAGGTGACCAGTCAACAATCCCCGGCGCACTCGGTTCCGCCATCGGCCAATACGGTCACCGCAGCTGGCGGCAATGTGTTGTCGCAATCCGCGCAACCTCCGCCAACTCAGAGACCCGGTCAGCCTGCTACTGCACCCCTCTCGCAACAGAATCCGACCCCCCGGGCGCCTTCGCAGCCTAACATGCCGGCGTCCAATCCATCACCGGGACAACAGCAAAATGTACAACAGGGTATGCAGCAGCAAAGGAACACCGTCGGTCAGAACTATCGCGCTGCGCCATCCCCACCCACGAAAGAGATGGCCAAGCCCGCAAATACCCAGCCTAGTACGGGCGCGGCCGTGGCAAATGCTCAGTCAACTGGCAGCTCTGATAAAGCGATCCCCAGCGAGGTCAAACCGAACGGAGTTGGTGGGCCGGAAAGGCCTTCCGAGTCAGCTGCGCAAAAGACAGATCCGGCACCAGTGGAGAAGAAACCCATGCAGACGCTGTTCATCACCAACGTGAAGGACGAGGAAGAGGCTCGACAACTCTTTCCCGAAGATTGCTGGTCAAAGTTTGAGAAGGTCGAAAAGATACGTCATTTCTGTCTCGTCCATTTCGCTTCGCCCGAAGAGATGCAGGCCGTTCTCGCCCGCGTACCTGCCGAACACAAGGCTGGCAGGTTCGAAAAGCCGTACGTGCGGGTTTATAGGGACTTTTCGGACCGTCAGCAGCGAACCGACAGCGCGGGCAGATGGCAGGGCAACAGTCGACCAGGCCCACAAACCGGAGGTTATCGAAGCGGCGGAGCGAGCGACAGCGAAGGCGGTCGAGGAGGCCGTGGCACATTCAGAGGAAGAGGTGGCCGCGGCGGTGAGCGAGGCCGTGGTCGAGGAGGCAGGGGCGGCTCTGCAGCCAAAGGAGCTCAAGGCGATGGAAATGGCGCAATGCCTGCCGCAAGCACCACTCCCTCTGGTGGCGATGCTTGAGCGGCCTGCACACCTAGGTCATCGGCTGGAATGGCCTTGCTCTTCCCTCAGCTTTCGCTCTGCGGTGTATTGATGCTTTTCCTACTCTATCAGCCTCAGATCCTTTGCAGTGTTTAGCATCGTGGTTGCGTTAGCCGAGCCTCCTACCTCCTTTCAGTTGAGTCGAGTTTGATGTGCACAGCCCTGGTTCGAGTGTCTTTCTCTCCTTTCAAGAAATCACAATTCGGCACTCCCTGCTGAACCTCCGATAGACGGAACTTCAGTATTGTTGCAGAACTTGATTTTCCTTCGTGTACCCTAGTTCATCTCCTCACAGCAAATCCATCTGATTTGCTCCTGCCTCCCACCTGAGAGCAAGCGCTAGAAGAACCGAAGGCGTATAACCACATGTACACACGGTAAAGCTACAATTCTCACCTGTTGAAGAGAGAAGATCACCTATTGAAGAGAGAAGATCAAACCCTCGTCGGTACCCAGGTATAGGTGCTTGAGATGAGAAACTTGCTTTGATAGGCACGTGACTGTCTTGCGCGTGACTTCAACCGGACATCTGGACATCTGGAGTCTCCACAACAGCTGATCGGGTTTGCGTGGTTTGCTCTCGCACCGAATGAAGGTCCATGCCAAGCGGTGACGTACAGTACGTAGGGTGGTGGTGTGGCAACGCGCACAGGTACCTAGGCGCGCTACCTAGGTAGGTAGCTGCTTCGATCAACCTCCTGCTGCGTCCTTTACCCTTTGCTGCTTTCAACCACCCGACTGTCAAGCCCCATCCGTTGGCGGTGAAGTTATCTCGTCGTCAGCATGCACGCATTTTCCGAATTTGGTGATCCGAGATAACAAGATCATCCTGTCAGACAGAGTCAACTTCGACGCGGCCCTCTCGCCGATTGCAGTGCAGCCAGCGTCGATTTGCAGTTCTACTTATGGTGTGGAAGCTGAAACTCCTGCGATATGAAGAGACGAAGGGTATGCGGGCTTCCGCTGGTCTTGCTGGCGGCGACAGTCGCAGCCGTGTCTGACGGTGGCTTGACATCAAGACACGAACCAGGCAGGTGCGCGATCAGAGGACACTGTACGCAGGCGGGTTTCTTTCAGGGATCCCAACCATGTCCTGATAATGGGTTGTCAGAGATGCCCAAGCCATCTGTGAGAGACAAACTCGTCAGAATCTGTGGAGAGAAGTGGTCACAAAGCGCGGTATGCTGTACGGAGCAGCAGGTAAGATTGCTCACTCTCTGACGATAACGGAGAGAGCATGCGAGCTGACTCAGGCCTTAGCTTGACTCCCTGGATGACAACCTCAAACGCGCCGAGAGTGCAATCTCAGTCTGTCCCGCGTGCAAGGAGAACTTCTTCAATTTGTTTTGTACCTTCACATGCTCGCCCGACCAATCTCTCTTTGTCAATGTTACACGGACGGCCGAAGAGGAAGGAAAGCTGCACGTTACTGAGCTTGATACTCTCGTCTCCAGTCAATATGCCTCGGGCTTCTACGACAGCTGCAAAGACGTCAAGTTTGGGGCGCTTAATGGAAAAGCTATGGATCTTATTGGAGGCGGGGCAACGAACTATTCTCAGTTCTTAAAGTTCCTGGGAGACAAGAAACCTCTGGGCAGTCCATTTCAGATTAACTTCCCCAACCCTGGATCCCACATGTTTCCAGGCATGAAAGCTATGGATGAGCCCCCAAAAAGCTGCAGCGACGAGAGCGCGTCGTATCGTTGCGCCTGTGTGGACTGCGCAAAAGCTTGTCAGCAGCCACCTGAGGTCGATGAGAACGGGGGCTGCTTTGTCGGTTTACTGCCCTGTCTGTCGTTCGCAGCAATCCTCGTATACTCCCTGTTCATCATGGTCCTCATACTGGCCGTGTCTTACCACGTCATGCAGCGGAAGCATGCTCAACTGATGAACGACCGCCTGCGGCTACTGCAGGACGCCACTTCGGATGACGACAATGAATATGAGGGACCAAGGGGGCTATACCAAGAGATGCTGGACGGATCGCAGGCATCCTACCGTCCCAACGCTATGCTCCACAGCTTTTTCGTGCGGTTGGGTCGCGTTTGTGCGAGGTTCCCTGCGCTTACGATTACCGTCAGTGTCTTGATCGTTTTGGTTCTGAATCTCGGTTGGATGAATTTTGCCGTGGAGACCGATCCAGTTCGCTTATGGGTCTCCCCGAACGCACCGGCTGCGAAGGAGAAGGCGTTTTTCGACTCCCACTTCGGTCCCTTTTTCCGTGTCGAGCAGGCGTTCCTGGTAAACGACACCGGTTCTGGGGCGCCAGTACTCTCTTACGGTAACCTCCGGTGGTGGTTTGAGGTTGAGAGTCGCGTTCGCAGGTTGAAGTCAATCAAGAGAGGAGCTACATTAGACTCTGTCTGCTACAGGCCTACGGGAGATGCTTGCGTTGTGCAGTCGATATCAGGCTACTTTGGAGGCCCATCATCAGATCTCGATCCTCGTACATGGCAAGAGACGATAGCTCATTGTACTGAGTATCCCGTGGATTGCTTGCCAGACTTCCAGCAACCATTGAAACCAAGTCTGGTTCTCGGCGGATGGAAAAACGACGTGCTTGACGCTCAGGCTTTGATCGTGACTTGGGTCGTTGCCAACCATGAAGAGAACACGCCTGAACTAAGCGATGCGATGGACTGGGAAGCAAGTCTCAAGAGCCTGCTCCTTGCCGTGCAAGAAGAGGCGGCCGACAGAGGTTTAAGACTATCCTTCAACACCGAGATCAGCCTCGAGCAAGAATTGAACAAATCGACAAACACCGACGCCAAGATAGTCGTGATCTCCTACATCATCATGTTCATATACGCCTCGATCGCGCTTGGATCTTCCACCTTCACGTTCGGATCGTTGATACGCAATCCTATGAATGCGTTAGTTCATTCGAAGTTTGGGTTGGGGGTCGTGGGCATATTGATCGTTTTAATGTCCGTTTCTGCTTCTGTGGGTCTCTTCTCTGCTGCTGGCGTCAGGGTCACATTGATCATCGCCGAAGTGATTCCTTTCCTCATATTGGCGGTGGGCGTGGATAACATCTTTCTCCTTTCTCACGAGCTCGAACGGGTCAACACGAGTCATGCGAATCTGAGTGTTCCAGATCGGGTGGCAAAGGCGCTTGGGGGAATAGGGCCGAGCATCCTCCTTTCCGCGACCACCGAAACAGTCGCATTCTCCCTGGGCACCTTGGCCGGCATGCCTGCTGTACGGAACTTTGCGGCATATGCCGCTGGCGCCGTTCTCATAAACGCGGTCCTTCAGGTCACCCTGTTCGTCTCCATTCTGACGCTGAACCAGATGCGAGTGGAAGCAAATCGCGCAGACTGCATCCCATGCGTCAGGGTAAAGAGAGCGGACCATGCCACAGTGCACAACGATGCCGTCTATGGCTCTGAGGAAGGGTTTCTGGACCGATTTATCCGCAAGGTCTACGCTCCCACTCTTCTAGGCACGAGGGTAAAGGTGGCCGTCTCGGCCGTATTCCTCGCTGTTTTCGCAGTGGGCATAGCGTTGATTCCCTATGTACGACTCGGGTTGGATCAGCGGATCGCCATCCCCAGCGATTCTTATTTGATCCCCTACTTCAACGACCTTGACGACTATTTCGAAGCCGGACCTCCTGTATACTTCGTCACGAGCGAAGTCAATGTGACTGATAGAGAACGTCAAATCCAGCTCTGCGGTCGCTTTGCAGCTTGCAGTCCCTTGTCCTTGACGAACATACTGGAGCAGGAGCGGAAGCGACCGGAAACGTCCTACATTGCAGACCCGACAGCGAGTTGGCTGGATGATTACTTCAGCTGGCTCAACCCCTCTCTAAGCAATTGTTGTGTCAATGGTAACCGCCCGTGCTTCCAAGATCGTGATCCACCTTGGAATACCATGTTACACGGCATGCCGGTCGGACAAGAGTTTCTGCACTATCTTGGCCGCTGGCTAACCTCACCGACTACTGAGCAATGTCCTTTAGCTGGGAAGGCTGCATATGGAGATGCGGTGGTGGTTGACATGAACAGGACCACCATTCTGGCGAGTCACTTTCGCACCAGTCACACCCCTCTTCATAGTCAGCAAGATTACATTGGCGCATACCAGGCAGCTCGCCGAGTAGCAGACCGCATCAGCACCGAGACCGGGGTCGAGGTCTTTCCTTACTCGAAGTTCTACATATTCTTCGATCAGTATAATTCCATTGTTAGGTTGACGGCCGTGCTGATTGCTTCTGCGGTCGCCTGCATTTTTGTACTGACTGCCATCATCCTGGGCTCGGTGCGGACTGCCATCGTTGTTGCTTTCACAGTCGTCATGATTGTGGTCGATATCATCGGTGCCATGGCCGTGGCTGGTGTCTCCTTGAATGCAGTGTCCCTTGTCAACCTTGTCATATGTGTCGGCATTGCAGTCGAGTTTTGTGCCCACATCGCCCGAGCATTCACCTTTCCTTCTTTGGCTCTGTTGAGACGAGCACCACGCAGTCACCGCCGTAGCAAGGACCTCAGGGCGTGGACTGCCCTTGTCCATGTTGGTGGTAGTGTCTTCACCGGCATCACCATCACGAAGCTTTTAGGTGTGACCGTCCTCGCTTTCACGAGGAGTAAAATCTTCGAAATCTACTACTTCAGGATCTGGCTAGCGTTGATCATATTTGCTGCCACACACGCTCTGGTATTCATACCAGTAGCCTTGAGTGTATTCGGCGGAACAGGTAAGCCGTACTTTCTGCCTGCTCCCTCCTCTCCGGCGTATCTATGGGAGCAGATCCTTTGAGCCTGTGCTAACTAATTTCCTGTAGGTTATGTTGATCATGAGCCAGGCGAAGGCATCGAACAAGACCTTAGGTCGCGAAGATATCCTGCTCTTCTCGTCGATGACGACGATGATTCTGACTGAGTCATCTTGCCCCGCGCTTCGGGATTTCGACTTCAAGCAGCAGAGGCGCTGTATATCTGGTCTCATTTCGACAGCTTTGTGATACCACGCACGTGTTCGAGAAGCAAGTATCATATTCCCACCGGCTATGTGCATCGATACTCAATCGGTGATAAAGCTAGCATGCGGAGGCCTTCCTCTTACGCCAATGTTACAATCATCAAAGGGCGCATCTGTAGGAGGCACTGCGTGGCGTTGCGGGTGTGCTATCCCTTCAAGGGTTGTCTGTGAAGCGAGGATGGGTCTACGTTGAATCAACAGAGAGCGATCCTAGCAACGAGCGCCAGGTCAGAAATCATCGGGGGTGACCTGCTTGAATGTTCACGCGCTTGCCAGTACATGTCAATCAGGCGCTAAGTTTCCGGACGATTCTCGGCATAGCCCGCCGCACCCATAGCCGCTTCCGTCGTCTCTGCCTCTTCCGCCTTTGCCAACCCGTGCTCCTTCAATAAAGCTTCAATCTCGTCCGCTCCCCACAGATGATGGTATACTTTTCCTGCCTTGGTTCTTCCTACTGTTGCGAACTCGACTGCACCCAGTATGTTAGCCGAATCGTACATAACCCTATTGGAGGTAGTGCTTTACTCTTCTCGCTGCTCAACTTTGTGGAATCCATGGTCTTACTGAGCACCTTCACCGCCAGCCCACAAGCCTCTTTGAGACTGCATTCCTCCTTGTAGTCTTGCTTGAGCAAGCTTTGCGCGCTTGCGTTGTTCGCTCCCACGCTGGTCGCCTTCCATCCGCCATAGTTCCCGCTCGGATTGCTCGAGTAGAGCTGGAACTGTCTCTGGGGATCGAAGCCGGCGTAGATGAATGAGACTCCAAACGGCCGCAGGCCGCCGTGCTGTGTATAGCCCTGCTTCAAGTCACAGAGTCGCCGTACGAGCTGTTCGCAGGGGATATCTTCGTTGTAGGTAAGCAGGTACCTCTGCGCGGCCTGGCGGGCATAGTTGATCAGGATGTTGGCATCGGCGGTCATGCCGGCAACTGCGCAGATCATGTTGCTGCCACATGATTAGATGAACTCCAAGCTACCTGCGGACCTTCAGGACCGCATCTGCAAGGATGTGACGGACTCGTTGAGGATATAGAGCTTCTCAGCAGAGGTGTCTTGCTCAAGCAGCTTGCTCGTAACCTTCCTCTCGGCTGCCAGGACAATGCCATCTTGTGCAAGTATGCCCAGTGCCGTGCCGGCATGTGATATTGCCTCTAAAGCATATTCAACTTGGTACAGGCGGCCTTCTGGTGAGAAAATTGTCGTCTAGATCACGAAATGTTAGTAGTTGTTTGGAGCACTCAGAGGCCAACTGTACTTGCTCTGGAATCGTATCTCCTGGACATTTCGTAGAAGAAGAGGCGACAACTCAGGTGGGGAGTGGTCTGCTAGCCAGAAATTCAACGGCTATAGGTGAAACTTGTGATGCGTAGCGTTTGCTACGTGGGTCTCTTAGGTTGAGAGGTGAGGAGACGAGAGCTTCGACTTCATATCGTTCGGCGGTACAGAGGATATGGTACTCCGTACGGAGGATACTCTGTTCTCTGACCGTATCTACCTAGGTACCTAGAAGCTACAACACGCGTCGATACTTGGCGCCAAGCTTCAAGCCTCAAAGTCCGAGAGTAGAAAATTGCTTGAAGCACTTGAGCACTTGACTTGAGGAGGGGAACACCGGTGTCAGAAAAGTGTCTTTCGATAGACTCAAAATGTTGAAGTCCACTCATCAGTCCGCGAAGATTGGCTCCGTTGCTCCACCGCCTCTGCCTCCAGGCTGGACCGAACATATAGCTCCGACTGGTATTGTATTGTGTCGCGCAATAACAGCACTCGAAGCAAGCTAACCAGCAACGATCAGGCCATTCGTACTACTACAGTGTGGAGACACAGCGGTCTACATACACTCGCCCTGTGCTCGAGCCGTCTGTCTCCCAGTCCTCGGTCCCTTTCGATTCTATTCATGCGTCGGCTCCCATCTCGACTTGGGAAGGGACAAGCCCGCGGGTACAGCAGCTGCCTCGTACGAATAGCTTCCATCGGGATCCGGAGCACAGCAGAGGAGGCTACAAAAACCATAGGCGCCGACTGAAGACGCGATCCGATGACAGGCCAAAGTCAAAACAGGTGATACCGGGATGCTCACCGTGGCTCCTGATAGGAACCCGACTGGGGAGGCGCTTTGTGCACAATCCGCAAACGAATGAAAGCTTCTGGAAATTCCCTCCCCATGTGCGCCGTGCCGTCATAGAACTTGACGGGCTCGAGCGGGAGACACAGGGTCAGACACACAAAAGCGAAAGCGGCAAGGCCTCGAATGCAACATCTGCGGTGCCATTTACCACGGTTGAGACGAAGGAGGTATCTCTACAGGAGGAAAGACATTCTGCGAGTGATGATGAGTACTCGGAGGCCGAAGAGAATAGCAGTGGAATGGAGGACGGTATCACGAGTCCACATTCACCAAGACGCGATGACGCAGCAGACCGCGGGCAAGGTGTGATTGAGTTCAATGAAGATGACATCGCATACCAGTTAGCAGCTATGGGCCAGAACTATGGATCAGCCGCTGACACGTCTCTGTCTGGAGACGTTGGGCTGGAGGCGAGGGACTCGGAAGGCATCCCGTTCACCGAGGAGGACGCCAACGCCATCTTTCACGACCTTCTCGACGACTTCCACATAAGCCCTTTCAGCACATGGGATGCAGTCGTAGCGGATGGCCGAGTGATCGAGGATGATCGCTACACCGTTCTGCCTAACACGAAACGTCGCAAGGAGGTTTTTGCAGATTGGAGCCGCGCAAGGATCCAAGAACTCAAGGCTACCCGCGAGCGTACGGAGCGCTTGGATCCACGTATCCCTTATCTCAGTTTCCTTGCTGCTCACGCAAGCCCTGCTCTATATTGGCCTGAGTTCCGGCGCAAGTTTCGTAAAGCTTCTGAGATGAGAAACTCCCATTTGTCAGACAAGGAGCGCGAGAGACTGTACCGTGAGCATGTCGGCCATTTGAAATTGCCAGAGTCGACTCGCAAAGATGAATTTGTGGCCCTGCTCCAATCAATCCCACCATCGGAGCTCAATCGCGACTCTTCGTTGGCCCATCTGCCGCCGCAGCTCCTCTCGGACATACGATTCATATCGCTCCAGCCACAAGCACGGGACGCTCTGATAGAGACGCATATTGCGCGCCTGGGGCCTGCGCCAGTTAGGCAATCTTCAACGACAACGGAACAGACCGGGAATGCAGAAAGGAGAGCCGAAAGGGAACGGAGGGAAATGGCGCTTGCACAGCGAGAGCGTAAGGTTGCGGAGGAGAAGTTGAGGCAAATGAGAGAGGCAGAACAGAGTAAATGCAGGTTGCAAGCCGAAGAGCGAGAACTTGGCAGGGCAATGCAGGTTGGGAAAGGAGGATTGAGGGCGCAGCTGGGACTTGTCGATGATGAGGCCCCCGTCGGTGATAGCACTCACGATTGCTGATGTTGATGATAGCCTAGTCTGACCGCATTCTTACTCAAGTGCAATGCGGTACGGGCATAGGTCCGCCTGATGACAACTTTGCGCTTGAAAACTGAGCATAAGACCTAGGTAATCTGTGCCTGACACTGCCCAGGTGATCAATGCAACAGATTGCTGGGCTCCACCCGCCCTACCTTTAGTGGGAAATGTATGTCACCCTAACCCCTTGTTATATACGCCTTTTTCAGGAATTTAGTATATTTCAGACTTTTACCACGAGAAGAAGTGGTACTTTGATTGGAGTCACGCTGGATGTGAGATTACAACTCGGGTAGGAATCAATTGATAGGGCCAAGAAACCTCGTTTGTTGTCACGATTCTCAATCCTTTTAATTATCCTTTACTCACCTCCTCTCCTCTATCTCTATCTTCTCTTTCTCTTTACTCTTCCTCATTCTTCATACTCCTAGACTAAAGCCACTACTGACTAGAGCTGCCGCTCCAGGGCTGGACTGGAACTACCGCTGGGCTAGAGCTACTACTGGACTAGACCTGCTAATGGACTGGAGCAGCTGCTGGACTAAAGCTGCTCGTGGATGACTACAGCCGCTGGATGACTGGATGCTGCTGGATGACTGGAACCGCTGCTGAACTGGAAAATTTCACGGTGTAGGGATGGCATGGGGATGCGGGCGTGACGATGGTGTGGAGTGATAATGCCAAGATAGGAAGTAAATACTAGCGGTAACATACACAGGTCTTTGGGTTTCATTTTGATAGATGTGAGAAACCGTCAATTGAGCTGCATACTACATAGGTATATAACCTTAATTACAGTACCACAAAGTGCCGTATAAGACACCCACAATTACAGTACCACAAAGTGAGCGTAGTGACCGTAGAGCAGTGGCTAGTAGGAGAAGAGTGAGTTCCATCACGCGGTCGTCACAAGCCGATCCATAGACTGTCCCACCAGCAAAGATGGATATTATCACTTCCCACATCTTGGGCGCAGAACAAGCAACCCGCCAATACCTTCTATGATCCTGCGTGCCCAAATCAGACAAGGGGAGAGGGCTTCACTGCCCCCGCCCCGAGCAGGCCCCTCGACACCGTGTGTATCTGCTGCATGGTGCGCAAAGTCCAGAGGTCATCGGACATGAGCAAGGAGCTCCCCCTGCGGGGAGCGCAATTTCTTCGGAGATACCCCATCCGACGAAGAACGGAAGCTGCGACTAAGCCTCATCGTCACCTGCCTGATATATATGCCGGCTTCTTGCCGGATCCTTTCGCATCGCTTGCCCTGACCCCGTGAAACCAACTGATGGGATAACGAGTCAGTACGCAGGACCACCAAGCAAAAGCCTTGGCGAGACTACAAGGGAGGGCAGAGGGAATAGGACCATACCTCGGGCGTTGACGCCATCTGGGGTGCGAAACATGCTCTCCTTTTTGGCGACCTTGCTCAGCTTGCCCTTGGTTGTGAAGTCTTGCCACTTGCTCTTGCCAGCCTCCAGCTCCTTTGTAGCTTTGACTTTTCGGGGTACTTTGGGCGGCCGTGTTGGGCCGTCACTGACCTTACTGGGCTCTCTCCTGGCCTGGCTAGCCAGCGCTGGATTGATGTCGGCAGCAGCTGATATGACGCTCGCGGTGCCGGTCTCGGTCGAGGAAGCAGACGGCAGAGCCGGGGTGCCATCAGCCTTCCGCTTCTTGGTCTCCAATGGATGTGGTTTGATGTCGGCGGCTCGTAGCGTCTCCGTGTTGCCATAAGACTTGAAGGTGACAGAGTACAGGGGCGACGAGGAAGAGCCGGTAATGGAGGTGATGCGCGCGGGGTAGAATGACTTGTCACCAGAGACCCAGCGCGCTAATACAGCATCATTGACCTTATACGCGGCCTGTGGCAGCTGTGTCTGTTGCAAGCTCCGGTCCTCGGCCAGGGCGGGGGGTCCGCCATGCCTGCGATGGCCTGTTTGGAAAGCGGGGTGATTCTGCTTCGACCATTTCTCGTTTGTAGGTGGGGACGACGGCTGTAGCGGCAGCGATGAAGCCGCCGCAGCTCGGAGGTCGGTGACAGCGGCTTCGGCAAGTGCGATGGCCTCGTCTAATTCGAGCTTGAGGGTGCACAGCTCTGCATTATCGGGGTCATTCTGCAGCCCTGATTGCACTGCCTCCAGCTGCGGGTGGAGAGCATCAGATCAGAGCTTTGCCAAAGCATGGAAGGTGTCGAAAACTTCTTACCTGCAGCCTGAACTCTTTTAACTCGGCTTCAAGATCTGCAACATCGCTGCTCATTTTCACTCAGTTTGGGCACCGCGGGCGCAGAAGAAGAGCGTCTTTGACGTTACCAACACAGATTACACACAGCCGCGAGTCCGGTACAGGGCAGATACTGGTGGTCGACTGGGGCCACAATACGAAAATCGTGCACTTACAACAGTTAGATGGTGAAGCGCTGAGGTCGATAGACGACCTCGGGAGTCAAGGGCCGGGAATACCTAGGTAACTTGCGATCTAGCTCAGCCTCGCCAAGCCACTAAGCTTCACAGTAGGTATCAGGCAAAGCAGTTTATCGCTATGCATGTCTACTGTGGTATATTGAAGGATCAAGCTACCTTAATATTGTTACTCTTTAGAAACACCAAAAGTCAATAATCACATTGACATGTTTCTTTCCACTGCCAAAGGGCCCTTAAGCCCACGTCGAGAGTGGTGAGAGTGTACTTCACAACCTCGTATGTACCTAGGTAAGCAGTCTCGTCTCTCAATGATGAGCTGGCCGTTGCAAAGGACAAATCATCGACCCAAATTGTGATCAAATGGAACATGCACAAGAGGCAAATAAATGCCGCTTGAAGCATAGGAAACCCCAGAACCTCATAATGCACGCTGCAACCGTTGATCAATCAAGCGAGCCGGCCAATATCATGCGCATTGACACGAGTGACTCTGAGTGCACACGAAGCACGAGAATCCAAGCTCCGTGCAGGAAGCTTCGTTGAACAGGCGGCAGCTGTAGGTCGGTTGACAGCCTTCTGAGTGGCTAGCGTTCTAGTGTTTGGCGTGCAAGCCGTCTCGCACTCCGTCACCTACTTCCAGCCTCCCCGTGACGCGTTGCGGCCGGCGAGTCTGTGGATAGATGTGCGGCTGGACAAGACGATGACGTCTGCTCTGTCGGACGATGCGATTACGCCCTCGCGCTGGGCATCCGATACCGGCATCTAAGAAACGTGCAGTTCATCTCTTGTTCATGGAGCGCGTCATATCTTGGCATTTTAAGACTCACCAATATGTCTTAAGAAATTTCCGAGGAGGCCGGGGTCGATTGCTCTGACGGTAATGCGGATGATGCGCAAGCTTGCCATCCCGGCCATAGACGTGGTTGCCATGTTGGTGAACGTGCCGACCGTTGGTAGCGATGGTTAGGGGTTGCATTGCGGTGAGCAGGTCTGACGGTGGCTTTGCCTTTTGTCGTGAGCCCGAAACGCGGCATCAAGTCGTAAGGCTCCGTCATATGCAGGTTGGTTCTTTCAAGAAATCGATGTCTGGAGCATCAGTCTATTTGTGTTGAATACGTGCTCTCGGCATGGTGCAACGGTGCTAAGAAGGAATAAGTACGCCGCCGAGGCTTCCTCGAGCATCAGATGACATTTCGTTGTGTCTAAAGCTCTTCGAGTTATTCGATTTTGCTTGAGATAACTTCCAATGAGGGGGTTTCCATCTGCATCCACCAGAGATGGTGATCAGAACCATACGCCAGCGTATCCTTAGCAAGAAGTGCAAGCCGACCTCATGTTATGGAGGGGAGGTCGTTGCCAGCACAGCTAACGAGCCTTCCATATCTCGTAAAGTCGTCCTCATCCGGTAAAGGGACGCTAAAGCCTGTTTGAAACCTCTTGGACCGAGTCAAAACCGTCAGGCCTTAGGGCATTGACGAGCTGAGCAGAGATATTGTTTTGCTTCAGCCTCAGCCGGGCCTTGGTTCGGTGTTAGTACAACTCCTCTTCGAACTGGGAGCTACCGACACTGTGGGACGATAGGGCAGAGAAGCTCCAGTGAGGAATATGAGATTTTCATACACGTCAAAGGAACACGCTTTTATACTTTCACCTCTAGAGGCAGAGATTGACTGCGCCAGACGTCTCGTGCTGCTCGCCTGCCCCTTGTCCCTAATCAAACATCAGTAGTACGCAGTGAAAACACGTGCGTGGCTTGATTGTTGCATTTTGTGCCGGGATTAAGTCCAATCTATATAAGTGAATTTTTTACCTTCACTTATCAGCAAACCATCTGGTCGACTGGTGTAGTTGGGTTCGGACCCATTCAGGCACATGTAATCACACTAGGGACATTCGAGGTATAACGAGTGATGGGCCCAAGACCCTTACCTAGTGTGGTGCCTGATAAATCTCCAGGCTGCCCAGCTGCAATGGTTAAGAATTGCTTAGCAAAACCCCCGTAAGGCAGGTTTTCGTGGTGGCTGGTAGATAGAGTTCCTGAGTTCGAGCCCCTCCGGTGGCAGCCACTACTTTTTTGACTTTTTTTTTTTTTGAGACCAGAGAATGTTCACCTTCAGTAGCAGCGGCTGCGAGAGGTGTTGATCACTCATAAAAATGGAGGGGAATCCTTAGATGTTCCTTGCTGCGAAGCGGTGTTGCACGTTAGATTGTCGATTTCGCTGTTTTGTGCCTAAGAGTCCTGTCGCGGCACGTTCTTGCTTAAGGGCCGGGGCCCCCCGGGCCTTGGGAGTTGCTTCGCCGGTTCACAACTGCGAGCGGTGGGCAGACGGAACTACCAAGGCTGATAATAGCACAGGGGATGCTGACCTGCCTTCTCGTTACATTCTCGGACGATGCGGAAGTCTTTTTGCTGCATTCCCATCACGGCTCGGGGAAGGAGGATGCCTCTTTGCCTGTTCATGGTCAGCCTCTGAAGCAATGTGATGAACTAGGAGCGGCATTCAGACGGGGTATATATGATACCGTTCCCTTCCATTGCATGGTTCCGAAGGGCTTCGGACGCAGCCCTGCTTGATCGAATTGTCTTCGCATGACCTCTCCATGAGCTCTGGCGTGGTTCGCCATCGAGTGACCTCGCAACTGGTAGGGGAGAGGGTTCGAGTGTCTGTCAAGTCTGTCAGGCGTTACTTGCTACTCGACTATTCACGAAGTCGACGAGATAGCCGGTAAGTGTATTTTCTGCACAGACGAAGCCATGTTGCCGGATGATGACCTGAGTCCATTCGCGGCGTGTATACCTATGTACATAGGTGTATAGCCTACGTAATTTTTTTACATTACCTGCATGTAGTCCGTGTTCTTCCCGACGTCCCGCCTTTAACTTGGTAAGGTTTTCTGCTGATAAATCAGACCATCGTCCTTCCCCTCCCGAGATCGCGCTCTTTCTACTCTACCGGTTTCTCGCTCTCTCTTCCGTTCCATCTTCCGAATCAACCTAAACGCAAGTATTCCTGTGCCTGCCTACATAGAACCTACTCTGCAGCTAGGTATAGTGCCAATTTACTGCCTATAAGTATCATGTATGTATCTCCCCACTTAGCCCCGTTTCTTGTACGCAGCGCACACCCATCCCCATCATATGATGCAAAGTTGACGCCCCGCTGCCCAAGCCGAGGATGACACTTCCTGGATGAACGCATCCACTATCAAGAACGACTCCTCACACTCGACCTCTGTCATCGGTTTAATTCTGCCCTGCTCCCACCGGCCCGCCGCGATACCGCCGATTCCCGGATCGATCTTGCGGACGAACAACCTGCCCTGTAAGCACCGCAGTGCACACTGCATTGAGCGATCGTGTCACGAGTCTCCTCTATTTTGTCGATAGAGACGCTGCAACCTCAACAAGCGCCCACTGGTCACCCTCTATTCGGCGTGAAGCGAAAATGGCCGGACCGTACACTAACGACGAATTCGAATCAACTGGTCCGAATCAGCTGGGCGCTCCTTTCAGCGTAGGTTCGGCTTCCGGCGATTACTACGCCTCAAGGCCATATCTTTCTTCCAACCAACAGGACTTGTTGGTTGCTGCTCTATCCTCCAATGACAGAAAATCATCCCTGCATACAAATCCAGCAACTGAAAGGCATACTGGGGATGCTCACGCACAAAGCCTTCCACCATTGACTTACGACATGAGCACCGCGGAAGCAGCTCCTCCCCACTCCGCCACTGTCCCGACTGTGCCGTCTGACCTGGACGGATTCTCCCTTGACACGATCGACGACGGAGGCTCTTTCGTTGACTTTCTCGATCCGGACGGAAACTTCGAATTTGATGTCGGCGATGGCGCAGTGCACATGATGGGTACTTTACCGGACGAGTCGGTTCTCGCTGAAACGGACTTGGATCTCCACGACAAGCGGAAAAATCCAAACGACGGCCGCGACGACGAGGATGCAGAACACAAGAGGAGGGAGGGCGACGAAAAGACGGCCAAGAAGCCGGGCAGAAAGCCGCTCACATCTGAACCCACAACCGTGAGCTGGTCCCTGAGACTGTCCTCGCAGATAAGAGGCTCTTGTCAGTGCTGACCTATTCTCCCAGAAGCGCAAAGCCCAGAATCGAGCAGCCCAACGCGCTTTCAGAGAGAGGAAAGAGAGACATCTCAAGGACCTCGAGACTAAAGTGAGTGAACTGGAAAGGGCTTCGGAAAGTGCGAATAACGAAAATGGCCTCCTGCGAGCCCATGTGGCAAGGCTGCAGACCGAGCTACGAGAGTACCGCAAACGGCTCTCTCTGGCTGGTAACGGGTTGAGGACATCGCCTCAAGTGGATAATGGCATTTTCTCGTCTCCGGTAAAGCTTCATCAAGTCGCTGCCGCCACCAGCTTTCAATTTGATTTTCCAAGGTTCGGCAGCCTTCCAGGCTCTCAGAAATTTACCAACGGGTCGCTTGCGAAAAATGACCGGGACAACTCCAAACCATCAGCCAGACCGCCCGCACCTTATCAGATACCCGGCTTACTTGCAAGAGACGACTCTAGTCCAGCAGGCATCGATAGTCCTGGATCTCCATCGAATGGATCCAGCACCCAGCTTTCAACGATACCAGTAGGGACGGCGGACGAATCAGTACCGAGCTTGCTTCCGAACGGACCTCAAAGCCAACAGACTTGGGGCACCCGCGGAGCCGCGAGTGTATCTTCCCCCTTTGGGGTGGAGCCCTCGGCAGCTGGGCCCGTTTCTGAGCGGAGCTTCGTCGCCGCCGGAAAGTTGGAGGAGCACAGTCCCCGTAGCAGCACGACAGGCTCCGGGGTACAGCCTCGCATCTTTCGGTTCAACAGTGGATCGACCCCGTCCAACACGGCGTCGCCTTCTGAGTCGTCTGTATCGCAGTACGGCCAGACATCCTCGTGTGCAACCTCACCAGAATCGACCCACAACTCCCCCGCGGTTGGAAAGAATGGTGATTCGCCCCAGGGTACCATCAGCGAGATTTATGACAACGTCGGCAACCCGGCTCCGGTAGGTATCTCGTCATTTCCGACACTACCAGCCATCGGACCGTCCACGCTTACGGCCCCCGGATCGACATCAGCGGTCAACGGCGGTATCGATTGGATGGCAAGCCAGAATGGGGGCGGGTTCGACCCGCTCTTGTTTGGAAACTATCGTGATTCCCAGGAGGCCATCGTGGGCGACGGCGACTTCAGCGGCGGCTTCTTTAACGACGCGTTCCCGTTCGATTTTGGGAGTCCGCTTGGCCTCTCTGACACGCAGCTTCCGCCGTCCGCCGTGGTGCCCAGCAGACTTAGTGTAGCGCAGAGCTCCGAGCGTCCGCACCAGGAAGATGATGATGCGGTCGCAACAGGCGAAGGTCGAGCGCAGCTCCTTAGCTGCCATGAGATCTGGTGGGTTCTCCCCAGCCCATGCTGATATTCATGTCCGGCACTAACCATCTTTCATCTTCAGGGACAACCTGCAAGCACAGCCTGACATAGCCGCCGACAATTTTGATATTGACAGCCTGTGCACCGAGTTGAAGGCCAAAGCTCGTTGCTCCGAGAGCGGCGTTGTTGTCGACAAGAAGGACTTCGACGCTGCTATTCAGAAGATGCCCCCCAGCAGCCGCTCTTCCTAACCCGACAATTTATCTTTATCGACGGCAACAAAGCCCAAAAAAGCTGCCGCTAACCTGCGCCGGATGCGGGAGCGGTGTGCCTGTGAATGAGGCGGCCGGGGCCGTTCGTAGCAATTGCAATGCCTATTAGCAAATGGTAAGCTCCTCTAGCGACTTGGAGCACCAAGCATGCCCACGGGTCAACACCGCCTCTGGAGTGATGCCGCATCCTGATGGAGGCGTTTTGCCCATGTGCTTTTTTTTCTGCCGGACGTGTGCGTGTTTCGCAGGCAATATCCACGAAAATGTCATGAATGGGCGTGTCGGCACTCGAGCATAGGTATCTACACCAAGACCTGGTGTATGTGTCAATAAAGGACACCTCGATCGAAAATATATCTGTCACATAAGCAGCAGCGGTGATGCTTGTTTGGCTTCCAAGTGCCGTATGCATATGTTTCATCACACAATACCAGAACGGCGGGGCTGCGTGGACGGAACAATGGTTTGAGTTCGAAAGTCCATAATGCGTTCGAGAGATATGCGCTGCTGCTTAACTGCTCCATGAGCCGTCCAACTTCCTGCATGGCAGCCCAGTGGTAAGCGTCACGAAGAACTTGTCGCCCGATCACGGAACGCTCAGTTGGCAAACGGGCCACTCGGTCTTTGAATACGTCTTCGCCCTCATCTAAGTCTCATGCCGCACCAACAGCACCTTCGACCTGATCGGCCCAACTTTTCTTGGGTCCAACAGGCGGACTTGCGATGCGTGCCTCTGCCTCACCCACCTCTCTCGTGCCAGCCTGCCCACCGCTACCGGTCTGCCGAGCCGAAACATGCGCTGATTTATACAGGTCCGCCGCCAACGGCAGAGGAAATGACAGTTTTATGGGGGCCTGCTGTGCGTTCAGACTGGGCTCCGACGACGGTTGGGGAAGGGATGGAAAGTCGGACGACTGGGGCGGTTGCTTCGGAGCTGAAACACCCTTTTCAACGGGAGGACGTCCTCCTTGTCCTCTGCCTGTGACAGCCTTGCTGCCTCCATTGGCCGGTCGCTGTGCGACAGGCCTCAGACCTGCACTGTCGCGTCCCTTGCGTGCGCCACGATCGAACCGTGGTGAACATGCTGGATCGTCTGCAGCACCTTTGGCCACCGTTCTCGCCGTACCCAGCTGGTGACGTCGTGGGCTTCGGTCCGTCCGCGGACGACCGGTTAGACCGCCGTAAGCGCCGCGCCTCGAGGAAGCCAACTCTCTCCCATCACGCTCGAGGTCGACGTTTTGCTCCCCTTTCTCCTTATCCCACTCGCGACCCTGCAAAGCGCGCATCTTCCGCTGGGCATTGCGTTCCCGCTCGCCGAGCATAGCCGAGCGTGACGCGCGTTCGTCAGCAGCCCGGCGAGCTGCGTGCGCCTCGCGCGCATGAAATGAGGCCTCGTCAGCAGAGGCACGGGCATGTGCAGCGGTCAAGGATGCGTTCTTGAGCGCAATAGCGGACATGCGGGCAACCAGCTCGTCCTCCGTGAGTTTAGTCTGACTCGTTGTACCCGTCATCAGCATGCAAACGCTGTGTTGCGGAGATGCAACGAGGACGGCAGGTGGGATCGAGACGCACCTTCTGAAGCCCACCAGTCGCGCTCCTGTCCCCCTTCAAAACAGCTTCGTTGCGCGCTGTCGGCTTCTTATGCGCTCGCACAACGACTTCGGCACTGCTCTCTACTTTTCCTGCACTGCCGACCGCAGCTCCACCAGCACCGGATCCGGTTTCCAAGTCACGAGAATTCCGCGGCGATTTCCGTGCTCGCCTCCCGGTCTTTGATGGCTCAGGGGCCATGCCAGATCCGCCGTCACGCTTTGCTGATTCCGGTTGTGTCACCTTTAATGATTGGGCATCATCTCTGCTTTCTGGACCGCTGATTGGCGTGAAATCATCGTCAAATAGGTCATCTGGAGCTCGCGTTTGGGCAAATTCTTCCATAGAGTTGGAGGTGTATAAGTCGTCTGGAAACGGTTGGTCCTGCTGAACAACAACAACAACAACATTATTATCGGGAATACGAGAATCAAATGAGCTGTCATGCACTGAAACGGGTTTGCAGAAAAGAGGAACGACGCACCGCTCTGTAAGAAGACGAGGGTTGGGGTGATGGCGTTTGTGATGGACCATCATCTTCAGCGGGCGGGAGTGCTCGAGTCGAATAATCTTTTATTGCCCATTTCGAGTGCTCCATCTTCTCGAGCCGATTTCCTCGTGTGACTTTTGCTGCGACTTTTTACACCGTTGATGCAAAGTATGCGAATCTGAAGGGAGCTCTGCGACTTTGGAGTTGCTGAGGAAGCGAGTTGCAATCGATTGATGCATGGTATTTATATCCGTCGGCAATGAGGTTGCCCATGTACCTATGTACTATGTTGGTAGGTAAGCGGTACTCCGTGTTGTCCACGGTCCACGGGTCGGGTGCAATAATAATGACTCGACTGCTCGCGCTACTCTCCCGGTCCATTGTATGTAGGCGGGAGCCATGGGCGGCGGAATGGTCAGTTCACCCACGCATCCATGAGCCATCCACGCGTGCCGTGGACCGTGGTGGTGACGTATCTTATTACAGTAATCAACTGTGTTCTTTAACAGCTCGCGCTCCCGGACATGCTGGCAGACCTTCAAGAGGAATGGCCCAAAGTCGCAACGCACACAATCAATGTATCCGCGTGCGAGATGCGTGATTGGACTCAATCTAGACGAGCTTCTTCGCTGGGGTCGCCGGAGTGCTTCGTCCTCCGCTCACGCCGCCCTCCGCGGTAGATCCCAGTTCGGGCGTGTCCCTTCCCCCTCGCCTGTCGGACCAGCCTCTGAGCGCACTAGGAGCCTTGAAACCAACGTCTCTGCCTTTTGCATATATGTCGTTGAGTATAGTGCCCAATATGCCCGCATCCACGAACTCCTCGTACTTGCGCCAAAGCTTCAGCGCGGTCCGAGCATCCTCTATCGAGTCATGGGTCTCCTGCTGGATATCCTCCTTGAGCAAAAACCATGCGAGAAATCGAAGGGAGAGTTTGCGCTGCCGGGCTTGAATGAAGAAGAGCTCTACCGTGTCTACCACCTGAGCCTTCGGCACATGGATGTTGATGGTGCGAAAATCTTTCGGCAGGCCATGGCCTACGAAGACGCAACCTAGATTGAGCAGCAGCCAGAGCTTCTTGTACGCAACCTTGAGGCTGACTAGCGCGTGACGTGATTTACTTCGGTCCAGGTCACCAGGCTCGATACCGGAGTAGGCGGTGAGATAGTCCACCACAGGTTCAGTTATGGCAATGTAGTCATCGATGAACGGCACGCCTTGGTGCTCCCCGCCGCCTCGGAGTACGCTGACACGAGCAAGACCGAGACGGCTCGGGCGGATCGTCTCACGCGAGCCGTCAGCCTTGATTTCAATCTCTTCCCGCTGCAATGCCACAAACTCGGCGTCTATGGCCACGGGCGTGCCGGGGCGTGGTGACTCGGTCGCACTCGAGAGCAAACGGAAGTTCAGGGCTTCGGTTCCAGCGCTAGGTTGCGTGAGCAGACTGCGTCGCAATCAGCCGCATGGGGAACCTACTGAGGGGCCCATCTTCTATACAGTATGGATGTGTCCAAGCTGTCTTTCCATCCATCGTCAACCCTGTTGCCTAAAGTTTTGACCTGATATGCCAGCACAGATGGGAGTTTCCATGTCGGGTCAAATCGCACAGCCTCTTCGAGTGTGATTTGTCTGACTAGGAAGTCGTTGAACAGGTGCCATTGGCTCTCGGCTTGCGGATTCGAAGATGAAACTTGTACTGCAGGTATCCGTGAGTGAATATCGAGCAACATCCCGTCAATCACTCACCATTGATCAGGGAGACCAGATGCGGTCTCTCGTGATCGCCGCTGTTAACCTCGGCCACTAGACCAACGAGCTCGTAAACTATGATTTTGTACGCGCCTCGTTGCAGATGCAGCTCCAGATCAGCGCCCTCGTAGCAGTAGAGTTGACCTTGGTCGACGATGATCCCAATCTCATGAGGAAGCCAGTTGGGTATCGACCAGAGTTGCTTCGCCTCAATACTTGTGATTGCGGCATTGATCATGAGAATCGCGGGCACGCTCTGAACGGTCTTCCTTGTTCCCAGTTGCTGGTAGCGTTTGCATCTGTCACACCATCCCCGCGTCTGATCCTGTCTCTCCACGCTTGCCTTGAGGACTTGTGAAAAGGAAGGGCGATTCACCCGCACTGCACCTTTGAAACTCTGTAGGTGTCAGCGAAGATCATCTCCGTTCGCTCTCGAAAAAGTACCTTTGGCGGGTACACAAGTTCGTGGACGTAGGTAGCACCTGGGCGTATAATCTCGTTGGCGCAGTGGGCGCAACGAATGCTCGTTGATGCGGCCGTCGTAAGCGCCTTTTCCCATCAGTATCCGCTTCGAGTGTACCAGCTCAACAGCATGGGCAACGTACCTGATCCATATGGCTGGCATGCGGCGACATTTGCCGGAAATCCGTGGCAATCTTGTCCAGAAGGAAGCGGTTGAGAGACTGAACCATGCCGGTCAATGGGTTGTTGGGAGAAAGCTCCTCGAGCAGGCCCAGAGACGCGGCTGATTTCGGTCAGCTCACCCAGAAGCCATATTGCAGGAGCGTCTCTACACTAACCGTGTGACAGGCTGCTGAAGGTTTTCAGTAGGTTCGTTGCCTGGCAGTTTTGCCCGCAAGCCTTCTCAAGCATATCGAAGAGGAACCCCATCTCGCATAGGAGACAGTTATCATACAGGCATGAAGTAGCGGTGTGGTGCAAGGCCAGGTTGCGCATCAGTGGGGTGAATTTATACAGTTGGAGCAGCGAATTCGCGTACGAATTCGCAATGTGTGTCTCCAAGCCCGAGAACTTGGTTCTGTTGTAGTATCTGTGTTCTGGTCTCAGATTTTGCAGTCATCGTGGATTTGAAGCATCGTGGCTCACTGGAAGTCAAAGTCGTCAACTCCAAACTTACTATATTTGATTTCTACATTCCGGTACATGATAGGGACCTCCGTTTTGGTGCTTCCATCCAGCACCAAAGCGTCGAATATGTCAGCAGCGTCGCTAAGTCTGCGTTCGTGCTTTTGCGAAGACTGGCCTTCGCGAGCCTTCTCACTCAGGAACTTCGGTGGAGCGAAGAATGAACCAGAAGCAGCGTCTCTGGTGCTTTCGACTTGGTTCCTTAGCCTCTTCTTAGGATTAGGCGCGTAGCCACCTATGTCTGCACGTTTGAGCTTGCTTAGGATGGCGGCGTCTATCTTGGGAGGCGGTGCGCCTACTTCGAAAACCATATGACTCGGCCACGCGGACAAGAGTGTCTGTCGATAGTAAGGGATACCGACTTTGCTCAAAGGACTGCGGAATGTCAGTGCGGACCATGATGAGGGCTCTATGGGTACTCATACCTTTCGGAGAACCAGTCAATGGTCGTGAGAGACGGAGGCTGGTCAGCAAGCTCGGTGGGGTTACTAAATTCCGTATATTGTAATTTCGAGGGTGAACCCCATAAATGAATTGCGCAGGTGGAATCGGCCAGAGCCACAGCCTCCCCGGAGGGAGCCATCTCCAATGCTGTCAAGTAATTGTCAATGAGATTGGCCTGTCGTAGGTTAACCGTGTTTGGGTTCATAATGTCAACGACCTGCAACTGGCCACTCTGCGAGGCAACAATGCTGGTAGTTGACATTCGCGGATGCATTCGCACGAAAGCTGCACCAGGTTGGAACGGAATCGGAGGAAGCGGCATCATCGTCTTCAAGTCGAACACATTGGCCAGAGGATCGAGCATGTATCCGTGTTGCTGGCGCGGAGAGTATCCACAAGTGACCAGAAAGTCAGACTTGGCATCCATGTCATTTATCCAGCCCAGATGCGCCTGCCATGCCTTGACAACCTTGAATGTCCTGGTGTCGAGTAGGTGTACCGTACCCGTTACTGTAGCAGCACAGATATAGTTCCCTCCTCGTTTCATGATACTATAGTGGGATTCAGTGGTGATCTGCGCTTTATCAGCATGTTGGAGCCATGGGCAGCGTACACGGCAGATACCCTTTGGCTTATGGCACCCTTGTCCACATCAATCACGAACATGTCGCTTTGAGCGCCGGCGATGACGACCTCATGCGTTCCCCTCAACGTGTAACTCATACATCTAAGATCCTTAAAGTCCTCGTGACTGCGGTAGAAATGTGAGCAGAGGCACCGCTGGAGATGCGTTTGCATGCTCGATCAAGGGCCGCATGATTGCAAGCTCATACCTCAGGTGCCATTGCGCCAATCCACGTCGCGATGCTAAATGGACGCTGCGGGTCGATATTGAAATGACGCCCCTGTCACTGACCAGAATTTGCTTTACTGGACCATCTGACGCCGAATGTGCCACGAAAGAGGTATACTTCCGCAGTTCGGGTCCGTAGAACGAGGTTATTCTTCCCTGTCGGCGCTCGGGGGTGGGCAATCAGAGGGCAGATTCCAGTCAAATTGTGCGGCACAAGCTCACATATTCATTGCCTGCCCACATCAATTCCTGCGACGTATCAAAGGCTAGTGCAGTGACAGGAGTTGGAAAAGCCGTGGAAGCGGGCGGAGGCAGTGAGATGCGTCCGACCTGTGGCCGCCAATGCAATCTTAGTGATGAGCCCACGAAATAGCCAGGAGTCTCGAGTCCGTTCGATTCCCATCCCAAGCTCGGGGAAATGGAAAGATTCCATCATTCTCACCTCGTCCCAGTCCGCCTCCATGTTGCTGCCAGGTCAAGGCCGCATCTTCGCTGGTACCTGGTCTTTCTGTGCCCCGGTCGAAACTTGTAGAATTGCTACCGTGCTAGTGAATTTGTGTCTGTAAGAGTGGGTGTTTTATGAGCTGGCGGACAATGCGCCTCGGTTTACAACCAGATACTATGAGTGTATGTGTGTGCGTGAAGTCATAATCGCAGCACATGCATGCCAGTGAGTTCCTTTTCAGGAGTTAGAAAGACACCTGGGCAGCCCTGGAGGTACCGGGCGGCGATCCAGTGGAAATATCTGGATACTGCGCGTCAATCCTCGGCACTCTGTCCGTCATTTGACGGATGCCGTCGCAACATAGACGGACGGCTCTGTAAAGAGCTGGCCCGATTCACAAGAAAACCCTTGATGATGCATACATTGAAGCAAGTACACTACTAGGCTACTGATACAGGCCCGCGAGGCGATGCCGCTCAAGTGCTGACCTGCACCTGGGCAATCAAGTGCTCGCCCCAACCTTCCGAGGTTGGAACCTCAGAATTGCTGCCCATAGCCAGCCGACCTCGAGACCGACCCGATGGAGGATTTATTGGATGTTGCTTGTGCTCTCACAACTACTCAGCTGCGGCCCAGCCTTGATCACGTCCGGCGTAGCCTCATCTTCGTACTTTGTAAAGTTCTTCACGAAAAGCTCTGCAAGCTTGGTGACCTCATCTGAGAATTTCGCGGCTCCGGTCCAACTTTTGGCGGGGTTTAAGAGCTCATCAGGTACACCTGGGCACAACTTGGGCACATGCAGGTTGAAGGTCTCATAAACTTCGTACTCCTGCTTGACCAATTCGCCAGCGTGTATAGCATCGAGTATGGCACGCGTATACTTGAGTGGACACCGCTTGCCGCCGGTTGTGGCACCTCCGCCAACCCAACCGGTGTTCAGGAGCCAAGCATTGGCGTTGTGACGGGAAATCCGCTCAGCCAACATCTTCGCATAACGCATCGGATGCAGTGCGAGAAAAGGCTGCGCGAAACAGGAGGAGAACGTCGCTTGAGGCTCGGTGATACCATCTTCTGTGCCAGCCATCTTCGACGTATAGCCGGATATGAAATGAAACATGGTCTGATTGGTGTCGAGCCTCGATATGGGTGGAAGAACGCCACGAGCGTCGCAAGTGAGAAGGATGATGTTGCTCGGATGGCTGGAGCTCATGCAAGGAATCTTCGTGTTCTCAATGTATTCGATGGGATAGGCGCTATCACCCTCATATCAGCGTGATGCCCGCTTCATCGGCAAACGTGGACCTACCATCTCGTGTTCTCCGTCAGGGTGGAATCGTCGTAATCTACCACGCGGGTGACGGGATCGAAAACGACGTTCTCCAATATGGCGCCAAACCTGATGGAACTGAATATGTCAGGTTCCTTCTCGGCTGAAAGGCCGATGCACTTGGCATAGCATCCACCTTCGATGTTGAAAACACCCTTGTCGCTCCAGCAATGCTCATCGTCACCGATCAATGCGCGTTTGGGGTCGGCCGAGAGGGTGGTCTTGCCAGTGCCGGAGAGTCCAAAGAAAACGGTCACATCCCCATCCTTGCCTTCGTTGGCGGAGGAGTGCAGAGTCAGCACGTCGTGCTTGACAGGCATCTCGTAGAACAGCACGGTGAAGATGCCCTTCTTCATTTCACCAGCATATTCGGTTCCTAGTATCACCATCTCTCTTTCTGCGAAATTGATTGCAACCGAGGTTGACGAGGTCATCCCAGTTGTGAATCGGTTGGCCGGAAAAGCCCCGGCGTTGTAGATGACATAGTCGGGATGGAAATTGTCAAGCTCTTCCCGACTCGGCCGGATCAGCATGTTTCGCATGAACAAAGCGTGATACGCGCGAGCGCAAACCACTCGCACATTGATCCTGTAACGCTCGTCCCATCCGGCATACCCATCAATCACGTATATCCGGTTACGAGTGTTGAGGTAGTCCACGGCTCGCTCCCTGTTGATACGCCAGACCTGCAGCATACGTCAGAGCGGGTCAGTTTCTCTCGGATCCGCGACAAGTGGGAATGGGAAGGGTTTGGAGCGCAGCCCGAACAGCAGACCGTGAGGGACCAAGACGTTGCGCACGCTGCGCGCGCAACAATGGCTCGGCCACCACACGCCGGCTGCGTGTCAAGCAAGGGTGATGAAGATAAAAATTGAATGAAAGGTGAAGTGGGAGAAAAGGGGAGCCAGCTGAAGGCGTGACCGCAGCATGTTTCCCGAGGATGACAGTTCCGTCAGTCAAGCTGGCACGCATTGGGCAAGGATCAAGGACTGGGTAAACGCATGGATGCTCCTCGCGAGCTGTGGGGCAGAAGACGGCAGTGCACCTCACGCCAACTCCGGGGGCGACGTACATCTTGGGACATTGGTTTGTTGACAGGACCCCACCAGACCTGTGTGACCGAAGCCTCCTCTTCCACGATCCGCTTGTCTGACGGAGAGCGTCCCGTTTTCGCACCGGAGTAAGCGGACAGAGCGCCGGTGGAGGTGATGGCGGATCCGGTTTCGTAAACGAGAGCATCCTCATAGAGTGCGGCGACAGACGGGTTGGCGATCTAGTTCAGGCGGCACTTGTGAGCATGTCGCAGTTTACGCCGCCAGGGAGGGTTAGGATAATCGTACGATCGCCACACGGTCGTAGTCGATGTGTGCCCGCTCATGCAGCTCCTCTTCGATCTCGGTGTGCTCTCTTTGGGGTCTGGGGTAAAAGTCAGTAGGGCACGCTACACGCTACAGGAGTGGTGATTGTCCAGTGTATAAAAACACTCCGGGGATAGGAAAACGTTAAACCCCCAAGGAAGGCAAGACGAAGGAGATACACTAAGAAAGCGGCTGTTACTCACTGGACACCACTCGGATGGAGAGCGGTCTTGTTGACGGTAGGGGCGACCATGTTGCAGATTGGGTGGAACTCAACGGTCTTGTGAGCGATAGGTTTGTCGTGGGATCTTGTTGCTGGCGAAGGTATTTGGTCCTTTTGGCGGTTGGCACAGAGGGACCGGCCAGGCGGGGTGCCTGGTAGCTTTTAAAGTCGAGGTGACAACCGCGGTCTTGTTGTTACGCAACCCGTCGAAAAGAACCTCGGGATGAGCAGCCATCGAGCGTCCGGACCGTGACCGTGACCGTGATCGTGATCGTGACCCGGCCAGCCCTGGGCAGAGAAGCAGCGGCGATTGGTGCGCCGTGTGCCGCTGACCACGCTTCCCTGAAAGAGCCGACTCACGAATTTAAACCGGGTCGACTCGCAAGAAGGCAGCGCTCGCTTGAATTCCTTCTGTGCACCGCCGCCTCGTGCACATGCAAATGCAAACCTTCCAAGGTTGCATGGATGTGCTAATTGCAGTGATGCAGTGTTGCAGTGTGTGCCGAGCCCTGGGAGGTCAGAGACATGCGTGCATGATGACTGACAGATACCTAGGTACATGCCGAGAATGTAATCCGTAGACTTGGACTCTGGGCTAAGAACCTTTCAAAAGAAAACTGATGAGGCAACGACTTGTTGGACATAATCCTACCTGATACTACTGGTGCTACTATATCCACATATAGGTACCTACCTATATGTAGGTACTGTAGACACTCCATAGGTGACCCGTCATTGATTCACGTAATTTCGCCCACTGGCCTTCGCGGCCGGGATACCTATCGACCTTTCATCAGCTACGACGCACCTATGTATTTTCGCCAGTCAAGGACGGGCTAGTCGGTGGGATCCATCTGCTTAATTGTAGCCCTCAGCTTTACTACCAGTACTTTGTTGCTCCATACATGCAACATGCTTTATTATCCCCTAAGGATGGATACTTGCCATGACTAAGGCTGCACGCGGTAGTCCCAGGTACCTTACCACGTGTCTACCTGGACGACACTACTAGCGCTCCGTACTCCGTACTATTGCGGTTTCCACCATGTAAAACTGCAGAGTACAGACCACGGAGTACCTGTATGGTATCTGTCGACGTCGGTGTACCTGCCCGCCAGTATACTACGGAGTGCGGAGACAGCCCTGCATGCAAGACTATAGCATGCTTTTGGTTAAATCGGTACCCGTTCCGCCAATGATGAAGCGCCATATCTAAGGTGTTTGAGCGTCTCCGTACCGGAGTCCACACCTGCAATCCCGCCTCCTTCCCAGATTCTGATCTCAATCTCTGCCCCTTTCGGTCCTTGTCCCAGCGCAGCATGTCTGCGCTCATCCAACCTCACTGTTACAACTGACGCTGCTGCTGAGCAAGTCCAGGAGTCCACATGGGTAACTCAGCGGGCAAGCCGGTAGTGTTTACCGACGAAGGTGAGCTGACCAGCGGTCCTTGGGACGACCGTCTCATGCCCTACCAAAAATCCCCGTCCACCTGTCACTCACGCCTTGTTTAGTCAACCTGAACCACTTCCGACTGCTTCGCGTTGTCGGCAAAGGAGCCTTTGGCAAAGTTCGCATTGTCGAGCGGAAAGACACCGGCCTGACTTTTGCTCTCAAGTATATCCGGAAAGATGAAGGTTAGCGTTCATACACGACCTCAACTCTGACCGGCAACTAACTTATCCTTTCCCGCACCGACAGTCGTTCGTTCGGAGAGTGTGCGAAACATCATCAGGGAGCGTAGAATGCTCGAACATCTCAACCATCCTTTCCTTTGCAACCTGCGCTACAGTTTCCAGGACATCGAATACCTGTGAGTGACAGGCACGGCTGGCTGGAACGCATGGCGACCCCCTTAGCGCTGACCAAGCTCAGATACATCGTCGTGGATCTTATGAACGGCGGCGATCTTCGATTCCACATCTCGCGCAAGACATTCACCGAGGAGGCCGTGCGATTTTGGATCGCCGAGCTGGGGTGTGCGTTGCGATACATCCACAAGCAAGGCATAGTGCATAGGGATGTGAAACCGGACAATGTCCTGCTCGACTCAGACGGTCACGTTCATCTAGCAGACTTCGTAAGCCCATCGCGCATTCTCTCTCCCTCGAATCGTAGGCGCTGACCGCTGCCAGAACGTTGCCTCGGATTTCACACCATCCAAGCCGCTGACCAGCAAGTCTGGAACCCTTGCATACCTCGCGCCGGAGGTTTACGAGGGCAAAGGTTACTCCTCTGAAGTTGACTGGTGGTCGCTGGGGGTGCTGTTCTACGAATGCATATACAACAAGGTGATTTGCCACAAACTTCCACAGCTCGTGCTGCTTGCTCATTGTTCTTAAGCGCCCATTCGACCCCGGCAATCACAACCACGAAGCTCTGGCGCAACTGATCAAAAAGGCGGACCCGACCTTCCCCGTGACCAATCCGCCAGTCTCGATGCCGTGTCTGCATGCTATCAGCTCCTTACTCGAGAGAGACAAGAAGTTGCGGATCGGTGCTGCTGGCTTCGAAACCTTTTCGGATAATCCATTTTTCAGACCTATAGACTTCGGCGCGCTGGAAAGGAAAGAGGTGGAGCCCATTTTCAAACCATCGAGCGACAAGACGAACTTTGACGCTACTTATGACCTGGAGGAGCTCCTGTTGGAGGAAGCACCTCTGGAGGCTCGGGCACGACGGCAGAAGCCCAGGGAACAGCTCAAGGAAGACGCCACCGAGCAGGAGATCAGAGCCGAGGAGTTGCACAAGATGATCGAGACACTCTTCGAGCCCTTCAACTACCAGCTGGTTTCGAACGAGCGCCCCGGCGTAATTCTGGACCAACCGGAAGAGAAGACAGCTACCCCGTCCGAATGGCCGCGGCCCACATCCGAGCCGAAGCATAACCCGGACGACAATCTGCGAGTGAATACGACCGTAAGGCCTCGCTCACGTTCGTCGACCAATTCCCCCAACGGCTCGCCGCCTTTGCACACCGCAAGCCCACCCCCTTTGCCAAGGAGTGACAAGCGGGATCAGTCGCCCGACTGTCTCGAGGGAAACATGAGTGACACTCCTGGTGAGATTCCACGATCGCATGGACGGCAGGGCCAACGAGCTCGCGGCAGCACGCGCAGCACCAGCATGGGAGGCGGTGTGCAAGTCGTGCTGAACGAGACAGGAAGCTGGTCGGAGATGGCGAACCAGAGCTCTGCCATGGTCGTGGGAGACGACAAGTCTATCCAGAAGCCAACGGGAATGTTGGGGTTCTTGACGCGCAAGAAGGGACGGGATCGCAGTCCAAAAGCAAAGGAACGCGGAGTCATTGGAAAGGAGGGCGCAAGGGTGATCATCAGCAACACTTGAAACTACGAAGCGCGGGGGGTTGGTGTTGGTGGGGCCCACACAAGTGCTTGTCGAATGAAACACAATTCACTGAAGGCTCGGTCCCCGTTTTCGTTATCGTCGCATCAATCAATTTGGCTACGTCGATCCAGCATTGAAGTTGGCGCTTGGGGCAGGGGATCATTTACTCTTCAGCTGCGGCGTTCCGGATCTGATTGAAATATGCATCCTGACCGCAGTCGGCGTCTGAGAGGTATTGATCAAGCGGGCTCGGCGGTACGCTGGAAGCAGGGTTGGACCCCTTGACAAGTACTGCTGGTTCTGGATATGGCAGGCTCCTCACAGATACCTTCAGCATCCACCGGTGAGGTCTCGCGCGTCGTTTTTGATTCGACCAGGTACCAGCATGCAGCTGGCTGGTCGGAAGTCTGCTAAGCGGATGCATGCTTGTGGGGCGCGATAGACAGGCAGGTCTGTCCTTTTCGCCGGTGGTTACGTCCATGAACAGCACCGTGGGCACATACAACAACCTTTGACACTTCTTCTCGACGTGAGACGGGCCGCAGAGGACCGCCGGTTCCGCCTGGATCCGAAGCGCTATGCCCGGGCGGTCTGTGCATATGCTTCCTGTCATCTCTGCCAACGTACACGGACAACTGGAACCCGAAGTTCGTTCCTTGCTGTCAGGCCGTTGATGGCAAAAATCAGAGCGGTGGCGCTCGAGGCTCATTACAGGCCGAAGGGATTCACGTCTATCTCATTGGCATCGCGTTCGTAGGCGAACCGTCTTTTGGAACGAAACACATTTTGTTGGTACAGAGTACAGATATTGAGGGATCATCTTGCGTTATCGCGTGCTATCCTTCAGTCCATGTTCGCAGATTCCCTCTTAGACAGTGTTGATAGAAGTCGATCAACCGGCACGCACCACAAAGGCAGAGCAGGGAGCGTCAATCACTTGTAATCCTGTATATATGTGCTAGTAGGTATACACTTTTCGATGTTAGAGTGCAAAGCAACCTTGGAAGCCGGCTTGCCTCGCCTCCAGTCCTTTTTCGCAAGGTTACGGCATTCAACTCCCTTGGCATGATTGAGTGCGTGCCTGCTTGCCCACCGGGAGGGTTCCGAAGATAATACAAGGATTGCCATACCTGTGGACAGCGCAACTGTAACGCACCCGATCACATCTGCCCACCAAAATCACGCGCTGACCTGTGTATGTGCTGCAAGTGATGCTCACTATGCTGAGATTCGTTCAATTTGTCACCCCGTACTAACATGGACATACACGACATCTACAAGTAGACATTACCCGTGCTGTCGAACCGAGCCTGACTAACAGGTCGCGTCAGTGGCAGAGGTCAGAGTTCCTCCATATTTCCAGCTGGCTCGTCATCGTCGCCGGACGCATAGCTGCCAACGGAACTCATCTCGTCGTCCGAGCCCGACTCCTCGCCTGCGTCATCGGCCGCGTCTTTGCTCGCGTACTTGACCACATATTCTGTATAGTTGAGAAGAAGACAGTTAGAACGTGTGCAAGTCTGCATCGCGGCGACACTTTGCAATCCTTGAAGGTGACAGACTCCAGGGAACAATTGAAAGAGAAGGGTGAATTCATGTTCTTGGGGTGCTGTGTGGCTGCTGTGTTCTAATTTGGGCCGCATACAGGAGGGGGGAGACGATGGGGCGTGAGGCTTGGGTTTGGACGTGGAGTGAGACGCGCTACTAACCTTTGACCTTGGCCTCATATGTTTTGGGCTCACGCATCATCAATGCAGCTGCCTCGCCGTTGAGCGGATCAGTGGGGTTTGGGTAGCGTAACAACTGCGGCAAGAAGACCTCGAATATATTGATCATATCGTACATGGGTGACCATGTCTGATTGATGACATCCAGGCAAACGGAACCCGAGCTGAGGGCGGTAAGCGTATGATCCGGACCAAGACCTACGGTGATGGGGGCAACAGCGGGACCATTTTGACGTACAGCTCGTCTATGTTAGGATGAAATATTCGATTGACGAAACCTATGGAGGGACTTTTGTATGGATATTGGTCAGGAAGTTCAACATGAATCTTCCAGAGGCCGCCGGCGAATGGTGCTGTGACAATTGAGCCTTGGGCAGTAGAGCGGCTTTGACGAGCGCGAAACCCGGCAGCCCATTCAAGCAACAGCTAGATCAGGGCAAATCACTCACTTTCTTCAGGTCCCCTGAACCTCACATAGAACTCTTGCCTGTCCGAGAGTGGCGATCAGCCAAGCGGGGACCGGGCACCATAGGAGCCGGCCATACACACACTAGGAGATCTCTCGTCAGCTTGAACGTGTAGCTACCTTTTTACCGCTGGAGCGCATGCGGACGGCATACTGTTGTCGTTCACAAGTGTAACCTCATAATCACTCATCAACCTTATCCCACATCCCTGTCAGCGATTCCCCGCTCCCCATTCTGCGAGCATTTCAGCAGCTCTATGGTTAACTCACATCCTACCTCGGGCGTTAGAAGTCTTGCAGACCTGATAGAATGGAATCCAGGGAACTTACTTCATCACCTGTTCCGAGAAAGCATTGCCACAGCTGATCAGCTGCTTGCCAACCGAGGGAATCAACGAAGCAACACTATTTCGAGGGACGTACGTCTGTCTCAATCCGCCGCTTTGGACTACTCATGACTGCTGGTGTTTGTCCGTATTCCCACTCGAGACTGATGAGGGTGGATCAGCCGCTCCAGTAGCTTGCCGCTACCTCCGTCGACCGCCCAGGTGTGGACTTGACCGGGCCGCGTCGACGCTACGCACGAAGGACGCCAGAAGGAACGGCGGATGATCGCTTCTTCGAGGGCTTTGAACACAGACTTGGAACGAAGCGAAAGGAAGCGGGTTGGGGAGCCGTATACGGTGGTTGGAGAACGAGGCGGATGCCGAAACTGGTCGGCGGCGGCGGTGGCGGCGGCGGCGGCGGACTGGTTCGCCCGCTGAAGCTTCGGATATTTGATCGAGCGCAAGTCAAAGTGTTGTTGTTGGCATGAACCCACTCGTGTACATGTAAATGGGTAATAAGGTGAGAGAAGAAGGAGAGGGAGGGGGTTGTGAGGGAAGGGTGCTATAAAATAAAGGAATCAGTCAACCGTCACAGGACAGGTGATACACACGATGATAATGCCCAGGTGCTCACCTGGGCATGTATTGGTCGCATGCGGCACACCTACGGTACCACGGTACAGTAGAATCTCGTTATAACAATGTGGCGCTCAAGGCCAAAAATGATTGTTATACCCAGGATATTGTTGTACCTAGTACGCGTACGATCCCGGAGAGCCTGAAATATCCTACCTACAGTGGCTAGTGCGAGCCATCTTACGCGCGCTAAGCCATATAAAGATATGCCAAGTTACGGTACGTACCGTCTTGGCAGTATCTTGATGGGGATTTCATAGGTGAATTCAATGTTTTGTATAACAATATCCAGGATATGGGGACCGATATCGAAATAGCCAAAATATCGTTATTTCCCATACAAAAAATTATGGGATGGGCGAAAAAATCGCTGTAACCAAATTATCGCTATGCGGAACATCCCTTTAGCCCGACTCTACTGTAGCTACTGGTAAGTACCTAGGTATCTATAGGTACTCCGTAATCCGGACCCGTTTCCCATCCCGTTCTAGCGCGAGACACGAGAATTCGCGCCGCTGTCAATAAAGCAGCCGCATCACCACGCTCCTAGTTTAAAGTACCGTAACCTTTTCATTTCCGACTCCCATCTACCAGGTGGCTATTTTGCATAGGAGAATGAAACAGAGGTGCGGAGACAGAAGGTTATCTATCCAAGTAATCTAACGTCGTACTACAACAACTAGTTGCGAACGCTCAACTGGAATTCTACTATCCTACTCCGTACTCCGCACACGAAAACCCCAGCCCCCTGCCTTGATTGTACGAATGGAAATCTCACTTCCAGCGAGTTGCTCTTGAAAGCCCCGAGACGGTTCGTAAGTCATGAGGAGAATGAACATGACTGGATTCTCATGAGCCGACTTCCCGGGCGCGAACTCGACGCAGCGTGGCCAGCTATGGACTCAAGTGCGTGCGCAAACAATCCGCCAGCTGAAGTCTTACCTGGAGCAATTGCATCGTCTTCCTCCGGCCGGGCCTGGATGAATCGGATCCTGCTCCAGGGACCCGGCATACGATCACCGGCTGGTCAACAGGTTCATATATGGACCATCAGGGAACTCTCCTTTCCATGCATAGTAGGACCATCATTACATGATGGCTACATAGGAGTACAGTAGTACCTACTATGGTTTGTAAAACTAATCACAGCAGTTGCAGGTGGGACGTCTGGATGACCCCAGGTGGGAATAGTATATTATTAGATATCTTTCCCGACTCACCCGAAAGCCGGTGTGATAGAGTAGGCCACGAGAAGCTCGTCATTTGTTTTGAAACACTATTTGGGACCGTTAGCATTGGCGAGCAGTCTCCCATTGGCATTTCCTTAGCACCTCTGGATCACTCACCCGCCATAGATTGCCCACACCCTCGTCTAGAGCCGGTGCGAACACACTATTGACGTAGCAGAAAACGGCCTCGGCTTCCCGTAACGAGAGACGTCGACGTAGAAAGCGGACAACGCTGGCGAACCGCTGTGACGAGCTAATTTTGAAAACACGTTGGTTGAGGCGTGGCGCGGAACCAACCGGCTGAAACCGAACCGTTACTATGGTGACAAGGAGTGAGAACGAGGAGACTCATCAAGACGGGGCTTGTCTCATTGGAAGTATAAGAAAAGGAGTATCGCTTCCTCGCATTGGCGCAAAAGCCGAACTAGATAGAGCTTCTGTACTGAATCCCATGCACAGGGGGTGACCAGAAAGCCAGAGGCCGTAGAATGACCGACCTTTCTTTTGATCCAGCTCACCGGCACCCTCAAGGGCACGATGCGCGTCTCGCGGCAGAGATGTGAGCACTGCCGAGGCGGCCATTGTGAGTGGCACCTCGGCCGCGCCATTGTACTCATCGTCTGAGATGCCGCCATCAAGAGCTGTTGGAGACTCTGACGCTGGGAATCTTTCCGAGGCCATGCCGAGTGTTCAAGGACTTGTAACTGTGGAGGCTGATATTAATATTAGCTGCGAGCTTCAGCATGAACCTGCCACCGCTTTCCCGAATCCGCGAGTCGATGATCTCCCTCCGGCAGCTGCAGATTACACTGTATACATACATACATAGGTACATACGTACCCAGGTAATATACCTAACCTCAAGTGAGCAGATTTGGATACCTTTCCCACACTGTGCTCGAACTCCATCTTAAGGGTGCGTCGTATGATCAGTAGCTACCTGGGTAAGTCACAATTGGCCCTTGCCTGTATGCCGGGTTGATCGTCCACCAGTTTCACCTAATCAAGCTTCTGCGCATTCTTCATGGATTGTTTCTGATTACCTACATAGGTAGGTTTGTGATTACCTAGGTACTATGTATGAATGAGGCTTCAGCCGATGTCTCCCAGCTTCATGACCGTTCTATGATGTTTCAACCCATAGGTCAAATGACTCAAATCAGAAGCAGATCTCCTCCAGTCATGTTCTTGACGTCCCGAACAATAACATCTGCAGGAATCACGAACCCTGCGCCCGAATTGATATCTCCACCAAAGACTAACCCACACCAGTTATCTTTACTATCGAAGCAGAGAGACCCTGAATCTCCATAGCAGGCCCAGTCACCACGACCCTTCGCCTTTGGAATTTCCCAAGCCTTGAACACTTTGTCTGGCTGGTCAGGAAATCTGATGTTGGCTCGCAGGCTGCTCACTGTGCCTGAGGTCAGGCCAGTCGATCTTCCGGCCTTGAACAAGTCTGTTCCTGGCTTGATGGACAAGCTGCTGGGAATCCTCAGAATACCACCCATCAGTTCTCCTGTACTATTGTCGACAGCCTATATATGATGAGCATGTATGTTCCCAACGGCAGTATCAAAGGGTTAGGCTGACCTCATTCCTCGTCCGCGGCCTCCTGTTCCCAGTCTCAACAATCGCCCAATCTAGAGGCCAACCTTCTGTATCTTGCCGATACCCACCGGTGGCTATAACTGGACCGACGCACACATTGGCGGATTGAATTTGGGAAACTTTATCACTGGCATTCGTGAGTGTCCGAGTTGCGCGCTCTTTCGCTTGTTCATATCGGACATTGTCCGGGTCAAGAAATAAGACTTTTTCGAATGACCTGATCCTCTCTTCTTGCTGCGCCACAACAGTGCGCCACGCTTCTAAAGTGGCATCGGTGTCGACTTGGGCCGGTGATATCGTTTCCACGTTATACTGTCTTGAGGTTTCGGCGGTAAAGCCCGTATCGTCAACTCCTTGTGTACTATCAGCATCACTGACGATTTTAGGTAAACTCCAAAGACCACACATACCCGACCGAAGGTTGAGAGCTCGGATGACGTGATAGCAGGTAAGTGCTATTTGCACGCGCCGTGCACCTTTTTGTTCCAGTTCGAAAAAGCCACCGAGGGTGCCGGCGCCGAGGCTCTGGTCTTTGGCTTCGATACTGGCACCGAAGCAGAGCTCAGTGAATTCCCGGGGCTCCCGTACGTGCCCAGCGCCGAAACGGACTTCGTATGCCTGCAGAATTGCTACATCAACCACGGCTGTCAAGTGATGGCTACACAGGGCACGGATCTCGCTCGTTTTCTCTTTCCAGACGAGGTGCCTAGGGTTCCAGACTCTTAAAAGTATTGTGGGTCGGTGAGGGTCCTCGTCGTTTCCCAGCACTGACAAAGTGCTCCACGCTAAACCTTTGATAGAGTTCAACACTCTGCGTTCGAGAGGGTCATCTCCGCGCTCCCAAACCTCAGTAATAGGAGCATTTGCTCCTAGAGCCGGGAAACTGTACATGTTCTCCGTCTTGTCCAGATCGTTTATCTCCACATGGATAGAGGAAAGATCCTTCGACGTCAAGAAAGCGTATACGCGCTCACTCGCCAATGACCATTTCTCCGTGGCTTCGGCATCCCAGGGAGAGTTCACGAGGAGCGTTGCCTCGGGCACCGATCCGGGGAGGTATTTGTTTGTTCTCCATACCAAATCAACCGTGCCGCGGACTGTCAGCCCACACTGGATGCATAAAGCGCGGGACCTTTGGCAGATGTCGTCCCAGTCATCTGGGTATTGGTGCCCGTATGCCTTGAACAAGACGGGTGGCGGTGGAAGAGGGCCAGGTAAACCCATGCGGAATGGCCAGAAACTATCCGGCTCCTGGCTCGGCGCGCCCGGTACATTTCCTTCGTTGGGCATTGCGGAACTAGCGAAGATTGAGGCTGGTCTGGTGGGAGGAATGAGGTTGAAAGGCCTTGTCAACTGTGCCGCGCGAAAGGAGGCTCCTATATGGCTTTCCGAAGCCACGCTAGACACTGATTAGACTCTAGGGCTACCATGGGCCGCATATGCGACGCTTGTTGACTCACCGATACGCCCGCCTGAGCAATTTCCGCATCTTTACTTGCGTGGATGCCTGCTCCCAATCCATGCTTGGTACCGAAGAGATGGACCGGCTTTTTACATGACGGTACGACATTTTTCAGGGTACTAATCTCTCACGACTTTCAACCTTGGAGAAAGCGAATATGCTGCACCAATCCAAAGGAATGGATCCATATGTGTTCAACGAGTGGGGACCTGTTACTCAGTCACGACTCCTTGCATATTACACTGCGTGTTCTACAGCCTGCAGCTTCCTTATGCTGGTGATAGTGCCTTCCACCAGGTATGGCCTCGACCTCTCCTACCTGCTAAACAAAGTGATTATTCTACCCATTGCATTTCAGCAAGGTTGGCACCACTTTACCGCGAAAAGCCCCTCGACGTCTGGAAAGGGCCACAAACTTACTACAGAGAGCTGGCGATACCGGTTATGTATATACTAGATTGTGTTGGCTTCCCTTGAAGTATTGCTAGTTATGATAGCCAAATACCAGAAAATATAGCAAATCACAATGGGACGTGTCTACGGATATGATAAGGATGATAGGTATGGTTGGTTATCGTACACCACTATTGTTTGCGATGTGCAAGAGTGCTGCTACTTGCTGAACTTGTAGAGCATGAATAATGCAGAAATGAAACCATCCGCGTCCGTGCCATAATATCCTCGACCGTGAACAAGGGACCAGCCATGGAGCCAAAAGACGACGGTCGGAGCAGCGGTCTTTGATCCCGAACACCCCTGTATTGACACTTCATACGTTGTGGAACGTAACGAATTCTCGCTCGAGTATCATCAAGCGGTCAGTCTCAGCTTGGGCGGTCTTACGAGTTGATCCAGGAGGGCATCGAGCTCTTTCCAGTTCTCCGCAGAAAGAGCAAATTTTCTGTGTTTTCGACCTGCAACGTGCTCGCCAAAGTCATCAAACTTCTCTTTGCAATTCTCGCAATAACCGGGCTTCGTCTCTTTCTCTGCCTTGCTTCTGAATCCTGCTCCGGTTCGGCACACGTTCTGGTCAATGTCCGCGAGTGTCTTGCCCTTCGCAGCCCGTGGTGCAGACACTCGCTCATTGTTGATCGCCGCCCTCACGTCATTGACATATGACGAAGGCACGCTGTTGGTAGAGGGTACTCCGTATCTCTCCAGCACTTTACGCTTGAGCTGGTGTACTTCTTTGCTGGCTCCGATACGGACACCCGGTGCCGCCGCTGTTGATGATATCATCTGGGATCGAATGGCAGAGGTCACTTGTGAGGGTTGTACGCCCGAAGCTATCGGCTCGCCACGCACACACCGTGGTATACCGCGAAGATTTGCCTGCGCACTCCCAAACAAAGGCGGCATGCCTTCGTTCGCATCTCGTTTAGGCGCCATCGGTTTAGGAGGCTCCAAAGGCTTCGACTTCTGCGTAACTGATGTCCGCGAGACTCTAGATGGTTCGCGGTGAATGTTGTGGTCGATTTCACCGAGTGCGTGTGATCCACGCGCACCATTAATGGCACGTTGTTTGTCTGCAACCATTGCAGCCGCCGCACCACGCGTCCTGGGCAAACCTTGCTCGGCCTCAGCTACAAGTGACTTGGGCTTGTGATTAGCCAGAACCTCGCCTCGCTTTGCCCGGATGGTCTCCTCGATGAACGGGCACTTTCCGGGGCCGGTGAGCCGGAACTGAGGCCACTGACCCTCTTCTTTCGTGACCGGTTTTGGATAATCACGAACCATCACGGGGCGCGTTTTCTCGTCCATGTCATGTATATAAACGTAGTATCCTCTGAAATGGACCAAGTCTTGCGTGACGGAGTTCCACTCCCGATCGCCTTGCCCGACCAATTTCTCGTTCTGAAGGAGCTGCGACAAGTCGGCCCCTCGCCCCGGTATTGCGTCAAAAGAGATGGAGTTATTATGGCGCCGGCCTTGTGCACGATAGGGTTGCTCTCCAGCCTCGGTGTTGAACATGGCCGTCATCATTCGCTGTAACTTTTCAAGGGCCCATATCTTCATCCCCATTTCCCTAGCTTTGTGCAGAATGTCACCGTTATTGCTGTGTCCTCACCTTAGTCATACTGCGCGGCACTTGGACTGTTATTCAGCAAAGACTTACGTTTGGTTAGCCGCTTGAAGCTTTTTGGAAGAAGGCATATCCAAGGCCAACCTGCTCTTATGCTGGTGACCGTTGCTCTGCATGTCTCCTGGCCGCTCCAACAACAAGGGATTGATTGTCCTGGGGTTCGATACGGACTCGTGGGTTGTCACCGTTAGATGTGTCGACGGAGTCCGCATCTCTAATGCCGTCGACAACCCAGTTTCCGGCGGTACCGCACGCGATGTTACCACATGAGTGACCGCCTTTGAAAAGAACTTCTCCTCCCGCTAGATCTGGGATGTCAGTTCAACGGTTTGCGGGTATGGGTACAGGGCACAGAGCGTGACGCACCGCTCCAAGGATATATATCTGCCGGGAAGCCTTTGCCCGCACTTCGTCTGGTATGCTTTCGAAAAAGAATACATATTGTGGAAAGACCTTCCGATAGTGCTTCTGCCATTGTCGGACATTCTCCAGGTTTTCGCTCTGGGTCTTCTGCACCCTCTCCGGCAACTTGTGGATGGGTTTGGACACGCGGAGGGCCTCTAATTTCGTCTGGAACGACGCGGGCCTTTCACCACCGTTTCTCTTCACCAGTCCTTGACGTCGGCCCTCGAGGTTGTCGATCTCAATCATCTGCTTTTTGGCAGGCGGGGTCAACTTGTGAGGCAGCTCGCGTTGCTCCCCCGCGTACGAGCGGGTTCGTTTCGTGCCTGCAGCAGCAATGCCACGGAACGGGGAATTGGTGGCATTGGGGACGTTTGACAATGGAACTCTCCTGGTGGTCATGATGGGAGAAGCACTGTAGTGGGCGTTCGCGGCGAAGTGACGTCTCCCTACGACGTTGATTGTTGTGAAGCTCGAAAGGGTGCTCCGCGTCTTCCGTCTGGCACTACTAATGTATGTACTAAGTACATAAAGCCCAATCGCGCTAAGAACTGTAAGCGAACTTATTCCGAATAATGAATGGTGCCCATAGCAACCGAGTACCTAGCGGCTACACTTCAAATGCTTCGGTACATACGGGGTACTGTTGGTACTATCATAGACTCTTAGGTACCGAGGTACGGAGTATACGTCCGGCTTTGATAGTCGGTCGTCTTGCGGTGTTTCTGGCTGCACCATCTTTTGAAGCATATGATATAATCATAAATAGAGAGTCGGTGAGTTTGCATTCAGCTGAGACGGCCTGTGTCGTGGAAATTATATCAAATTCTTGCTTGCCCACCTCCCCAGTCTCCTTTCTAGGCTTTCAATAGTTCGCACGTGCACAACTGCTACTACAAGTGAAGCCACATAGTATGCGCTTTGTGCTTGGATGCCTGCCTAGGTAGGACTTACCCACTGTTGCTAGGAAAAGGCCCGAAGCTACCAAGATGCATCGAAGCTAACCTTGGGGAAACTACGCCCAGGTCAATTCCACATTGATACGCCCCCATACATACCGACTGAGTATACTCTGATTGAGCAGATGAGCCTGGGTTGGCCTATCAGCCGCTTTCAACGAACTGAGGCTCTTGACCGCGCCTCAACGTATGCACAGGGAAGACTGCGCTCCTAAGGTTGTTATGTCGCTCTTCGACCTCGTCGTGTTAGGAGTGGGCTCGGTGATCGTGCAGGCTGCGTTCTGAATACGCTCCGCACGGTCCGTACACAATGGAGACAGGAAACCGGAGGATAGGAGGCCCGACGTCGACTTTGGAAGGGTCTCGGGCGATACAACCGCGTGGAGAATTGACCTCTGCCCAGTCAACACCTTCTAGAAAGGTACCCCTTGCGGAAGGGGAAAACGAGCATGGGGTTAACGAGAAACGACCATTGGCATGTCCTTCGGGGGGGCATGATAGGCCCGCGGAGCTTGGTGCAGGTGTCACTGACCGAGTCTTTCCGATTCGAAGTGTGGTGTCAGTGGACCCAACGCCAACGCCGTCGCACCACGCGGACAGGGCGGAGGGATATTTCCAGGATGCGGCACGTCTCTCTCAAGCAAGGCGTCAATCCACATCCTGCAATACAGACAGCCCTAAACTGACGCAGTCAGTGCGACACGAACGAGCCAGCGCGAGTGTTCAAAGCATATCGACGGTGACTGCTGGGACACTTGACGATATCGACGCTGACGGTACGACGAAGCAGATCGAGCGCGCAAGGTCGAAAGCCCCAGGCTGCGCTCCGCCGGAGATGTTCAACGATATCAGTTCAAGCCGGTCTGAAAGTGAAGCCGGAAGCGGAGTAAGTGCTGCCCCCTCCGCCGACCGGTATCCCGTTACGAACCGGACCACGCCGGTTGCAAGTGCAGAGAGCAACGGGGCAGAGTCAGGACCTGTGACAGCCGCTCGATTTAAACACGTCATTTCCGAGGGCGGCCATGCTGTCATCACGGGTAGAAATGGGGAAACAATCGAAAGGTGCGAGGACGAGCCCATACATATTCCTGGAGCGATTCAAGGATTCGGTGTACTTCTGGCACTGCAAGACGAGACAGACGGGAAGTTGATAGTAAAAGCAGTGAGTGAGAACTCTAAAGCTCTCCTGGGCTACTCTCCGAGGCAACTTTTCGCGCTGGAGAGCTTCTGCGACATCCTGTCTGAGGAGCAGACGGACAACTTACTTGATCACATCGACTTTATCAGTGAAGATGATGCGGATGTTGCGACCAACGGGCCGGAAGTCTTTACCTTATCAATCCGTATACCCTACGGAAAGACCCAGAAGTTCTGGTGCGCCATCCATGTAAACGAACGGAATCCAGGCATCGTCATCTGCGAATTGGAGCTTGAAGATGACCAAGTTAACCCTTTGGCTCCGTACCGTGACACGAGTCTAGATCCGCCGGAGGCCACCTTGCATGGTGATCCTACCCCCGAAGAATATGCGGAAAGCACCAAAGCCATCAGCCGACCTCTTCGGGTACTGAGAAGCGCTCGAAAGCGCAAGGGTGAGGCTGCTGCCATGGAGGTCTTCAACATCATGTCTCAAGTTCAAGAACAGTTGGCCGCCGCGCCGAATCTACAGAAATTTCTGAAGATCCTCGTGGGCGTTGTGAAAGAATTGACCGGTTTCCATCGTGTCATGGTCTATCAGTTCGATGCAGCATGGAACGGCAGAGTGGTCACCGAGCTTGTAGATCCCAGAACTACAAAAGATCTCTACAAGGGCCTGCATTTTCCCGCCTCTGACATACCGAAACAAGCTCGGGAACTTTACAAGATCAACAAAGTTCGCCTACTATACGATCGGGATCAAGAGACGGCCCGCTTAGTCTGTCGCACCCCAGAGGACTTGGAGGCGCCCCTTGACCTCAGCTATGCTTATTTGCGAGCCATGTCCCCGGTGCACCTCAAATACCTTGCGAATATGGCCGTGCGGTCCTCAATGTCAATATCCATCAATGCCTTCAACGAGCTGTGGGGCCTGATTGCTTGCCATTCATACGGTACTAAAGGGATGCGCGTGTCATTTCCGATACGAAAGATGTGTCGCTTGGTCGGTGATACTGCATCGAGAAACATTGAGCGACTCTCCTATGCTTCACGCCTTCAGGCACGCAAGCTCATCAATACAGTACCCACGCAACACAACCCCTCGGGATATATCGTTGCGTCCTCGGAAGACCTCTTGAAGCTTTTTGACGCCGACTTCGGAGTACTCTCGATCCGCGACGAGACAAAGATATTGGGAGAACTGCATCAATCTCATGAGGGTCTAGCAATGGTCGAGTACCTTCGGATGCGGCGAATTACATCAGTGACAACGTCGCAGGACATAAATCAAGACTTTCCTGATCTCCGTTATGGTCCGGGATTTCAGGTGATTGCTGGACTACTCCTGGTTCCTTTGTCGTTTGAAGGGCACGATTTCATCGTGTTTTTCCGGAAATGTCAAGTCGGGGAAGTGAAATGGGCGGGAAATCCCAATGAGAAGCTCATCAAGGAAGGAACCGAAGGGTATCTCGAACCGCGCACGAGTTTCAAGACCTGGACTGAGACAGTTGTGGGGAAATGCCGGGAGTGGTCGGAAGATGAGATCGAGACGGCAGCTGTGCTATGTCTGGTCTACGGCAAATTTATCGAAGTATGGCGACAAAGAGAGGCTGCCTTGCAAAACACCCAGTTGACCCGACTACTTCTTGCGAATTCCGCTCACGAGGTCAGAACGCCCCTCAATGCAATCATCAATTATCTGGAGATTGCACTCGAGGGATCGCTGGATTCAGAAACGCGGGAGAACCTTACAAAGTCACACTCAGCGTCCAAGTCGCTCATCTACGTTATCAACGATCTGCTGGACCTCACGAAAGCCGAGGAGGGGGCTGAGCTAGTAAAGGGAGAGATTTTTGACCTCCAGGCCACACTTCAAGAGGTAGCCAGTCAATTCGAGGGAGACGCCAAGAGGAAAGGGCTTGCGTACAACATTCTCATATATCCAGGGGTGCCAACAAACGTGGTTGGCGATCAGAGGAAGGTTCGGCAAGCGATCTCAAACGTTACCGCCAACGCCATCAAACACACCAAAGAAGGTTACGTGAAAGTAGAGATGTATCTGGCCACCTGCTTATCGCGACGTGTCGAGGTCGAAGTAGCGGTGCAGGACAGCGGCATAGGTATGAGCACCAAAAAGCTAGACTCACTCTTCATGGATCTGGAACAAGTTCAATCAGACATGATGGACGATCACAGCGCTTCAGAGCCAAAGACAATTGCCAATGGCAAAGACAACGGTCGCACTTTAGGTCTCGGCCTGGCTGTCGTGGCGCGAATCATCCGCAACATGAACGGTCAACTCAGACTCAAGTCAGAAGAGGGCAAGGGCTCCCGGTTTGTGATACAGCTTCCGTTCGATTTGCCCGAGTCAGAGGAAGACGGGAAGCTGTTCAAGACCTACTCACCCGACTCACCAACTGGCCAGACCTTAGGCGAAGTCACGCTGGTTGGCAGAGGAAACTCCGGACGTGGCTCCTTCAGTAGCAAGGATGTCTCCCGGAAGAACAGTGCGGAGAGCATCATCAGCAGGAGAAGCCTCAACAGCTTCAAGAGCGCCAACAGTGGAGCCAGCGGTCGGAGTGCCGGAAGCGACGTCGACTGGCTGATCGAAGCCATACGGGAACCACATCTCGTTGAGAAGAGACCACCCGGTCATGATGGCCGATCCGGCTCGCGCTCTTCCTTACCAAGATTGCAGAGGTATAACAGTCATACGGGTCTGATGCGCGGCTCAGTCACGCCTGAAAGGTGCCGCACGAAGAGTGTCGACATGCCACCTTCCCCGGGGGCCGTTTCGCCGGCTCATTTGCATTCAGCGCGGCCCGGCTGTTCCGGCCAAGCACCAGTAATGGACTCCGGGACTCCCATCAAGGCGATAAAAATGCCAGATTCTCCGGGATCTCCGGAAACGGGGACCGAATTAGAGTCCAGGCTACCGGGAGTCGAACGCGACCGGCCGCAACGACAGATACAATCACCATCGCGAGGCGAGAAGGGGAGTGTGGGCATTTTACGGGTCTTGGTGGCGGAAGATGATCCGGTCAACAGCAAGATTGTCAAAAAGCGGCTGGAGAAAGCAGGACATGAGATTCATCTCACAGTCAACGGCGAGCAATGCGCGGCTACGTTTGGAGAGATGTCCAACTCCTTCGACGTTGTGTTGATGGATATGCAGGTATGCGTTTCGCAGGTTTCATTCGCCGAAAGCCAACTAACGAAATCTCAGATGCCCATTGCGGATGGGCTGTCGTCCACAAAGATGATCCGTGCCTTCGAAGAGTCACATCCGGCGGTGAGCCGCGGAGATCGAACCTTTGTCGACGGACGTGTACCCATCATCGCAGTGTCGGCCTCGCTCGTGGAAAGAGATATGAAAACGTACGTCGACGCCGGCTTTGATGGATGGATCCTCAAACCCATATCTTTCCCGCGCCTGAACGAGCTACTGAATGGCATCGTTGACCAAGCTGCGCGGACCAAAGCTCTATATAGGCCCGGCGAATGGGAGAAAGGTGGTTGGTTCACCGAAGGCCAACCTGATACCTTAAGGGCCATTACATCGCAAACGGCGCCAATTGGATGTCGTCGAGCAGAGCGAGTGGTCAAAAGGGTGCAAGTGACCTCGCCACGGGATCGTACTTCAGACAGCCGGGCCGCGACGGCGACAGTTGGCAGTGAGCTCTCGGCAAGCGATCAAAGCGACGGGAGGAGAGCAAGCAAGAGCCGTTCGGCACCGAATTTGCGTAAGACGATGACCGAAGGGGAGTCCAGTCGTCCCGAGAGCCAGCCGGTGGACCCAAATCAGCGCGACAACTCCAGTGGCCAACATGACTTAAGTCCCTGACGTTCTTAACCAGCAAGTTGGCATTATATGCACCTGCCCTACGACCTGCTCCATCTCATTGGCGAGGGGGGGCTGGCTTTAAGGGCTACCATACACTCTGTCGTCCGGACGACGACACGTCGTACAGTGGGGGGGCAATTTGACGCGCTACACCTCGAACCAGAGATTGAATTGTGCGGTTCACCTTACATTCTCCACTCACATGTGCAGGTCGTCCTTTCTCCGTTCGTGGATTTTCCAGGATTCTCAAATCTCCTCAAGAGCCACGCAGAGGATACCTGACTGGAGACGACTCCCGTTGGGATTGTTAGAGCGCACCTAGGTCGTTTGGTACGCAGCGCAAAGGTGGCTGGCGCAGATGAGTTGTGGGCTTGAATAGCCTGGAAATGCAGGTCGTTTGCAACTTTTGAAATCGAACGTCCAGAAGTCGGGCTGACCCAATTGCCGGCAACGACGTCAATTGGAAAGGAGCATTGTCCTGTTCTAGCGCGCGCGGGAGAAGGACCGTTATTAGAGGTACCAAGGCGTGTGCAGCTGCAGCCCGGCACCTGGGCATAGATTCACACGGTCATGATGCCGGTTGATGAGAAGCTGCCGATATCCCGTCAGCAAGGGCCGCCCAGCGTGAACCCCAGACGTCATGGCCTCGGAAACTGGGAGCGGATGTAGATGTCCTCGTAAGGAAATGGTGTTTAGTCATGAGGCCACGAGTGAATTATGGTGATGATGTGCAAGACCCGTGCGGCCCGAAGGAGCTTCAGCCTTCGTCCCCCCAGCTGCCCGGGTGGGTGACGGACGTTCTGTTGCGCCTTCGCACAGTTACCGGTACATACACGCACTCATAGTAGCAGTCTCTTATATACAGACTGTAGATCTGATGCAGATGCAAGCCGTGCCTTTAGGGTAGCTTTCATTTCCCCTTTTTACCTGCCTCTGTTCTCGCCAGCCACTCACGAGCAATAGAGGAGTTTCGATTAACCTGCCTTCACCCCACACCCCTAAATGGACGACAACACCAAACCATCCTCACCCGGCTGCTCCCAACAACAACACCCCAAGCACCAGCGTCATCAGGCGCCGCTGCAGGATCTGGACAAGCAGACACTTTCGACCGGCCAGCCGAACCTGCAACGTCAGCAACATCGGCGACTCGTGAAAAAGGCTCCGCCGCCCTCAGCCGTCTCGGGAGCTCAACCGGCTGGTCGCGACTTCAAGAGAAACCCATCTGCGCCGAAAACAACCTACATCAGTAACCACGACACCGGCAGTTTCTCTCCTGCGACACTGCATCAGCACAAGATCAATTCTCCCGGCCTGGCCAACTCCGCCACTGCTTTCGCGACTCCCTCCAGCCCCTGTCCCGACGATTCTAGCGGTGCTGGCTCAGTCGCCCGCAGTGCCTCTTACGGTCGGCTTCACGTTGACGACGAGCATATCATAGACGTCCAGAGCGAAATCGGTCTCCAACAGCTTACCTCACAAACACTCTGTCGACAAGTGTCCACTGACGACGCCAACCATCACGACCTGATAGTCGGGCGGTTGGACGGTCGGCCTGAAGGTCAACAACGTCTTGGCGTCAACGACAACGGCAACGGCAACGGCTACGGCTACGGCTACAGCTACGGCAACAAAGAAGAGCACGGTAGCAAAGACTATATGAAAATCGATCATACGAAAGATAACGTCTCGGGTACCTCGCCTTCGCAGCATTCCACCAAAAGACCGATTCGACCTCCGCCCCCACTGCACTCTGTCACAGCTGACGCCCGCCTCATCACCCCACGGTTGCGACAATCGGCCAGTTTCGCAGCGATTGATCCCTCTGAAATGGAGACCATCACTCCTCCCCGTTCAGACGATAACGATACCAGAAGTCCACGGCAGCGCTACTCGGACGAAGCCGCCGGGCCGAAAAGCGGCAAAAAGAAGGGAGGGTTTTCAAGCTTCATGAACAGCATGTTAGGCTCCCCTCGCCGGCCACCGATATCGGCCCCGGAAAACCCTGTTCATGTCACGCATGTTGGTTATGACAATGAGACGGGCCAATTCACGGTACGTCAGGCTGCGTCGATGCTACGATACAATTGCTGCTCACCGGGCTCCGTAATGCCTCGGTTGCAATCCAGTTGTACTTCCGACCATGGGAGAAATCGGGAGCCATGCTGCCCTCTGATCCTGCCCTGTCCCATCTGTTCCGCTCCCTCTTCTTTCGGACTTGGTTCGTTTCCGCTGACAGTCGTCGCAGGGGCTGCCGAAAGAGTGGCAACGGACCTTACAGCAGAACGGCATCACTGAGCAGGAGCAAAAGCAGAACCCGCAAGCAATCATGGACATTGTAGCCTTTTATAAGGAAAACGCCGAAGGGAAGGGCGACGAGGGCGTGTGGCACAAATTTGACCACGCACGAGCCCACGACATGCAACATGCCCAGCTGTCGCCGCAGGGTGGTCTTCCGTCCAACTATGCAGCGATGGCGATGCTCAGTCCTCCACAGAGTCCTCGATTTCCTCGCAACGGAGAGGACAGTTTCGAGAATCCGCGCGCACCTCCTCCGATTCCTCGCCCATATCAGAATGCTTCGCTGACGTCTCCAACCTCCCCACCTTTGAACAGCACCCTGATTCCCAATCGGCCGGCCCCAAGACCGCCCTTGACTGCACCTCTACCGGGAACCGCTCCTCCGCGGCCGGCAGCAGCACCAACGGCGGGTATGCAATTAGAGCCGTCGACGGACTCGGGTCGCCCTGGAGAGAAGCCTCCTCCGGTAATGCTAGGGACATCTCCCGCGGTAGACGTCCAGCAGTTTCAGCCTGCTCCGGCCAGGACGAGGTCGAACACTACCGGAGGCGCAACGCCTCCCGCTGTGTATCATGCCAGTCCGGTTGCGGGAACACCCGTCCATTACCAAAAGCAACAGGAGCAAGCGATGAAAGCTGCGCAGCAAATGGTGATGAAACAGCAAACAAGCTCCCTCCATCGTAGCCAAAGCCAGCGTTACGCGCCAGCCCAACAGCAGCCGCAGTCGCAGTCACAGTTACAGCACCAGAATCAGCATCAGCCTCAACAGCAGCAGCATCAGAATCAGCCTCAGCAACCGACTCCACCCACACCTCAACAGCAGTTCACCGATCTTGCACAGGATCCTCAGCACGTTCCTGTACCAAATCAGCAGCCCCGAGTGGGACCAGCCCCGCGCCCACGACCGCGCCCACGACAAAGCCAGGTTCCCGACATCGTGGCTCAGCTCAATGCCATCTGTTCTGCCGGGGACCCTACCAAGAAGTATCGAAATCTGAACAAGATCGGCCAGGGCGCCTCTGGTGGCGTTTTCACTGCTTACGAGGTTGGCACCAACAAATGTGTGGCGATTAAGCAGATGAACCTGGAGCAGCAGCCGAAGAAGGATCTGATTATAAATGAGATCCTCGTCATGAAGGACAGCAAACACAAGAATATCGTCAATTTCATGGACAGCTTCCTCGTGAGGGGAGACCTCTGGGTAGTGATGGAGTATATGGAGGGGGGCAGTTTGACTGACGTCGTCACGTTCAACATCATGAGCGAAGCTCAGATTTCAGCCGTTTGCAGAGAGGTACTTCAGTGACTGACAAAGGTTCGACCTTAGTTCGCAAGCTGACCTGAATATTGCAGACCTTGCACGGACTGCAGCATCTGCATTCGAAAGGCGTCATACATCGTGACATCAAGTCCGACAATATCCTGCTGTCAATGGAAGGCTGCATAAAGCTGAGTATGTGAGCTTGGTTTTGTATAAGCCCGATCCTCCGAACTGATGGCGCCTTGCAGCCGATTTTGGTTTTTGTGCGCAAATCAATGAATCACATACCAAACGAACAACGATGGTGGGCACACCGTATTGGATGGCTCCTGAAGTGGTGACACGCAAAGAGTATGGTCGAAAGGTGGATATATGGAGCCTGGGCATAATGGCAATCGAGATGATCGAAGGGGAGCCGCCGTACCTGAACGAATCACCATTGCGAGCCCTGTGGCTCATCGCCACAAACGGCACACCGCAAATAAAGGAAGAGCACAACCTCTCACCCGTCTTCAAGTCCTTTTTGGATCTAGCGCTGAAAGTGGATCCTGAGAAGAGAGCAAGCGCACATGATCTTCTTCGGGTATGTACCTGTCACTCTCCCGCCTCGAGAATGTTTTGCCTCGTTTAACGACTGAATGTGTTGTGCAGCATCAATTCATACAAATAGCCGAGCCTCTCGCCACCTTGGCTCCTCTAGTTCGGGCTGCGCGGACTGCGAGGGCCGAGGAGCGCCGGAAAAAGGGTGGCCAGTGACGGCTAACATTTCTGGCTTCCTGATGACGCATCCGGTGCCGGGTCCGAAACTCAGGACACTGACTGTTACTTGCCCACTCTTGTGCATGCACTTGACTCACGCAGGTATTGTCAATGGTGGGAGCTGTTGCCGCGAAGTTCAAGCTGCCGTACTTGGAGAGGGGCCAAATCCAGCGAGAACCCGAACTGCTACCCAAATACTCACAAGAGCTTCAGCCACAGCCTTCGCCCAGGATTAGCATCTGTGGAGTTCCGAGGTTATGGGACAATTCTCGCCGGAGGCTGTGCCATTGGAACTGGTATGAAGACCAGTTCAACAGTACCTTGGGCCTGCGCTCCCTTGACCTTCCGACACACTGTGACTCTCAACACCGCTCTCTTCCGCGTTGCGCACGCCCTTCGCAGCTGGCTCTTTCATGGCGAATCTATAAGTCTCCCTTTTGGCCATCTCCTTCGAAGTGCGGAAGGGGTCTGCAGATAGCCGAACAGTGAACTCGAGGAGGCAGGGTAATGCTGTGACAGATTAGTCAGGTCTGGCAGGTTAGTCAGGTCTAGCAGGTATGACTCATGTGATATCATGAATCAGCTTCGAGCCTTTCGCTTTGGGGCCGATCGGGTTCGAGATGTCGCGACTTTCGGGTGGGTTGTCCCCGGTGAATTTGGGGCCAGCTGCTTTGGCAAGTTAAGATTCTGATATACAAGAATTATGAATGTTGACTGACTGGGCCTTCAATGTGGACCGTATGCAACTTACTTGCCACGCTTGCTAGGCATATATACCTAATACCCTTGTATGTACATACCTAGGTCCGTACCCCACGGAGGTGTAGGATTTGTTGGATAAAAAGCTCAATCACACGGAACTGATTGAGTCGGCTCCTTTATGGTTCAATACATACGTAGGATCGAAAATACCTACTGCAGGTAATAATCATTGCAGGATATCTATGTACCCAGATACATCTCTTGGTGCCAAGAGATGGTGACGTTTCCTGCCGCGCGCAACCTCAAGATCTGCATGTGGACAGTGTCTCCCCAGAAAACGCAGTCCTTTGCATAAACTCATCAGGGTCTCCCGGCTCTATCCTTTGGTCGCATCTCTCACTGGCTTCAGTTACCGTAACTGTCGCTATCCTAGCCGAGCCCAGCTCCACCCCACAGAGACTCGATCACGAGGAGAGCGCGTTGAATAGCGATGTTCCGTGCACAGCAAAACGCTTTTGACGACTTGGTCGGTAAGTCTGGCAGATTCATTGGGATGAAATGCCAGCTCAGAGAGCGGGATGGCGCTTCGTTCGAACACTTGTGGCCAGATGGAGTGCTGATATACGTGCAGTCAAGGCTACGGACGAGAATCTTACCAGCGAGAACTGGGAATATATCCTGGTACGTTTGGTGACCGAACGAGAAGAGTATGGCGGAGATGCCGGTGGCCACACTGCGGTCTAATCCAAAATTCCTCCGACGAACATCCGAAGGCGAGCTGGCGAAAGGCGGGGCTGACCCATGGCGCAATGCGGCAGGATGTTTGCGACAAAGTCGCATCCGAAGATAGTGGGTATGCTGCCTCAACAACATGGAGCGGTCACGGAGCATAGCGGATTGTCAATATTGGCCGGAAATGCTGATTCTCGTGTTCTTCACCTCTTGAAAGGGGAAAGGATGTTGTCGCGGCAATCATCAAGCGTCTTGCTCATCGGAATGCGAACGTTCAGCTATATACTCTTGAGGTCAGTATCGTACTCGTATACTCGCTAAGCTTGCAGCTGAGACATGGGTTGGCGGCTGCAGCTCGCGAATGCCCTATCACAGAACTGCGGCCTCAAGATACACAAGGAGCTAGCTTCAAGGAGCTTCACCGATGCATTACTTCGGCTGGCGGGAGACAGAGTATGCTCATTCATCATGCAATGTACGAGGACTTGACTGCATCAAGGAGCTGACCTTGTGGCAGAACACACATCAACAGGTGAAAGCTAAGATCCTGGAACGCATGGCAGAATGGACCGAGATGTTTTCCAAGGATCCCGATCTTGGAATTCTAGAACAGGCTTACGTAAGGCTCAAGTCGCAGAGTAAGCTCACTGATGGCTTGGGATACCCTATTCTTACCTTTCAATAGATCCAAATCTTCATCCCCCTTCGAAGCCCATAAAGACCCAGATTACGGAGGCGGATAGGAAGAAAGAGGAAGAGGAACTACAGATGGCTTTGGCACTTTCGATCAAGGAAAAGGCAAGCATTTCAGTGTCTTCGGCAGCGAGAGCAGCTCAGGCAAAGTCATCTCCGCCGTTGGCATCGTCAACAGGATCGAGCCAAACCCCGCAGTCGCATGCTGTACCCTCAGGGACCACAGCGGCAACGGTCTCGCGCGTCCGCGCTCTCTTCGATTTTCAACCGTCCGAACCGGGCGAGCTACAGTTTCGCAAGGGCGACATCATCGCCGTGCTCGAGTCGGTATACAAGGATTGGTGGAAAGGTTCGCTTCGGGGCAAGACAGGCATCTTCCCCTTGAACTACGTCGAAAAGCTGCAAGACCCGACAAGGGACGAGCTGGAGCGTGAGGCGCAGATGGAGGGCGAAGTGTTTGCGGAAATTCGAAACGTGGAAAAGCTGCTGGCGCTGCTGAGTACAAGCTCCAAACCAGGTGACGGAGATGTACGGGAGAATGAGGAGATTACGGTAATACACGCTCTGGATCCTTTGCATACCCTGCACCAAAAGAAAACTCCAATTAATGCTCCTCTGCAGGCCTTGTACCACTCAACGCTAGCAATCCGACCCAAACTCATTGAACTGATCGGGAAATATTCGCAGAAAAAAGGTACGACCATTAAACTCCGCCCCTCCGCACCCGGACCCTACCGTCTTGCTGCAATACTGACTCGTTCGAAGATGACTTCACGCAGCTCAATGAGAAGTTCATCAAGGCTCGCCGTGATTATGAAAATCTCCTCGAAGCTTCAATGTCTCAGCCACTTCAGCCATCATACGGCCGCCCGTCGTATGGCTACAGTGCAGCTCTCACGTATAATGTGCCCGGGGGACTTCCCCAGCAGCCGCAAGGAGGCCTACCTCAAGCTGAGCAGCAACGACTGTATTCTTCAATACCCCAGCCAGAGGTTCTCTCACAACCTCGAGCACAAGAAAGTCCTCAGCCCATCTTCATGGCCACCCCGCAAGCGCAACAGCAGCGCTTTCATGCTCAGCAACAGCAGCAACAACAACATCAGCCGATCCCACCGATGCAGAGTACCCCGAAACCCCAATCTGCCGACCCTTACGCCCCGCAAAGTAGGGTTTCGATGATGGGTCGCCCACAGTCTTTTGCCAGTCCACAAGAACTGGCTTCTTCAAGCTACGACTCACCGGCCGATGCTCGCACCACGTTTGTGCCGCAGCATCAATTGCAAGGAGAGAATCAGGACGGAGGTTACGAGCCCACCCCGTACGCCCAGGCACCAACGCAGAGTCAGAGCTTCCACCACCACCACCACCACCAGCACACCCTTCAATCCTCCTACGATAGCCCTTCGTCCGTATACTCTACGAACCCGGACACCGTATACTCTTCTACACAGCAACAGAATCCGCCTTTGCCAATGCATGGCGCGCCAGTGGCCCAGTCCGGTACTGGCGGACCGGTGGCGACCTATTCTAACCCGAGCAACAGCATTATTGTGGGTCCGAACGAGTTGCATCGCAATGGCGGTGGAACTTCTTACGTGGCATACCAACCACCAACAGCACCACCACAAGGAGGCTCGGGACATGCCCAAGGGCCGGCGCAGAGGTGGCAAGGCGATGGAGAAGGCAGCATGCCCTATATCCGGTGACACGAAGCGGTAGTGATCATGAAATAGGACAAGGCAAGGTTGTTCATATCGGCTTTATTGTTACTTAGCACAGGGTGATGAGGAGGGGAAATACCAGGCGCCCGTGCGTTCGTGTTTGGACCCTGACTTCATGTTATTACCTAGGTTCCAAGGTTAAGATAAGGTCCGGAGCATCGGCTGTATGGCACTCGTCTAATTATGGGCGGCCCCGGGGGATGGAAGACTTCGCCTTCCCGGATAACTTTGAAGATTGTACGCCCTGGTGTACGAGACGTGACTTCAGCGCACCCTACTAAACGTAAAGGTATCAAATGCAGATTTCGCTTTCGGTTACGCACAATTTGCAATCATGCGTTAGAGGTACGATCACTTAAGGGCCGATATCCCGCTAGGTATCCGCTTGGTGGTGAGCTTAAGGCGCAATCAACAGCGCTGCTCTCCTACTAACGGTTGGTAAGGGAACTGGTACCAATCTAAGAAGTATACAATCGATCAAGGCAGAATCTAGTAAACAGCCACCGAGTGAGGGCTTTGATACATGCGAGGGATAAAAGTCAGCAAGAGTAACGCTATGGAGCGGAGAACCCGACGCAGTACCAAGGCTGGTTGGATGAGGTCCCTCGATGCCAGCAAATGATGACAGCTTTCTTGCTGCTGCCTTCAAATCTCCAAGGATTGTTCCCACCTCGACCGCAGCTTGTTAGGTAAATACTCGAACTAGTTCATCGGGCCTCGACTGACCGTCCCTGCTCCGGTTGTACGGATAGCATGTGACCCCGGTGCCTCCCTACTTTCTCTGTCGGGTGCCACAAATACCTGTTTAGGTAGGCAGGTAGGTAGGCAGGAGAGGCCCGGCCTCATCTCTTGCTTGACTCGAGAGACTGGAAGTACTGATAGGCGAAGAAGGCAAGTGCACCACCAACAAGAATCATGGCATAAAGCCCGACGCCGAAGCCGGCGGTGTCCGAAGTCTTGTTCTGCGGCGTAGGAGCGGCGGCCGGCGTCTTAGGAACAGGATCACCTGGCTGCAAGGGAGGAAACCCGACGGCGACTGTTAGCTTGGATGTCTTGTCATGCAGACCGGCAACTGAGCGCCCCGGTCCTCGCGGTCGTGGCTCGATTCAATGCGCTCAGGAGAGCCGGTATGGGTGTGCTGAAGTCGAAGGGGCAGGATCACGGACGGCTTGCTTACCTGACGCTTCAGCTGGCCTACCAGCAGGTTCAGGAGAATCTCACGCGCCTCGTCGCTATGGCCGACATCCTCGAACGCTTCCGTAGCATCTTGGCCCCCGACGTCGAGAAGCACTTCTTCGCCGCCACTGCGAAGCGTCAGTTTTCGGATCCGCTCGACCGTTGTTGAGGAGACTGGAGTCGTAGCCAACAAGTCCTCCGGGACTTCGGCAGAGTTTGGGCAGGAAGAGGTGGACGTGGGAGGCTGTCCAAGGCCAAAGGCAAGGTGGCCACCCACAAGCAGGCGCTTGAGACTGAGACGGCGACAACAAACCGGGGGGCGAACTCACGGGTGCTCGTCGACGAAGCTTGAGGCATTGTAGACCTTATCGTGGATGACCACGAGCAGATCATCCTTGGAGGTGTGCTCCGACACGTCAGAATATGTGTACTCCTTGCCTTCTGTCATAGCCTGTGGCAGCACGGAGTAGACCGTCTCTTGAGCAATAGATGGAGGGGGAGAAGAGGCAGTTAGGTGTTTCCTGTGAATGGCGGACTATTGCTTGGTAGGTGGTTTCGATAATGTGGAATGGCGCTGATGGCCCCAGGGTATGTCCACGGGCACATCTGTCCACGGGTATCTCCGTACTCCGTACTCCGTACTATGTACCTACGTACGCACGCACACTCCCAGTCTGGCACATGTACAGAGTACCTATGCACAGTGGATAGCTTTTGGTCTTCTACTCCGTCCCCACATGCTTCCAATTCAATAGTAATAAGTGATACAACACCCCCCGGCCACATATGCAGGACTGTTTACGGAGTACACAGGTAATCGATTAATGGCTCATTGAAATACTCGCGTCACTTTCTGGAAGCCTCCGGCCGGTCTCCCCTCTTCGGACGCCTGAGCCAACATTTGAATGCTCTAGCGCTCAAACCAAAGCCGTCCGCCCGCCGCCCTGTATATTAGTGGGTTGGAGCACGAAGAAAAGACAAGATTGCAAGCATCCCCTTACCTCTCTCTCTCTGCCATCTCAAAACACTGTTGGTCCTGCTGCCGCTCCAGCCAACAGCTCGACTACCACCGTAAGTGACGTCGTCCGTCGCTCCTCTCGCTGCAACCGTGGTATTGCCCCCTTTCCGTACGGAGCAGTCGACCGAATAATGGCAAGCCCGTCGTCGGCCAACGGAAGCCTCCAGGCGGCAAGTGTGATGACCCCCGCCCAGAGACTGATGGAGAAACACTCAGCTGAGCGTCACCCGGTCACTGTCGAAGACGCCGTGGACGAGGATGATGTTGCCCATCCTCGACCCTCAATGGGAAAGACTGTCTTCGATGCGGAAGCTGATGCGCCGATGAGAATCTCTGATGATGCAACTGAAGCCAAGAAAGATCAGAGCGATACCTCTGCTGTGGACGCTCATACTGCCAATGCAGTTCCCTTCAACACTCGATCCGAGGAGCTCTTTCCTGCCCTGGGGTCTCCCAAGCCCCGCGTTTCGACTGCTGCTGCTGCTTCCACTGCCTGGGGGAAAAGGCCGGTTCCCGCAGACGGTGTGAACGGGCCGGTCAATAAAACGTCCTTCTCGAGCGATCCGTCATCTCGCGCTTCAACGCCGGCCTCGGCCACTTGCTCCACGACTTCGCCGAAAGCGACGCGCGCCGCACCAAGCAGAGAAGCTCCACCCTCGCTGATGGCCCTCCCCGGTCGTCACACCGAGAGGATTCAATTCGTTCCCTCCCAGTTAACACCTCGATCTCAATTGAAGAAGCCCGTCCTAGATGTGCTTCGAGACATAAATAAGCGTTCCAAGGCAAAGGTTGAGATGCGCCCTGGCCAAGGCGGTGCGGTCGTTTTCGAGGGCCAGGGCCCTGTCGACGCTGTCCGGCAGGCGCTCAAGGAAGTGGCAAGCCAATTGGGCTCCAAGGTCTGTTCCGATTTACGTGCTCCCAAATTGATGCCGAGTCTCACCAGTTCCCAGCAATCCGTCAAAGTCGCGATCCCTGCCTCGGTCCGCCCCCACGTTATTGGCCGGCAAGGTGCAACTGTTCAGGCGATCACCAAGCGAACGGGAGCTCGAATCCAAGTCCCTAAGCATGAGGAGTCGTCGGTGACTATGGAAGAAGACGATGGAGCGACTATCGATGTACTGATCGAAGGGGACGCGCTTTCGGCCGAGATGGCTCGGCGCGAGATCGAAGGCATAGTCAGCGAGAAGGCATCAACTGTCAACATGCGACTGCGAGACATACCGGCGGAATACTATCCGTTTCTGGCGGGTGCGCACAACTCCCGTATCAAAACCCTACAACAAGGCCGAAACGTGCTCGTGCACATCCCGGCCTACCATGTCTGGACACATCAACCCCCGATGCAACCGCTGTCGAAACAAACTCCTATCGGCTCTGCCCCTCAACCGAATCTCCCCATCCAGATATCTGGCGACCGCGCGGCAGCGCAGGAGGCACGTGCGGAGCTTGAACGCGAACTCCAAAGGTTAAAACAAAATCTCGTCTCTGATGAGATTTCCATCGAACGTGGTCGCCATCAGTTCGTCGTAGGCGATAAGGGCTGCTCCCTCCACGATTTTCTGGAAGAAACTGGCTGCACAGTCGTCATTCCTGCGAGTACGATGGATTGCGAAACTCTGACCATAATGGGGCCTGCTGACAGGCTCGAGAGTGGAATCAACAAGGTCATGGACTTGGCATCCAGTATGGCAATGGCTAGTGTGGATCTGGGGCGGCAGCATCCAGATGCTCTTACCGGAGCTCACGGTCACGCGCGCAACCTCACCAGGTATTTCCAGCAGCGTCTAGCGCTTGATCAGCTTGAACGACAGCACGAGGCAACAATCGTTGTTCCAAAATCTCGGGATAGCCCTATGACGTGGGAAATCTACTCGCGGGACGGCAAGAATACTATGCGTGCTCGTGCCGACATTATGAATATCGTCAGCGGACATCCTCCTTCAAGGCTCATGAGCGTCAAGGTCGACCCTATTTTGCACGCTTACCTGCGGGAACGGCATGCACAGCAGATTAGAGACGCCTACGGGGTGCACATCGTTTTCCCTGACGTCGACGATGCATCTGACTTGCTGCTTGTCTACGAAGGTCTTCAGAACTTCTCACAGTACCAGTTGCCCCGGAGACAACCTTCCGCTGCTGAGGTTCGTGAATTCGAGCGAGCTCTGAAGCTGGCAGAGAATGAGATATCGTCGCTCGTAGAAGGCCAGGAGGAAATCTCGTCACGAGACTTCTACGCTCCAGAGAAGTGAGTGACACAAATTTTTCCTTGAGCCAAAGGTGCTGACCTGCCCAGGTTATGCGACAGGATCTGTAGCTTTGTGGAACGAGAGCAGAGGGATTCTCCAGACGACACAATTCCCGTCCAGCTCCAGAAGGGGCATCAGAGCAAGCAGCCTGCTGGCGATCACCACTTCACCCTACGTGGCCCGTCCAGCGCCGTCGATGGCTTGTATTCGAAATTATTACCCTTCATAAAGCAGGAGAGGCAGAACGAAGTGGAGCGAGGATATCGGACCAGCTTCGATTATCCTCAGAAGTACGCCAACATCTTGATAGGCAAGAAGGGCGAAAATGTCAGAAAGCTTCGGGAAGAGTTCGATGTCGACATTCAAGTCGGTGACGGTAAGGTAGAGTTAACGGGACCAGTGGCGAAGGCAGATGCAGCGAAATCCTATATCATTGCCCTAGGACGGAAGCTCGATGATGAAGTCACGCACATCATCAAGGTGAACCCTATATATCATGGCGATTTGATAGGTGCCAGAGGCAGCCAAGTCAGGCGGCTTCAAGAGCGGTACGACGTACGGGTGATGTTCCCACGTGCCATGAACGATGATTCATCGAACACAAAATCAGCCAGCGATGGCGCCTCCGCGTCTAGGCATTCCCGATCTCAGGCCCCGGACGAAGTCATCATCAAGGGTCCGAGAAGGGGCGCCGACGAAGCGCGAGATGAGCTACTGAATCTTTTGCAATGGACCATCGATAACTCGCACACGGCTATTGTCTCCGTCGCGTCAAGCCAGCTTCCCTCACTCATCGGCCAGGGAGGCCGCGAAATGGAAAGTCTGCGCCTCAGCACTGGCGCTCAAATAGACGTGCCGGACCACAGGTCGTCTGTCGCTCCTTCCGGACGTGCTGAGATCAGACTCAGGGGCACCAAGAAGCAAGTGGAAGAGGCGAAAGAGCTCCTGGATGGGAGAGTCAGGACGTTTGAGAATACCGTTGTGAAAACCGTCGACGTTCCGAAAAGACATCACAAGACCATCATCGGTGGAAACGGTAAGTTTCGTGTTTCTAATACACCCAAAGCGCATAAGGGAACCCGGGCTCACTCCGGGCGTTTAGGTTCGCGAATCCGCAATATAATAGTAGAGGCGGGCGGGCCGGATGATCGACAATCACGCATGGTTCGCTTCCCCTCACCGGATTCTTCAGACTCGACGGTCAAAGTTGAAGGGGAAAAGGCAGTTGTGGATAGGATAGTGGCCAGCATCGAGTCCATAGCGCGAGAGCTCGACAGTCATGTCACGGAATCCATCGAGGTGGCACCTGCGAAACATAGTAAGCTCATCGGCCGGGGGGGCGAGACTCGTCGTGACATTGAGTCTCGCTGCCGGGTAAACATTGAAATACCGAAGAAGGATACACCTGGTCCGGCAGGTTCCAAGATCAGTATTACGGGGTCACCGGATGACGTCCTCAAGGCCAAGCGCCACATCTCGGGCCTAGTTGCAGAGCACGAAGCCGAAACAATCCCAGTTCCTCTGCGGTTACATTACACCGTCGCCGACAACGGCCAATTCATTCGCCGATTGCGAAACGACTTCAGAGTCAACGTGGACCACGGAGGTCGTCAGCTCCCGGCTCGCACCGCTACATCTCGGCCGCGTGATCGAGTATTCGGCGGCAGTCTCCCGCTCATCACTGACGATGCAAACAAACTTCAGAATGCGGACAACCACTTGTGGGAGCTGGTTGAACACACTGAACCTCCGGTAGGCCCGGGCAACTACGATGGGGACGACGCGATTCCTTGGATCTTGCGGGGCGCGCCTGAAAATGTTGCCCGCGCAAAGAAGTCACTCGAAACGGCTTTGGAAGACGCGCGGAAGCAGGTTGCCACAGGTTACCTGGTTCTGCCGGATCCCCGGGCTTACCGGGTGGTTGTGGGCCCGGGAGGAATGCAAATCAATTCCATCAGGAATAAGACGGGGACCAAGATACAGGTGCCCAGAGACCAAGCCAAAGGTGAGGCAATTGAGATTGCAGGTTCCAAAGAAGGGGTGCAAGAGGCAAAGGATATCATCCTCCGCTTGGTCAGAGACAGTAAGCTCGGCGGCGAAGGGCATGCTCATCGGAAGGAGGATCGATCCTAACTTAAATCAAGTTCCGAGACTGGCATAACGGCTACTGGAGAGAAGCAGTTGTGCTGTACAGTGGGTAATCTCATAATAGATATCGAATGTAGCCAGCGGTTTGCGACAACCGCTGACACGTAAACTTCCAATTTCTCTAACTGATTGACATCAATTCATACCAAGCTGTAATGTTCCATTTACCTGGGTTACTCCCTAGGGACAAGCTAGGGCATGTCCCACGCAGCGCCATAGATGGAGGTGGCCCAGAGCGCTTGATTTTGATATAGATGGTGGATGTTAGATGGCTTGCGCTAGACTGTCGATTTTCTTCAATTGAAGAGTAAGTTGGGGCTCTGCTTGATTCGTATAATGCCCCGATCACGGCGCTCGCCTTTGTCTGATATTGAAGAGGCCCAGCACGTAACTGCTCTGTGAGCGTTACCGACTACGAAAACACTTCTTTCAGATTATTCCAGAAGCCCAGATCATAAACATTCTCCACTTCCGTCAATGTCCAACACAGCTTCCAGCTTTCAGCATCTATATGAGGCAGGAAATCTGCATGAAGCACATCCGCCGGCTGCGCATGGTCTGTTCTGATCAAGGCCTGGCGGCTTCGAATGGGCCACTTCGACTCTGCTTGAAACGCCGGGATCCTCGAACTATCACCGCCCCTCCGCATGGGAGAGCGTAGATGGCCGGTGGCATCACTCCCTCCACTACTTCCCATTGTCACCTGCGACGGCGAGGGGGATAATATCCGCCCAACATAGACAGTCCCATCCCTCATGTCCTCCCGTAGGTCCGCCCATTTGTCGCTTTCATTGGTCGTCATGCCGGCCCAAACCAGGTACGCATGGTAAGCCAGCAATCCAAGAGGAAGTGGGGCCGTGAGTAGTGAAAGAAGACCGACTCCAGCGACGCTCATACCCCCAAGCTCGACGGCGGCTGAAACATGCCTCAGAGTATGAGACACCCACTCCAGAGGATTGGAGGACTTCGGTCTTGAGAACGTTGGGAGTATCTTGCCCTCAGCCTCCACGGCTCTCTCACGGGACAGCTGCGGAGTGAGGACAATGTACGCAATGGAAGCACCATACATAAGAGTGATACCCAGAGATAACAGAAGGCAGAGGAAATACTTGTAGTTCGACCTTCCAAGGCAATTGTTCACCCACACGCAATGATGGTCCATGCGAGCAACGCAGACACCACAGAGGCTGCAGTGTTTACTCCTCGCCGGCTTCAGGCGCTTACAGGTCCTACATTCGCGGCCAGGATGATATAGTATGAAATCATAGGGATAAAGTTGCAAGTGCCAGGCGTGGGTCACTGGTTTGATGTAGGATGAGTGGGAGAAGGCGCACAGATAAGTGAAAAGGTAGGGAAGCGCAAGCATAAGCGGAATGAGAACATGATGAATAGTCGAAAGCTGCTTCCAGGTTGAGCTAAGGATCAGAATAGCAGAGGTGCTTAGTAAAGTAAGGAAAAAAATCTAGCTACTCATTATTGGCCGATTCAAGAGTACAAGGGTGAGCTCTTACAAGAACTACTGGGTGTTTCCTATGGATAAGGTATCCGGCAAGGTTTGAGACATAGAGAGTAATGCGGCCGCCTGTGAGGCCTTGGTCAAGCCACTGGATAAAGCACGGGATGTACTGCCAGATGAAGCGGTGCAAATATCCGATAGGGTTCTTCCTGCCGTTTGATGGACCATCAGCAATAAGAATGAGTTTATACTAGATGCTCCGTCTAGCTTTGGCTAGAGCAACTTCATGTCGTACCTCAAAGCAGGAAGCCGGCCAAAAAGCGCAACGAAAGTGATGAAAGATAGTATGAGGATACCGAAAGCAAGAGTCTGGGCAAGACCCATACTATGAACATATTACATGCACCTGAATATTAGGGGCTTGTAGGGCAAGAGAGAGAGGAGGAGGAGCAGGATTTATTAAGCTTATCGAGCCTCACTTTAGTGGGCTAATCACGGACGTACGTTCCTGGCATCACCTGACGTCATCACGTGATCAACCTCGGCTAATGTAGCCTCGGCCGGCTTCCGAAGATTATTCCTTTATTACTCTAGACTAGTCCTCTTTAGGCCTAGCCGCCTCACGATCCTCCTCGTGTTATCTCCTATATATAGTATAGAGCTTTTCTCTTTAGTTTAGTCTTTATATTTCTAGCTATATTAAACTAGTTAGCTATTCCGTAGCTTTTGTTTTATCGTCGGATCCTCCCCCCGGTCCCTTACCATCGGATCATCAACGT